>OCPT01000318.1_pt1 | contig 41160 bp, 37 predicted proteins | sample 1538741 | NCBI WGS metagenome assembly OCPT01 (sample SAMN04571723, study PRJEB22368) | human gut metagenome | biome: human gut; material: stool | host: Homo sapiens | place: Luxembourg | collected 2012-12-06 | reverse complement strand
GTACAAAAACTTCATCAGAGATTAAGAAATATACGAACTGATTATATAAATAAAACAGTATTTTCAATTATAAAGCAAAAACCAAGCTATATAACAATTGAAGATTTAGCAGTATCTAATCTGATGAAGAATAAGCATTTATCTAAAGCTATTGCAAGTCAGAAGTTTTTTGAACTTAAAACTAAACTAATGTCTAAATGCAAACAAAATAATATAGAACTTAGAATAGTTAATAGATTTTATCCATCATCAAAGACTTGTAGTAATTGTGGAAAGGTTAAGAAAGATTTAAAACTATCAGATAGAATTTATAAATGCGATTGCGGATTTACTATTGATAGAGATTTAAATGCAAGTATTAATCTTAAAAATGCTAAAAAATATAAGATAGCTTAAAATCAAAAGCACTTATATATGTACGGAGGGCTAACTTCGGAATTTAAGCCTTTGGAGAGCCATACAAAATCGTAGTAGCTTAGGCAAGGCGAGGTTCAATGAAGAAGGAAATTTCTCAATATGGATATGTTTGACCATATTTTGAGTAGCAGGTTTTTATTGTGAAGGTTAAAATACATCCAAACACTTTAGATAAAGTTAAAAATATGCTTGATAATAGTGATAAAGATGCCCTTAGAATAAAAGCTTGTTCCTCTGGATGAGCAGGCTTAAATATTGAAGTTGTTCTGGATGAACAGCGTGAAAATGATGATTTGGTTATGGATAATGGTATTAAAATAGTTGCAGACAAGAAAATTTCTCATTTCTTCACAGATGCAACCTTAGAATATAAAAACACTATTCTAGGTAAAAAATTTAAAATATATTAATTGGTATATTTTTTTAATTATCAGTCAATAATACTAATAGCTTAATACACTCTTAAGTTAACCACACAATTTAATAGAAAAAGGAACTGTTATCCCAAACAGTTCCTTTTTTCATTCTGTAGACAAAATAGTTTTTAATTACTATAAAAGCTATTTTGTCTTTTTTATATATACCTTTTAAAAGTTTCATATTATAAAATTTGCATAAGCAAATTTATAATCGGAATCAAAAAGGAATTCTTATTCCTTTTCCAAAGCTTATATGCTATTTTTTTAAACTCATACATGCAAAAATAAGCCAGGTTTCAAATAATATTACAACTACTTTTTATTACCCCTTCATTATAAAGAAGGTATATACAATAAATACTATTACACTTATTATAAATGGTACATTTATTACTCTCTCTTCTTTATAAGAAACTCTTGTTGCAACATCTAACTCATCTAAAGTTATATCGAAGTTTCTCTTTTCCATCTTTCTTATTAGGTAACTAATTAAAAATGCAGCTACTATTGCAAAAATTAAATAGTAGAAAAACACTCCTATTTTTAATTCCATTGGAATATTTTTTATAGAGTCCATAGAATGTACTAAATCCTCTGTAGTTATTCCTTGACTAACTATTCTTTGCTGAATTAAATTCCATGAATTAATTAGAAAATGGATTAACATTGATAAAAATATACTTCCTGTAGCTCTTACTACATAAGCTAAGATTATTCCCATGGCTGTAGCATATAAAAATTGATGTGCATTTAAATGAAGAATACCAAACATTATTCCTGTCATTATTGCAGCTACATTTTTACTTTTAAATTCAAATCCTGATAAGGCAATACCTCTTATAGTTATTTCTTCTGTTATGGCAGGTGTTACCCCTACAACTAAAATCATTAACCATAATGGATATGCTCTCATTTGATCTAAAACTAAGGCTACATCATTTGTATAAAAGAAACTTGATGTATATGAGAAGAATGTCATTATTGGAAGCGCTAAAGCTGCTATTAATATAGAAAAAAATACATCTTTTCCCTTTGGTTTTTTAAAGCTAAAAACCTTTTTATAATTACTCTTAGTTACAATTATATATATTATTGCTGGCACTATGAAAAATATTATGTGTATTACCATTAAAACTAATGGCGGCACTAATCCTATCTTATATAGTACTGGCGTCACAAACATTGGCCCTACTATAGATAAAACTAATACTATAAGAAAATATAAACTTACTTTAAATATAGGCTTCATCTTATTTCTCCCTTCTATAAAGAATTAATTTAAAAATTACATAAATCCAAGTTTAATATTTTAAAGCATAATTAATCATTTTAAAATATACCATATTTATCAATTATCTTATATTACTAATTAATTACTTTTTTATTTTACTTACTCTTTATTATATTAATTTTAAAACACATAAATTCTATAAATATTTTAATAAGCTATATCTATCATCTTTAAGTATAATAGACTTAATTTTTTTCTTAAACTTTTTTCTTAAAAATAAATAATAAATATAAAAAATATTTTGTTTTAACTGTATAAAAAAAATAATACTGTTAATAATATTTACTGAGGCAATAAGCTTCAATCTTATAATAGCCTCTCCCCCATTTTATTTATACTGACAGTTTCGTTAAAGTACGGACTAACGAAACTGTCTCCCCCTTAAAACCCTTATAATGTAATAAATTTTCTTCATGTTTTTCTAGTAGAGAGTATTCATATACTCTCTCAATTTTTAAGTAAGACATATTTAAAAGCTAAGCTTTTTAAAATAAATTATTAGACACTCTAAGCACATATTAATTACCCATTAAGTTTACTTAATGGGTAATTTTTTATTCTCTTTATATACATAAAGTAAAAATAATATTTTTAAAACTTAATTTTCTTTAATCAATTTTTTCAAGCTCTCTTCTTAACCAATCTAAAACATTCATCATTGTTCTAGTTCTAACCTTTTGTCTATCAGCTTTAAAATTAAATTTTTTAACCTTTGTAATTCCATCTATGCATAATCCAGCATAAACAAGACCTACAGGCTTTTCTTCTGTTCCACCACCTGGACCTGCTATACCTGTTGTAGATATTCCTATTCTTGTTCCTGAATTTTTAGCAATACCCTTTGCCATCTCTCTAGCACACTCTTCACTAACTGCACCAAAATCCTCTAAAGTTTCTTTTTTTACTCCAAGTCTCTTCATTTTTGCTTCATTAGAATAAGTTACGGCACCTTCCATAAACACCTCAGATATTCCTGGATAGTTTATTAATGTGCTTGCAACCATGCCACCAGTACAAGATTCAGCTGTTGATACTGTCATCTTTTTATCAACTAATAATTTTCCAACAACTTCTTCTAAAGTTACTTCTCCTTCACCATAGATGTTATCTCCAAGTCTTTTTCTAATCTCTTTTTCCATAGGAGCAATAAGCTTTTCTGCCTCTTCTTTATCTTTTCCCTTAGCAGTAATTCTTAAAATAACATCTATATTTTTTGCATAAGGAGCAACTGTTGGATTTTCATTATCTAAAAGATCACATACTAAATCCTCCATCTTACTTTCTCCAATGCCAAAAACTCTTAAAATTTTAGATACTAAAACACTATCAGTAAATTTACTTAAGTATGGTACTACATGGTTTGTAAATATTGGCTCCATTTCCCTTGGTGGTCCTGGTAGAAGTATTATTCTCTTATTATTTTCCCCTTCTAAAATAGCTCCTGGAGCTGTTCCATTAGGGTTTGGAAGTATTATGGCCTCCTTTGGAAAATAACATTGTTTTTTATTATTCTCTGTCATTTCAAGGTTATTCTTCTTAAAATAATCCTCCAAATCACAAAGAAGCTCTTCTCTTAAGCACATTTCCATATTGAAATACTTTGCTGCAAGTTCCTTGCTTAAATCATCCTTAGTAGGTCCTAACCCACCTGTAGTAATAATTGTATCGCAATTTTTAAAAGCATTGTCAAAAGCCTCTAAAATCCTTTCAGAATTATCTCCAACTACTGATTGATGATAAACTCCAATTCCTAAGTTAGCTAACTCCTTAGCTAAAAATTGAGCATTGGTATTTACTATGTCGCCTAAAAGTATTTCTGTTCCTATTGCCATTATTTCAGCTTTCAAAAAAATCACCTTCTTAAACTTAATTTATAATTTTATTTTTGCAAAATTATTTATTATCATCTCCCAAATAATTTTACTCTACTTTCTTCTCTATGTCCTAGTTTTTATTTATATTCTTTCTATTATTCATAATTATTATATAAATATTTTTACAATTAAATTTGACCTCTTATTTTCTTAGCTCTATAATAGTCTTTGTTTATTTATAATACTTTTAATTTTTATTAGAATATTAAGGGTGTTTTAATAAACAATGCAATAAATACTAACTAAAATAAACTATAATTTGAAGATCTATATAAAATAAATTAAGGAGGAAAAAAATGAATTCAAAATTTAAAGGAATTATTTTTATGATACTTGCCTCAGCAGCCTTTGCTACTATGAATCTACTTAGTAAGCTAGCTGTAGGAGTTAATTCATATCAAAAAACTTTTTTGACAAATGTTGTAGCAACCTTAATAGTTTGCTTTATAATAGCCTCTAAAAAAGGCTCTTTTTTGGGAAAAAAAGAAAGTAGAAAATATTTATTAGTTAGAGGGGTTGCAGGTACTTTATCAATACTAACAAATTATTACGCCTTAGATAAAATGTTTTTATCTGATGCAACAATACTAACTAAATTAGCACCATTTTTTACAATAATTTTTTCTTACTTATTAATTAGCGAAAAAATTACTAAAAAACAATTTACACTTTTAATAGTAGCCTTTGCAGGAAGCTTATTTGTAATAAAACCTCAATTTAGTACTGCTATAATTCCATCCCTTATTGGCGTAGCCTCTGCTGCCTTTGCAGGAATAGCATACACAATGATAAGAGTGATTGGAAATAAAGAAGACTTCTGGACAATAATCTTGTCATTTACAAGCATAGCTACTATTGTTATGTTACCTTCAATGTTTATGAACACAGATAATTTAACAATAAAAAATATACTTTTACTTGTTGGTGCAGGAATAGCTTTTACATTAGGACAAGTTGCCTTAACCATAGCTTACAAAAATGCTCCAGCATCTGAAATATCAATGTATGATTACATTGGGCTTATTATAGCCGCTATATATGGTTTTATTTTCTTTAAAGAAATTCCAGATTTCTTATCATTTACAGGTTATATAATAATAGTTGGCTCTTCACTTTTAAATATTTTAGGAAATAAAAAGACTTCTAATAAAGAAATAAATGAAGATAGTTCTTTAGTTTCTACAGATTAAAAATATTATTTAAAATAAAGAAAAGAGCTGTGATAAACCCACAGCCTTTTTCTTTTTGTCGAAAATAAAAAATTATTATTTTATAATGAAATCAATTAATTATAAATTTTTATCTTATAAAAATCAATGTTATAAGTTTTAAAAAATTAGTGTTTTGCAATACTAAAGTATTTGACACTTCTCAAATCAAATTTATTCACAAATATACTTATTAATATATTTTATTTTTTATTTTTAAGCTATTTTTTCTAACAAACAATCTAAAGATTTCTTCTAATACAATCTATTTCTTAAATATATTTAATTGATTTTATATACGCATATAAACTTCTCTCTTAACCTACTGATTAGCTTTGCTTTTACTATTAAAAAGCTTCAATACAATTATGGCTAAAAGCCCAAGATATATAACTAATCCTTCCATTGCTCCAAATCCCATAGCATAACCTAGTTTAGCACATTGATCATATGCAAAACTTAATACCTCTCCTATCATTTTATTCCTGCTACTCAAAATATGGTCAAATATATCCATATTGAGATTATTCCTTCTTCATAGAACCTCGCCTTGCCTAAGCTACTACGATTTTGCATGGCTCTCCAAAGGCTTAAATTCCGAAGTTAGCCCTCCGTACATATATAAGTGCTTTTGATTTTAAGCTATCTTATATTTCTTAGCATTTTTAAGGTTAATACTTGCGTTTAAATCTCTATCAATATTAAATCCACAATCGCATTTATAAATTCTATCTGATAGTTTTAAATCTTTCTTAACCTTTCCACAATTACTACAAGTCTTTGATGATGGATAAAATCTATTAACTATTCTAAGTTCTATATTATTTTGTTTGCATTTAGACATTAGTTTAGTTTTAAGTTCAAAAAACTTCTGACTTGCAATAGCTTTAGATAAATGCTTATTCTTCATCAGATTAGATACTGCTAAATCTTCAATTGTTATATAGCTTGGTTTTTGCTTTATAATTGAAAATACTGTTTTATTTATATAATCAGTTCGTATATTTCTTAATCTCTGATGAAGTCTTTGTACTTTTACTACTTGTTTTTGAATATTTTGACGAGTAGCCCTCCCTTCTTTTATATTTTTATTTCTTATTTCTAAACTTTCATATTTCCTTGAAAGTTTTCTTTGCTCTCTTTTTATTCAACTTCTTCATCTCCTCTAACCTTTTTCTTAAAACTTTAATAACCTCATCTACTATTATTCCTTTAGTATTAACATATTATTTAAGAAATTCAATTTGATTTTTAAATACATTTAATTTTCTGTCATTATCTCATCTTTGTAATGTAATAACTGATACATTTAATAATTCTGCAAATCCTTTAGTCTTATAATGTTTACTCATATAATCACATCCTTTTGTGACTATATTTGATTATATTTTTATCAACTAATTAGCACCTCCTAATAAACTCTTCATTTAAGATATATGAATTTATCTAATATAAAATGATGCTTTAATTTATCATATAAGCTTTCAATATATTTTAGAAAAAACTATTTAACCAACAAAACATCATAATCAAAGTACGCAAAAATTAAAAAGTTGAATAAAATACTGTTTAAATATTTTATCCAACTTCTTTGACGATTTTTATTTTATAAATATATTAATCAATGATAGGGCAAATATAATTTGACAAACTCCTACAAGCCCTCCATAAAGCATAGCCTTTGGCCCTTCCTTTACTAAATCTCCAATTTTTACTCTCATTCCTATACCAGCTAAAGCTATGATTTCAAAATTAGAACTAATCCACTTGAATGTTCTTCCAAGTATTCCTGGAATAATTCCAATAGAATTTAAAATACATATAATAAAAAATCCTATTATAAACCATGGAATACGAACCTTATGTGTTGGTTTGTGATGATTATCTATTTCTTCTTTATTTTCTTCATTAAATTCTATCTTAGCAAAAACTAAAACTACCACAACTAAGAATATTATTCTTATAATCTTAAATACTGTAGCTAGCTCTACAACTGGGTCACCAATAAACTTAGCAGAACCAATAACTTGTCCTACAGACTGTAATATTCCTCCCATTAATGCAGAGCTCTGCAAAACATTGTTGTTATATAAAATAGATGTTATTAATGGTAAAAGTATCATTAATATTGTACCTGTTACATTTACTATTGTTATGGCAATTACTTTATCTGAATCCTTGGCTTTTATTACTGGAGAAACTGATCCTATTGCTGATGAACCACACACAGCATTCCCTGTTGACATGAGTAATGAATACTTTTCTCCAAAGCCTAACTTTCTTCCTATAAAGTAAGTTGTACATATTGTTAATGTCATTAAAATAGCTATATAAAAAACTCCGTTAAATCCTAGAGCCATTATATCAATAATATTTAAAGATGCACCCATTAAAACAATTGAATAGTTTAAAAGATCTTTTTCTGAAAATTTAGTACCTTCATCATACTTATCACTTTTAAAAAGTGTATTTCCTAAAAATATTCCCATAAATATTGCAAAGGTAGCTGCTCCTATAGTAGGAAAGCTTTTTCCTAAAAATTCAGCAATAATGCCTATTATTAAGCATATAAAAAGTCCAGGTAATATGGACTTAGATTTTTTTAATATTTTATTCCTCATATGTTACCTTTCTTGTTCTAGTATTAAGTAAGCTCCTAAAGTTTTCTCTTTAGTTGCATTACGAAATTATTATACATACCTAAATATATAAATAAAAATACTAAAAAATTATATAAATAATAAGTTTTTAGTTATATAAAAAAGATAAGTGGAATGACTATTAAATCATTCCACTTATCTTTTAGATTTTCCAAAAAATAGAAAATACAGCATGACACATTATTTTTGGAGCATCTTATAAAAAGATTATGAGTAGAGGCTAAATTTGTTTATTTTATCATTTTATAAAGTCGGTGGGAGTTTGACTTACTATTAAAGAATTACCCATAATCTTTATTATAAAATACTGTAAAGTGATTGAGATTTTTATTATGTTGTTTAACTAAAAGCTTATCTTATAACAATAATAGATATAAGAATTTGTATCTCTAGAAGTTGAGCCCCATTCTAGAAATTTTCGACTAAAATTCAACTGTGAATCAAGTCTTAAGTTTATATGTAAACTCTATTCAATTATTTTGAATAAAGAGTTCCACCTATTAATTCTTCTTCTTCCTCTACATATTCTCCAAGTTTTGGACTTATAGCTTTGAAGAACATATTTAAGAAGTTAAGTAGCATAAAGAATATTACATATGTTGCTATAAATATTTCAACATCACCTAAGAACTTAAATAAGTTAGCCATTTTAGCATATCCTAAACCAGTAAAATAAGTTGATAACTTAAATGCTGATAAAGTAGCAATTGCTAATGGGAATGTAAATGCTGCATATGATGGTTTAAAACCTTCTTTAAATAGTTTTAAAATATATCCATAAACAACAACAAGTAATATTAATCCTGTTATTACTAACCAAGCTAACATATATGGGTTAGGGTTTGGTTCTATAGTTAATATACCAACTACTCCAAGTGGAGCTGGTGAACAAATTATACCTACTGTTGGTAATTTGTGATCATCTAATATTTCACTTTTAAATACTATATATAAAACTAATGGTAGAAGAATTGTATAGAATATAAATCCAAACATAAGCATAAAATGTGCTATTTGAGGGATTTGAGGAATTACCCCATCCATACCTTTACTTGCTACACTACCTGTTATCATACCTGTATAAACTATAAAACAAGTTGGCATTATATTTTCAAACTTTCTTTCCTTTATTCTAATTACTGTATAGAAAATAACTATTCCATAATGATATATTACAGCTGCTATCCAAAGCAAACTACATACTACTGGAAAGTAAGGATAAAAGAATCCTGATACTAACCAAACAACCATACCCATTGTAGGATAAAATGTTCCTGTTACTGGGTTTTTAAGCTCCTCATACATAACCTTTGGGAATCTTATAAGTCTTAAAAGCATTAAAGATAGCATGCAAACTGCTAAAAATATTGCTATTGGTTTAAAATAATTTATTCCTTTTAATTTCCATGAATTACTCAATGTTATAAATGCCAAGCAAGTTCCACTAATTCCTATTGGTATGTTTTGAAGCTTATCTAAATATTTTTTCATCTATCTAATCACCACTTCCTACTCACTTGATGATTTTATTATATCTCCCTTCAATTATAAGTAAAAATACTTACTTTATATAATTATTATAAGTATTTAGTTATATATAAAGTCATATTAAAACATGATTTATGTAGCAAAGTCTCTTATTTAAATCTTTGAAATACTTAATTTAAGTAAATTATTATAAAAAAATAAGATTAAGATGTTTATCTTAATCTTATTTCTACAAAACTATACCAAACTTACTTCTTTACTAATTAATTCTTCCTTTAGTTCCTTTAAATTTATAATTACATCAAATATTTTTTCTTTTTCATTATCCATAAAATCTAGGAATTCATTCTTTAATTCATAAACCAAACTTTTATTTAATTCTTCCTTTGTATTGTTATATTTAGATAAATCAAATTTTAAATCATCCTCAAAAAACTCTTTTACTAACCCATCTTCTATTTTGACCAATCTTATATTTAAAACAGAATCTTTTTCTTCAAAATAAATATTATCAAAATTATCTATCTTTAAGAAAACATTCTCATCATAAATATATTTACTCATATTAATTCTCCCCTTCTTTTGCTTAAAGCTAACATATTATTACTAACATATAAATTAGTAAAGATGTAATCAAATTCTCTTAACTTATAATCAACTTATATACCCTATATTAAAATTTTACCAAAAATCAATGATTTTGTTAATAATTTAACATATAAATTATTCTAATATTTATTAAATTTAAATAATCTATGGATTAATATTCTCAAAATTTAATTATAAATACAAAAAAGTAGGTACTTAATTAAATACCTACTTTCTTTCAATAATCTATAATAGATTTTTATTTATAATAGTATTGGTTTATAATCTAATATTTTATCTGCAATTTCTTCAGCAGATAATTCAGTATAGAAAATTAAGTCACTTGGATTTGGATAAATAACATTTCTTTTTAATTTAAATATTAGTTCATCAAGCATAGCTTCCGACAATTCTTCCTTAGGATTAATAATAGCATTTACTAATTCTATTATTTCTTTTCTGTTAAGCTGTTCCATTTTTACTATACCTCCTTTTAATAAAATAATTAATATTCTTATACATATATGTTACAATATTTTATAATTTATCTATTTTATTCACCATAATATATATTTTAATAATTATTCTATCAATAAATCATATTAAAAATTTTTATAATTCATCACATTAGAACTTATTAGAAAAAATCAAGCTTCAATTTATTTTATATGATATAAAAAGTTATTTCCTTTCAAAATTTAACCCTAATAAATAAAAATGGAGTGTATAAAAATAACTTTTTATAAAACTTACAAACAGTATATCTATGATCTTTCATTTATGTTTTTCTTAGCCCCTAAATATGTTGCCAAGAAGTACCCTCCATAAATTATAACAAAAATTATTGCTGTTATAATTATATTTGGTATTATGCTAGCATTTCCAAATACCCCTACTATGGTAGAAGATATCTTTAAACCAACAATTGAATGTACTATAGCAAGGGATAAAGGAAGCATAAAATATACTCCTACTTGAGTGAATATAGCTTTATTTATCATCTTTTGATCCACACCTATTTCTTTTAGTAATCTATATCTTTCTACATTATCAGTAGATTCTGTAAGCTGCTGAATAGCAAGTACAACTGCTGATGTTATTATAAATATTAAACCTAGGTAGATTCCTAAGTAAGCCATTGTTGCACCTAGGCCAGCTGCATTATCATATATTTCTTTTTTTGTTATTGAATAAACCTGACTTTCTACTAGCTGATCTCTTATGCTCTCTAATTCTTCCTTTGTATTAGAGTTATCCTTTAGCATCATATTAAATCTACTAGACACAGGTTTTAATCCTTCAAGGAGAGAATCCTTAACAACAAAAATTAAAATATCACCTTTCATGGTAAAATTATATAGATTAATATTTTCATACTTTTTATTTGCAGGCTCTAAGGTTTTTCCTGAAATATTTATCTTCTTTCCATTTTCTGAGCTCTTATTAACCAACTTTTTCATTTGATCAATATTTCCATTTTCTAAGCTCTCATTAACCCACTTTTTCATTTCATCAATATTTCCAACTGCTAAGTATTGATTTTCCTTTAAATTAACAGGCTCTTTCCCAAGAAGTTTTAATGTATTATTGTATCCATTTTCACCAATTACTAATATATCATTATCATTAGCCACTGGAAAATAGTTTTTCATAGCAGTCATTCCCTCTTTTGATAAGAAATTACTATATTTAACTCCACTATCATACATAACCATGTTTGAATCTTCTTTAGCTATATTAGATATATCAATATTTTTTTCCTTCAAAAGTTTTTCTATATTTTCACCACTATTACTCCAAAAGGTAACATCAAATTTAGTTAAATCCTTTAAGTCAGCATTTATAGCCCTATTTATTCCTAACCCTCCTGAGAATGTACAAATAGCTAAAAATAACATTAAGCATATAAATGATAAGGATACAAAGGTTGTGTTTATTTTACTGCTTATTTGCTTCATAACAAACATGTTTAAATCTCTTAAATAGAACTTTTTATTTCCTTGAATAACCTTTAAAAAGAATCCTGTTAAAGAATAAAAGAATATAAATGTTCCAATACATCCTAGTAAAATTGGTAATCCAAGAGCATTAAAACTAGCAAAGGCAATTCCATCATGTATGACCTTATAATAAGCTATCCCTAAGATTCCCACACTAACTAAAAATAATATTACTGATACCCAAAGATTTTTAATAGTAGGCTTTTCATTTCTCTTTGAAGCTGTTAATAGATCTATTAATTTAATCTTTCTAACGCTTATAAAGTTAAAAATTAATACAACAAGATATATTATTGAAAAACAAAGTACTGTTCTCTTAAATCCAAGTGGAGAAAACACAAATTGAAACTTTGTAAGGTCTACCTGGAACATATAGGCTGTAAGTACTGAAAGTGCTTGAGATAACATTATTCCTAGTACCACTCCTATTCCTAAAGATATAGCCCCTATAAATAGAGTTTCTAAGAATATCATTTTTGATAAGCTTCCATTTTCCATTCCAAGAGTCATATAAATTCCAAACTCTTTTTTTCTTCTTTTTATTAGATAATTATTTGCATAAACTATTAAAAATCCTAAGACAAAAGCTATAAACACAGAGAAATATCCTATTAATTGTTCTGCCATCATAAAGGCTGACTGCTTTTGCTCATTAAGTTCCATCATTACACTTTGTGACTCTATGGAGTTAAAAGTATAAAATATACATATTCCAAATATCAAGGTTAAAAAATATATTACATAATTTTTATAACTCTTTTTTATATTTTTAAAGGCTAACTTAAAATACATTATTACTGTCACCTCCAAGAAGAGTTATGACTTCAATTATTCTATTGAAAAATTCTTTTCTAGAATCAGTTCCTTTTATAAGTTCATTAAATATCTTTCCATCCTTAATAAATAAAATTCTATTTGCATAACTTGCTGTAAAAGCATCATGAGTTACCATCATAATTGTTGCATTTAAATTCTTATTTAAATCTTCTAAGCTTTCAAGAAGCATGGTAGCTGCCTTTGAATCTAAGGCTCCTGTTGGTTCATCAGCTAATACTAAAGATGGATTAGTAACTATTGCCCTTGCTGATGCCACTCTTTGCTTTTGTCCCCCTGACATTTCATAAGGATATTTATTAAGCTCATTACTTATATTTAATGCTTCTGCAACGAGTCTTACTCTTTTATCTATTTCCTTATTATTCACTCTTTGAATTGTAAGAGCTAAGGCTATATTTTCGTAAGCTGTTAAGGTATCTAAAAGATTAAAATCCTGAAATATAAATCCTATTTTTTCTCTTCTAAACTTAGCTAACTTTTTTGAACTAAAGCTTGTAACGTCCTCTCCTTCTAAATATATATGACCACTAGTTACCTTATCTATAGTTGATATACAATTTAAAAGTGTTGTTTTACCACTTCCTGAAGCTCCCATTATTCCAACAAACTCACCTTCTGAAACAGTAAAACTAATATCATTAATTGCCTTTGTAACATTTCCTTTTTTACCATAATACTTTTCTATATTACTTACCTTTAAAACCTCTTTACCCATTAAACTACACTCCTTATCCTTACTTATATTATCTTAAAGCTTAAACCTTAAAAATCTCTATTTAAGTAATTTTTTCTACACTTTAATTCTATTTCATATAAAAATTTCAATCCATAGAACTATATAACACTAAACTAACAAAAGTGTCACATTGTGATTTTTAAAATATTCTTATGTAAAGATTAGAATAACCTGCAAGACAATTAGATTGAACCTAAGTCCTTAAGCCTATTTTTTATTCAGCTTCTAAAGGTACTAGATTCCCTTTGTTATCTTAACTTTGCTATTATCACTTTAGTTTCCATTAAATAATAAACCTAGTCCATACAAACAGTTCTGAAATCTTTTTATAAAAAATTTAGCTAACCTATTAAAATATATTATAAAGGTATATAAAAAGGTGGATTCATAAATTTGAATCCACCTTTTTTCACTACTATTATCAAAATTTATTTTAATACCTCTCCTTAATTTTCATATGAACATTTATTTTAAAATATATTTATATGAAAATCATAAACTAAATTAATCGCATTGATTATTTTTCATAATTTTTATAAAGATATATATACGATCCAATAAGAATTATAACTAAAAAAGCATTAAAAAATGTATTAATATAATAAAAATTTATATTCTTTAAAAATTCAATATTTAACATAATGGCTTCTATTAAATTAAGTAAACATCTAATAAAAAAACATACTATAACTACAACCCAAAATTTTTTACCCATCTATTCTCCCCCTCACTATTTAAATCATCATAAGAATAAATCTAGTATTACCTATTCAAAAATCATCATCCTGTTTATTGGAAAGATAATTGAAACTCTTGTGAACTTACCTTCTTCTGAAATCAATGTTATATCTAACCCAAGTTTCTTACAAAGCTTTTTACATAGGTATAGTCCTATACCTGTAGACTTTCCAAACTTACGTCCATTTTCTCCTGTAAATCCTTTATCAAAAACCCTAGAAACATCTTTATCACTTATTCCAGCACCATTGTCCTCAATATTTAAAATCACATATTTACTACTTTCACTGCAATATATTTTTAGTTCCTTATGCTCCTTATTCATGTATTTAATAGAATTTGATATTATTTGCCCTAAAATAAACTCAATCCACTTACTATCTGAATAAACCCTTTTTTCTAAATCTCCTAAATTTATTTTTACTCTTTTCTTTATTAAAGAATCTGCATTATTGTTTAAAACCTTGTTTACGCAACTACTTAAACTCATTTCTTTTATTATATAATCCTTCTCAAGGGTATTACTTCTAGTGTAAAAGAGAGCTTGATCTATATAATTTTCTAGCTTACAAACCTCTTCTCCAATACTCTCTGTAAGTGGAGATTCATTATTTTCTATTAATAGTTTACAAGTTGCTATGGGAGTTTTTATTTCATGAACCCATAGTTCTATATACTCCCTATAATCATTTATTCCTCTCTTAAACTCCCCTATTTCATCATTCATAGCCTTATTGCTCTTGCATATAACATCATATATTAACTTACTCTCTGTAAAAGTTCCCTCTTCTATTACTTCTGATATTAAATATTTCTTATCTAAAGACTCCATATTTTCCTTTATTTCATCATAATATTGTTTCTTTCTTAAATAATCAAAAATATGATAAGTTAGAATCCCTACTCCATTTATAATAATAATAAATAAAATAGCAAAGCTATCAACCTTTAAAACCATAAGCAATACAGCTGTAAAAAGTAGTATTAATAAATTTATAATAATAAAAACTATTCTCTCTCTAATAAAATCCCTTAAATTCATGATAATATATACCCTTGCCCCCTCTTAGTTTGTAAATATCCCTCTGCCCCTATTCCTTCAATCTTTCTTCTAAGTCTATTTACATTAACAGTTAAAGTATTATCATCTATAAACTCATTACTTTGCCATAAAGTCTTTATAATATTATCCCTTGATACTATTTTCCCTTTATTTCTTATTAGAATATTTAAAATCTTACTTTCATTTTTAGTAAGCTCCTCAACTTCCCCCTTAAATGAAACTTCGCTAGTAGACATATTATATTTTAATTCTCTGCAATTAAATATTTCTGTTTCACCCTCAACCCCTGAATAGGTTCTTTTCATAATTGATGCAATTCTGGCTAAAAGTATTTGTGTATTATAAGGCTTAGTAACAAAGTCATCAGCTCCTAAATTCATACTCATAAGCTCATCCATCTCACTTTGTCTACTAGTCACAACTATAACTGGAACTTCGCTTCTCTTCCTTATCTCTCTGCAAATATAGTAACCATCATAGTAAGGAAGATTTATATCTAACAAAATCATATTAGGATTACAACTTAATGAGACATCAACTATATTTTCAAAGTCATCTGATGACTCTACAACATAACCATACTTCTCTAAAAATTTAGTAAGCTCTTCTCTTATCTTTTCTTCATCTTCTATAATAAAAATCTTTTTGCTTTCCATCTAATTTACTCCCATAAAAATTCTTTTAAATTATAATTACATTTAACTCCTATTCATATATTAAAGTATATAATCTATATAATTATTAAAACACAAAAGAGACACTTATAAAAATAAGTGCCTCTTTATATATACTATATTAAATAAAATATCTCTCTAAATTATAATAAATTTGATAAATTATAGATGATACATTATTAAAAACAAACCATGCATTTATTGAATAAACAACCATGCAAGTTAAAGAATATATGTATATAAATTTATTTTTTGATTTCATTAAAGTATCAAATAAAGCATATAGTAATACAACTGATAATATAGAACTAAATATACTTACTATCATCCAAATAGCTCCTCCTAAAACTAGGGCTATAGAGGATATAATTAATATAAATATATTTATTATAGATACTACAAACATTATGTTTACAAGTGAATCTTTATTTATATCTTCTTTAACTAAAAACTTAAATATAATATAAATTATCCCTAGTATCAAAACATAATTAATTACGTAGCTTCCTAAATTTAAAAAATAGATATTACCTGTAGGAAATACATTTTCCATAATCATATCAAACTGACTTTTAGCCTTTATCATGTTATTAAAATCCCAAGTATTAACACTTGAGAATTCTAGTATAATACCTACTACACTTTTTACCAAGTTAAAACTAAAGGCTTTAAATAAAAAAGTTTTAACTAGTGGTATTATTAAGGTTATTATTGCAATATAAATTAATTGTATTTTTAATGATACTCCAAAGACATGTTCCTTAACCGAAGTTATTGGATGACACAAAGATTTTATTATATATCCTTTATGCTCATTTACATCTATAGGTATACTTTTATTAGATCCTTTACACCTATTTCCACACTCTGGACAAAAAACTGATTCATTTGGTATTTCTTTACCACATTTTGAACAAAACATAAAACCACTCCTATTCTATGTTAAATTATAACTTTTTGTTAACAAATTTGTCAATCGTTCAAAAAAATGTTAAATTATATTTTAGATGTAAAATTATTATTAAGGAGGTTTTACCATGAATTTTTGTAATAAATGCGGTTCAAAATTAATAAATGGAGTTTGTCCCAATTGCTCAAAAATAAAAAAAAACAAGAAAAAATCTAAAGTTATAATAATAAGCCTAGTTTTTATTGTTGTAATATTTTCTGGTGTATTCTTTTACTTAAAATCAACAGTTAAATCTGAAAAAGAAATAGCACTTTCATTTTCAAATTCAATTTCCTCTTCAAATCCAGAGGAACTTAGCAAAATACTTTATTGTAATGATAGCTCTTTACCAATAAATAAAAGCAACTCTACTATTCTAATAGATTACTTTAATCAAAATCCATCAAAATTTTCTTCAATAAACGACGATTTTAAAAAGGGAAATTATACGGACACAGACTCCCCTTTATCTATAGAAGAGGTTAGAAAAGATTTCTTTTTAATACCTGTTTATAAAGTAGTTGTAAAACCAAGCTTTATAAAGGTAAAAACTGATTTAAAAGATGCAAAAGTTCAAATAGGAGATGAAACTTTTGGAGATTTAACAAAAAAAGATGAGTTAGGCCCTTTAATGCCTGGAAATTATACTATTAAATCCGAAATATCAAATTCATATTTAAACAAATCTGAAAATATAGAGGTTAACACTTTTAAATCTTCTAACCAAGAAATAAGTATATTTGATAACTTTATTAAAGTTAATATTACTAGTGATATTCCAGATGCTGAATTATATGTAAATAATAAAGATACTGGAGTAAAAATTAAAGATGCTAAAACCTTTGGTCCAATTGATCCTAATAGTATTATTTACGGAGTAGCAAAAGATGGAGATAAAAAAATAATAAGTAACAAATATGATGTAAATTATTCAAAAAATATAAATATAAACTTTGCTGAAGCTAAAGCCTCAGAAGCTAATTTCAAAAAAGATCTTTATGTTTTATTAAGTAATTACTCTAATGATTTTGCTTATGCTGTTAATACAAATAGTTTTAATTATATAGAAAACTACCTTGAATTTGACAGTCCTATTTACAATAAACAAAAGAAAGTTGTCCCTGAAATACATTCTAAAGATATTAGGGAAAACTTTGAAAGCACTGAGATATTAAATTATACATTTAATAATGATACAAATACTGGTGAAGTTACTTGTAATGAAATTTATTCTATAGGTAAAGGAATTAATGTTCCTAAGCGTCAAGAATTTAAAAATACTTATACCTTTAAAAAACTATCTAATGGTTCATTAGTTCTTACTGATATAAAAGATTAAGGAGTGATTTTATGAAATTTTGTTCTAAATGTGGTAATAAATTATCTGATTCAATGAAATTTTGTAATAAGTGTGGTGCTAAAGTAAAATCAGTAGATAAAGATACTGAAAACAATTCAAATCCAGAGGATGCAAAAAATATTTCTAACATTGAAAATAATATTGATAAAACCATAATATTAGATGCACCTAAAATAAAAAAAGAAATTAATACTGATATTAATGAAAATATTAAAAATAATTTGAAACCTATTCACAACTCTAATTTTAATAATAAAGAAAAATGTTTAGATGCAAGTTTTGATGATGATTTAGATGAAAATTTCAATGATAAATCTTGTAATAATGAGAATACTGATAATTTTAAACATTCTAATACCAAAAAAAAGATTTTAATAAGTATTTTCACATTAGTAGCTTTTGTAATAATAGGTACTTCTATTTATTTTTTAAGATCACCTTTATTATATAAATACTATTATAACTCTGCACTTAAATCTTCATCAGTTACTGAAAAATTATCTTATTATAACAGTGCTTTAAAATACTCTAAAAATGATGATTTATTAAATTCTATTTATACAACTTTAAAGTCTGACTCTGATTTTGTTGATAATTCTTCAATATTAACAAACTTAAATAAATCTGAAAAAGATAATTTAATATCAAAATTATATGTAAATAAAGCTACTGTAGATTTTAAAAATAAAAATTACACCGACTGTGATTCTGATTTAGATCTAGCTACAAAATATGGATATAAAAAAGAAAACTTTTCACAATATGATGATTTACAAAAAAAGCTTAATGAAAGTAAAAATTCTTCAAATAACGATAAAGTCGATAATGTCTATAGTTTCACAAATGAAAATCCATCAAAATTTTCTGGAAACATATATGATTATCCTTATGACTTTATAATGCCATATAGTAATTCTTCCTATTTGTCAGCATCAGATCTTTCTAAATATAATAAAAGTACTCTTGCTTTAATGAGAAACGAAATATATGCACGTCATGGGTATGTGTTTAATACTAATCCATTTAAGGAATATTTTAATTCAAAATCATGGTATCATCCTGATTCATCCTTTAAAGGTGATGACAGTGAATTAAATGATTATGAAATAAAAAATGTACAAACCATAAAATCAGTTGAAAACTCCAAATAAAGGGATGATAGTATGAAAAAATTTTTAAGAATTTTATCTATTATAATTATTTCCTCTTTAATGCTATTAGGTTGTGGATCAAATTCCACTAAACCAAATATTAATAAGGACTCTAATAGTATTAATAATTCCAATGAGGAAAATAACAAGATAGAAAAAAATAACTCTAATAATAAAAATAATTCTATAGATGAAAATAATAATATAGAAAAAAATGATTCTAAAGAGGGAAACATAGACCAAAAAAAAGAAAAAAATAAAATTGATTCTAATACTAGTAAGGAAACTGATAAAAAAAGTGATGTAGAATCTTATCGTGAAAATGACCCTAATAAAGCTAATAAAGATATAACTATAGTTATTGATCCAGGACATTCTAGTACAATATCTAATGAAACAGAACCTGAATGTCCAGGCTCACAAAAAAGAAAATTAAAAGATACCTTAGGTGCTACAGGAGTTCAAAGTAAAATCCCAGAATACACAATAACTCATGGTGTAGCTGAAGAATTAAAAAAACTTCTTACTTCTGAAGGGTATAATGTAATTATGACTAAAGATAGTCCTGACAAGCAGCTTAGCAATATAGAAAGAACCACTATTGGCAATGATAATAATGCAAATTTAATTATAAGGATTCACTGTGACGGAGTTGATTCTCCTAAGGCTTGTGGTGCTTCTATACTAGTTCCTGCTACAAAAGGAAATGTAACAAAAGATATATCAGATATAAGCTATTCATATGGAGAAAAAATACTAACAGCATATACAAAATATACAGGATTAAAAAATAGAGGTGTTGTTGTAAGAGATGATTTAACTGGTTTTAATTGGTCAAAAGTTCCTATTGTACTTATAGAATTAGGATTTATTTCTAATCCTAATGAAGATTCATATTTAAGTAATCCAGATAATTATATAAAAATTGCAACTGGAATCTCTAACGGAATTAATTACTGTTTTGCAAAATAAAGAAAAGGGGAAAATATTCCCCTTTTCTTTATTTTTAATAAATTATTTAATAGGTAAATTAAGCCATTTCAAAACTTTCTGTTGTTTTCTCTACTATTTCACCCTTAACTTTAGAAACTAAATCTCCACCCTTAGAAGCAAATATATTTGCTGTAACTATCTTTTCCATAAGATTTTGAACTTCTTCCTCAGTTACATCTTCCTTGATATTTTTAAGAGTTATTTTTGTTATACTTCCTCCAGCATTTTTAAAAGACAATACAAGATATAATTCCTTCTCCATTTTAAAGTCCCCCTTTTTTCTTTACCATCAATTTATTATGTTACATCTTTTGTTCTTCTACTACTTCTTCTAAAACGCATATCTTGCTCATTAATCTCTTTTAATTCTTTTTGTTAGCTTATAATTTATCTTTAAAAGTTCCTATCTATAAATTCTAAGGTTTCTCTTAGAAAAACTAATACCCTCTCTATTCTTTTGATTACCTTTAATGTAGAATTTAAAAGCATTTTTATTTTTTTAAATACTACAAAATCAGCTGATCACCCCTCTAATTTTTATTAGATTATTGAGTGTCATCAACAAACTTAAAGTCATCTTCTTTTAATACAGAATTAACTCTTGATGATAAAAGATCTGCTAATGCTTTTCCCACCTCATAAAGTTTTTCATCCTCTGCATCAACCTTTATCTTAGAAAACTTTTGTGTTGAAAATTTAGGGCTTCCACTATCATCTACCCCCTTTTGATACTTTAATACTAAGCTTTTCTTTGTTAAGATTGCCTTTGCCATACTTATCAACTCCTTTCACTATATAAATATTCCTTACTCTTTATTTCTGTTGTAAAATAATAAAAAAAACTGTAATAAAAACATTTTTTTGTTTCTATTACAGTTTTTCTATATTTATAATACTAAGTAAAGTTATTTGACTATTTTTTAATTATCATCAGGATCTCCATATCTTCCTGTCTCAGGATTATACTCTCTTCCCTGTTCATCATGAAGTGGAACTTTCTTTCCATCAACTATTATATAATCTATAGTTTGATCAGAATCCTTTCCAGCATCTTCAGTTTCTTGCATATGTCCATATCCACCAGTAACAGGATTATATTCTTCACCCTTTGAATTATACTTAGGAATTACAGTACCATCCTCAAGTTTTATAGTTTCCTTACTTTTATCCTTTGAATTATTACTGCTTCCACTATTATTTTTATTTGAATTATTCTTTGATGAACTTACACCATTTTTCGATTTACTATTTTGTGACGCTTTATCACCTTTAGCATTATTATTTTGAGATTCTTTATTACCTTTATTATCATTATTTAAAGAACTATTGCTCTTACTTTCTTGTTCTCCTTCTGAATTAGAAGCATCTTGCTTATTGCTATTAGCCTTATCAATTTCTTTATCCTTAGAATCACTTTTTTGTACTTTATCTTCTGTATTATTTTTACTTTCATTATTACTAGTGTCATTGTCATCATCACTTATTGAAGTTCCTATATTCTTTAATTGATCCTTGTTTATCATATTACCATCTTTATCATATGTAACTCCATTTATAGTAACTTCTCCATCACCCAAGTGTGCTACAAACCAATTTTTTATATCAGTACAAACTCCTAAAATTTTATTTAAGATTCTATCTAAAGTTCCACTTTCTTTAAGTTCTTGTCCATTTTCTTTTAAAGTTTCCTGTATATTATTCGAAAGGCTATCAAGTTCTCCTTTTAATTTAGAATAATCTAATCCTAAAGAATTTATATTGGCTAAAAGACCAACTAATTCTTGCTCTTGTGTTGGAGTCAACTCAATATTATAGTTATTTGTAATATTATTTACTATTTCACCAACCTCTTTGTCATTTTTAGGTTTATCCTTTATAACTTCTTCTTTAGCTTGATTTACTATAGCACTTGCTCCATCTCTTCCAATCTCTTGTCCTTCACTATTTTTAGCTTTAGCTAAATTATTTGTTATACTTAACTCTTGCCTTGCTACTTCCTTATTTTTAACAGGTATATTTTCTCCAGTGGCCTTTTCAAACGCTTGAAGAACTCCTGCCAAAGCAGATGTCCCAGTTACAGGGAATGGCGCTGTAGCAATAACATCAGCATCTGTAACCCCTGATGTTAACAAAGCATTACTTAGCATAGTTTTAGTAACCTCTGTTAAATTATTTGTTTTTACCTTTAATCCATATCCTTTTTCTTCTATTTTAACAAAAACACTTGAGTAAGCATTACCTTTAAATTCTCCTACTATTTTAGGTAATCCAAGTTGCTCTCTTATTTCATTAACATTCATAGTTATAACCTTAACATCATTAGGTTTAACTCCAAATTCCTTAAACATCTCTTGTTTTTGAGTTGAATTTAGATTAGCTCCTAAAGTTACTACTTCCTTAGTATCGGCAAAAACTGTTGTAAATGAGCCAATACTTATTGCTCCAGCTAATATAATTGCTGTTATTAATTTATTTTTTTTCATTTGCCTTCTTCCTTTCTAAGCATTCATATCAAAGCTTAATCAAAAATATATTAAATCCTATTGCTCCATTTAAAACCTTCAATTTCTATCTAAATTACCTTTTGACAGTTCAAATTTAAAATAAAATATTATTCTAAAAATACAATAAATTTCAATCTTACTTAGATTATATCAAAATAACTTTTCAAAAGTTTACAAATTATTTTAATTTAGCATAAACCTTATATTTTTCTATAATAGAAATTTAATCTATATTTTTTAAAATTTTGTAGTATAATTGTAATGTGTATTCTTTGTTGCGAGATGATATATAAAAATACTTCTTTCAGCTGAGAAACCAGTCAGAAAAATAATATAAATATACTTTACCCCCTAATTGTAAGGAATTCTCTGAACAAAAAGGTAATAAAAAATTTTTGAATCTTAGAAAGGTTTGATGACAATATGAGTACTAGAATTGCTGTTGTTGGCATTGTTATTGAAAGCCTTGATAATATAAAAGAAGTAAATTCTATATTAAATAAATATGAAAAATTAATTGTCGGAAGAATGGGGTTACCATACAAAGAAAAAAACATTAGAGTTATATCTATTGTAGTAGATGGAACCACCGATGAAATTTCAGCTATAACAGGAAAAATCGGTAAACTTAAAGGAGTTTCTGTTAAAGCTGCCATATCTAAAACTAGCTTTTAGCTTAATTGCTTTAAGCTTCTTAATCATTGAGTTCCCATAAGTATATTTTAGTTATTTATATTATTTTTTGACATACCCTAAAAGTAATTTTAAAGGAGATTTGTTATGTTAAAAGATAACGAAAAATACAATGCTTTAGATTTTATTAAGGATGATGAAATTAATAGTCTTATAGCAAAAGGAAAAGAGCTTGTTTCTGACAAAGAACTAGTTAGAGAAATCATTGAAAAAAGTAAAAGTGCAGAAGGGTTAACACCTGAAGAAACTGCTGTTCTTCTTAATCTTGAAGATAAAGAACTTATTGAAGAAATGTTTAAAGCAGCTAGACAAGTTAAGGAAAAATTATATGGAAAAAGACTTGTTGTATTTGCACCTTTATACGTAAGTAACTATTGCGTAAATAACTGTACTTACTGTGGATATAAATACTGTAATAATGAGTTAAAAAGAAAGAAACTTAACAAAGAGCAACTTATTGAAGAAGTTAAAGTTCTTGAAAGCCTAGGTCATAAGAGAATAGCACTTGAAGCTGGAGAAGATCCAGTTAATGCTCCTCTAGATTATATTTTAGATTGTATAAAATCAATATACTCAATTAAATTTGATAATGGGTCAATAAGAAGAATCAATGTTAATATAGCTGCAACAACAGTTGAAGACTACAAGAGACTTAAAGATGCTGAAATTGGAACATATATTTTATTCCAAGAAACTTACCATAAACCAACTTATGAAAGATTACATGTAAGTGGTCCAAAACATAACTATAATTATCATACAACAGCTATGCATAGAGCAAGAGAGGCTGGTATAGATGATATTGGTATGGGAGTTTTATATGGACTTTATGATTACAAGTATGAAACATTAGCAATGCTTATGCACGCAATGGATTTAGAAGAAACTACAGGGGTTGGTCCTCATACACTATCAGTTCCAAGAATAAGACCAGCTGAAAATGTTAGCTTAGAAAATTATCCTTACTTAGTTGATGATGAAGACTTCAAAAAAATTGTTGCTATCTTAAGATTAGCGGTACCATATGCAGGTCTTATACTTTCAACAAGAGAAGAACCAGGATTAAGAGATGAAATAATAGCTCTTGGAGTTTCTCAAGTAAGTACAGGTTCATGTACAGGGGTTGGTGGTTATTCAGAATCATACGTAGATCCTGAAGAAAAACCACAATTTGAAGTTGGAGATCATAGATCACCAGTTGAAATGATAGAAAGCCTTATGGAAGCTGGATATATACCAAGTTATTGTACAGCTTGTTATAGAGAAGGTAGAACTGGCGAAAGATTTATGGAAATAGTTAAAAGTGGTGAACTTTATAAAATATGTGAAGCCAATGCTTTAATAACTTTAAAAGAATTTATTGATGATTACGGCACAGATAGAACAAGAGAAATCGGAGATAAATTAATTAAAAAATCAATAGATGAAATAGATAATGAATCCTTTAGAAAATCTGTTGAAGAAAAAATAAATAAGATAAGTAAGGGAACCAGAGATTTAAGATTCTAGTTAATTAAATATATTGTAACTTTTTATATCAAATTAATTCGCTAGTCTTAATTAAATTTAAATATTATTTATTTAAACCTGTATAAAATTTATAACTTTAATTCCACATTAAAATTTATATCTTTCATATGGGTAAAAACTAACAATTAAAATCAAAACTAAAATTAATTTATAATTAATATATAGCCAGCGTAAGCTGGCTTTTTTTGTGAAAATTTTAGCTACCATCTTTTGGATCTTCTTATACTACTCTTTTTTGTATAATTTTTATATTAGAAACTTTAGGTTAAACTTATATATTTATAATTTGATTCACCTTAAGGTTAAATAAGGAATATACTAAAAAAAGTATTAAATTTGTAGTAACTAGGTAAACATTATCCAGAATATGAAAAACTCATAAATAATACTGTTATATTATCTACAATATTGTGCATATCATTCTTTATCATATTCATATTGTTAATTTAAAAAGTTTAATGAAAATTATTTTTTCTTTAAATTTCTCTTGTTTTCTTATTTTTTCAACCTTTTCCTAAATATTTTCATAATAATACACTTTAGAATACATTGTTAAAAATTTGACTATTAAATGTAAAGGTTGTAAAATATAATTAAACATTATGTAAATATTAGGAATGATTTGAGAGTTTAACTTATTGTGAGGGAGGTTTTTTTATGACAGTAGATCAAAATTCATTAGAAAGAAGAACTTGTTGTAATATACACAAGATAGTTTTAACTTTAGAGAAAGGCTTTTCTTCTATGGAGTCTTTAAAGCATGCAGTTATAACTCACCTTCAAAATGAAGGCTATAGATGTAATGATACAAAAAACAATATTGGAGATTATCCACTATTAAAAATAAATGCTAATGATTTTTTATTAACTATAAAAGATATAGATGAAAATTCTTTAAACTTCGAAGGTTGTAGTGAGGTAGTTTTAGTACCTCATCACTAAAGTTAATAATTTGATTATTATGGACAACTTCTTTACTTAAGAGTTGTCCTTTTTAGTTTTATATTATTTCATTAAAATCCTCTTCTAATCTCATACTCAAAATTATATAATTATTCTTGAATAATTTTTATAATTTTATTTACTAAAATATATAACAAATCACAGATTTTATAATAGCTTTTGGTAAAATATTAATTATTCTTTTATTATTTCATACTGTTTTTAAGCTAAAATTTCTATATCTTAAGCTTATTTTAAATTAAATTTAAAGAAATAAAGTTTTATTTGTACTAAATATTGTATTTTTATTACTTATATACAAATTTTTATTCATATTTTTTATATAAAAAATTTTCAATATATTTAATTACATTTTTTTCCTTATCAATATTTAGTATGTACTTAAATATTACACAACTATATATTGTGAATAACCTTAAAGTTATCCACATATGGGTGTGGATAACTTGTTTAGAAACAAAAAAATTATACTATTTTTCTATTATCTTTTAATAAAATTTACTATTTAAAAAAGTAATTTTTTCAAAAGATAAAAACTCCTGTAAATGGCTATGTTAAGCCATTTATAACTGTAATTTTTTTACTTTTTTCAAGGCTTATTTTCATTATTTAACTAGAATTTGAAAGTGAAAATTCAATAAAAAAGTTATCCACAGGTTTATTCACATTTGAAAATATTTTCACAAAAGAATTAATGCAAGGAGGTGCAGTTCTACTATTTACATCTTGCAATAGTAGAAAAATTTATGAGTAATTTTAATGAAACTCCTAGAGGAAGTAGAATTCATATTTCTCTTTTTGGTAAAACAAACTCTGGGAAATCTAGCATAATAAATGCCCTAACAGGACAAAACATTTCTCTAGTATCAGACTTTAAGGGAACAACAACTGACCCTGTTTATAAGGCAATGGAACTTTTACCCCTAGGACCTGTTGTTTTCATCGATACAGCTGGTTTTGATGATGAAGGAGAAATAGGTAAGCTTAGAGTCGAAAAAACTGAAGAGGTTGTAGGAAAGACTGATGTGGCTCTTATAACCCTTTCCCTTTCTGAAATACTAGAGGCAATAAAATCAAATATAGAATTTAAAGACATGCTTTCTAAGGAAATATTATGGCTTAATAAATTAAAAAAAGCTAAGAAACCAGCTATACTAGTTATTAACAAGTGTGATTTAGTTCCTAATAAACTAATTGAGTCTAAAATTGATTTAAAGGATATTGATAAAACAACTTTATCTAATAAAGATTACTTTGTTGATAGTAATTTAAATAATTCTTTAAAAGAAATTGGTGAATTATTAGGAATACCTTGTGTTGCCATAAGTGCAAAAAATAATTTAAACATAAATGAATTAAAAAAAGAACTTGTTAATGTATCACCCTCTTCAATAACTGAAAGCCCAATAATAGGTGATAAAATCAAAGCTGGAGATAAAATACTTCTAGTAGCTCCTCAAGATATACAAGCGCCTAAAGGAAGACTTATACTTCCTCAAGTTCAAGTATTAAGAGATATATTAGATTATGGTGGAATACCAACTATGGTTACATTAGATAAATTAGATGAAGGATTAAAAATCTTTAACGGTAAGCCTGACTTAGTAATAACTGACTCTCAAGTATTTAAACAAGTTAATAAAAAATTAGATAGAAGTGTTCCTCTTACTTCATTCTCAATACTTATGGCTAGATACAAGGGGGATTTAGATAAGTTCTATTCAGGAGCCAAAGCAATAAAAAATCTTAAAGCAGGTGATAAAGTTTTAATAGCAGAAGCTTGTACTCACCATCAATTAAAAGGTGATATAGCAAGAGAAAAACTACCTACTTGGTTAGAAGAAACTTGTCCTGGAATAATAGTTCATAATTGTTCTGGTAAGGACTTTCCTAAGAACCTTAATGAATATACCCTTGTAATTCATTGTGGAGGATGCATGTTTAATAAAGCTGAAATAATGAATAGAATAGGAATATGTGATGATGCCTTAGTTCCTATAACAAACTTTGGTACATCAATTGCAGAAATTAATAATATATTAGAAAGGGTAATGGAGCCCCTTAAGTAAATATTTTTAATTAGTTTCAAGTTAGAGTAATTTCTCTTATGACATTCATTACATTAAAAATTAAATAGGAATATATTAAGTTAAAATTAAAATAAAATGCCTAAGAAATACAATTAGTTATATTTCTTAGGCATTTAAGCTAATCTCTAAATTCGAAATCTTCTTCCTTAACTTCAATATTCTGATTTAATTCATATTTTCCTATTTCTAATGCTTTTCCTGTAATTGAAAGATAATATATTCTCAAGGTAACTTGAATATATGGCAAAAGCCATAATAATCCTATTCCAAAAGTTAATGCTGATAATATTAACCATCCTAAGAAGCTAAGTCCCATAATAAATAGTTCCCATTTATGACCATTCATTATTTTAAAGCTTCTTTTAACAGCTTGCCATATTGCACAGGTATCTTCAGCCATTAAATATGGTAATGGGAATAATAAAATTCCTACTATAGCAGCTAAAATTAATACTAATATAACTATTAAAAATACTACTCCCCAAATTCCTATCATAGGATTCATAGATATTTGGCCAGTAAGCATTGCACTATGTAATGATGTTATAGATAACACTAAAAATATATTTCCTAAAAACACAACTAAAAGTATAGGAATACTAAAGATCATAGTAACTATCATACTCATTATAAATCTTCCCCAAGTTTTAACGCTTGGAATAGCATAACTTAAAGATACTACTTCATTACTCTTAACAAATTTAATTGTGTATATAATCCCTGAAGCCGTTATGGCTGGCATTAATAAAAAGTTATTAGCTATGTTTAAAATATTAGAAGTTATTCCTTCTGTTCTTCCAATAATCTCACTTGCTCCAAATTCAATTATTGCTATGATTAAAGTTAATAAGACAATATTAAACCATCTTCCCTTTAACTTAGACTTAGCAATACTTTTTATCTCTTTTCTATTCATACTATCTTTCTCCTTTCTTATGTTAAGCTAATAAGATATTAACCTCATAAGGCTCTTACTGTCAAACTCTTCAAATTGAATTTATAATTTTAAAAAAAGTATTGTATAAAAAAACAAATAATAAAACACTAATCTTTTAAACAACTTGCTTTATTGCCAAGAATAAGTTTTATTATCTTATTTTATACAATACTTCTTTAAGTCATACTATTCTTTTCCCAATAAAGAATCTATAGCTTCTTTAAGTTCCTTTTTTAATGTCCAAGTGAAATAATTTTTTTCTTCCTTTTCATCATATATCTTTGATCCATTTAGCATAATAAACCAATATCTAAATTTATATTTCCAACTTCCCATTTCGCTTTTTTCATCTAAAGTTATTCCTAACTCTTCTTCTATTTTTTTACACATCTTTTGAATTCTAGTACTAATATCTCCAAACTCTAAATGCTCTCCTATTAAAGAAGTCTTAAGGGGCTGTCCATTGCTACCATATAAATTAAGCAATATTTTCATATCTCTTAATCCAATTAAATTACTATTTTTCAAAATATCAATCCATTGTTCCTTAGTAATATGATTAGTTAAAACCTTTTCATTAAATTGCTCTTTTTTGTACTCCACTGAAATCACTCCATAAAACAACATTCTGCCTAAAAAAATCTACTAAGAACTAAATATAATTAAATTTGTCCTTAGTATATAAATATTCCTCTTAATATATCATTATGATTTTTTTAATGTTAATTCACACAAAATTCAAAGCTTAATTTATTGTTTTAAGCATCTCTATATTGCATACTTTGTTTTTCTTATGCCCTTTTCCTCTTTCTAATTTCATAAGTGTACTTCTCATATAAGGATTTAATACTCCCTCATATATCTTTACTATTTGGCCATCCTTAACTAAGGCTAATCTATATACTGGAATATTATTATATAAACACATATAAAATACAGGTTTATTATTTTCTTTATTATTAAATATGATTTTCTCTTTATTTTCAATTAAATTATTTATATTTTCATTAGAATTATCTATTAATATCATATTCTCTTTTTTGATTTCAGAATATAAAGCTCGTCCACTTCTTTGAATATCGTGCTCTTCATTAGCAAAATTAGCTCCTTGAAAATTATTTACTAAAACTAATTTATTTACATCATATTTATCTAATTCATTTGATTTATACTCAAATTTACCTAATATACTTAAAACTAAAATAATTAGTATAATAGATCCTCCAATATATTCTAATAACTTAGTTTTATTTTCTATAATAAACTCTGCTAGAGCCAGCATAATAGCTAAATTAATCCATATTCCATGCTTCACACTTATACTAGATAAATAGCATATATATATTCCAGCTAAAAATATTAAAATATTAATTATAATTTTTTCAGCATTATTTCTCTTTCTAATAAATGAAGCACTTCCCATTATTAAAGTTACAAAAGCAATAGCAAGTATGTATGGTGAAAATCTCTTAACAATTAACTTAAAGATATACTTATTTTCAATATTTTTTATTTCTTTATTTACATCTTCATATAATTTCAATCTATCATTTTGTGATAAATTATACTTATCTATGTAGGGTCTTATATAGGGCTCTAAATACCTATTTCTATCTCCACCAAAATATATAGTATTTAAGGCCATGAGCTTATAAACTTCTATATTTTCATTCTTTGAATATGAATCATATATCTCTTGAAGTGATTTATCACTATTTTGTAATTCATACTGAAAAAAATCACTATAGTCCTTTCTAACTAGCTCTGAAATTAATTTCTTCGTTTCCCCAGGATTTATTAAATTACTTACAGTAACTATACAGGAAAAAAGAATAATTAAAACTAAGCCCAAGTACCTATAAAATCTATATTCATATTTTTTTTCGGCATCTTTATTGATATTTTTTTTTATTTTTATCAAAGATGCTCACCCCTTTAAAATAATAATATTTCTCTTTATTACTATTCAATTATATACTATTTTTCCCAAAATATCACTTTATAATTATATATTTTCACTTAAATATTTATTTAAACTAAGAAGTTGCATCAAAACTTTAATATAAAACTTATTTTTTAAAAAAATTAATAAATTAAATTACTAATTTTAAGCTTTATATTATAAATTATTTTGATACAACCTCTTAATTCTTAATAAGAGTTAAATAAAAAACTTTAAGCCCCATTTTCTTTTTTAATTTAACTCTTCTTTCCCTATAAATAATATTTCTAATAAAATATATTTAAGTTTTTAAAGATATTTTTCTTTATCCTAAAGCCCACAAATTTATTACTTATTAATTATCAAATCTTTACACTCTTAAATATATTTTCTTCAATATTTATATTCTCTTACAAGTATAAATATCCTTCTATTTAGACAAAATATTTTTATAAAGTTTCTTAGATTATAGTAATAAATAACTACTTAAATAATCTAAACATGAAAATAATAGAAAACTACTTGATAATAATAATTATTTGTTATATAATTAACTTGTAATTCAGAGTAATTAACTAGGAATTAATTTAGGAGATGATATATATGATAAGAGAAAAAACTAATAAAATCTCAATAATAGGTGCAGGATTCGTTGGTTCAACAACAGCCTTCGCATTAATGCAAGATGGATTAGCATCCGAAATAGTAATTGTTGATATAAATAAGGATAAGGCACATGCTGAAGCTATGGACCTAGCACAAGGTGCGGCATTTGTGAAATCTGTTGATATAAAATCAGGAGACTATGCAGATACAAAAGACTCTGACATAGTTATAATAACTGCTGGAGTTGGTCCAAAGCCAGGTGAAACAAGATTAGATATTATAAATAAAAACTTAAAAATCTTCAAAAGTATAGTACCTGAGGTTGTTAAATATAGCCCAAACTCAATACTTTTAGTAGTATCAAACCCAGTTGATATTTTAACTTATATAACTTACAAGCTTTCTGGATTCCCTAAAGAACGTGTTGTTGGATCTGGAACTGTCTTAGATACTTCAAGATTAAAATATATGCTTTCAGAACATTTTGATATAGATGCTAGAAATGTTCACACATATATAATTGGAGAACATGGTGATTCAGAAATAACAGCTTGGAGCTTAACTAATATTGCTGGTGCAAATGTTGATGAGTATTGTAAAACAGTTTGCGCTAACTGTGATGGCTCCTTTAAAAAGGAACTTCCTGAAAAAGTTAAAAATGCAGCTTATGAAATAATAAATAGTAAAGGATATACAAACTATGCTGTAGCTCTTGCCGTTACAAGAATAGTTGAAGCAATACTTCGTGATGAAAATGCTATTTTAACTGTTTCTTCTCTATTTGAAGGCCAATACGGAATTGATAATGTTTATTTAGCAATGCCTACTATAGTTGATAGAAGTGGAGCTAGACAAATTCTAGATGTCCCTATATCAAATGAAGAAAAAGAAAACCTAATAAAATCAGCCGAAATTTTAAAAGGTCATATAGATAATTCCGAATTAGATTAGCATAAACTTTCAGGTGTAAGCTTTAATTTACTTACACCTGAAGTTTAAAATAAAAATTCAAACTATACTCTAAGCTTTAAGATTAATTAATGTTTAAATAAATATTTTTATTTAAACTTTCCACTACCTTTATTGAGTATTTGAAATTAATTAATGTTCAAATAAATTTTGGATATTAATTAGCATCAAAGCTAACAAATTTATATTCCTTAATTACATAACCCTTTTAATAATAAAAAAGAGTATAATGCAATATTTTTATTGTATTATACTTTTTTATTACTATTTATTAACCTAAAATTAATCAAAATAAAAAGACTATATGCACTTTCGGGATATTACATACAGTCTTTTTACATCAAAAGTAATGTGAAAATTTTATTTAATTATTTAAAATATTATTCTCTTGATTCTATATCAGCTTTTAATTCTTTAGCAAATTCTTTAGCATTTTCAGCTTCTTCTTTTATTTCTCTATCTAATTCTTTATTGATAGCTTTTCCTAATTTAGCTGCTTCTTTTTCATCTTTTTTGTAAGCTCTGCTATCTTCATCAAGAACTTTTACATCTTCTTCTATTTTATCGATCATATGAGCTTTTATGTCTTCTACGCAAGATTTTTCTACATCAGCCATAACTTCATTTTTTAATTCTTCTACTTTTTTACTCATTTCATAACCCTCCTAAAAACAAATATAATTAATGAATATTTTGTTAACATTGTTTACAAATTAATTATATCACTCTTAGAAAGATAAATAAATACTTCTTTATAATAATTATTATTTTATCAATTTAAACATTACCTACTTAAAATTTATCACTATTTTATTAATAAAATTACATAAAATAAAGTAATTAAATTTTTATATTCTAATCATTACAAAAATACAGATATTTAAGTTTTAAATATAAATTATTAAAAACTATGAATATAAAATTATATAAGAAGTAGTCCACTTCTGTAAGTGGTTATAGAACAAAGAAGTAACATTAGAACTTTAAAATCTTATTTAATATTTATATAACAGCTTAGAAATTAATCTAAGTTTGCAAGTGGTTAAGTTGAAAATTATATTTTATATTGATGAGCCTAATAAATAGCCTATGGTTTTAGAAAACTAAAAAAATGTATTAAACATATATAAAAGGCTTTTATATATAAATAAATTTAACCTACAAAAGGAAAATAAAATTATAAAATAAGGATACAATTATGTATCCCTATTTTTAATGTGCTCATAAATTATCTAAAAGCATAATTTTCTATAACTTTATTGCTACTTTCTAAGCTACAGTAAGCTAAATATCCCTTTTACATTAAACTTTTAAGCTAATATTTTGATTTAGCTATAACTTTTAGATTAGGAAGGTGCTACTTAAAGCACCTCAATATTTAAAAATCTTACTTCTAAAATCTATTCCCCTCTTCCCAAGAATCGAAGAAGGTAGATTTAAAAATCACTAGATTTTAGATTTAAGATTGTGGCACAAGTCTACTATTAAGTTGTGTAATTTTAAAATTTTTATTCATTAAAATATTTAAACTTCTTATATTATTTATCATATTCATAATGGTCAATATTGTTCAAAGTAATTACTTCAAAATTTTCTCCATTCCATTCAACCTCATTATAACTAGCTTGATGAAATATAGGATAATCTATTATTTTACTTTCTTCAAATTCATTTTTAAAGTATCCTATTAAATATCTTACACACATTCCATGAGTAACTATTAAAATGTCCTTATCTTTATTATTTTTTATAATATCATCTACAGTTTTAAATAGTCTTTCTGTAAAATCTTTTATATTTTCTCCTTCAAAACTCTTATAAGAAAATGGTTTATTGAATAGATTATCTAATTCATTTACGTATTCATCATGACTTTTTATCTCTTCAGTGGTCATTCCTTCCCACTTTCCAAAACTTATTTCTTTTAATCCTTCAACTTCTTCAACCTCAATATCCTTATCACCTTTTATTAAGTATGCAGTTCTCTTTGCTCTTTTTATAGGACTTGTAAAAATCTTATCTATTTTAATATCATTAAATTTCTTTCCTAATAACTCTGCTCTTTTAACTCCATTTTCAGTTAACTCAGAATCCTTCCATCCTTGAAATCTATGCTCAATATTCCATAAAGTTTCCCCATGTCTTGTGAAATATATTTTCATATTAAAAATACTTCTCCCTTCTATTCCTCTTATTTATACATAAATTTTATCTATACTTAAAAATCCCTTAAGACAATCATCTTTAACCAATAACCATCTATTATCTTGCAAAATAAAAATAGTTATTTACTTATTTGTATTAAGAAAATTAATACTTAAAAAGATTATTTAAAATCATAAGCAGTTGACTCTGTAATAATTATATACCTTATATTAAAAATATCATAATAAAAAACTTTTTATTCATAAGTAAAAAGAGATACCGTTGCGGCATCTCTTCTAATAAGGAAGTAATTAAATTTTTAATTTATAAAGCGTGTAATTTTTATATCTTATTTAAAGTATCTGTTTAATAATCCAGCGAAAGCTTTTCCGTGTCTAGCTTCATCTTTACACATTTCGTGAACTGTGTCGTGGATTGCATCTAAGTTTAATTGTTTAGCTAAAGTAGCTAAATCTTTTTTACCTTGGCAAGCTCCATGCTCTGCATTTACTCTTGCTTGTAAATTAGCTTTTGTATCAGCTTCTACAACTTCTCCTAACATTTCTGCGAATTTAGCAGCATGTTCTGCTTCTTCGAAAGCTATTCTTTTATAAGCTTCAGCAACTTCTGGGAATCCTTCTCTATCAGCTTGTCTTGCCATAGCTAAGTACATTCCTACTTCTGTACATTCTCCTACAAAGTTAGCTTGTAATCCTTCGATTATTCTTTCATCTACACCTTTAGCAACTCCGATTCTGTGCTCATCTGCAAATGCTAGGTCTTCTCCTTGCTCTATGAACTTGTCAGCTCCAACTCCACATACTGGACATTTTTCTGGTGCTTTTTCTCCTTCATAAACATATCCACATACTGTACAAACAAATTTTTTCATAATCTTATTCCTCCTACAAAACAAACAATTTATCTAATTTCAATTTATATCATAATTTAAAAGTCTTTATTTAAGTGTTTCTTTGTTGATGTATTTCCTCATCAACCTTATGTTATTATTATATAATAATAATTATTATTTAGCAATAGTTATTTTTAAATTTCTAAAATTTTTTTATTTTCTACCAATGAAACATTAATACTTTTTAAAATCTTACTTTTACCATATAGTCATAATTATCTAAAACATTGTGTTTTATAGTATAGAAGTTATTTATATTATAAAAGACATTATATAATGAAATTATATAATGCCTTTATAATAATCACAATATGTGGTTATGACCTAACTTCATACTTAATTTACCATTTTCAATATAGTTTTATCACAAAATAACCTTTTTTTCTAGTATTTAATTATTTAAATTTGTAAGTTTATAAATTTATAACATTTTACTATGTAAACATTATATTTGTCTAGCAAAATATATAAAAATAAAGTTAGAAGTAAAAACTTCTAACTTATTTATATAAATTTATTATTTGCACTCTAATAATGCTAAAGCTACTGCTCCAATAACTCCTGCATCAGTTCCTAATCCAGCAGGAACTATTTTACAATGCTCAGCCATAGCTTTAAAACATCTTTCATTAACAACTTCTTGAACTGTTTCAAAAACAACTTCTCCAGCTTTTGAAACGCCTCCACCTATAACAACCATGTCTGGGTCAAAAGTTGATATTGCATTTGCAACACCAATTCCTAAATAGTTTAAAGCTTCATCTATTATTGATTTTGCAACTCTGTCACCTTTAGCTGCTTCAACAAATACTTCATATGAAGTTACATTGTCGTAATCTTTTAAGCTTGTTTCTACATTTGTAGCAACTGCTTCTCTTCCTCTTTTACCAATAGCTGTTCCTGATGATACAGCTTCTAGACATCCCATGTTACCACAATTACATCTTACAGTTCCAGGTGCAACAGTTGAATGTCCAATTTCTAATGCATTTGAAGTACTTCCTCTATAAATTTTACCGTTAAGGATTGCTCCTCCACCTACACCAGTACTTACAGTTATATAAATCATATTTTCAGTACCTTTTCCAGCACCTAACATAAATTCACCTATAGCAGCTACGTTAGCATCATTATCTAAGTAAACAGGAATACCAAACTTAGCTTTTAATGGTGAAACTAAGTTGAAGTTTTTGAAAGGTAAATTTGGAGTTGTTATTATTATACCAGTTCTAGCATCTAGTGGTCCTGGTGATCCAATACCTATTGCTTCTACTTCATCAATAGTTACTTTTCCTTCACATATTACAGTTTCAACACATCCTATAATTCTATCTAAAACTGCTTGCTCTCCTTCATGAGCATTAGTTGGAGTTGTATGTTGAGCTTTAACATTTCCTTCTAGATCAGCAAGAGCACAGCTAATTTTTGTTCCCCCTAGATCTATTCCAACAACGTAATTCTTCATTTAAAAAATCCTCCCCCATGTTCCTTATGGATTAATTCAACTATAAGTGCTTCTTACAAGTTGCCCTTTAGAATTCACTTCGTTAAATTATTATATGACAACTTAAATTATAGCTTATTAATAATTTTATTTAACACAAAGTACATTATAACATAAATGTACGTACCTTTACACATTTAAAGTTATACCATTTTTAAATTATATACTTTTACAATTATTTATATAAAAAATACTATTATGGCTTGGTTTCACTAACCTATTTTTTTAGCATTTATATAGTAAATCCCCTGATTGTCATATCCTTGATTTTTTATATTAAAATTATTGTCCTTAAGCATAGAACAAATAATACCTATATTATCATCATCTAAAGACTCCATATAAATCATAAATCTATCACATACATCAACAATATTTATATAATCAAAGATGTTGCTATAATCACTTAAACTTATTTTACCTTTTATATCCATTCTATAATTGCACATGAATTACACCTCATTTAAGATATTATCTCTAAATATATAATTAGATATATAAATATAAGATCCCTCTCATATTTCAAAAGATTTAATTATTTTTAATCTTTGCATTATTTCACTTTAATTTAAGATATTTTTCAGTTATTAATAATTTTAATTAAATTAAAGCCTTGAGCTTTTAGAAAGTACCTCTTAACTTTTAATTATAATAAGATAAAATACTCCTAAAAAATTTATATTCTATTATATATTTTTTTATTCATCAGTTTTATATCATCAATATACTCTTTCTAAATTATTTTTTTAAACAAATTTTAATAATACCTTTAACATTATTAATTTAACCACATTTTTTTCCTTGTATACATAAAAAGTACCATCTTTTTAAATTTTAAGATGGTACTCCCCAAATTTCTACATATAATTCTTTAAGCTTCCTTAGCTTCTTTTATTTTCTTTGCATCTTCTATTATTTTATCTACCTCTGTACTTGGAACTTCCTCATATTTTTCAAATTCCATGCTAAAGCTTCCTCTTCCTTGAGTCATTGAACGTAAATCAGTAGCATACTTAAACATTTCTGATAAAGGAATATCAGCTATAACTTTTTCATTATTACCTTCTGGTTCCATTCCAATTACTCTTCCTCTTTTCTTATTTATATCACTAATTATATCTCCCATGTATTCATCTGGAATTATTATTTCTACCTTCATAATAGGCTCTAATATAACAGGTTTTGCATTCTCCATACCTTTCTTATATGCTAATGAAGCAGCTACCTTAAATGCCATTTCTGATGAATCTACAGGGTGATATGATCCATCATGTAATGTAGCCTTAATTCCTATTACAGGATAACCTGCTAAAACCCCTTTCTTTAAACAATCTCTTAATCCTTTTTCTACTGCTGGTATATAGCTTCTAGGCACAACTCCTCCAACAACCTTATCCACAAATTCTAAATCAAGCTCACCGTCTCTTCTAGGCTCAAATTTAATTTTTACATCTCCATATTGTCCATGGCCTCCAGATTGTTTTTTATGCTTTCCTTGTACATCAGAACTACCTTTTATAGTTTCTCTATAAGGAATCTTAGGATCTTGAAGAATTACATCAATTCCAAATTTACTCTTTAATTTACTAGCTAAAACCTCTATATGTGTCTCTCCAATACCAGAAACTAAAGTTTCTGCGTTTTCTTGATCTCTAGAAACCTTAAATGTTGGATCTTCATCTAGAAGTTTAGAAAGTCCTTGAGAAATTTTTTCTTCATCACCTTTACTTTTTGGTAATACTGCCATAGTCATAACTGCCTCTGGGAACTCAAATTCTTCATAAGCAATCTTAAAGTTACTTTCACAAAGAGTATCACCAGTTGAAGTATATTGAAGTTTTGTAATAGCTCCTATATCTCCAGCACCTATTTTATTTGTTTGTATTTGACTTTTACCTCTTAAAAAGCATAAGGAACTAACTTTTTCTACCTTATTATTTTTTGAATTTATAATTATCTTATCAGTTGTTAGCTTTCCTGTTTGCACCTTAAATATTGAAAGCTTTCCTACAAAAGGATCAGCAATTGTTTTAAATATAAATGCAGAAAATGGCATATCCTTATTTGACTTAACTAATATTTCTTTATTATTGCTATCAATAGCAACTTTAGCTTTGCTTATATCTGGTGATGGGAAATATCCTTTAATTGAATCTAATAAGCTTTTCATACCAACTATTGATACTGAACTTCCACACATAACTGGAGCTATATCTCCTTCTTCAAATCCAATAGAAAGTCCTTTATAGATTTCATCAACTGTAAGCTCTCCTTCAGATAAATATTTATCAAGTAATTCCTCATCAGTTTCAGCTACAGATTCCATTAAATAAGTTCTATACTCATTGACCTTATCTTTTACCTCATTAGGTATTTCTATCTTATTTATTTTTCCTGATTTTTTATCATAATCAAAAGCTTCCTCAGTTATAAGATTTACAATTCCCTTAAACTCTCTTTCTTTTCCTAAAGGATATTGAGTAGGAATTACTTTGTTTCCAAAAATATTTCTTATATTTTCTAATACCTTATCAAAATTTGAATTTTCTCTATCTAATTTATTTATAAAAAAGGCTCTTGGTAATTTTTCTTTTTCACAGCATTCCCAGGCTTTTTCAGTTCCAACTTGAACTCCAGTCACTCCGCATACAGTTATAATTGCAGAGTCAGCAGCCTTAACACCTTCTATTTGCTCTCCAACGAAATCAAAATAACCTGGAGTATCCAATATATTAATCTTAGTTCCATCATATTCAAAAGGAATAATAGATAAGGCTAGTGATATCTTTCTTTTTTTCTCTTCTTGATCATAATCACTTATTGTATTTCCATCTTCACAAGTTCCTAATCTATCAGTAGTTTTTGTATAATAAAGTAAAGCTTCTGATAATGCAGTTTTACCTGAATCACTATGTCCTATAATACCTATATTTCTTAAATTCTCAATTTTATACTCCTTCATAATCTTCTGCTACACCATTGATATTGTTTACATATCAACATATAAGTAGCATTCACCACCTTTCTAGAAAAATTAGTATTAGTAATCTGTTTAAAGTATGCATACACTTTGTATTTAATAACTTAATTATATAAAAGCATGTACTACTTTCTACCTTTATCAAATCCCCTTATGCAATAACTAAAAATTAAATTTAAATATAATGTTTACTTAAATATACTCTTTTAGTTAAATATCAAAATATATAAAAACTCTTAACTTTATTTTTATATATAAGATAAACTTAAACTCACTTTATACTCATTTGCTTTATAAAAGTGTTTTTGAATATGTCTAATACTGATTTTTGGCAATAAAAATTTTATAAAAAACTTATATACCTAAATATATTCCTTTCAAATAAAAAATATTATATTTAGTGTTTTTTATATATTAAGATTAATGATTTTTCCTAAAAATTCCTCATACTTTAAAAGAAAAATATCAACTATATTAAACTTAAATTTTAAGTTTCTACTATTAATAACTATATGTTAACACTTTCTTTATAATTTAATAATTCAACATAAATTATTAAATTCCTTTGAGAAATACAAAAAAGAGTTATTAAAAAAGATATTTATATCTTCTTTAATAACTCTTTTTAAATAAAAAAATGGCTCCTCGGAGAGGACTCGAACCTCCAACCTATCGGTTAACAGCCGAGTGCTCCACCATTGAGCTACCGAGGAACATTTTAGACCTGGCGACCACCTACTCTCCCACACAGTCTCCCGTGCAGTACCATCGGCTTCTAAAGGCTTAACCGTCGTGTTCGGAATGGGAACGGGTGTTACCCTAAAGAACATCATCACCAGATGTTTGAAAGTTTTTGTTCTTTCAAAATTGCACATATTTAATTTACTATATTTGGTCAAGCCCTCGATCTATTAGTATCGGTCAGCTGAACATGTTAC
>OCPT01000305.1_pt1 | contig 42599 bp, 37 predicted proteins | sample 1538741 | NCBI WGS metagenome assembly OCPT01 (sample SAMN04571723, study PRJEB22368) | human gut metagenome | biome: human gut; material: stool | host: Homo sapiens | place: Luxembourg | collected 2012-12-06 | reverse complement strand
AAAAATATTTTACCATAAATCCTAGGCTTATAGAGTCTGGGATTTATTTTTTTTTTGCAAAAGGGGCCTCGCACTAATTATTTAGTGCGACAGCCCCTTTAAATTTATCTTGAAGCTTTTCTATATCCAGCAGATATAGCTTCTTCTTCGCTATTAAAATTAACTAAGTAATCAGAATCAGCCATATTTTCATAATCCCTTTGACCAGGGCAATGATATATTTTTGATTTAGAATTTCCTCTTATTATTATTTCTTCGGTAGATGTAGTATTGTTAGAAGAAGTTGTGTTTGAAGAATTATTTGAAGTATTGTTTGAGTTACTTGAAGAACTAGTATTAGTTATTTCTTCGCCACTAAGAGCACTATCGCCAGTAGCGTAATCTATTGTAATACCAGGTTGTACATTATATACAAACACATTAAATTCAATACCTTCTCCATTATCTTCAACAGATTTTGCTTCCATTTGAACACCAGTAGCAACAAGATTATTGCCTTCGAATACTGGAGTTACTCTGTATAAAACATGATTATTTGTTTCTTTAATATAGTCGGCAACCATGTTTTCGTATGGAAGCATTAAAGTAGCATTAAAGTATCTTGTTCCAGTAATTAAATTTCTGTCATTTGCATTTTCAGCAGTTAATTGATATCCAATTAAGTGAGATCTGTTATAAAGGTACTTTCCTTCAACAATATCATATTTTACAGAGTGCCATCCGCTTGGTTTAACAGAACTAATAGATTCTCTTTTTTCTGTTGGCATTATATCAGTTCCTATATTTGAATATGCAACTCCACATCTACCTAAATCATCTAAAGGAGCATATTCTTCAAATGAGGTAGTCGTTAAATCTGATTCAGAAAAATTAGGTATATTATTATTTAAAATAATATAATCGTCACCAGAATATGCTGGAATATTATCAATAGTGATATTACTACTATCAGCAGTTGTATTTTGGGTAGATGAATTTGTATCATTAGAATTTTCGATTACTTGTCCATTATTGTCTGTAGAAAGATCAATAGTTATAGAACAACTAATAAGTCCACTTAAGCACAGTAAGACTCCTAGCATCATAATTAATGAGTTTTTAAATTTAAGTAATTTTTTCATTAGTGTATTCTCCTATAAATTTTTTTTGTTATTTTTTCATGGGATGATCCTTCAAATTCAGATTCATTCATTAACTCCCATGAGTTATTATTTAAATCAATATCAAAATGCAAGTCAGCAGGATAAATTCGGTTCCAGTTATAGATAACTATAGTATTAATTTTATCAATATACTTATATAATGATTTATCTTCAACTAAACAGAAGTCATTTTCATTGCATTCATTTAAAAAGTCTTCATAAACTTTAATATTTCCATCATCTATATCTTTATATAGTTTGTAAGAATAGTTATTCATGTAAAGAATTTTGGATTTAACTAATTCTTTTATATCAGATCTAAGAAGTTTATCTTGGCTTTGTCTTCTTTTATTGAACATCATTCCATTTTTATCATCTAAACAAACAATTATATTCATAGTTTCCTCCTTATATTATTTCTTGTAATATTATATCAAAAATTTAGTAGTATAGTTATAAAATATATGATATATCAAAAGGAATATTTTGGAGTGAGTTATAAAAATAAAATTTAATTGAAGGAGAGTTACATAAGTAATATCATAAAATTAAATTAGCATAATAAAGTTTAGTGGTGCAAATTAAGGAGGAAAATTTATGAATAAAGTATGTGTGCTTGGAAGTATTAATATGGATTTAGTAGTAAAAGTTAATGAGATACCAAGGATTGGAGAAACAATCCTATCAAAATCATTTGAAAAGATTGCAGGTGGAAAAGGAGCTAATCAAGCTATTGCAGCTAGGAGATGTGGAGCAGAAGTTTCTATGATAGCCAAAATAGGAAAAGATGAAAATGGTAAGATTCTTAAGAGTAAGTTAGAAGAGGATAAGATTAGTACAGAATGTGTTTTTGAAGATGAAAAGGAAGCAACAGGAATGGCTTTTATTATGGTTAATGAAAGTGGAAATAATTCAATAGTAGTTGTATCAGGATCAAATATGGCAATTAATGAAGAAGAAATAGATACTTCTATACAAAAGATTAAAGAGGCTGATATAGTTATAGCTCAATTTGAAACAGCTGAAGAAATGACATTAAAAGTATTTAAAAAAGCTAAAGAGTTAGGAAAAGTAACGATATTGAATCCAGCTCCAGCAAAGAAAATAAATGATGAGCTTTTAAAAGTTACAGATATTATAGTGCCAAATGAAACTGAAGCAGAAGTTCTCACTGGTGTTACTGTTAATAATTTAGATGAAGCTAATGAAGCAGGAAAGGTATTTTTAGAAAAAGGAGTAAAGTTTGTAGTAATTACTTTAGGTTCTAAAGGGGCAGCTGTGATAGGAAAAGATTTTTGTGAGATAGTGCCAGCATATAAGGTGAATGCTATAGATACAACCGCAGCAGGGGATAGTTTTATTGGGGGAGTAAGTTCAAAATTAGATTTTAAAAATATTAATAAAGAAAATTTAATAGATGCAGTGAGTTTTGGAAATAAGGTATCATCTATAGCAGTTCAAAGAAAAGGTGCTCAGCCTTCAATTCCTTATTTAAAAGAAGTAAAAGAAGTTTATGGAGATTATTAATTAGTTAAGGGAAAGTTAAAAAGAAGAAAATTAAGATCAAAAATATGAGTAGCGGCGAAACTATAAGTATTGAGTATTCGTTAATATAAGTTATATAAAAGGGGAATAATGGTAGAGAAATATTGTTTTAAAATAAGAAAATGTATCTGCATATAGAATAAGAAGAGTGAAACAATATAAAGGAGGTGATTTTATGAAATCAATATGGGAAGAGAACTGCAAATTTGATAAAAGAGAAGATTTAAAAGGCAATATAAAAACTGATATATTAGTTATTGGAGCTGGAATAGCAGGAATATTAACAGGTTATTTATTAAAGCAAAGTGGTAAAGAAGTAGTATTAATAGATAAGTCTGAAACTGCAAGTGGAAATACAAAATGTACTACAGCAAAGATAACATCACAACATGATTTGATTTATGATAAGTTGATAAAAGAATTTGGAGAAGAAAAAGCTAAGCAGTATGCAAGAGCTAATGAATTAGCTATAAAGAAGTATAAAGAAATTATAGATGAAAGAAAAATAAAATGTGATTTTGAAGAAGTTGATGCATATATTTATTCCTTAAATGAAATCGATAAAATAAAAGAAGAAGTAGAAGCAGCTAAAAAATTAGGAATAGATGCAGAATTCGTAGAAAAAATTAATCTTCCATTAGAAGTTAAAGGGGCTATTAAGTTTAATAACCAAGCACAATTTAATCCATTAAAATTTTTAAAAGATATTTCAAAGGATTTAGTTATATATGAAAATACTAGAGCTATAAAAATAGATGAAAACTTAGTGCATACTGATAAAGGAGATATAGAAGCAAATCATATAGTGGTAGCTACTCATTATCCAATAATTAATGCTCCAGGATATTATTTTATGAAGATGCATCAAGAAAGATCTTACGTTATAGCTTTAGAAAATGCAGATAGTATTGATGGAATGTATATAGGTTATGAAAAACAAGGATATTCATTTAGAAATTATAAAGGGTTACTACTATTAGGTGGAATAAGTCAAAGAACTGGTGAAAATGAAAATGGAGGATGTTATGATGCATTAAGAAAATTTGCAAAAGAAATATATCCAAATTCAAATGAAAAGTATCACTGGTCAGCACAAGATTGTATTACAATTGATGGTATACCATATATAGGAATATACTCTGATAGTACACCTAATATATACGTAGCTACTGGATTTAATAAATGGGGAATGACAAGTGCTATGGTATCAGCCATGATAATTTCAGATTTTATATTAGGAAATGAAAATGATTTTTCAGAAATATTTTCACCAAAAAGGTTTGATTTATCATTATCCATTAATAATATTGCTAATGACATGGTTGAAACAGCTAAGAATTTTATAGCACAAAAAATATATATTCCAAGTAGTGAAATAGAGCATATTAAGAATGGGCATGCTGGAATTGTTGAGTATAATGGTGAAAAGGTTGGAGTATATAAAAATAAAGATGGAAAAGAATTTATTGTATCAACAAAATGTGCACATCTAGGATGTCAACTTCATTGGAATGCAGATGAATTAACATGGGATTGTCCTTGCCATGGTTCAAGATTTGATTATAAAGGAAAGTTAATAGAGGGACCTGCAAATAAAGATATTGTAGAGGATTAAGAATAAAGGTAGCTATATAGAAAATATTAAAGATAAAAAAATATAATCTCCAATTATGTAAAAAAATAAAATGCATATACTAACTATATTGCAGTAATAAAACAAAGGAAGGAGATTATATATGAAAAACAAATTATCTAAACAGGCCTATGGTGGGGTACATGGAAGAGACTATGTTCCATATATAAGAGATAAATCAAAAAGTGGAACTAATATTGCTGTAATAATAATTGGAATAATATTAGCAACTATATTTGCAGCATCTACTGCATATTCAGGAATGAAATCAGGGCTAACAGTAGCTGCAGGGATTCCAGGGGCAATAATTGGTTCAATGTTTATTGGAGTATTTGCTAAGGATAAAGGAATACTTGGAAAGAATATAACACAAGGTATGTCAAGTGGCGGTGAATCAATAGCAAGTGGAATGATTTATGTATTACCTGCAATTATTTTAATAGGAAGTAATGTAACTTTTTTAGAGGGAATAAGTGTAGGGATAGGTGGTGCCTTATTTGGGATAGGAGCATTATCATTAGTATATAATTATTTGATAGTTGAAGAACATGGAAAGCTTATGTATCCAGAATCAATGGCTATATCTGAAACATTAGTAGCATCAGAAGGTGGCGGAGATGCTATTAAGTTTATGGGAATCGGATTTGGAATTAGCGGTATCATAAATGTTTTAACAGGATCATTTTTGAATTTAATTAATAACACTATTACTTATGTAGGAAGTAAATTTTATAAATGGAAGTTTTCTATAGAAGTAAATCCACTTTTACTTGGAATAGGGTTTATAGTTGGATTAGAAGTATCATTAACTATGTTTGCAGGATCATTATTATCTAATTTTGGTATTGCACCTTTAATAGGTTATTTTACTGATATGGCAGAAATGAATGCTAAAACATGGAATGATACTACAGTACTTATCAATCAAATGGATGTGAATGCTATAACAGGAAGCTATGTTAAATATATAGGAGCAGGAATGATGCTTTGTGGAGGTATAATAGGTGCTTTAAAACTTATACCCACAATAGTTGTATCTATAAAAGAAACATTAAAGGCTAGATCAAGTAATGAAGGTAGTGGAGAAAAGAGCTCTGGGGAAATGATAATACTTTTAGTTGGTATTGTAATTGCATTTGTAGCAGGATTTTTTATTTCTAATAGTATTTTAATGGCCGTAGTTGCAGCTATTGTTTCATTAATATTATCTTTGTTATTTGTAATAGTTGCAGGACGTTTAACAGGAACAATAGGTACATCAAATCTTCCTGTATCAGGAATGACAATAGCTTCATTAGTAATATTAACATTAGTATTTGTTATAATGGGCTGGACAGGGCAAGCTGATAATAAATCATTATTACTATTTGCGGCATTTATGGTTGTTGCGATATCAGTAGCAGGTGGTTATAGTCAATCTCAAAAAGTTACATATGTAATTGGCGGAAGTAAAAAGGAAATGCAAAATTGCTTTGCAATAGCTAGCATAATTGGAGTTATTGTTACTACAGGAACAATAATGTTATTATCTAGTCAATTAGCTGTCACAGGTGTAGATGCACCATTTGCATTACCACAAGCAAATTTAATGGCTACATTAACTTCAGGAATAATGTTAGGAAATTTACCTTGGCCTATGATTATAGTTGGAGTCGTTATGGCATTAGTTTTATTTTTATTAGATTTGCCAATAATGACTATAGCAATAGGTTTTTATTTACCAATATCAACAACAACAATAATATTAGTTGGAGCATTAATACGCGTATTTGTTGAAAAAATGAGCAAAAGTGATGAGGAAAAAGAGGTTAAAGTTTCAAATGGAATAAGTTTATCTTCAGGACTTGTTGCTGGTGGTTCTATTATTGGATTAGTAGGAATTATATTACAAGTAACAGGAGTTATAAAACCTAGAACACCGGCAGGATTTGTAGCTAGTAATATGATGGGAATAATATTATTAATTATTCTAGTTATAGCTACTACAATTCCAATTATGATGTCAAAGGTGAAGAAAAATGAAGGATAATGAAGATGTTTTAAATTTAAAATTTAGAATTTGTGATAATGTAGAATATAAAATTGATGATAATGGAAGAGTTACAATTTTTGAAAAACAAGACCATAGAATTCAAAGTTTTTTTAGAAAGTTAAAGTTCAGGATTCCTTTATATAAAGAAATAGAGTTTGATGAAATTAGCAGTGCAGTATTTCTTGATATTGATGGAAATAAAACTGTGAAACAAATAGGTGAAGATTTAGTAAAAAGATTTGGTGATAAAGTAGAACCGCTATATGAAAGATTACTTATTTTTATCAATCATATTTATATAAATTGTAAATATATTGAAAAATAAGATACTACCCTGTATAGGAAGAATATTAAGATGGTAAGCTATTTAAAAGCTTGCCATTTTTTAGTGGGAATATGTAAAAATTATTCAATTTATGGTAAAAACTATTGACTTAGAGTAAGCTACAAGTTGTATACTTAAAGGTAAGAAAAATACTATAGGGGTATGTGAGATGTTAAATACAAATGTAGATTTATTAAAAGGGAAAATTCTTAAATCATTAATAATTTTTGCAATACCATTATTCATTTCAAATTTATTTCAACAATTATATAATACTGTAGATATAATGATTGTAGGAAATTTTTTAGGAGATACATCATTAGCTGCAATAGGGGCAAGCTCTGCAGTATATGAATTATTAATTGGTTTTGCATTAGGTATAGGTAATGGACTAAGTATGGTAGCAGCAAGAAGTTATGGAGCAAATGACACTAAACTACTAAGAAAATCAGTGGCAGGATCAATTGTTATAGGATTTTTTATCACTGTAATAATTATGGTTATTTCTCAATTATTTTTAATGCCATTATTAAGATTACTAAATACACCATCAAACATAATAGAGGAATCATATTCTTATATTTCAACAATTACATTATTTGTAGGAGTTATGTTTGCATATAACTTATGTGCAGGTTTATTAAGAGCTATAGGAAATAGCTTTATGCCATTAGTATTTCTTGTAATATCATCTTTATTAAACATAGGATTGGATATATTATTTATTACACAATTTAATATGGGAATTAAAGGAGCAGCAGTTGCAACAATTATATCTCAAGGTATTTCTGTTGTATTATGTATTTCATATATATATTCAAAAAGTAAAATCCTTATTCCAAAGAAGAAACATTTTGCTGTTGGAAAAGAGCTATATAGAGAACTGTTAGGACAAGGCCTTTCTATGGGATTTATGATGGCAATTGTATCTACAGGAACTGTTATTTTACAAAGTGCTATAAATGGACTTGGGTATTTAACTATTGCTGGACATACTGCTGCCAGAAAGCTTAATAGCTTTTGCATTATGCCAATAGTAGCGGTAGCGCATTCAGTTTCTACATTTGTTTCTCAAAATAAAGGTGCGGATCAAGGGGATAGAATTAGAAAGTCAGTATATTATTCTAATTTAATAGCTATTGCATGGGGAGTTATAATAACAGGAGTTTTATTTTTTGCAGCGCCTATGTTAGTTAAATTATTATCTGGTTCTAGTGAGAATATAGTTATAAGTAATGGTGCAAGGTATTTAAGAATAAATGCACCTTTTTATGGAGTATTAGGAATATTATTTAATTTGAGATATTCATTACAAGGATTAGGTAAGAAAGTTGTTCCATTAGTATCTAGTATTATTGAATTCTTTGGAAAGATTATATTTGTTATATTAGTTATTCCAAGTATGGGATACTTAGGGGTTATACTTTGTGAGCCAATTATTTGGTGTTTTATGACTGCACAACTTATATATGCGTTTTATAGAAATCCTTATATTAAGAAATTTAAAGTAAATAAAGAAATTAATATTGCATAAGAGGTATTTGGTATTAGTGAAATGTTTAAAGGAGTATTTTTTGATACTCCTTTTAATTTGACATTAGTAATATTACATATTATTAAGATAAATAAATATCTAGGTAGAAGAAAATAATTACTTTATTCTATTAACAGCCTTTATAAGTTGTTCAAGCTTTTCAGTAGAAGTGATTCTTTCATTACATTCTAAACTATTTAAACATACATAAAAACCTAGGGATTTATAGTCATCTTGGCTTTGGGGTTTACAAATTGGAGAAACAAATGCAACTTCACTTTCAGAGCCTATATGGTTACAAAGAGTGCAGATATTAGTACTATTTCTTTTTGAAGAAGTAAGCCTACAAGCCATTCCTAATAGTTTACCATCCATATTATAAGTTATAAGAAGTTTTCTAGTCGATTCATTAATCCAACCTAAATATACTAGTTTTGAGTCTTGTATACTTAAATCAGGAAGTTTAAGCTTCTTTTCCTTTTTAAATACTTTATTAATTTCAGAACCTGTAATAGTAGGCATTCCATATACATATTGATTTAAATCCTTTAAGTAAGTAGATATATCCAAAGGATCAGTTACTTTACTTATATTAAGGATTTCTTTTTGTTCTTCTGATAAATTACTAAAAAATGATAAAATTTTATCTTGAGTACAAATTTTAGTAGTTTCAACGATATTAGGATCAATACAGTTTCTAAAAGCATTATTTAAATCAAATAAGCAGTTTTTTATATAATTATATTCTTGTTTTTTTATAAAAGTATCCATAAAAATACACCTCATTTTTAGAAAATCAAATTTATACTATGTAGTATTGACTATAATTTTATTATTAACTAACAAATAAAAAGATGATTATTTGTACATATTAATGAAGGTAAAATAATCATCTTAATTTCAATTACTAAAACATTCATTGAAATATAACAATGAAAGAATAGCATACTTTAAAACAAGTATTCAATCTAATAAATGCTTCTGTATTAATTATGAGCATAATTGTTTTTGTTTATTTATAATTCTTCTAATACTTTTTTCTGACAAAAAATATTCTTTAGTTAACTCATCTATGGTATTGCCTTTAAGATATTTTCTATATATTTCCTTATTTCTTATCTCAAGACTATCTTTTATACCACTTTTTTCTCCCCAGGATTTATGATTTTCGCACTTTCTTGGGATATAAATATATTCTCCATCTATATACTCTTGGATAATCTCAAGAATTTCTACAGGTAACACATCTGTTGCTTTAATATATTTCATTTCCTTACTCCTTAATTTTAAATAATTAAAATATAAAGCAAAGAATACTAAAGGCTATGTGTTACAGAACCTAAAATAATGTCTCAGCTATTTTAATAACTGCTTAGGCTCCAAACAAAGCATAGCTGACCTTTGTGTGGTCTTTGCAAGGAGCAAGCAGGTTTAAAAATGAATGTATCATAATATACTTTCATTAAAAACACCTCCTATAATATTTAAATTATATCATATTCATAAATTAAAATATTTTAAATAAAAAATTTTATAATTAGAAATTTAATATTTTTGGATTCAAGTAAAGAAGTATATGAATAGTATAAAAAGAGAGTATTATATAAAATTTTATAAAGGGGGTAATATATGATAAATATAATGATTATTTGTGGGTTGGTATTACTAATAAGTATAACTTCCACCAAAATATTATATAAGTTCGGGGTACCGATTCTTTTAATATTTATAATGTTAGGAATGCTATTTGGATCAGATGGAATTGTAGGAATATATTTTAATGATTATCAATTAACTAATAAAATAGCTACTGTAGCGTTGATATTCATTATGTTTTTTGGAGGATTTGGAACTAATTGGAGTATGGCTAAACCTGTTGCAATACCATCAATTCTTTTATCAACATTAGGAGTTGTTTTTACAGCTGGATTAACAGGAGTGTTTTGCTTTTTAGTATTTAAAACAACATTATTAGAGGGGTTACTTATAGGTTCAATAGTTGGATCGACGGATGCAGCATCAGTATTTGCTATTTTAAGATCTCAAAGATTAAATCTTAAGGGATCAATTGCATCCATGTTGGAGTTAGAAAGTGGTAGCAATGATCCTTGTGCATATATGCTTACAACAATTGTATTAGGAATAATGTCTAATAGTAATAATGGAAATATATTTATTATGGTATTAAGTCAAATTTTACTTGGCGGGATGGTAGCGGTGGTTTTAGCTAAATTATCTATTTATTTATTGAGACATTTTAAGTTTGAAATAGAAGGATTTTATCCTATTTTTATGACTGCCATAGCAGTACTAGCTTATTCATTAAGTGAATATTTAGGCGGAAATGGATATTTATGTGTTTATATTACTGGAATAATCATAGGAAATGCTAAGATACCACATAAAAAAAGTATATTTCAGTTTTTGGATGGAATCTCATGGCTTATGCAAATTATGTTATTCTTCTTGTTGGGATTATTAGCATTCCCATCTAAGATACCATTAGTAATTGGAAAAGGAATATTAATATCAATATTCATGATTTTAGTGGCAAGACCAGTAGCTATATTTAGTATATTATATTGGTTTAAGGTACCAATAAAACAACAGATATTTATAGCATGGGTAGGGATAAGAGGCGCAGCATCCATAGTTTTTGCAATATTTGCTGAGACATATGGAGTGTCAATGAATAATGATATTTTTCATATAATATTTTTTATAGCGTTATTTTCTGTAGTTGTTCAAGGAACAATTACTCCTAAATTGGCTAAAAAACTAGATTTAATAGATAATGAAGAGTCTGTATTTAAGACTTTTAATGATTACAAAGAAGATAAAAGTACAAGCCTTGTAGAATTTACAATCGATGAGCATAATATTATTGCAAATAAAACTATAATGGATGCTAATATACCTGAAGATATTCTTGTAGTAATGATAAAAAGGAATGGGGATGTATTTGTACCAAATGGATCTACAGAAGTTCTACCAGGAGATATATTAGTTTTATCGGGAAATAAACTTAAACATTTTAATGAATATCATGAAGATAAGAGCACAACACTAACCGAATTTTCAGTTGAGGAGAATAGTAGTTTAATAAATAAATCTATAAAAGATGCAAATATTCCTGACGATGTTTTAATAGTAATGATAAAAAGAAAAGGAGAGGTATTAGTTCCTAATGGAAATACGATAATTCTACCAGAGGATATATTAGTTGTAACATCAAATAATATGAGTGAAGTAGAAGAGTTATTAAGTGTATAAGTTATAAAAAAATTCACCGTAATATTTTTTATTTATGGTGAATTTTTATATTAATTAACAATTAAGCTTGATATAAAGAAGTATATTAGTATAAAAATTTAGCTTTTTATTTATTATGTATTTATGTAAGATATATAAGTAAATTATTACAAGAGGAGGAGCATAATATCAATATGGAATTAATTATGTTAGGAACAGGTTCAGCAATGGTAACAAAATGTTACAATACTTGTTTTGCTTTAAGAAGAGAGGAAGAATATTTTCTAGTAGATGCAGGTGGGGGAAATGGTATATTATCACAGTTAGAAAAGGCAGAAATTGATTATAAAAATATTAAAGGAATGTTTATTACTCATGGACATACAGATCATATAATTGGAGCAATATGGATAATAAGAAAATATGCTGCATTAATGAATGAAGGAAAATATAAAGGAGAATTTAATATTTTCGGACATAATGAAGTTGTTAATATTTTAAATACCCTAAGTAATATGATGTTAACTAAAAAATTATTAAAATATATTGGTAATGGAATAAACATTCATGAGGTATGTCATGGAGATAGAATAGATGTAATAGGAATGAATATAGAATTTTTTGATATTGAGTCTACTAAGGATAAACAATTTGGATTTAAAGCAATTCTTCCAAATCAAAAGAAACTAGTTTGTCTTGGTGATGAACCTTATAAGGAGATTTCAAAGGAGTATGTTAAAAATTGTGATTGGCTACTTTCAGAAGCTTTTTGCTTATATGAAGATAGAGAAATATTTAAGCCTTATGAAAAAAATCATAGTACTCCTATTGAATCTGGAAAACTTGCAAAAGAACTTAATGTAAAAAATTTAGTTTTATATCATACAGAAGATAAGAGGCTTCCAGAGCGTAAAAAACTTTATAGTAAAGAAGCAAAAACAGTTTATGATGGACAAGTATTTGTTCCAGATGATTTGGAAAGAATAGAACTTAAATAATAAATAAAAAATGATGCTCAAAATATTGAACATCATTTTTTATATTTTAAATCATAATAACTATAAGTTATAAAGAAGTTATTTTAATTTAGCATCTAATTCATTTGAAATTGCAAGATTATAAATATATGCATTGTTTACTTCATTTATAAAGTCTACTTTCATTTCATCAGATAAATTAATATCAGCTAACATATTATGATACTTCATAACATATCCTCTTAAATCATTAATTTCAGGGAATTGATAGTAGTTTAGTCCTTCATTAGATATTTTATAGCTTGTACTTAATAATGAAAGGAATGTTCTTCCTCCAAATAAATCAGCTAAGAATCTAGTGTAAGCATATGCAACGACTAGCTCTGGCTTAGTCTCAGATAATTCTTCAATTTTTGCAACACAAGCTTCAGTAGAAGCTAATAATTTCATAGAATTTAATTTATCTCCTAATAAGAAGTTTAAATCCTTTCTCATAAGTTCAGAACGGTATAATTCTTTTGTTACAAAAGGTTTTACAACATCATTATTTTCATTTTTATCTAATGCATTTTCAATAGCTTTATACATTTTTTCTAAGTTGTAAATATACTCAGCATACCCATCTACTGATGCAGTTCCATCTACTAGTTTTTTGATATAGCCTGTATTTTCAGCAGCGCTATGTAATAAAGATGTCTTTTCTCTTATATCCATCATAAATTTCATTTTTATCACCTCATGTTTATATAAGTCAATTAATGATAATATATATCAATAGATAATAATTATCAAATAGTGTGATGAGAGGTGAAAGTTTAATTCTTAGTAAAATGGTATGAATTACTTTAATTTTCTCCAAATTTCATAATATTTCATTATGAATATAATCAATGAAAGTAAAAAAAGCCAGAAAGGTATCTGGCTTTTAATATGTTTTTTTGTTAGTTTAAAAATTATAAATTATATAATTTCTTTTATAAGTTTGATTTAATAGTAATAACTTTTAATTAAATAGTTGTAACTTCTTTTATAAATTTCTTGTTAATTTGTATACTGCATCAGCAGATTTTGCAACAGCAGGAGAGTGAGTTACTAATATTATGCACTTTCCTTCTTTAGATAACATATGGAATATATCCATAATTTCATCTTGTGTTTTTCCATCAAGATTTCCTGTTGGTTCATCAGCTAAAATTATTTGAGGATCATAAGATAATGCACGAGCAATAGCTACACGTTGCTGTTGACCACCAGATAATTTTAATACTCTACGATTAGCTTCTTCTTCATTTAATCCAACCTTTTTTAACATTTCTATGGCAGTTTCCTTTTTATTATCAAATTTCTTTCCAGAAATGTTCATAGATAAAACTACATTTTCAAGAGCAGTTAAATGAGTAAGTAAATTAAAGCTTTGGAATACTACACCAACATGATTGCTACGAAATTTATATTTATCAATTTTATTAATATCTTCACCATTTAGATATATCTTGCCACTAGTTGGTTTAGCAAGGCTAGAAAGAATTGATAAAAGAGTAGTTTTACCAGCACCAGATTGACCTACAATTGCATATATTTTTCCTTTTTCAAATTCAAAGTTTATATCTTTTAAAACCTGTTTTTTATTACCATCATATTGATAGCATATATTTTCTAATTTTAAAATACTCATTGTATTATCCTCCTAAGATCTGCTTGATAAAATTTTCAATGGTTCATATCTCATAATTGAAATTAATGCAGCCAAACCAGAGATAATAGTAAGCAAAATACCAACAGCTATTAATTGAAGAACAACTGTTAAGTTTGTTGCGCTAGATATAGAGTCAATATAAGATATTGATGTAGTACCTGGCCTAGATCCTGGCATTTTATTTGATCCTACATTAACATTAGTGTCTTTTGAGAATCCAAAGTTTTCATTTATAGCATTAAAAGAAGCTTCAGCACTTTCAATTTGATTTGCAAGTAATGAATTTGTAACTGGAACAGATATGGCACTACCTATAGATGTACCAATTACTATAGCAATTAAAGTTACTGCAAATAATTCAGTAATAAATTGTGTAGCAACTTTATGTTTTTTCATTCCTATTGCAGTAAGAACTCCAATCTCATATTTTCTTTCGCGTAGGTTAAAAATGTTAAATACAACAAGGATAATTCCACCAATAGCAAGTACTATTAAAAAGAACCAACCAGCCATAGTACTTAATGTATTTAGAGGTGTTAAACTGTTTTCGTAAGCTGAAAGATCAGTAGATGAAACAATATAATCAGTACTTAGTCCATAATCATAAATTTTTTCAGCAAAGTTGTAATAATTATCAGAGTTTGCAAAAGTATAAGTAAAGTTTAATTGACTAGTTAATGCCGTAGATGTTTCATTAACACTGTCGTTAGTTTCAGCATTTTCAATAGCTTTAGATGAAGTAATTATAGAATTTAATGCATTGTAACTCATATAAATATTATTTGCTGGATCTGACATAGCAAAAGTTTGGTTACCTTCTGAAGATGCACTATTTGTATATATACCTGAAATAGTTAAACTATAAGTTTCATCTTCGTTATTTGGATTTACTAGTGTAATTGTATCTCCTACAAGCAATTCATTATACATAGCTAATTCGTCACTGATAACACAAACTAAATCACTAGATTCTTCATCAAACATTTGACCATCTGAAATAGAGTAAGTTCCATCCTCTCCAAATAAAGAAATCATAGCATCATATGAAGAGTATCCAGTAATAGAGAAATCACCTTGAACCATAAATGAGAATTTATTTCCAGATCCCCTCATGGTACTAGTTCCTTGATCTAAACCAGTATAAGGTTGAGTTGTTGTAGATTCATCTTCATCTTCAGATGTGGTCGAACCATAGGGTAATAAATCATCATTTGCATTTAATGATGCAGTGATAGTGTAATAATAAGAATCACCTTCATTTTCAGCTTCAGCATAGTTTAAATAATCCTCAAGAGATAATGTTGTACCAGCTAAACTTGAAATATCAAAGTTACCCTTACCACCTTGTCCTGAAGCTTGCATATTAGACATAGCTTTAGAACGATCATAAGATATTTGTGCTGTAATTGTTAAAGAATCTAATGTATCTTCTTTAGCTGTTTCAGCAGCCTGTCTAATAGATAATGCGACACAAGAAGCAGTTGCAATGACAAGAACTATAACACCAATTAAAATGTTACGGGCTTTGTTTCTAGCAATACTTTTAAAAGCATTTTTTATTATATACATTTAATTTCCTCCTATAGATGTTTTTTTACTTCACATAAAGTATATAAATTCAAACTAAATTGAAACTAAATGCATAAGTGAATAATATGTGAAGTTTACTTTAAGGTTAGATTAAGTTAGAAATGGTATATTTAAATTAATAAGGAGATATTAAAGAGTTATATAAAAGAGTTATATAAAAAGTAAAATATATTTAAATAAAAAAAAGGAGATAAATATGAGACTTTTAATTGCAGAAGATGATAGGGATATATCAAAAGCTTTAGTTATGATATTAGAAAAAAATAATTATAGTGTAGATTCAGTTTTTAATGGGAAAGAAGCATATGAATATGCTGTTTCAGATAACTATGATGGTATAATTTTAGACATTATGATGCCAGAGTTAGATGGAATAGAAGTATTAACTAAGTTAAGAAGTGAAAGAATATCAACACCTATATTGTTATTAACAGCAAAAGCTGAAGTAGATGACAGAGTAGCTGGATTAGATGCAGGAGCAGATGATTATTTAGCAAAGCCTTTTGCTATATCAGAGCTTCTGGCTAGATTAAGGGCAATGCTTAGAAGAAAGGGGGAGTTTCAACCCGATATATTAGAGTTTAAATCTGTAACATTAAATAAAGCAACTTATGAACTAGGATATAACGATAAATATGTGAGATTAGCTAGTAGAGAGTTTCAAATGCTTGAAATGCTTATGAAGATGCCAGGCCAAGTAATACCTACAGATCAATTTATGGATAAGATTTGGGGCTGGGATTCTGAGGTGGAAGTAAGTATAGTATGGGTATATATATCTAATTTACGTAAAAAATTTGCGACAATACAAGCGCCTATTGAAATACATGCAATACGTGGAGTTGGATATTGTATGGGGGCTAAAGATGATTAAAAAGCTTAGAAAAAAGTTTATAATGGTCACTGCAATGGCCTTATTGGGTGTAATTGCAATTTTAATGACTTCAATTAATGTGATATATATTTTTAAAAGTGAAAAGAATTTAAATCATATATTAAATATAATAATCGAAAATGGCGGTAGATTATCAATTACTGATAAAGGATTTATTCCTAAAAAAGAATTAAGTGATACCATGACAAACCATAATTTTTGGGGAGGAAAGTATAGTGGAAATAGAGAGATTGCTTTTACAACAAGGTTTTGTGTTATAGACCTAGATGTTAATAAGCAAATAATTAATATTTATTCAGATAAAATTTCGGCTATTTCAGATGATGAAATTAAAGAGTATACGGAAAAAATATTAAAAAAGAATAAGTTAAGTGGGTGGATTAATGAATATAAGTATAAATTAAGTGAAAGTAATGATGGTTATATGTTAGTAATATTAGATGGATCAATGGCAAAACAATCAAATTGGTCTATATTTACTACATCTATATTAGTATCAACTATTAGCTATTTAATAGTTTTATTTATAATAGCGTTGTTTTCTAAAAGAGCGATTAAGCCAATTGCAGAAAGTTATGAAAAGCAAAAGCAATTTATTACTGATGCAAGTCATGAATTAAAAACACCACTTACTATTATTTCAGCAAATTCAGAAATTTTAGAAATCACATATGGAAATGATGAGTGGATTGAAGGAATAGAAAAGCAAGCAGAAAGAATGCATGATTTAGTAAATAATTTAGTTGTGTTAACAAAGATGGATGAAGAGAAGCAAACTATTATTTACAAGGAATTTAATTTTAGTGATGCAGTTTATGACACTACTATGGCTTTTGAAGGCTTATGTAAGAAGAATAAAAAGAAATTACATATAGATATTGATTCAGATATAAGTATGAAGGGAGATGAATCTGAATTTCGTAAGTTGATATCAATATTATTAGACAATGCAGTTAAGTATTGTGATGAAAATGGTAATATTTATGTTAGATTGAAAAAAGAAAAACATATTGTTATGAGCGTAAGAAATTCTTATAAAGATGTAAGTAACATTGAATTAAATAGGTTATTCGATCGTTTTTATAGAGTTGATAAAGCTAGAACTAGAAATGGTAGTTATGGTTTAGGTCTTGCAATTGCTCAAGCGATTATTGATAGGCATAAAGGAAAGATTAAGGTTATGAATATTGATGATAAAATGATAGAGTTTGAAGTTAAATTATAATATTAAGATTACTGAAATTATAATAAGTCCAGTAATTTTCCAGTAAAATATAGACAAACTTTCTATAGTTAGATATACTGAGTAAGTTGTTAAATATAATGATAATAAGTAATATTGGTTAAAAATAGTTTTCTTAATAATCTATTTTTATTAAAAAGGAAGTTAGGTGAAAATCCTACACAGTGCCGCTACTGTAATTAGGGAGTAGTAATTCAATATGCCATTGAACATAAATTATGTTTGAGAAGGTGAATTAGTATGATGATCTTTAAGTCAGGAGACTTGCCAGTATTATAATATCGATACTCTTCGGTAAAAGAGTGATATTAATAAGATTAAATATCAAATCGTAAGATTTTAAGTTTCATCTATAGGGGAAATATGTAATTTAATTAATCGAACTTAACTGAAACTCCAAAAGTGAATTATTAAATATGTAATTTAGTTTTTACAGTATAAATTCAGATTTGGAAAGTTGAGGTTATACACCGTAGGCTTATTCTATATATGAGAATGAGATTAAAGAGTATCCTTATATCTTTATATTAAAATAGCAAAATATAAATAGATAAAGGGAGAAAAAAATGAAAAAATTAAAAAAACTAACAACACTTCTATTAAGCGTAATGCTTATCGTAGGACTTGTTTCTTGTGGGACAAGTAAGCAATTATCATCCAATAAAAATTCTAATGTACAATCTCAAGAAAATAATGACTCACATTATCCAGTAACAATAACAACTTATAATTATTTAAAAGAGCCTGTTGAGATAACTTTTGATAAGGCACCGGAAAGAGTAGTAGCTATTTATCAAAATTCTATAGAAACTTTGTTAGCTTTAGGATTAGAAGATAAAATAGTTGCAGCAGCAGGTTTAGATCATGACGTTAAAGATGAGTATAAAGATGCTTTTAGTAAAGTAAATTATTTAGAGGATTTTACTCCATCAAAAGAAACAATAATAATGGAAAAACCAGATTTTATATTAAGTTGGTATTCTATATTTGATGATAAAAGATTAGGGGATATTGACTATTGGAATGAAAATGGTGTAAATACGTATATGTCATTAAATAGTGGTGTAGTATCAGAAAGAACTATAGAAAATGAAATAAATGATATATTAAATTTAGGAAAGATTTTTAATGTAGAAGAAAAAGCTCAAGCTTTAGTAGATGAGATTACATCAACTGTAAGTGAGGTTTCTTCAAAAGTAAGTAATGAAGAAAAGCAAAGTGCTATGGTAATAGAGTTTTATGATGATGAAATATACACATATGGTTCTAAAACTTTAGCTGGAGATATGGTAACAAAATTAGGAGCAGAACTTTTAAATCCAGAGGGTGGAAATATAGGGGCAGAAGATTTAATTAAATTAAATCCAGATTGTATTTTTGTTTCTTACATGGATAGAGGAAATGAAAATGTTCCAGTTGAAGAAATAAACAAGATATTAGAAAATCCAGCATTTGCAAGCCTTTCAGCAGTTAAAAACAAAAGAGTTTATTCTATACCATTAGGTGATATGTATTCTAGTGGAATAAGAACTATAGATGGTATAAATACTTTTGCAAATGGATTATATGAAAATGAGAAATAAGTTTTTTAAAGAAGTTCCTATATATATAGGGGCTTCTGTCATACTATTAGTTATACTTTTTTTATCAATAGGCTTTGCTGTTACAATTGGATCTGTTGATATTAGTATAAAAGAGGTTTATCAAGTTATACTATATAAATTATTGAATATTGGAGATTCATATATTGGGACAGGTGCTGTGGCAGATGTAGTATGGCTTATAAGAATGCCAAGAATAGTGTTAGCTATAGCCGTTGGAGTAGGATTATCAGTAGTTGGTATTGTAATGCAAGCAATAGTTAAAAATCCATTAGCAGATCCATATATATTAGGAGTTTCTTCTGGGGCTTCTTTAGGAGCAACACTTGCAGTAGTATTAGGTATAGGAAGTTCATTTGGAAGCAACTCACTTGGAATTATGGGGTTCATAGGAGCCTTTGGAGTTTCTATATTAGTTTTGATTATATCTAATATAGGGGGAAGAAGTAACTCTATAAAACTGCTTTTAGCAGGAATGGCATTAAGTTCTGTTTGTAGTTCTTTTTCAAGTTTTTTGGTTTATATATCAGATGATTCACAAAAATTAAAGACTATAACATTTTGGTTAATGGGAAGTTTGGCTGGAGCAAAGTGGAATGAAATAGTGATTATAATGCCTATTATAATTTTAGGAGTAATATTTTTTATGACTCAATATAGGACTTTAAACTTAATGTTATTAGGAGATGAAGTATCAATTACACTAGGTACTGATTTGCATAAATTTAGGATTATATATTTAGTAATCACTTCTTTGATGATTGGACTATTAGTTTATGTATCTGGAATGATTGGATTTGTAGGTCTTATAATTCCTCATATAGTAAGAATGATTTTTGGAACTGATCATAAGAAGATAATACCAATATCAGCTTTATTAGGAGCTATAATTTTAATATGGGCAGATGTACTTTCTAGAGCATTAATAAAAGGTACTGAAATACCAATAGGAATAGTTATATCGATAATAGGTTCACCTTTATTTGTATGGCTTATGATTAAAAAGAATTATGGGTTTGGTGGTAGTAAGTAAATGAATATAAAAACTGAAAATATAAATGTTACTTTAGAGAAAAATAATATATTAAAAGGCATTAATATAGAGGTAGATAATAAGGAGTTTGTGGGAATAATTGGACCTAATGGAAGTGGAAAATCTACTCTTTTAAAGTGTATATATAGAATATTAAAACCAAGTGAAGGTGTAATAAAGTTAGATGGTATTGATATGAAAAATATATCTATAAAAGAAAGCTCTAAAAAACTATCTGTATTATCTCAACATAATAATTATAATTTTGATTTTACTGTTAAAGAAATTGTTTTAATGGGAAGAGCACCTTATAAGAAGTTTATGGAGCGAGATAATAAAGAAGATTATGACATAGTAAATGATGCTTTAGAAAAGGTTGATATGCTAGAGTTTAAAGATAGAAGTTTTCAAAGTTTATCAGGTGGGGAACAACAAAGAGTAATACTTGCAAGAGCATTAGCACAAAAGCCTAAGTGTTTGATATTAGATGAACCAACAAATCATTTAGATATAAAATATCAATTGCAGCTTATGAGAATAGTTAAAAGCCTAAATATAGAAGTTATTGCAGCTATTCATGATTTAAATATTGCAGCAATGTATTGTGATAAAATATATGTTTTGAAGGACGGTAAAATTGTTAAATGTGGTAAGACAAATGAAGTGCTTACAAAGAAGCTTATAAAGGATGTTTATGAAGTAGATGCAGATGTTATTATAAATGAAGATAGGGTTCATATTTGTTATATTTGTTAGGTAAATAATATTTTTTTAGATAAAATTTATATAATATGTGCTACCTTTTTGTATGTACTATTTTTTATGAGTAATATGCACTTTACATATAAAAAATAGTAAGTAGCAGTATATAAAATGCAACACACATTTAAGTATATTGTTTATAAACTTATTTTAGTATAAATATAGTACATATCAATATTTAAGGTAGGTGATTATATGAAATATGATGTAATTGTTATAGGTGGAGGTCTCGCAGGGTTATCATCAGCTTTAAAATTATCACAATGTGGAAAGAAAGTAGCGGTATTTGAAAAGCACTTTATGGCTGGTGGATATGCAACTAACTTTAAAAGAAAAGATAAAGAAGGAAATTTATATACATTTGATGTAGCATTACATGGTATTGGTGGATTACTACCTGATAATGCTTTTTATAATCATATGAATAATATTAATATGATTGATAAGGTATTGTTTTTAAGAAAAAATGAAACTGGGACAATATATGAAAATGGAGTTGAAATAGATGTTCCGGATAGTTTTGAGGCATATAAAGAACACTTAATAAGTAGATATAGCACTCATAAGGAAAAAATAGTACAGTTATTTCAGGAAATATATAATTTAAAAGAAGAATTAGAATCAGGGAAGGTACCAATACTATTTCAAAAGCTACAGACTATAAGTTTATATGATTACTTAAAATCTTTTATAGATGATGATGCATTTATTGAAGAATTTAGTTTTTTATGGTTATATTATGGTTTACCACCAAAAAAGTTAAATGCATTATATTACTTGGTAGCTTGGGTATCTTATCATATTGGAGGAACATTTTATGTAAAAGGTGGTTCTGGAAAGTTATCTGAAGTATTTGTTTCAGAAATTAAAAAAAATAGTGGGGAAGTATATTTATCTAGTGAAATTGTAAAAATTGATATAGAAGAAAACAAGGTAACTGCTATATATACAAAAAAAGGATATAAGTATAAAGCTGATAAATTTATATTTGCATGTGATCCAAAGCATTTAATAAGTTTAATGAATAATGAAAATGACGTTGTTATTAACTATAAAGAAAAATTAGATAAACAAGATGTTGGTATTAGTTTATCACAGTTGTATATTGGATTAGATTGTAAAACAACAGAAGTTGGTATTACAAAGTCTGATTATTTTATTACAGAAGTAGATCATGAAATAGCTTATGAAAATGCAATCAATGGAGAATATTCAAAAACTAATATTGGAATAACAAGTTATGATGTATTAGACCCGGAGTTAAATAAAAACACAGGGGTATTTGTAGTTGTTTTTGGAGATCATATAAAAAATTGGCCAATTTATAAAAGTGATGATTATAAAAGAAAAAAAGAAGAAGTTACTAATGAAATATTAGATATTGTGTATAAGTATTTTCCTAAGGTAAAAGGTCATATAAAGGTTTTAGAACTTGGTACACCATATACAATGAAGAGGTATACAAATAATAGTGATGGTGCTGTATATGGGTGGGAACAAAATGTTAAGCAAGGTGGATTTAATAGACTTTCGAATAAATCAGATTTTAGCAATGTATTTTTAGCCGGAGCTTGGACTAATCCAGGGGGAGGATTTGAAGGAGCTATTACAGGAGGAATATTAACTGCTGAAAGAATATTAAGAATTATTAGTAAGATAGAAAATAATACAAAAGAGTATAATAATGGTTTAATTGAGCCTGATATGTCTTTAAAGCAATTTATTATAGGGATGGTAGCAAATTTTGATAGTAGTACCGTATCAAAAGATGATAATTTATTATTAGAATTTATTTTTGATAATAGTGATAAATATTATATTAAAATTAAAAATAAGAAGGCTAAATTATTAACTAAGGAAATTAATGCAAAGCCAGATGTAATAATAAAAACAACTTATAAAACTTGGTATAATATAGCTTTTAATGGATTAGATGGAGAAGAAGCTATGTTTGATGGAAAATTAAGTGTATTAGGTAATAGTGATGTATTTATGAATATTCCAAAGTATTTTAATACAAATTCCTTAAGTAATGATTCTAAGTTAGAAGAGAGAAAACTTAATACATTATTTTGGCTAACATTAACTTTAGTACCATGGATAGCAACTGATCTAATAAGTAATTATTATTTAGATGGAGTTGGTATTTCATTATTTGCAATTTTATATACTGCTTTAACTATAGTATTTATGAAACCAAAGCAGTTTAAAGAAATTACTATATTAGAAGGGTTAACGTTTATATCCTTTTCTATTTATGGAATAGTGTGTAAATTTATTCCGGGGATATTTGAAGTTTTAGGTAGTTATATGCTTAAAATGATATTAATACTAGCTTTTGTTATTTCGGCAATAGTAAGAAAGCCTATAACAAGTGATTATTCTAGGCAGTCTTATAAAAAGAGCATTACAGTAACAAAGTTATTTATTGATATAAATACAAGTATTACTTTATTATGGGCAATTATATTCTCTATTCAATTCATATTTAAATTTATAATTCTATCTCCATGGAATAATTTACTTTATATTTTAGATATAATTGGATTGATAATATCTTACTATTATCCTAAAATTAAGCTAGGAGAAGACTAAGAAGTTTAAGTGAGGGTATATTTTGAAAATTAATATAGAAGAAATAGAGGACTTTGGTGAAACAGAAATCACAATTAAATGTCAATCAATATCTAAAGAAATATTAGATTTTATAAATGAATATAAGTTAATAGATAATAGATTATGGGGGATTTTAGATAAACAATCTTACATATTGAATCTTATGGATATCTATTATATTGAAACAATAGATAATAAGGTTTTTGCTTATACTAAAGATAAAGTTTATGAAATAAATCACAAGCTTTATGCTTTAGAAAATATGCTTCCAAGTAAATATTTCTTTAGATCATCTAAATCTATGATAATAAATATTTCAAAAATTGTTAGTATAAAATCTTTATTTAATGGAAGAATGCAAGCTAGCCTTGATAATAATGAAAGTGTAATTATATCAAGAAGTAATGTGATTTTATTTAAAGAAAAGTTGGGAGTTGGTAAGTAGTGAAAAATATAGTAGGATTTTTTATTAAACTTTGCGTTATGTTTACCGTTACTACTATAACATATAGCATATTTAATTCATTTATAGACATATATCAATTCTTTTATCCAGCTTTTTTACAATGTATAGGGTTATCAGTATTATTTAGTATTGCATTAACTATATTGGAGTCCTTAAGTAATAAAATAAAAATATTATCAAGCAATCATTTTATATGGATACAATATTTTATGTTAATTACTATTATAGTAAGTTGGGCCATTTTCTTTAATTGGGGTGATTGGAGTAATAGGATTTATATATTTATATTTATTGGAGTTTTTACATTAATATATTTATTTATATATTTCTTTGTAGATTTATCTAATAAAAAATTAGATGATAAAGTAAATCAACAATTAAAAAAGTATCAAGAGCAAATAGGAAGAGAGTAAAAAATGCTGTGTCAAGATGAGTGGTGACACAGCATTTCTTCTTATTAAAACAGGTATTAGCATAAATCAAAGTGAGATGTAATAATTTTATTAACTAAACCATATTCTAAAGCTTCAGTAGAAGTTAACCAATAGTTTCTATCAGTATCTTTATTAACTCTTTCTATAGGTTGATTAGTTGCTTCACTAATTAAATTATTAATTCTAGTTCGGACTCTAAGTATTTCTTTTGCTTCAATTCCTATATCGGTAGCAGGTCCGTTAAATCCACCTAATGGTTGATGTATCATATATCTTGTATTAGGTAGTGAATATCTATTTTCCTTTTCAGCTGCAAGATAAATAGTTATACCTGCACTTGCTACCCAGCCTGTACCAATCATAATAACCTTTGGCTTAATAAATTTAATAATGTCATGTATTGTATCTGCAGATTCAACATGTCCACCTTGGCTATTTATAAATATTTTAATTGGTTCATCGCTTAATTCTTCAAGAATTAATAGTTTAGTACATACCTTTTCAGCTAATTCTTGATTAATTTCACCAGAAATAAATATAGTTCTAGATTTTAATGATTTTTCTGTAATTAAACTAGAGAAGTTTTTTGACTCTTCATTACATTTTTCATTTCCATTTACATTTTGATTATAATAAAACATTATAGTGACACCTTCTTATTTTAATAATATTATTTTACTAATTAATAATATATTACCTATAATAGGAAAATAGAAGTTTATAGACTTTAATATTTGAGAAATATTCAAAATTTATTTTTAGTATAAATTAAGAAGAGAAAAAATACTCTTTTGTATAGGGTATCTTTTTTAGGTTTTATGTGATTATAATTACTTATAAAATGTATAATTGTAAGTTGTAGTAATATTATAAATAAATATATAATTATATAAGAAAATTACTACAGCAATAATATAGAGGTAAGTTATGAAAATAGATGAATTAATAAATAAGAATTATGATAAGCTAACTCAAAATGATCATCAAATATTTAATTATATAATAAACAATCAGAAACAATGTAAAGAAATGACTTGTGAACAAATTTCAGACAAATGCCATGTTTCGAGGACGACATTACTTAGGTTTTGTCGCAAGTTAGATTTGAATTCATTTGCAGAGTTAAAATATATATTAAAATCATCAGAGTCTAAAGTATATGAAAATACAAATTTAGATATAGAAGAAGCATGTCAAACATATCATAAAATAATAGATGAAATAAAAGAACATGAATATACAAAGGTGTGCTCATTAATACATAGTGCAGAAATTATCTATATTTATGGGACAGGCAATGCTCAAAAAGCAGAAGCAGAAGAATTTAAAAGAATATTTTTATCCGCAGGAAAATGTGTTATAGATTTATTTGATTTAGGTGAAGTACAGTTTATGCAAAATAAATTTTCGGATAAAGACTTATTTGTAATTATATCACTTTCAGGAGAAACATCAGAAGGAATTCAAATATTAAAAGCTATTGAAAGTACGAAAATAAAGACATTATCAATAACTCGTTTTGAAAATAATACAATTGCAAGAATATGCAAGGACAATCTTTATGTATCAACAAAGATGCTACATGGATTACAAAATTTATCTTATGAAATGACAGCAGCTTTTTATGTGCTCTTAGATATATTATTTGTAAACTATCTTGAGTATACTAGGGAGAATAATAGATGAATATAGAAGAATTAATGAATATATATTATAGTAATTTAAATGAAAATGATAAGTTAATATGCAAATATATAATAAATAATAAAAACACTTGTTATAAGCTTTCTATAGATGAATTTGCAGCAAGGTGTAATGTATCAAATACCACGTTATTCCGTTTTGCAAAGAAGATTTCTCTACCTGGCTTTAGTGAGTTAAAGGCTAGATTGCGCCTTGAAGTAGAAGATAAAAGCAATGAAGGAACAGACCTTTTAGGCACTGTTACTGATAGTTATCATAAGATGGTTGAAGATATTAAAAATCGTGATTGTACTAGTATATTTAATAAAATGTATAAAGCTAAAAGAATTATTGTATATGGTAGTGGATATGCACAAGCTAGGGTTGTTAGTGAGTTTAAGAGAATATTTCTACCTACCCAAAAAACTATTTTTAATATGCATGGATATGATATGGTTGAGGTTGTTGGAACATTAGCAAATGAATATGACTTTGTAATTATTATTTCTCTTTCTGGAGAATCAAAGGGAGTAATTAAGCTTGCAAAAGACTTAAGATTAAAAGGAGTTCCAACTTTATCTATAACAAGGATGATGAATAATACTTTAGCAGCTTCATGTGAAGAAAATCTTTATATAAATTCAATAGCATTACCAAAGGAGTATATTTTAGATTATGAAATATCAACTCCATACTTTATTTTAATAGAATTGTTATTTTTAAAATATCAAAAATATTTAGCTCAAATATAAGTAATATTTTTATGTACATATTTTCAACAAGTGAAATAATGTGCAGAGTATGGACATATTTTTTAAAAGAGGCAACATTATTGATTGCTTCTTTTTTATTTGATACTATAGCTTTGACAGTAAAAGAGAGGAGCAGGATATGTATCGAATACTATTTTTTGATATTGATGGTACTTTAAGAGATGAAGCTTATGGAATACCTGAGACTGCTAAGACTGCGGTAAATATATGTAAGGAAAAAAAATATTATATTTGCTTATGTACAGGTAGAACTATTGGAACAATAACAGAAGACGTATTAGCTTTAAATGTGGATGGAGTTATTGCAGGTGGAGGCTCTCATATTGAGTTTCATAAGAAACTTATTAAAAAATCTTTCTTTAAGGAAGAGAAAGTTAGAGCGGTAAATATTTATTTGAAAGATAAAAATGATAATATCGCTTTTACATTTGAAACAGATGATATCGTTTTTATGAATGAAGAAGCAGTAAAGATACTAACTTCTCTTAATGAGGAAAAGTTTAAATCATTAACAGATAAACAAATGCAATTTATTGAAGAACATCAAAAGATAGTTTATGAAGAAAATATACACAGATTCAATGAAAAGCTTCACAGAGTTAATAAGATTTGCTTATGGGCAAGTGAAGAGATATTTGAAGAAATAAAGAGCATTTTTTCAGAAGATGAAATACAGTTAGCTCAAAGTTTTAGATTTGATTTTCGTAATTACTATGAAATAATTCAAAGTGATTGTAATAAAGGGGAAGCTATACTAGATTTGTGTAATCATTTAGATATTCCTATAGAAAAAACTATAGCTTTTGGAGATGGAAGAAATGATATAGATATGCTAAAAACAGTGGGTACAGCTATTGGAGTTAAGGGTGGAAATGAGGAAATATTTCAGTATGTTACTTCAATTTGTGAAGAGCCAATGAAAGATGGAATTTATTTAGAATTAAAGAGGAGAAATATTATATAAAGGAGTGTAGTTATGAATAGACAATGGTGGCAAAAAGAAATTGTTTATCAAATATATCCAAAAAGCTTTAATGATAGCAATGGAGATGGAATTGGTGATATAAAAGGAATAACGGAAAAGTTAGGTTACTTAAGTGATTTAGGAGTAACAATGCTTTGGATTTGTCCAATATATAAATCGCCTATGGATGATAACGGATATGATATAAGTGATTATTTTGATTTAGCACCTGAATTTGGGAAAATGGAAGATTTAGATGAGCTTATTGAGAAAGCTAGTGAAAAGGGAATAAAGATAATTCTTGATTTAGTTATAAATCATACATCAGATGAGCATAAGTGGTTTGAAGAGGCTATTAGTAATCCAGAGAGCAAGTATCATGACTACTATATATTTAAAGAGGGGCAAGAAGTTCCAAACAACTGGAGATCAGTATTTGGTGGTAGTGTTTGGGAAAAGGTTAAAGGAAGAGATGAATATTACTTCCATGCATTTGGGAAGAAGCAACCTGATTTAAACTGGGAAAACGAAGAAGTTCGTAAAACTTTATATGATATGGTTAATTATTGGTTAGAAAAAGGAATTGCTGGGTTCAGAATAGATGCAATTACATTTATAAAAAAGGATTTAACATATAAAAGTTTAGAAGCTGATGGAGTTGATGGATTAGTTAAATGTACAAAGACATCTAGAAATCAGCCAGGTATAGAAAAGTTTTTACATGAGCTTAAAAGAGAAACTTTTGATAAATATAATTGTGTTACAGTAGCTGAAGCTCCAGGTGTAGGTTATGATGAACTAGATGATTTTATTGGAGAAGATGGTTATTTCTCAATGATATTTGATTTTAAATATGCTGATTTAGATGTTGCATCGGGTAGTGAGTGGTTTAAAAGAATACCTTGGACAGTTAAGGATCTAAGAGAAAGAATAATGGCAAGTCAAATGGCTATTCAAAAGTATGGATGGGGTGCAAACTTTATTGAAAATCATGACCAACCAAGATCAACAACAAAATATTTAATAGAACAACAAAATAATAAAGATGCAATTAAAATGCTTGGAGCTATGTATTTCTTATTAAGAGGAACTCCATTTATATATCAAGGGCAAGAGCTTGGAATGACAAACTTTGAAAGAAAATTAATAGATGAATTTAATGATATTTCAAGTATTGATCAATATTATAGAGCTATTCAAGAGGGTCTTAGTGAAGAGGAAGCTTTAAAAGTTATAAATCTTAGAAGTCGTGATAATTCTAGAACTCCATTCCCTTGGAATTCCTCAGAGTATGGTGGATTTTCAAAAGTAAAACCATGGCTTGGAATGATAGAAAATTATGAAGAAATCAATGCAGAGGCTCAAATTGGGAAAGAAGATAGTATATATGAATTTTATAAAAAAATGATAGGATTTAGACAAAATAGTAGTTATTCAGAGTGTCTAATTTATGGGAATATTACCGCAATAAATACAGAAAATGATGAGGTAATTGCTTACACTAGAGAAAGTGGAAATGAAACTATATATTGTTATTTTAATTTTGGTCAAAACAGTGTTTTTGAACCTTTAAATATAAAATCTAAAAAAGTTATTTTTAATAATCTTAAAGAAGTAGAGATTAATGAGGATGGTATAATTTTAAAACCAAATCAAGCTTTACTAATTACTATTTAATAATAGGGGAAGAGGTGTAATAATGAGTAATAAATATTTAAATATTGCTGAAGAGGTTATAAAGGTGATAGGGAAAGATAATATTCTTTCCGTTACTCACTGTGCTACAAGATTACGTTTAATTGTAAAAGATCGTAATTTAATTAAGGATGAGGAAGTAGAAAAGATAAATGAAGTAAAAGGTGTTTTTTATACTTCAGGACAATATCAAATCATTTTAGGAACTGGAATAGTTAATAAGGTCTATGCAGAAATCCAACAGTTAGGTTTAAAAACTATTAGCAAACAAGAACAAGATGCAGCTGTGAAGGATAATGAAAAGGGTTTAAAAAGATTAATGAGAATATTAGCTGATATATTTGTACCTATAATTCCAATTATAGCAGCAACAGGACTTTTCTTAGGACTTAAAGGTGTTGTATTTAATGATTCTATACTTGCTTTATTTGGAGCATCAAGCGCTGGAATACCAGAATCACTTCAAGCTTTAGTTTCAGTGCTTACTGATACAGCATTTGCTTTCTTACCGGCTATAATTTGTTGGTCAGCATTTAGAGTTTTTGGTGGAACTCCTGTAATCGGTATAGTAATCGCTTTAATGCTTGTATCACCAATATTGCCTAATGCTTATTCAGTTGCAGATCCTAGTAGTGGTGTTGAAGCATTAAGATTATTTGGTATTCCAATAGTAGGATGTCAAGGTAGTGTTATTACAGCGATTATTACTGGATTCTTAGGTGCTACACTTGAAAAGAAGCTAAGAAAAGTAATGCCTAATGTTTTAGATTTAATATTTACTCCGTTTATTGTTATGTTAGTTATGCTAGTAGTTGTTTTCCTTGGTATAGGACCTATAATGCATAATATTGAGCTTGGTATGGTTGGAATGATAGAGAACTTAATTAAATTACCTTTTGGTATTGGTGGATTTGCTATTGGTGTCATTTATCCATTATCAGTTTTAACAGGATTACATCATACATTTGTAATGATAGAAACATCATTACTTGCTAATACTGGATTTAACCCTCTTATTACATTATGTGCAATGTATGGATTTGCAAATGTTGGTGTGTGCTTAGGCTTTGCTTTAAGAAGTAAAAATGAGAAGATTAAAGCTACAAGTATAGGTGCAATGCTTTCTCAATTATTTGGTATAAGTGAGCCAGTACTATTTGGTTTATTAATTAGATATAAGTTTAAACCTTTATATGTAACATTAATAACTTCAGGTGTAGGAGCAGCACTTTTATCAATATTTAATATTCAATCTAATTCTTATGGATTAGCGGTTGTACCATCATATTTAATGTATATTTATGAAGGTAAACAATTACTATTCTATACATTAATATCATTAGGCTGCGTAGTGGTAGCATTCTTATTAACTTGTGCCTTTGCGATACCAAAAGAGATTACAAGGAAAGAGAAAATTATAACTTCTAAGAATAAAGAACAAGTTGTGTAGAGAAGTATAAATAAGATGAATTCAAAAAATGAGTTCTAGATAAATAAAAATGATGAGATAAAATAATTTTATCTCATCATTTTTATTTATTCAAAAGGTCTAATTCTTAAAGTTATACCTAAATCATCACATACTTTTTGGCTAGCTTTAATATCTTCTTTGCTTATACAATCAACTACAGTAAATACAACATTTGGAATATAAGACTTACATGATACGGCAAACTGCTTCATTGCTTCGTAAGATTCAATTCCAAATTTATTCTTAGTTATTTCATAAAATTCTTCAGCAGTTGGAGCATTAAGACTAATTGAAACTGTATCAATTAAATCTTTTAATAAAGGTGCAATTTCTTTTTTGTTAATTAAGTCGCCCAATCCGTTAGTATTTATCCTTGTTGGCATATTTGAATTTCTTTTCTTTATATATTTTGAAATTTCAATTATTGCATCTAATCTTTCTGTTGGTTCTCCAAAACCACAGAAGATAATTTCATCATAAAGGCTAATATCTATAGATTCAAACTCAGCAATTACTTCTTCAATTGTTGGTTCCTTTTGAAGCCATAAGCTATTAGTTTCAGCCATTTTTTTTGTCGTTCTTAAACAAAATGTACAGGCACAGGGACAACGATTAGTTAAATTCACATAAATATTTTTCTTTATTCCCCTTGCTTCCATTTCATCAATAGTTATATTTTTTAAGCTTATAAAATTACCCTTATCACTAGTATATAAAATAACCATTTAAACACATCCTTTTATATTATTTTAATTCAGTTAAAAATTCTTCAAAACAAACACCATAGCTTCCAGGTAAGTTTAAATCAGTAGTAAACTTTAATGATTTACTAATAAAGCTCGTAGCCTTTTCAACCGAAGACACAAAATCTTCTCCTTTAACAATACTAGCTGATACAATAGAGGAAAAAACATCACCGGTGCCTGAACGATCGCCACCTATTTTTTCAACCTTTATAATTTTAAAAGGTTTATCAGTTTCAAATATAAAGTTTTCTATTGCTCCTTGTCTTTGTAAACCCGTAATTACTATTTTACTTGGACCTTCAAGTGATAATCTTTCACATAAAGAATATAATTCTTCATGAGTTGGAGTTTCATTGGGATAAGGTAAGTCTAATAATCTACAAAGCTCAGTAAGATTAGGTGTTAAAACATCTGCATATTTTATTAAGTTTTGCATCTCTTTGCACATTTCATCTGTATAAGTGGAATAAAGTTTTCCATAATCACCCATAACGGGATCGATTAAAACTATATTATCTTTTGTTTTAAATTTTTCTAAAAATTCTATTACTATTTTTATTTGCTCTTTTGATCCTAAAAATCCAGTACAAATTCCATCAAAATTTAATCCTAGAGTTTCCCAATTATTTACATACTCTCTCATTTTAGGAGTATAATCTTCAAAGAAAAAATTATTGAATCCAGTATGATTAGATAGGATTGCTGTTGGTATAAAACAACATTGAACTTTAAGTGCTGAGATAATAGGTAAAGAAACTGCTATAGAGCATCTACCAAAGCCAGTTATATCATTTATAAGCGCTATTTTTTTCTGATTAAATCCCCTCATTTTTTTCACATCCTTTAAGTAATAATTATAAAAGAAGAGTATAGGAAAATCAATTTTAAAAGCTTTGTAACGATACAATATTGAAGTTACAAAGCTTATTAATTGATATTATATTAGAGTATTACTATCTATTTATATTTTTTATTATTAAGATATTTTTGTAGGAAATTTCATAAGTAATATAAATATTATAGGGGATTTTTTGTAAAGTGATAAAAGAAATTACTAATAATGACATAAAGTATTATTTTAAAGATAGAGTATTTGATGAATAAGTTTGAAATAATATATTTAAAAATAGATAAGATGGAGTAAACTTATGTTGTACAGTATATTAAAAGTACTATAAAAAATAATTTATATGTAAAATTTTTTTTTAATAAAAAAATACGACTACAAATGTCGTATTTAAGGAATATTATATATAGTGAAAATGAATTAATGAATAAAAAGATTTTAATTTATAAGGAAGTGTAGACATGAATAAATTTATGGAACAAGCAAATTTAATAAAGGATGATATCGTAGAATTTAGAAGAACCATCCATAAAAATCCAGAGGTTGGGGATAAATTGCCTAAAACTAAAGCTTATGTAATGGATAAGTTAAAGGAGTTTGGTTATGAGCCAGAAGAGATATGTGAAAGTGGTATAGTTGCTACAATTAAAGGAAATAAGCCAGGTAAAACATTTTTACTAAGAGCAGATATGGATGCGCTACCAATGGCAGAAGCTACTGAATGTGATTTTAAATCAAATAATGGATGTATGCATTCTTGTGGACACGATATGCATACAGCAATGCTTTTAGGTGCAGCAAAATTACTTAGACAAAATCAAGATGAGATAGAAGGAACTATTAAACTAGTATTCCAACCAGATGAAGAAGGATTTACTGGAGCTAAAAAGATGTTAGCGGCAGGCGTACTTGAAAACCCTAAGGTTGATGCAGCTATGGCAATGCACGTACATTCTTCTACACCATCTAATGTTGTATTATGTGGTTTAGGAACTAGTATAGCTGGATGTAATAGATTCAGAATAGTTGTAAATGGAACAGGATGCCATGGAGCTATGCCAGAACTTGGGGTAGATCCAATAAATATAGCAGCACACATATATATATCTTTACAAGAAATTATTGCAAGAGAAATATCAGCTACAAAACCAGCAGTTGTAACAATAGGAAAATTTGTAGGGGGAGAAGCACCTAATATAATACCTGGAGAAGTTGTTATGGAAGGTACAATAAGAGCTTTAGATAAAGAAGTTGGAGAATTTATATTTGATAGAATGAAGGATATAGTGGAATCTACAGCTAAGATGTTTAGAGGAGAAGCTAAATTAATAGAATTATCATCAGTACCACCATTAACAAATGATACTGAACTAGCTAAGGAAGTTACTTCTTATGTAAAAGACTTAGTTGGTGAAAAGGCTGTGTGCTTATTTGAAGGTGGAGGAATGGGATCAGAAGATTTTGCATCTTATTCATATGAAGTACCAAGTGTTTACCTTATGTTGGGTGCTGGTACTAAGCAAGAAAATCTATTATATGGTGAACCAATGCATAATGAAAAAGTTGTATTTAACGAAGATATATTAGTTACTGGAGCCGCTATGCATACATATTGTTCTATTATGTGGCTAAAAAATAATAAATAAGAAATTTAATAGCAATAATTATGAGATTATTGGAAATTTTATTTTATTTATTAAGAAGTAGTTCTAAAGTTACAATTAAGGAACTTGCTACAGTTTATAATGTATCACCTAGAACGATTCAAAGGGATTTAGATAAATTATCAGTATTAGGTATTCCGATAATAATATATAGGGGAAAAAATGGCGGAGTTATTATAGACGGAGATTATGTAATAAACAGACAAATATTAAGAAATAATGATTATGAAAAGCTAATGTTTTCAATATATATTTCTGAAAATATAAGTAAGGATATAGAAGAGGCAAATTTAATTGATAGGTTTAAAATTTTGGATAAGGGTAACTCTACGAAAGCCCTAGAAAAATTAAAGGAGCATTTTATAGTAGATTTATATGATGAAAAGTTTGATGCTGAAAGTAATATATGTAAGGAAATTGATAAAGCTTTAGAAAATAAGAATTATATAGAGATAGATAGTAAAAAAGGTAAAATAACTTTACTTCCAATTTCTTATGTTTTAAGAAAAGAAGGACTATGTTTATATGGATATAATGAAGAATATAAATTACTTTTAATAAAAGATATATATAATGTTGTAGTTATAAATAAAAAATGTAAAGCTAACATAATTGATTATAGAATAAATAAAAAAAATATCAAAATAGTATAAAAATATGAAAAATAAGACATTAAATGTCTTATTTTTTTTATTATCATTATAATTATTGGAATAATTATGAAAATGTAATTGTATTCATTGGATAGTGATGGTAAAAGTGGAGAATGATATAAATGAAAAGAAACTTAAAAAAAATAATATTATTTATTATGGTATTATTTAATTTATTAATTAAATATAATGTAGTTTATGCTGATAAAATAGAATTTTGTAATGAATCAACTGTACAGGAAAATAAAATAAATTTCAAAAATCTAACTGTAAATGATGGATTATCAAGTAATCTTATAAAAGATATTTATCAAGATTCCATAGGTTATATTTGGATAGGTACAGAGGATGGATTAAATCAATATAATGGTAATATGCTAGTAAAATATTCTTATGAAAATAATACTGAAAACAGTATTGCATCACCACATATTACAAGTATAAATGAAGATAGACATAAGAATATATGGGTTGGGACAGATTATGGATTAAATATTATCAACAGAGATAGAGATAAGATAATAAGAATAGGAGCGGAAGAAGGTAAGGACTCTGAATTATCTAATGGGGATATAACAACGATATATAGGGATAGTAATGATACCATGTGGATTGGAACTAAATATGGATTAAATAAATATGATGAGGTTAATAATAGATTTATAAAGTATTATTCAGATGGTAGCAATAGTAGCATAACTAATAATTACATAACTGACTTACAAGAGGATGATTTTGGATACTTGTGGATATCGACTATAGATGGAATAGATGTTATGAATTTAAATACAAATTCTATATATAATAGCAAAAATGAAAATGATAAATTAGAATATGTATATGAAATAGATAAAAATTGTAAAGGAGAAATATGGATATCAGCTAAAAGTGGTATATTTAAAGTAATAAATATAGATTATGAAACAGGAAGTTTTAACGTTGATATTAGAATAGAAACAGAATCATATAATAATGTAACCCAATTATTACATAAAAGCAATGGAGATATGTGGCTTTCAGAAGGAAATGGGTTAATAAGATATATTATAAGTAGTAATAAAATAAAGATATATAATGCGGCACCTAATTATTTGTTGAGTAATTCAATAACATGTTTATATGAAGATAGAAGTGGAGTGCTATGGGTAGGTACTAATAAGGGAATTAGTATATTAAATATAGAGCAGCAATTTAGTAATACAATAAATAATATATTAAATAAATATGGAATATATGAAAGTAGTATAACAACATTTTGGGAAGATGATAATAACGATTTATGGATAGGAACTGATGAAAATGGATTAATTAAGTTTGATATATCTGAAAATGATATGGTGAGATTTGTTTTTGATGAAAATGACATTTATTCTTTATTAAGTAATAAAATTAAGTGTATATTAGAAGGAAGGAACAATAATATAATAATATTAACTGAAAAGGGAGTAAATTCAATAAATAAAGAAACATATAGAGTTAAGTCATATCCTTATGATGAAATGAATATAAAGCTTTTTATGAATAAAAACTTTAAAATTATAAATGATGGTAAATATTTATGGATAGCAACTATGGATGGATTATATAGGGATGGATATGAAGATCATGAAGTAATTGATTATAAAGATAATTTTTTACAAAATGGAATTAAAAACTATAAAATATACGATATTTTTCAAGATGAAAGTGATGAAAATATTCTTTGGTTAGCTGGAGGATTAGAAGGGGGATTAATAAAATTTCATAAAACAGAAGGGGTAATTAAGAATTATTTATCAAGCTCAGATAAAAATTCATTAAGTTATGATTCTATAAACTGTATTCAAGGAGATGGTAAGGGAAACCTTTGGATAGGAACTGAATCTGGTTTAAATAAGTTTAATATTAAAGAAGAAAGCTTTATTAATTATTATGAGCAAGATGGATTAGCTAATGATTATATAAATAGTATAATTATAGATAATAGTGAGAATATATGGATTGGAACAAGTGATGGATTAAGTAAATTTATTATTAATGAGAATAGATTTGTAAGATTTACTGAAGTAGATGGATTATGTGGAAATCAATTTAATAAAAGAGCTGCATATAAGACAAAAAGTGGACAACTATTATTTGGGACAACTAAAGGAGTAGTTTCATTTAATCCTGACAATATAGAGGAAATATCGGTTAAAGAAGATAAAGTAGTTTTAGATTAATTATGGATAAATAAAAAGTTAGTTATTAATGATGGAGAAGAAATGGAACTTAATTATAACGAAAATAATATATCTATTTCATATTTTCTTCCTGATTATACAAAGATAGGTGTAATAACTTATTTATACAAGATGGATGGAGTAAATGAAGAGTGGAATGTTGGTTCTACAGAGGGGTATACAATTTATACCATGTTAAAGCCAGGTAAGTATACATTTAGAGTAAAGGCTGTTAATAGTGATGGAAGTTTTACAGAGGAATCTACTATACCATTTATTATAAAAAAGCCATTCTGGAGATCAAGTATTGCATATTGTATATATATCAGTTTGGCATTAATAATAACTATTTTTATATTATATAGAGTTAAATTTATGAAAAGATTAATAGATAATCAAACAAAAGAAATAAATCGTCAGCTTGAGGAAAATAAAAGGCTTTATGAAAGAAATATTAGAAATGAAAAATTTAAAAATGATTACTTTGTTAATTTATCACATGAATTAAGAACACCATTAAATATAATTTTATCTGTGCTTCAATTATTAAATTCCTTAGAGGAGAAGGGAAATATAACTAGGGAGAAAGCTTTGTACTATATAGATGTAATAAAGAAAAGCTCTAATAGTTTATTAAGTATAATAAATGATATTATAGATAGTTCTAATATAGAATCTGGTGCTTATAAAATAAGTAAACAAGAAAATATTGATATAGTATATTTAGTAGAAGAAACTGCATTAAATATGAGTGAGTATATTAACAATAAGGGAATTGAATTAATAGTTGATCCAGAAATTGAAGAATTACCAATATGTTGTGATTCAAAGGAAATAGAGAGATGTGTTGTTAACCTTATTGGAAATGCAGTTAAGTTTACAGAAAAAGATGGGAAAATTAAAGTTTTAATTAAAGAGCAAGATAATACTGTAAGTATTTCTATTGAAGATAATGGTCTTGGAATATCTAAGGATGATCAAGAATTTATATTTAAGAGATTTGAGCAAGGTGGTAATGTTAATTTATTGTATTGGGAGTCCTATTATAGGAATAATATTTACTATGAGTGGATATTATCAGGCCATTGGTAAAAATATTTATGCAAATATAATATCTATAGGAAGAGGGTTTGTATTTCAATTTATATTTACAATAGTGTTGCCTCCTTTTATAGGAACTACCGGGGTATTTTTATCATTGCCTTTAGCTGAATTAATAACATTTATAATCTTAGGTGTTATAGTATTAATAGAATCACGTAAAAAGTCTATAACTTTGTTAAAAAATAAAAGTATATTGATAAATGTACCATAAAATTTATATGTGCATTCAGTAAATGTTTTTGTTTGCTGTTGAGAGGAGGCTTTATTTATATATTAATATGCATATAATAATTAATTATTAAGTATATTTAATAATTAATATGTTTATTATTAAATTATATTAGTAGAAATAAAAAGGAAGATGAAGATAATGAAAGTTGATAAAAGTATTTGCCCTATTTGTGGAAATCCCAATAATTGTGGATATGAAAATGGATTAACTCATGAAGGATGCTGGTGTGAAAAAATTAAAGTTCCTAAAGAGTTAAGAGAACAAATACCAGCAGAGTTAAGGGGAAAGGCGTGTATTTGCAAAAAATGCATAATGGAATATAAAGAAAAATTTAATAAGTAATTATATTTTACGGTATCTTTATTAAAAATAAAGATACCGTTTTTAGATATAAATATAATTTAATTAGACAATATTATATTGAATATATATCTGAAAATTCTATATTACATTTTTCAATTTTTGATGAAGGTGTACTTTGATTTAAAGTATCAAATTTTTCGCTATTAGTTAATTTTATTGGTAAATAAAAAATGAATTCTGCACCATTTTTAAAGTTAGGGTTGGCCCATATTTCACCACCATGCAATTCTATAAAGGATTTACACAAGAATAATCCAATTCCAGTTCCTTGATTTTTTTTTGTAAACAACTCATCACTTTGAATAAATCTGCTAAAGATTTTCTTAGAATCTGATACAGAAATTTCAGGGCCATTATTTTGAACATGAACAAAAAGTTTTTTTGATTCATAATCTGTAAAAATTTTAACTTTGATTTTTCCATTACTATCTGTAAATTTTAAAGAATTCGAAATTAGATTTAGTATGACTTTTTCTATTTTATCAGGATCGCATGAAAGAAAGACTTCTTCTTCATCAGTATCAAAGATTATTTCTTTATTGTTTTGTTCTAAATAATCGCATGTTGATAATACTATATTTTCGATTATGTTTATTATATTGCAATTAACTAATGTTAAATCAGTAAAATTATTTTCTAGCTTGCTACTATCTAGTACGTTATTGACAAGTCTTAATAATCTATAAGAGTTTTGTTTTAAAATATTTAAATATTTTAAAAGTGTATCGTTATCGATTTCACAGTTATCAGATAGTAGTTTTAGAAGCAATTGAATACTTGAAAGTATAATATTAATTGGAGTCTTAAACTCATGAGAAAGAGTAGCAAAGTAATTCATTTTACTTAAAAGTATCGAAGGAGAATATTCAACTGAATTAATCATATTTTTCTTAAAAACATACTTTTCAAACTCGTTTGTTACGTTAAAGCTTACTAAAAGTGAACTTAAATTGTCACATATGTCTTTAATGAGTCCTTCATTGTTTATTTGGTATTTAGTAATATTATCATAATTTATATGCAGTATGCCTATTACCTTATTTGCAAAGCATAATGCTTTAACTATAAATGATGAGGTATTTTTAGTAGTATATTCTTTTTTATAATATTTAGAAAGAATTGAATTTATATATTTATAGCGTTTAAATGAATTCGTTTTATTATCAATTTTTGATAATAGAGGTTCATCAACTTTAATAGTTATATTTTCATAAAAAATATTTTCGTTAATAGTGGATGAAGCATATGAGTTAATTACTGAATTATCACTATTAAATAGGAATATGTTTACATTCGAAGCTGCAAGTATAGTACATAAGTTATTTAATATTTCAATTATGAAATCTGAGTAGTTATTTTGGTTATCAATGTTAGTTTTTTTATATGTAATTTTTTTGAAGTCAATATTTGTTGTACTGTTTATATCTAGAGGTCTTGAAACAGTAACAACATTTTTTGAGTTAAGTAATGGAATTTTATAAACACTAAAAGGTGTATTTTGCGTTTTGTTTATGCCATATTCCTCTGTAAGTAAGGGAATTCCATTTTCTAAAGTTTTTTTATCAGATCTCAGATTTTTGTATGCTTCTCTACTATCTTTTAAATCAAAATCAGTTTTACCTATAATAGAGTCTTTTTCTAATGCGGAAATATCTGCAGCAAATTTATTAGTATAAATATATTTTCCTTCTTTATCTTTTATATAAATGCTACAGGGTAAAGAATCTAAAATAGTTTCTAAATCTTCTATAGTGTATAAGCGTTTAGTATCTATCATTAGTACCTCCATTCAGTTAATTAATGCATTTTACAAATAATGTAACACAAAAATACATGAATTTATCCTTTTATTAATAAAAGGACTATTTATGTACATAAATGGCAAGATAATATAATGAATTTTTATTGAAAATATAATGTGAATTGATATAATATACAAGACTATATTTAAGAATTATGCTTTATGGGGGTAAAATGTTTAAAATAGCTATATGTGAAGATGATAAATATCAAATTGATATTAACAAACTTTTAATAAATAAGTGGGCAGAAAAAAAAGAAATTTCACTTAGTATAAGGTCTTTTCTTTCAGCTGAAGAATTTATTATTAAGAATGAAAGTATTATAGAATATGACTGTATAATAATAGATGTAGGATTAAAAAAGATAAATGGAATAGAGCTAGCAAAAATAATAAGAGAAAATAATAAAGATGTTAGTATTATTTTTATTAGTGGATTAGAGCAATATATATCATATGGATATGATTTTGAAGCTATACATTATTTACTTAAGCCGGTAAACGAAGAAAAATTTTTAGTTTGTTTGGATAAAGCATGGAAGAAAAAGTGTTCATATAAAAAAGAAAAAGATATCATTACTATTAAGAGATTTGGTGATATTATAAATTTAAAATTTGACGATATAGCATATTGTGAATCTTATCAACATTATATAGAAATTAATACTAAGGATAGTAAAGTAATAGTTAAAAAGAAAATATCTGATTTAGAAAAAGAATTAGATGGAAATTTATTCATTAGAACTCATAGATCTTATATAGTAAATATTTCATATACAAAAGAGATAAAGAAGAATAGTATAATATTAAAAAATAACATTGAAATTCCAATTAGTAAAATGAAAAAGAATAAAGTAAAAGAGTTTTATTTTAAATATTTTTAAAGATATAAAAACTCATATTTTATAAAGTTATAGTAAAGTATGAGCTTTTATTTCTGAATGTAATATTTGTGAACTATTTAGCATATTTGATGAAAAAAATAGTTTTATACTTATAATTTATATATAATAATTTTAATAGTAAAAGAAATATAATAATAATTATGCAATTTAATATTAGGAGCGTATTGAAAATAATGCAGTTTATAGATTATTTTATTAAATTAATAATTTGTATATTTAATATAGGTACTACTTTATATTTTTTTGATAATGTACTAAATTATAACAAGACACTTAAAAGTAGTACTAGAGTATTATATGTTATAGTACATTTGCTTTTTTTATATGTAGGAACATATATAGGTGTTATTCTTGCAATTATAGGGTATTACAGTATATTGTTAGTATGTGGAATTTATATAAAGGGAAGAATAAAGTTAATAAATTTTTTTTGGATAATCCAATTTGTGTCAAATTGTTTATCTGTATATTTTATAGTATATACTTTAGGAAGGATATTGAGAAAGTATACTATATTAGCATTATTAAATCAAAGTTTCTTATTAGATGAAAGTTTACATTTGATTTCCGTATTATTACAGATTTTTATTATAAAATTTCATATAAAGCAAAAAGATTTTATTGAAAAATTTAGTAATAGTCAAATATTAATATCAAGTTTTATATTTATTATAATACAATTGTGTTTAATTATTCAATTATTAGATAATATAGGTATTGT
>OCPT01000299.1_pt1 | contig 43345 bp, 34 predicted proteins | sample 1538741 | NCBI WGS metagenome assembly OCPT01 (sample SAMN04571723, study PRJEB22368) | human gut metagenome | biome: human gut; material: stool | host: Homo sapiens | place: Luxembourg | collected 2012-12-06 | reverse complement strand
TTCGTGGCCCTCACTTTGCGAGCAAAGTGAGCTACAATGCTGGCGCCGCAACAGACGATTGTGTGGGTCTGCGCAAATCTCCGCTACGAGGGCGCTACCGCTAACCTTTGATATTTCAATTTTGAACGCCCTACCTTTCAGGGGGCGCTGTCGCCTCTTTACAAACCCTTATTTTCTTGGATTTTGAACACCCTACTCATGAGGGATCGGATGATTTCGCTGTACTGATAACCGAACGACCTACACCTTAGACCGAGGGTTGAGTCAATTACAGAAGACAGTGTGGAGTCAAATTGCTCCATGATTGAAAATATTCCTCCAAAAGGAGTGAGTTTCTCAGATTTAATTTGTATCTTCACCCACACTATAAATGCATCATATATCTGTAAAAGACCTCTGAGAAAAGAGAAGAACCACGGCGAGAGCCAAATAATTCAGGAACACCACGATAGTTGCATGGGGCGCTGGTCTGCCTATAGATGCTACGCTGGGAGTTTCGTTTTTTTGTATGGCGATTAAGAAGACACAACTATATAGCATCCTTTGGGAGAGTTGCAACATTCTGCGAGGCAGCATGGATGCCAGTCAGTACAAGAACTATGTGCTGACCATGCTTTTCTTGAAATACATCAGCGACCGCGTGAAGTCAGACCCTGATCTGTATTTTGAACTGCCAGAGGGTTGTTCATTCGATGACATAGCGAAGCTGAAGAACAAACCTAACATTGGCGAGGAGATACAGAAAGCTCTGCGCGAGATAGCCAAGGTAAATCCAGACCTGAACAACATCATCGACAAGGCTGACTTTGACGACTCGGCTTTGCTCGGTTCGGGAAAGGCTAAGATTGACACACTAAGCAGTCTTGTGTCAGTGTTCCAGCGCGATTTTCTTGACTTCAGCAGCAACCGTGCCGGTGATGATGACATCATCGGCGATGCCTACGAGTATCTGATGAAGAACTTTGCCGCTGAGAGCGGTAAGAAGAAAGGTCAGTTCTACACGCCAGCCGAAGTTTCGCGCCTTATGGCACAGATTATCGGCATACACAAGGACACACGCCCGCAGATTTCCATTTACGACCCCACTTGTGGCTCGGGCTCGCTGTTGCTCCGTGCCAAGGCACTTGCCAACAATGGTGTGGCAATCTTCGGTCAGGAGTTGGACGAAGCCACACGAGGCATGGCGGTGATGAACATGTATTTGCACGGCGTGGACGATGCCGATATTCAGGTGGGCGACACCATTGAAAAGCCGTTCTTCAAGCAGAACAGCACCACGCTCATGACCTTCGACTATGCTGTTGCCAATCCGCCATTCTCACAGAAAGGCTGGATTAAGGGTGAGGTAAAACTGAACGACACCTTCGGTCGCTGGGGCGCAGAAGAACACCAGGCTCCCATTCCGCCATCGAGCTATGAGGACTATGCTTTCTTGCTCCACATCATCCAGTCGCTGAAATCGCAGGGACGTGCCGCCTGCATCCTTCCAAACGGCGTGCTGTTCCGTGGCAACGAGGAAGAGAAGATACGCAAGAAGCTCATAGAGCGTCGCGTAATTCGTGGCATCATATCGCTTCCTGCCAACCTTTTCTTCGGCACAGGTATTCCAGCCTGTATCATCATCATCGACAAGGCAAAGACGAATAGCACAAAGGGCATCTTCATGATTGATGCCCGCAATGGATTCACCAAGGACGGTGCGAAGAACCGTCTGCGCGAGCAGGACATCCGCCGCATCTACGACACTTGGGACATGCTTGAAACCCTTGGGCGGAGAACAAACTCGACGATAGCGAGATTGTTCCCCACTTTGCGCGTTTCGTGCCCTACACCGAGATTTGCAACAAGCGCAACGACGGCAATCTGAATGTGTCGCGCTACATTACACCCGAAGACACGGAGGTGCGCCACGACATTTATGCTCACTTGAAGCTCAACGGTGGTCTGCCAGCCCACGATGTGGACGAAGGCCTCGCCTACGTCTGGCATCACTGCCCGACGCTGAAAGCCGAGCTGTTCGCTCCGCTCTGCGAAGGCTACTATTCGCTCATTGGCGACAAGAAGCAAATTGGCGAGGTTATCAATGCCAATCAGGAGTTCTGTGAACTCAGCGGTCACTTCTCCGCTGCCGTGGAGGAGTGGTATCACGAGGTGGAGAAGCAGATGAACGCCCTCACCACCGACTGCACCCCCAAAGCACTCATCGAGGAATGGGGCGATTCGCTCCTCGAAATCCTCGGCGACGTGGACGGTTTGGCCAGCGCCTACGATGTGTACGATATCCTGATGCGCTACTGGCAAGATGCCATGCAGGACGACTGCTATCTTATCTCTCGTGAGGGGTGGAAAGTGGAGCTTTCTGCGGAGGTGATGCAGACCGACAAAAAGTCGAAAGAGGTGAAGTTCGTAGCCAAGAAGAACCCCACTTATCGCGACTACACTTGCGACCTGTTGCCTGTCAATATCGTGGTGGCACGTTATTTCCAAGCAGAAGAGGATGCCGTGAAGCACGCCGAGGAACTTGTGGCACAAATCTCTGCCGAGGTGGAACAGTTGGAAGAGGAATATCCCGACACGCTCGACGACACTGCCGCTGGTCTGAAGAAGACACTGAAAGAACTGCAACATTCTGACCCCGACAACGAGGATGTGGCAGTCATCAAGCAGTATTTCGTCAAGTGCGATGCATTGAAGGCTGCAAAGAAGCAAACCAAAGAATCCATCGCAAAGCTCACCAAACTCGTGGTGGAGAAATATCCGTTGCTCACTATCGACGAAATTAAGGACATGGTGATCAACGTGAAATGGCACACCGCTATTGTGGGTGGTGCCATTAATGAGGCATGGCGTGTAACCTACGGCATAGAGGAACAGATCACCGCCCTTGTCTCTCGCTACGAGCGTCGCCTGACCGACATAGAGCAGTCGGTTGGCGACCTTGAAAAACGTGTCAGTGCTCACCTTGCTAAAATGGGATTCTAAGCGTATGAAAGAGATAAGTGAAAACAAAATAACGAGCCAGTTGATAGAAAGTATCTCCCAACTGCTTGTGGCTGCACGCCAAAAGATTGTTGCTCAGGTCAACGACACCCTCGTACAAACCTATTTCCAAATCGGCAGAATGATTGTGGAGGATGAGCAGAACCACAACGATCGGGCGGAATACGGAAAGCAAACCATCAAAAAACTGTCAAGGGCGTTGACCGAACGCTTCGGTAAGGGGTTTTCTCGTGTCAGTTTGCAGAATATGAGGCTTCTATTCTTGAAATATGAAAAAAGCCAATCGCTGATTGGCAAATTGACTTGGACGCATTATTGCGAGTTGCTCTCCATTTCCGACGACAGCAAACGCTCATTTTATGAAAAGGAATGTATCAATGCTCATTGGTCGGTGAGGGAACTGAAAAGGCAAATCAATAGTTCGCTCTTCGAGCGTTTGTTGCTTTCCAAGGGAAATGCCAACAAAGAGCAAGTGCTTGCACTGGCATTAAAAGGCAACGAAATTGCCAAACCCGAGGACATCATCCGCGACCCATACGTGTTTGAATTTTTGGGCATCGCTGAGAACAAGCCACTTTTTGAAAGCGATTTGGAAAAAGCACTCGTCAGACAAATAGAAAAGTTCTTGCTTGAATTGGGTCGAGGTTTTATGTTTGTGGGCACGCAACAGCGCATCACGCTGGGCAACCATCATTATTATGTGGATATGGTGTTCTACAATAAAATACTCAAAGCCTACGTATTGATAGAACTCAAAACCAGCAAACTGATGCCCGAGGCGGTGGGACAACTGAATATGTATCTGAACTATTATGCCCAAGAGGTGAATGATGAATACGACAATCAGCCTATCGGCATCATACTCTGCACCGACAAGGGCAGCATAGAAGCAGAATATGCTCTTGGGGGAATTTCAAATCAAATCTTCGCATCAAAATATGTGCTTTATATGCCCGACAAGGAGCAGCTGGTGGCGCAAGTGGAAAATGTAATTGCACAATGGCACGAAACGGAAACTCAAAAGGTATGAAGGAAACTAAGTTCAAAGACACTGAACTGGGAAAGATTCCCGAGGAGTGGGACTATGGCAAATTTGAAGACTATTTGGACAAGTTCTCGGCAGGTGCTACTCCTTATCGTGGTATTGCCTCTAATTTTATTGGAACTATACCCTGGGTTTCAAGTGGAGAGTTAAACTATAACTATATCACAGATACTCGGGAACATATTTCCCAAGATGCACAGAAGAGTACCCACCTTACACTTCATCCTAAAGGCACATTTTTGATTGCTATAACAGGACTTGAAGCTGCAGGAACTCGCGGACGTTGCGCATTTATAGAAACTCCAGCAACAACCAATCAGTCTTGCTTGGCTATATACAGCACTGAGAAAATGATTGTTGAGTATCTGTTCTGGTTTTATCAGCAATGGTCTGACTATTTAGCGTTCAACTTTAGTCAAGGATCAAAGCAGCAAAGTTTTACTGCTGAAATAGTAAAGAAACTGCCCATATATGCGCCCTCTCTCGCCGAGCAGCAGCGTATAGCGTCGGCATTATCGGATGCGGATGCGTTGGTTGCCGAGTTGGATGCGCTGATTGAGAAGAAACGAGCTATTATGGCTGGCACTATGCAGGAACTTCTCACAGGAAAACGCAGACTAAAAGGATTTGACGAGCCGTGGAGTGAAGAAGTACTAAGAAATCATCTTAGCTTCTTACCAGGTTTCCCATTTACATCGGACAGGTTCTCCAAGGTAGCTTGTGGTCCTCGGCTTATCCGCAACAGAGATTTACATTCTGACGACCAAGTAGTTTACTACACGGGGGAATTTTCCAATCAGTATATTATTGAGAATGGTGATTTACTCATTGGAATGGACGGTGATTTTACGCCGTGTCTTTGGGAAAAAGGAAATGCTGTTCTCAATCAACGAGTAGGAAGAATAATTTGCAAGAATACTGCCAACATAGTTTTCTTATACTATCTATTACAAAAACCTCTTGCAGAGTTACAGGAAAGTACAGGAGCGACAACTGTAAAGCATCTATCTCATTCTACTATTGAGAATATGGTCTGTAGAATGCCAAAGCTCGCCGAGCAACATGCCATAGCCACCATCCTCTCAGACATGGATGCGGAGATAGCTGAACTGGAAGCAAAGCGAGATAAGTATAAAGAAGTGCGTCAGGGCATGATGCAACAGTTACTAACTGGTAAAATTAGATTGATATGAACGCAATACCCTTAGTCGACAGCGAGCGGACAACACAAAACCGCATCGTGAATCTGCTGCACCAACATTGCGGCTACCAGTATATCGGTTATTTGCAGGACGCAGACAACAGTCCGCTGCGCACCAAAGAGTTTCAAAAGTTCCTCCGTGCGCAATATCCCGACATTCAATCTTCGGAGTTGGAAAAAGTAACGGCACAGGTTGAGACTCAAATCCGCAATGTGCACGATGCTAACACGCTCTATGAAGCCAACGAGAAAATTTACCAGCTCCTGCGCTATGGCGTTAACATCCACCGAGAGGACGGCAAGTCGGCCACCTTCCAAATCATAGACTGGAAGACCACGGCAAACAACATATTCTCGCTTGCCGAGGAAGTCACCGTGCGCCGCAACGTGAAGGAATACCGCACACGCCGCCCCGATGTGGTTGTATATGTCAATGGTCTTGCCCTCGCCGTGATCGAGCTTAAGAAATCCACTGTCAGCGTGAAGGACGGTGTGCGCCAGCAGATACGCAACAACAAGAACGACAACGAGATTTGCCACTTCTTCGCCACAGCGCAGTTCCTGCTTGCCGGCAACGACAGTGAGGGAGTTTATTATGGCACTATCCTCACGCCCGAGAAGTTCTATCTGCGCTGGAAAGAGCCCACAGGTCAGGGCTATCCCAACAACAATGCCGAGCCAGACCCGTATCCAGAGAAATACACACGGCAGGACTTTCCCAACGAACTCGACCGCTCACTTTTGCAGTTGCTCGACCCCGACCGACTGCTCACCCTTATTTACGATTGCGTGATATTCGACGGCGGCATCAAGAAAGTGTGCCGCCCCAACCAGTTCTTCGCTTTTGAGGCAGCCAAGCCACGCATCCGCCACAAACAGAACGGTATCATCTGGCACTCGCAGGGAGCAGGCAAGAGCCTGATGATGGTGTGGCTCGCCCAATGGATTATCGAGAATATGCCCAACAATCCGCGTGTGGTCATCATCACCGACCGCGACGAACTCGACCAGCAGATACACAATGGTTTCCAAGATGCAGGCATCAAGGCAGTGCGCGCAACAAGCGGACAGCACCTGCTGCGCATGTTGTCCTACACCCAATCGGAAAATGAGCTGAAGGTGTGTCCCGATCCAAATGTGATTTGCACGCTCATTCACAAATTCGGCATCGCAGGGCAAGAGGAAACCGCTTTCTCGCCTGAAGAGAAGAAACTGCGAGGCAAACGCTCGCCAGAGCAATATATGGAAGACCTTGCCAAAAAGTTGCCGCCTGGCTTTAAGACCGAGGGCAACATGTATGTGTTTGTGGACGAGTGCCACCGCACGCAAGGAGGCATCCTCAATCGCGCCATGAAGAGAATCATGGGCGACGATGTGATGCTTATCGGTTTCACTGGCACGCCATTGCTCCGGGCTCAGAAGCAGAAACTCACCTCGCGCGAAAACTTCGGCAACTATATCCACACCTACAAGTTCAACGAAGCCGTTGCCGACAAAGTGGTGCTCGACCTACGTTATGAATCCCGTGATGTGGAACAGACGCTCGATAATGAAGAGGCATTGAATGCGCTTTTCAACCACATATCAGCACCACTCAGTCCCAAGGCAAAGGACGAGCTTCAAAAGCGTTGGGCTGTGATGAGACAGCTCTTTTCGAGCCGTGACCGCATAGAGAAGATTGTTGCCGACATTGTGAAGGATATGACGCTCATTCCTTGCTTGCGCGACGGATGGGGTAATGCCATGCTCGTGTGCGACAGCATCTATCAGGCTTTCCGCTATTGGGAAGCCTTCCAGCACACGCCACTGCGCGGACATTGTGCTGTGGTATCAAGCTTCGACGGCAAGGATGTGGGGCCCGATGAATCGTCTTCAGGCGAAACCGAGAGCGAGGCTGAATATAAGACTGCCAAGGCGAAAGTGATGTTTGGCGACAAGACCGCCGAGGAGTTTGAGGCATGGGCAAAGAATGAGTTCATCAATCACCCAGGCTCGATGAAATTGCTGATTGTGGTGAACAAACTGCTCACTGGTTTCGACGCGCCTTCGGCAACCTATCTCTACCTTGACAAGAAAATGGAGGGACAAGACTTGTTTCAAGCCATTTGTCGCGTGAATCGCCCCAACGACGAGCAGGAGAGCAAGGAGTTTGGTTATATCGTTGACTTCAAGGAATTGTTCAAGAACATTGAGAATGCCGTTCAAGACTACACCGACGGTGCATTCAAGGACTTCGACAAGGAAGAGGTGGAGGGATTGCTCACCGACCGATTTGAGAATGCCAAGCGAGATCTTGATGCTGCGCTCGAACGTGTGGAACAGCTCTGCGAGCCAGTAGCTCCACCACGCACCACTGGCGAGTTCTTCGACTATTTCGTATTTCCACGTGCTACCACTGCCCCCGATGCAGAGGAAGCCGCCACCATTCAGTCAGCATCCAAGCGCGACCAGTTCTATGCTGCAGTCCGCACGCTCGTTACTCGCTATTCTGCCATTGCCCTTGACATGGAAAAGGCTGGCTACACCGAAGAAGAGGCAAAGCAGATATTCAGCAAGGTCAAGAACTTTAGCAATATCCGCGATGCTATCATGCGCCGTGCTGGTGACCTTATCGACATGAAGCGGTACGACCAGCAGATGCGTCAGATTCTCGATACATACGTGGAGGCAAAGCATTCCAAGGTGCTCATGTCACTTGACGACCTTTCTTTCCTCGACCTTGTACTGGATGGTAATTCAGACGAGGCAGAGGACGAGGCAGAGAAAGCCTTGGGTGGTAAGGACGGTGTGGCATCGACCATCACCGCCAATGTGCGCCGTGTTATCAACCGCAAGAAGGACAGTAATCCCGAGGAGTATCGCAAGTTCTCGGAGCGCATCAACCGTCTGCTGGAAGAGTATCGTCAGGGTGTGCTGGAATACAAGGACTACCTGACAGCTGTGGCTGAGCTGGCGCGTGAGTTGCGCAACCGCACAACAGACCCACGCCTTGACAGCCCTGCGAAACAGGCTTTCTTCGACAACCTCAATAATGATGTTGAGTTTGCACTTGAAGTATATGCACTTGTAAAAACGGAAGCGAAAATCGGTTTCAAAACTAATCTGAAGAAACAGGGTAAACTACGCCGTGCTCTCGAAACTCTTGCCGCAGAACATGAGTTCAATGTTGACACCATATTTAATATCATCTTGAATCAACCTGAGTTCGCATGATTTCGCTACTGACAATATCCGAAATTGAGATAGAGGTGGAACGCAAGAAAATCAAGAACATGCACCTTGCGGTCTATCCACCTGATGCACGTGTGCACCTCTCGATGCCCGACTACCTGACCGATGATGATGCCAAGGCATTCATCATACAGAAATGGGAATGGGTGCGCAAGCAGCGTGAGGAAGTCTTGGCTCAACCTCGCCAGACAGAGCGACAATATGTGTCAGGAGAAAGCCATTTCCTCTTCGGCAAACGCTATGAGTTGCTGGTAGAAGAACTGCCGCATTACTCTAATGTCATTCAGATGAAAGGCAAAAAGATATATATGCTTGTGAAGCCTGATACGACAACAGAGCAGCGGGCAACTATTATGCGTGAGTGGTATCGTGCTCAACTAAAGAACCAACTCGCCACAACTATAAAACGATGGGCAGAGAGGCTTGGCGAAACCAACTACGATTGGCAGGTGAAGCAGATGAAAACCGAATGGGGCAGTTGTGTAAAATCGAAGCGTATGCTGATTTTTAATCTCGAACTGGCGCGCGTTCCTATTGAGTACTTGGAGTTTGTTGTTGTTCACGAATTTTGCCACTTTGTGATTGACAACCATAACAAACTCTTCGAGGCTTTAATGACGAAACGCTTACCCAACTGGCGAACACTTCGAAAGCAACTCAATGATTTTATTGCATTGCCATACAAAGAATAATGTGTGAAAAAAATGCGGTTTTTTCTCTTTCACCATTACTAAAGACTGTGTGACGACAGAATAAATAAACCATCCCTCCCTACCCTCTTCACCACCCCTTCCCTCTGCTTCCCACCCCATTCCCTATACTTGTCAGCGAACGCGGGACGAGGCACAATCGAACGCCGCTCTGCGTTCAGTCGTGTCCCGTCCCGCGTTCGATCGTGCCTCCTCCCGCGTTCGAAAAAAAGAATAGGGACCGCGACAACAAGGCAACGATGTCTGCCTTCAAAGCCCAACGGCACGAGAAAAGAGCAAGGCCTGTCCAGTTTTTTTTGCATCTGCAAAACCCACCACACAGAATAGCGTGGAACATTTCTATATCAGACATTTCGCTCTCAAAATCTTGTCCAGTTCTTCTATTTATTCTATCTTTGCAACTCCTCAAAACCTCGACGCATCCGGCAACACCAAAAACAACATACCCTTTCTTTGAAGGCATGCCATGCGTCATTGTCTTTCCTGCCAACGGCAAAATAGCGAAGTTATTTTTTCAGTATTACTTAGTAACGAACACCAAAATACTTCAAACATTACATATATGAAGCAATTCCATCAACGCCTGTGCGGCCTCTGCTTTGCTGCTGCCATCGCGGCCACCGCATGCTCACAACGCGTTTCTTTCAAAACCAATGCACTTTATTGGGGAACGCTTTCCCCCAATGCTGGCGTAGAGTTCCGTCTCTCACGCCATTTCACCCTCAATCTTGAAGGTGCCGTCAATCCCTTCACCATCGGCGACTACAAGCTCCATTCTGCTGCCTTCATGCCAGAAGCCCGCTACTGGTTTTCAGCCCGTCCGCAGGCTGGACATTTCGTGGGACTCATGGGCTTCGGCGGCATCTACAGTATGGCTTGGAACCACACCAACCACATGGGCGATGCCCTCGGCGGAGGTGTGACCTACGGCTATAGTTTTGTGCTCTCACGCCGATGGAGCCTTGAAACCACCATCGGACTGGGCATGCTCCACGTGCGTGAAAAGAAATTTGCCGAGGGAACAACGGAACCCAAAGAGATTAACCACACCAAAACCATTCCCGCGCCGCTGAAAGCCGGAATAACCTTCACTTACATCCTGAAATGACATTCAAAGAATTACATAGCCAACTCAGAGCCGCCACGCTCCCGCGCCTCATCGCGGCTCTCCTGATGATTCTCTTCACGGCGGGCACACAGACGGTTTTGGCCGACGACGTGATCCGCGTGACGGGTAAAGTCATCTCAAAAGAAAAGCGCAAACCACTCATGGGGGTCAACGTGCAAGACGAGAAATCGGGACGCCTCTTGGCCACCACGGATGAAGACGGACGCTTCGCCACCAACGTTTTCGGCAACAGCACGCTACGCTTCAGCATGGTGGGTGCCAAAGCCCGCACCATCCGCGTGAAAAACCTCACCTACATTGAGGTGGAGATGGACGAACACGACATTGAATTGGGCGAGGCCACCGTGGTGGTGAAACGCATCGTCAACAAAATCATGCCGGAGCCAACACAGATTGAAATCAGAGGCAATTATGCCATCATCAAAACACGTGTGCGTGTGCCGCGCGAAATGTTTTCAAGCGACACGCGACTCGTTGTGCAACCCATCTTCCACAACGCTTCGAAAAAGACCATGCAGGCCATGCGCCCAATGGTGTATGACGCACAGACCTACAATCGCACTCAGCAGCGCATGTATGACTTCGACCTGAAACAAGGCGACCCGCTGGCAAAATACATCACCATCAAGGCCGACTCCTTGCGCGAAAAGGGACGCAAGAACGACATCATCGGTTACAGCGACTCTATCTACATTGACGATGCACGCGACGACTATTCCTGCGACGTGTTTTCTGCCATTGAAAACTACAACCGCATCATCTATCGCGACACGACGATCATCGCCCGCGGAACGGTCAATCCGCTGCGCTTCCTCGACTATGCTTTCCAAGGCACCATCGTGACTGATTCGGCCTACTATCCGAAAGCCGAAATGCAGTTGCGCGACAGCAAGGGAGAAATCAAACTGCAATTTCCCATCGGTTCGGCCAAACTCGACTTGAGCAACCCACGCAACGCCGACGAACTCTCGCAGCTCAACGAACAGCTTCAGGCCATCGCCCACAGCAAAGACGCATCGCTCCGCGCTTTCAGCATCATGGGTACGGCCTCGCCCGATGGTTCGTATGCTGGCAACCTGAAACTGGCTGAGAAGCGTATGCAATCGGCCCTCAACTACATCGTCGGACAGCTCGACAGCGAAACGCGCCGCCGCATGAGCGTAAGTTCGAAAGCCAAGGTGGCGAAGTGGGACGACGTGGTGGCGCTGCTGCGCCGCGACAGCCTCAACAAGGAGGCCGATGCCATCCAGGACATCCTCAACCGCTATAAAACGCCCGACGTGCAAGGACGCCACATCCGCCGCCTGCCGTTCTTCCGCAACACGCTGGAGGCGAAATATCTGCCACAGTTGCGCCGTGTGGAATATGCGCTCAACTATTCCATCTTCCGCGTTCTCACGCTCAGCGAAATCCAGCAGCTCTATGAGAAAGACTATAAGCAGCTATCGCGCTACGAATTTTTCCGTCTCTACCGCGCGGAAGCCGATGAAGCGAAACGCGAAAAAATCATCCGCCAGGCATTGGAAATCTATCCGAGCTTCGGCATCGCTGCGAGCGACTTGCAGGCCATCTTGATCAAAAACGGAAAGGCCGACCGCGACTTGCTCAAACCCTATGCAGGCAAGAAGGCACCGGCCACGCTCAATGCCAACCACATGATTGCGCTGCTCAATTCCGGACAATATTCACAGGCCGACAGTATCTCGGATTTCCTGCCCGACACGCCCGACACCCACATGCTCAAGATTGTCACGGCAACGCTCAACGGCGACTACAATCAGGACAACTTCAATACCATCGCCGCCACTGGCTTGCGCAACGAGGTGGTGATGCTTCTGGCCATGAAGCGCAACGAGGAGGCCTTGAAGCGCTCGAAGGAACTGCCTGAAGAGGAAGCGCTCACGCATTATCTCAGAGCCGTTTGTCTCAACCGCGCCGAAAAACCAGTTGAGGCTTACACGGAACTCAAGCAGGCGTTTTCAATGGATCCGGAACTGGAACGCACCGCCTATACTGATGGTGACGTCAACGACTTGATTCTCGACAAAAAATAGGCGTTTGTAATGGTATAGAAAACCACAAATAATCTGTGGAAGAATATGCAACAACCATTACCTCTAAAAATTTGATCAATGAATAACAAGAAAAATACCTGCCGCCTGCAATTCAGCAGCGGCATCCTATATAAGAAAGGCGTTGGCGTTTGTCTTTTCGCGCTGGCCATACCCCTCTCGGCACAGGTGCCGGGAAGTGCGCTCGACCACATGCTGCAACGCCCAAAAGTGGCCAAACACTTTGAAAACAAAACCTTCGGCGACCACCTCTTCGTGGAAGGCGGCATCGGCGCAAACAGCATAGTGACGCGCTCATCGTCGCATTTCAGCACAGCCGGACTGACAGCGCAGTTGGGCATCGGCGACTGGGTGACTCCGCTCCACGGATGGCGCCTCGGCTTTCAGGGCGGCAAATTCTCTGGAGAGCAAAACAGCGCCAACATCATGGGGGCTTCACTCGACTATCTGCTCAACATCACAGCGCTCTCGGTGTCGACGATGCGCGACTCGACATACAGCAATTCTCGCATGTTTGAACTCATCGGTAAGGCGGGAGTGGACTATGTCTACACGACGAACAACGGCGTGCACAAGAATGCACTCGGAGCGCATCTCGGTCTACGCGGACAGGTGAACCTCTCACGCTTTGGCTATTTCTATCTCGAACCAATGGTGGGGCTCTATTCCGACAAAATCACGCAAGAGAGCAATTGGCGCGGCTATCGCTTCGCAACCTCCGTGGCTGCCGGACTGGGCTATCGTCTGCAGGAACATACAGCCAATGGTGTGTTTGAAGACGACGGACACTTACTCAACCACACCTTCGTGAGTCTCACAGGCGGACCTTCGTCACTGCTTCAGAGCAGCGGTTCGCAAACGAAATATGCCGGCGCACGTGTCGGTGGCTACATCGGCAAATGGTTCTCCCCCTATTCGGGAGTGCGCCTCGGTGCTTTGGCTTCCACCTACAAGCAGGAAGGCCATCAACACGTGAAGGCGCTCAACGCTTCGGTGGGCTATCTTTGGAACATGCACAACACGTTTGGCGGCTACGACCCCAACCGCACTTTCTGGGTCAACGCTGTGGCCGACGCATCAATCAATGCCAGCGCAAGCGGCGACGGACGCAAGTTGAGTCCAGGTTTCGGCGCAGGGCTTCAGGCCAATTTCCATTTGGCACATGGCGTTGACTTCTTCATCGAGCCGCGCGTGGATGCCTATAAGAAAGGCTATGCCGCCTACGGCCCTGTCATGAAGAAACTCAATGCAGCGGGCAGCATCATGGCGGGCCTCACCTTCATGCAAGGCGGCGACACCCGCACGCAGTTGGCCCGCAACGACGACTTCAAACAGGAAACGGCCTACGACCATCTCTTCTTGGAGGCAGGCATCGGCGGGGCGCTGCCTGGCACTTCTTCGGCTGCTGGCCACCCCTTCACCTACGTTCGCCCCGCGGCCTTCATGGGCGTCGGCAAATGGTTTAACGCCACCTCGGGTGTGCGTCTTTGGGGACAGGCTGCACAGATTGAAGGACGGGAAGACGACCGCGTGAAAACGGTTTCCGTTGGTGCTGACTATCTCTGGAACATCAACAACGCCTTCCACGGATATGACCCCGACCGCCGCTTCGAGCTCATCGGCTCCTTGGGCGCCAATCTGGCCATGCACGGCGGAGAGCACAAGGTTTATCCAGGACTCCAAGCTGGTATGAAGGGACTTTGGCATATCAACCGCATGTGGGGACTCTTCATCGAACCGCAAGCACAAATCCACGCCAAGGACTATCTGGAGCAATTCACCACGCCGGGCCTGCGCCGCGACGTGACAGGAACGCTCATGGCCGGTCTGCAGGTGTATCTGCACGGTTACCAGCCAACAGAAAACCGCGAGCGCTTTAACGAGACTGAGCTCAAGAGTTTCTTCTCGATGGCTGGCGGCACCTACACCAACGGCAACGGCCTCCGCAGCAAAGAAAATTATGGTTTGGCCGGACGCCTGAGCTACGGACACTGGTACAGCCCTGTCTCGGCTTGGCGACTTTCGCTCACGGGACAGGCCAACCCGCATGCCGACAAGCACTTCGCTGCGCTCTTGGCTGGCGGCGACTACATCGCTGACCTCACCACCCTCACCTATGGCTACAACGAAGACCGCATCGTCAGCGTACGTGCGCTGGCGGGTATGAACTTCGGCATCGACTATCTGAGGGGCAAGACGCATTTCGACTGCGACATCCACGGCGGCGGCCAACTGGCTGTGCGCACGGGCCGTCAGGTGGAACTTTTCGCTGAACCGCAAGTGGCCTATCGTCTCGACAAGCGATTCGACTCACGCATGAAGCGCATCGTGCCGCAACTTCTGTTGGGATTGAACTACCGCCTGAAACCAGTGTCCGACAAGATGTCTGTGGAAGGAACGGACAAGAAACAGTTTGCCAGCGCTTCTTTCGGAACGGGCCTCTATTCTGGAACGGTGACGAACATGTCGCCTGTACGCCGCAAGTTCTCTCTCGATTTCGACCTCAGCTACGGACAATGGAAAACGGCTGCCCACGGATGGCAGGTGGGCCTCTCTGATGCCACCATTCAGAAGCACGGCAAGGGCAATATGCACATCACGACGCTACACGCCGACTATCTGCGCAACCTGCTCTCGGCCTCTTCCACTTCGCCTTTCCGCCTGACGGGCATCGCTGGCATCACCGCCAACATCGGCTCCCGCGAGGGCTATCGTCCTGCCTACGCGCTCGGTCTTGAACTCGGTGTGCAAGCTGGCGTTGCTGTCAACGATCAGATTGAAATCTTCGCCGAACCGGTCGGCACGCTGATGCAGAAAACCATCCAGCGCCACAACGACCACCCAGCTGAAGCTCAAGCCCGCTTCATGCTCGGCACGAAAGTCAACTTCTGACAAACTCCGCGACATCACTTCGTCAACAGCCGTATATAACAACAAAAACTCCCGCCCATCTGCTTCCTGGCAGACGAGCGGGAGTTTTCTGTTTCTCCCGAGGAAAGACGAGCACAGAGGTTGCACTCTGAGGTTGCCTTTTCCTCAATACTTCATATAATCGGGCAACGGCTCTTGCGTCGACGCTTCATAACGTTCTCCAAACAGGCGTTTGAGCAAAGGCAAAAGAGCATGACGGATAGAACGCTCGTTGAGCTGGTGTTCGCCGTCGAAACGCTCGGCATGCGCATAATATTTCGTGAATGTATTATAGGCGTTGATTGGATTGACCGTCGTGTCGCCCGTTCCAAACAGGCCGTAACATAGTTCGCGCTCCTCGGGGGTGATGTCGTCAAACTGATGGCGCTCCATTTCGTTGAAATGGCGGATGATGTCGGCCGTGATGCGAAACTCCTTCTGACTGTCCTTGCGTCCGTTGAGAAACTTGAATGTCCCAGTGTGCAACACTTTGCTCATCGTTGACATACGGAAAGCGGGGTTCACACAGATGCGCAGAAACCCACGCATCTGCTGGGCATACATGCCACCCATACTCGTTCCGACAACGACATCTGGATGGTGTTCCTCACAAAAAGCCTTAAGATAAGGCAGCGCCTCTGCTGGGTCAACGGGAATGTCGGGGGCAAGTATCTCCGAAGAAGGGAAAATCTTGCGCAGCAGTTCTGCCGTACCTGTCGCGCCTGAAGAAGCGAAACCGTGGAAATAAACCATGCTGAATGGCTCCGCCGTGCGGGGCATATTGTCTTTATAGTTTGCCATAAGCGTCTTGTTATTAAATCAATACAAGGAGGTATTCGATATTGGTTTATATTAAGTAGGTGTTCAAAATTAGTATATAGTATCCATGCAGGGAATTTCAAAAGATTCTCTGTGCAAAGTTATCAAAAAAGTAGTACAAAAGGGGCGGCACCAGCCTGCTTATTTTATTTAATAGGAGTCAATTGTCCCATTGAGGCATACACCGTTCATGTCCCCGACAACAAGATAAACGAAAATATCCTTTTGCACCTCGATATATTTTTGTTACTTTGTGTTTGCATTGAAAATAGAACAAGCCAAAGCATCTTGGCTGGTATTTCCAATCATTAAGTCACTAACAACCATCACACAAAAACACATGAGAAAAATCTCTTATCTTCTGAAAAGAACTGGCCTTACGCTGGTTTCGGCACTGCTCCTCGCCGCCCCCGCAACAGCGCAACAAACGTCGGCCGCCTACACGCCGAGCGCCGAGAACCTGAAGGCTCGCAAGGAATTTGCCAACCGCAGATTCGGTATCTTTCTGCACTGGGGCATCTACAGCCTCTTCGCACAAGGCGAGTGGTATCTGGAAACTGGCAAACTCAACGGACAGGAATATGAGAAGGTTGCCAACGCGTTTTATCCACACGACTTTGACGCCGACAGCTGGATTAAGACGTTCAAGGACGCTGGTGCCAAATATATCTGCTTCACGACACGACACCACGACAGTTTTTCTATGTGGGACACGAAGCAGTCGGACTACAACATCATGCACACGCCTTACAAAAAGGACATCGTCAAAGCGCTGGCCGATGCCTGCCATAAGGAGGGCATGGGACTGCATTTCTATTATTCACACCTCGACTGGAGAAGACCCGACTATCCGCTTGGAAGAACGGGACACCACACGGGACGCGAACTGAAGCCGAACTACCAGACTTACTTCAACTTCATGAACGCTCAGCTGACGGAATTGCTGACCAACTACGGCAAAGTCGACGCCATCTGGTTTGACGGCTATTGGGACCACGACCAAGACTCTGTTCCGTTTGACTGGCGCGTGAGAGAACAATATGACCTCATCCACCGCCTGCAGCCCGCCTGTCTGGTGGGAAACAACCACCACCTGCCTCCAATGGCCGGCGAAGACATCCAGCTTTTCGAACGCGACGTGCCGGGAGAAAACGAAGCGGGATATTCTGGCGAGAACGGTGTGAGCGAAACGCTCCCGCTGGAAACGTGCCAAACGATGAACGGCATGTGGGGATATAAAGTGGCCGACCAGCACTATAAGTCGGCAACGACATTAATCCGCCTGCTGGCACGCACAGCTTCTAAGGGGGCAAATCTGCTGATGAACATCGGCCCTCAGCCCGACGGCAACTTGCCGAAAACAGCGGTTGAAAGACTGCACGAGATGGGCGCATGGCTGAAGGCCAACGGAGAGGCCATCTACGGCACAGACGGTGTGACTTATCCGCAAGGCGGCGACAGCATCGTATCAACAAGAAACGGACAGACGTTCTATATGCACATCCTCAAAAACAATGTCACGAGGATTGACGAACTGCCTGCTGGATGCAAAGGCAAGGAGGCCGTGGTGCTGACCACTGGCGAGAAACTGCGCATCAAAAAAGTGAAGGGCAAAAAGTCTATCGAAGGTATTTCTGTCCCAAAAGATTGCGCAGACTTTGTCATCAAGGTTAATTGATAAGTAGGTGGGAGTTTCTCCTTACATATACTTATTTCGTTTCCCAACCTACAGCTTAAAAGGCGGTACAGGCAAATTGCCCGTACCGCCTTTATGTAATAAAAAAATCGCATCTCGAAAAAAACACATTCAAGAGGATTTTGTATTGCGGCGACTTTGCTGTAACTTTGCATAGAATTTATAGCGACACGACATCATGAACATAGGATTTGACAACGAGAAGTACCAGAAAATTCAATCCGAACACATCAAGGAGAGAATTTCCCAGTTTGACGGTAAACTGTATTTGGAATTGGGCGGCAAGCTCTTCGACGACCACCACGCCAGCCGCGTGTTGCCGGGTTTCCTGCCCGACAGCAAGTTGCGCATGTTTCAGAAACTGAGCGACAGCATTGAAATCGTCATCGTCATCAGTGCGACCGACATTGAGAAAAACAAGAAACGCGCTGACCTCGGCATCACCTACGATGAAGACGTGCTGCGACTGAGAGGCGAATTTCAAAACAGAGGCTTCATGGTCGGTTCCGTGGTCATCACCCACTACAACGGACAACCTGCCGCCATGCAGTTTAAGCAACGCCTTGAACGCGACGGCATCAAGACATATTGTCACTACCTCATCGAGGGTTATCCACACAACGTGAAGCTCATCGCCTCCGACGAAGGCTTCGGGAAAAACGATTTCGTGGAAACGGAACGCCCCCTCGTCATCGTCACAGCGCCGGGCCCTGGAAGCGGCAAGATGGCCGTATGCCTGAGCCAGCTCTACAATGAAAACAAGCGCGGAACGAGAGCGGGATACGCCAAATTTGAGACTTTCCCCGTTTGGAACCTGCCACTGAAACACCCCGTAAACATCGCGTATGAGGCAGCCACGGCCGACCTCAACGACGTGAACATGATTGACCCATTCCATCTGGAAGCCTACAACAAAATTGCCGTCAACTACAACCGCGACATCGAGATTTATCCGGTGCTCAACGCGCTCTTTGAAGGCATCTACGGTTCCAACCCCTACAAGTCGCCTACCGATATGGGCGTCAACATGGTTGGCTTCTGCATCAGCAACGACGAAGTATGCTGCAACGCTTCGAAGAACGAAATCATCAGACGCTACTACGATGCCACCAACAAAATGGCACGCGGCGCCTGCAACGAATCGGAAATCAGCAAAATCCAGATGCTGTTCAACCAGGCAAAGATTGACACGGACTTCCGCCGCACCACCACCGCTGCCAAGGAATGCAAAAAACTGACGGGACACACTTCTGCCGCCATCGAACTGGAGAACGGTGACATCATCACTGGCAGCTCAAGCGAACTCCTGGGATGCTGCGCGGCGCTGCTGCTCAACGTGATGAAACATCTTGGCAACATCGACCACAAAATCAAACTGATTCCGCAATCGATGATTGAGCCGATTCAGCACACGAAGATTCAATATCTCGGCGGACACAACCCGCGCCTGCACACCGACGAAGTTCTGGTGGCGCTCTCTGTGCTCTCTGAAAACGACGAAAACTGCCGTAAGGCGCTTGAGCAACTGCCGAAACTGCGCGGCTGCCAAGTTCACTGCACTGTCATGCTGAGCGAAGTTGACCAGAAGATTTTCAAGAAACTGGGCGTCAATCTCACCTGCGAGCCTATTCTGAAGAAATAAACCAGAATACGCAACGCAAGACCGACAATAAAGACTCTGCCGACAAACATGCCTTTGTCATCAGGCACATATTTAGTAATGGTGAAAGAATAAGTTGAGCAATTTTGACCTGTATTTTTGTTGGTTTTGGAATTTGGAAGAGGGAGCATAGCGGGCTATGTGACCGATGACAAATTTCAAAAGCGGCAAAAAGACAGGGCATAAGAAATAACACCTTATCCTTACTCCACAAAATTGGTCAAGTTATTTTTTTACCATTACTTACATACAAACGCAAAGAGGGAGGACAGTATAAACTGCTCTCCCTCTTCGCGTTTTTAACCAGGACCATCTACTCAGTATAAGCTCAAACCAGCACGACACTCCAGCGGAAGCCTCATCGGCTACCGACGAACAGGCAGATCATGCCCAAAAGCACGAAGAGGAGGTCGATGAATTTCGAACGGAGGTTTTTCTCCCGGAAAAGCAAAGCGCCGAAGAGGAACGACACGACGACACTGCCACGCCGCGCCATCGACACGATGGCAATCATGGCGCCAGGACATGAAAGGGCATAGAAATAGGCCATGTCGGCGGCGGTGAGGAACACGGAAATCAAGATGATGCTCCAACGCCATTGGAAGGGCGTGCCCTGATGGCGGTGGGGAAACCAGATGAGCAAGATGACGGCGGTCATCATTACGGCTTGGTAGAGGTTGTACCATCCCTGAACGAAGAAGCGGTCGAGGCCGGCACCGCCCTCCGAAACCGAAGCCATCAAGAATTTGTCGTAGAGGCCGCTGGCAGAACCGAGCACGGTTGCCAATACGAGCAGGAATATCCAGCGGTTGTGGCTGAAGCGGATGCCCTCTTTCTTGCCACTGCGGCTGAGAAGGAAAAACGAAAGCAGGGCCAATGATACGCCGGCCCATTGCCAGGCGTTCAACTGCTCGCCGTAAATGGCCAACGCACCGAAAAGGGTCATTACGGGACGCGTGGCATTGACCGGACCGACGATGGTGAGCGGCAAATGCTTCATGGCATAATAGCCACAGACCCAAGACGACAAGACGATGACGGCCTTGAGGAACACCAAAGCATGGGCATGCCAACCGGCCAAAGGCACATACTGCGTGTTTCCGCACAACGACATCAAGATGAAGGGAAGGAAAAACGCAGCACACACCACGGTGTTGACCATCAATACGGGCAACACGGCATTACCAGCCAAGGATTTCTTTTTGAAAACGTCATAGAAGCCTAAGAGACAGGCCGACGTGAAAGCTAATATAATCCACATGTGAATAGGGAGTCTTTTTTGCAAACATGTCTGTTCACAAAAACAACTTGGCAGGAAAAGAATCTCCTGCCAAGTTGTTTTAAATTTGTATGATAATTTCTAAGGGATGGGAATGTCTAATCCGAAAGCGCCTGTTTGTCGAAACGCATTACCGTTTGACTGTATCAACCATACGGTCTCAGCCGTTTTCATCCCACCTCCGTTTCAGAAGTTCATGGCACAAGCACCTTGGTGTTGTTAACGAAATAGATGCCGTGGTTCATCCTGTATGTCTTGTCGCCACTCACCTTCTCGGAACTCAGGCAACGGCCGTAGAGGTCGTAAACAGAGACCATCATGGGTTTGGAAGCCGAGACATTGATTTGTCCTTTAGTCACGTTGACTTTGAGGAGGCTTTCTTCAGGCACCGTCACGATGCCGGTTGACATCTGGTCCTTTGTCTGATAAACGCGCACCCAGTCGAAGAGGGTTTCATAGACGTGGCCCGTATCGCAGTTGGCGGCCCAAGAGCCATTACCAACCGACTGGTTTATGATGATGTGGAAAGCTTTGTCGAAGGGCCACTGGCCGAGGTCGAGGTCGCTCTGCTTGCTTGATTTTGCATAAGAGAAAGCCTTGATGCCGTCAACATACCATGTGAGCAACTTCTCATTCCATTCCAAAGTAAAAGTGTGATAGTTGCCCGTCGTGACATTGCTCATCGTGCCACCCTTTTTGGGGTTGTTGCCCTGTCCCTGGCAAAGGCTGCCATCGGAAGTGCCGTTGGCCCAACGTGAGTGGATGGTGTGGTAAGACACGTTCTCATTGTTAATCTGTTCCCAAATATCAATCTCACCACCATAGGGCCAGCCAGCGCTGTTGTCCTGCGGCATCATCCAAAAAGCAGGGAAGTTACCCGTGTGGCCGTTGGTGAGGAGGCGTGCTTCGATTTTTCCGTAGCGCACGGAGAATTTGCCGTAAGTTTGAATGCCGCCGCTGATCATGTCGACATTATCGGTGGCCTTGAACGGGTTGGGCACACAGCGAGCAACAAACTTTCCGTCTTCGATGTAGCCAGTCAGTTCATGTTCCTGCTTGTTCTTTGAAAGGAAACGCTTCCACGTGGGACTCTGACGGGTACAGCGGGTCCAATAGGCATCGTTTGGCTGAGTGCCGTCGGCCGTGTTAAACTCGTCGGCAAATACCAATTCATAAGTGGCAGAAGAAGTGGGCTCGTAAGTGACATTAATCTCCACATCTCCGTTAACTGAATCCTTTGGGATGGAATAGTTTGAGATGGCAGTGCGGGTGTACTCGCTCCACTGACGGTTGCCACGAATATACTGAGGACCATTGAGGTTATGGCCGTGACGGATGACCATACCTTTGGTTTTATAACCTTCGGCCACAGGAACGGCACGCACCGCGAGGGCGGTGAAGGGCTTCACCCTTGGCGGCAGACCGCTTGCGGCGGTGCCGTGAACACTTCCGTTGACGGTGTTGACATCGAGTTTATGTGAATCGTTGTGAACATTGAGCAGGAAGTCGACTACGTTGCCACCGTTGTCATCGATGTTGTTTTCGCCGCCTTTAGCCCACTGGCCTGCTGGGTCGATGTTATTGAAGTCGACTTTGAGGCGTGCGCGGTAGTTGCCCGTCGGGAGCATTTCAGGAATTCTGAATGCCGGCATGGTGTTGATGGCAACATCAGCGGGGTCGGCTGTGATTTCCTTGCCGTCGCTGTTGCGTCCGTTAAAATAGTTGTAGGCGATGAGCTCAGAAGACGGTGTCGGTTGGCCGTTAGCATCCAAGGCGGCATCAAATTGTCCGTCTTGGTTAAAGTCGATATAAAGATACGCCTGCATGGACTTTCCGCGATAGGTGATAGTTGTTTTCACCTCATCGCCCGGCAACACCGATACTTCCTTTTTCGTCATGTCGCGGTAAACGAAATTGTCACCAGAAGAGCCCAATCCCAAAGTGCTCGTACCTCCTTTTTTGGCAATGAATTTCAGCGCCGTCAGTCGGCGGTCTGTGCGTGTCACAGTGGCCGTTGCTTTGTCAAAATGCGTACCGTAATCATCGTCCGTCACGAACGAAGACGTTCTTGAACTGAAATAAGGAATGAGGCGCACCATGCCGTCCACATATTCTGCTGGAATGGTGTAGGCACCGTCCTTGAAGAGGTAAGCCGGAATGATCACGTCTTCATATTGCGGCGTGTCGTTCAAGAGACTGTCGCCATCGAGACCATATCCATGACGGAGCACCACGTGCGAGAGCACGAAGCCCGGCGCTGGCTGTGCCTTGATAGTATAAGGCTTTCCAAACGGAATTTCCTCAGTGGTAAAGTCCGTACCATCGGCCTTGAGAATGTCGCCATTCAGTCCGCCGCCGTTGGCCGCCGTTGCACGATAGATGGTCACCATGTCGTTGTGAACGTTCAAACGCGTGTCAACAATCACACCGCCGTTGGCTGCGATGAGGTTGCCCGGCGTGTCGTTGCCGCCGGCATCGGTGCAGTCCCAGTCCACCTTGTAGCGCAGGCGGTAGAAGCCCGGCTTCATGTCGGCAGGAATTGTGAATGAAGGCGGCTGGACGGCAGAACCAGCATTGGCACTTGCGCCCAGACTGTTCTTGCCTTCATAGTAAGAATACGACACGAGGTCGGAAGCCTCAGGGAGCGTTCCGTCATCGACAATCTCCACGTCAAAGCGTCCATCATTTCCCTTGTCGAGATACACGTAAGAGTGCATCCAAGTTCCCGGCGTATAGTTCACCGTTGGCGTCACGCTCTCACCCGGCTTCACGCAGAAGCCTTCAGAAAAGACCTCTGTATAGAGTTTCTGGGTGGTTTTCTGATTGACGGCAATGGTTTGTTTTCCACTGGAAGCGCAAGAAAAACCGATGCTGCTGGTGTAACGGTCGCTGCGGCTCTGCTTCGTGTTTTTCGGGAAATTGATGGGATAGATGCCATAGACGATGCGGGAAGCACCAGAAGAGTTCACCTCGATTTCGTCGATATATGCGGCGAAGTCGGCAGCGAGATTGTGTGTCGACTCGCAGTCGGGCACCACCACCAAGGCGTTAACCTCAGCGCCCTCAGCGCCATTGATGGCGAAGACGGCATCCTGCCATTTTCCTGGCGTGATGGTCTTGCTGGAAAGCACGGTAAACTGCTCTGTCTCTTTCTGTCCGACACGTTCTGGACGCTTGCCGAGACCGATGAGCATCACGCGTCCAGCCTTCTCCTTGTGGATCATGACATGAACAAACTGCTTCTTGGGCGTCAGTTTGATGGGTTCTTTCAGATCAATGCGGGCGCCAAACAAGTTGCCAGCAAAGCGCGAACGCTGGAAAGCGAGCAATTTGGCTGTGCCATTGGGCACCACACCAGTTTCTGCATCAGGAGCGTTGAGCTGGTCGTTGTCAACAATTTGCACGTTGCCCTTCAGTGCTCCTGTTCTGAACGGCGAATGTGCCCACGAGTCGTAGACACCGATTGACTTGAACTGGCTTTCGTCTTCGAATCCGATTACCGTTTGCGCCTGCTGCGCCATTGGCAGAGCGAAAGCCGTCAGTGCGATATATTTTTGAAGATTTCTCATATAATACTTATTATGGAAAACAGAATGTTGGGGCGGAGAGCATCCTTTGTGGAACATATTTGCTCCCACCCTTCGTCATGACTTAGTAAACAGAAAGCGTATGAAGCAGCGGACAAGCCTTGCTGTTTGTTATCTTCACTCTCAGGTATTTGGCTTGGAAACCATTTTCCGTATAGCTGGCCGAGGTGCTGCCATTGAGCGGGATGATGCGCTTATAGCCGATAGTTGTCTTGGCAATGGCTCCGCCGCGTGAAGTCCAAGTCGTTCCGTTCATACTGGTTTCAATGGTAAAGCCTTTCACGCGCTGTCCGAGTTTGATGTATTCCATCATCGAGACATAGCGAACCGTCTGCGGTTCATCCCATTGCAAAGTAATCGTGGCAGTTGCTGTTCCGTCGTTGGGCGCCCAGTAAGTGTCTTTGTTGTCGTCCGTCAGATTGGTGGCGACATAATTGCGTGCCGCTCCGGCCTTGCGTTCTTCAGAGACCGTCACTTTGGCGTTGCGTGCCAAGTCCGTTCCGAGACGCTTGGTGAGCAGTTTTCCCAAATCCGTCATGACGTTTACCGTTGCAGGAGGCAGACTGCCCGACTTGTCGGGCGGGAGATTCAAGATGAGCGTTGCGTTGCGGCCAACGGTTTCGAGATACATCTGGAAGAGGCGTTCTGCGCTTAAAGGCGATTCGCCAGCATGCCAAAACCATCCCTTGTTGGTAGCCTTGGCGTCGCTCTCTCCCGGATGCCAGAGCCAGCCATTTTCGTCACCGCTCGTGCCGTCGCCCATCGACCAACAGGTCTCTCCGGCCCATCCTGCTTCATTGCCAATCCAGCGGGCTTCGCCGCCAAGACCCCACATGATGATGTTGGGGCAGATATTGTGGATGGAGTCGCGCAAGTTGGGCATATCATAATAGATGCCTGCATCACTGATGGTGCGCGTGGTGTTGGCACCGCCATAGTAGCCAGCGTGGTCTCCTCCGGTTGCACCATCGAACCACATTTCAAACTGGTCGGCGCCATATTTTGCCAACTCGGCACACTGAGGCAAGAACACCTTCTTGGCATAATTGTCAGTGCCGTCGCCCCAATAGGCGCTGTTCATGTCCCAGGGCGAAACATAGAAGCCATACTTCATCTTGAGGTCGTGGGCAGCCTCAGCAAAGTCTTTGGGGATATTAGTGGCGCGGCCGTTGGCATTTCCAGCTTTCAGCACACTGTGTGTGGTGGTTTCCGTTGGCCACAGGCAGAAACCGTCGTGGTGTTTGACAACGGCGATGCCGCCCTTCATGCCAGCCTTTTTGGCTGTTTCGAGCCACTGGCGCGGATTGGGCTTGGCTGTCGGAGCGAACTTGCTTTCCGGTTCTCCACCGCCACCCCACTCTTTGTCGGTATAGGTGTTCATTCCATAATGATAGAAGGCATAGAACTCCGTTTCATTCCATTTCAACTGCCGGTCGCTCGGCACAGGAAAAACCGGGGCCGGCTCGTTGTCAGCATTTTTGATTTCCTGCGTTTGCAGTTTAAACTGACTCTGGGCCTGGCTGCACAGCGGATAGCCGGCAGCGCTAAGCGCCAAGAAGAGTAATATTTTTTTATCCATAAGCATAAAACTTTTACGAAGGCGGCCCAGCGTTTCCTATTTTCAGGACATCGGCAGACAGACGTTTCTTCGCGGTATATTATTGTCTTTAGAGGGAGGCAGAAAATAGCACAGACCGAAGGGGGCCGCTCCGTCTGCCACAAGTCTTACAGGAGATAGCGGTTAGCCCGCTTTTCTTCTCCGATGGTGGTTGCCACGCCATGTCCCGGAAGGACATTGACATCACTTGGCAAAGATAATATTTTTTCTTTCAACACACGAATAAGTTGGGCTTCATTTCCCCCAGGCAAGTCACATCGTCCGATTTCGTGGCAAAAAAGGCTGTCGCCGCTGAAAATCAGCCTCTCAGCCTCGCAATAAAAGCAGACGCCGCCAGGCGTATGCCCTGGCGTTTCGATGACACGCAACTGGTGGCTGCCGAAGGTGATGAGGTCGCCGTCCTTAAACGTGTTTCCGACGCTTGGCAAGGTGAGCGGAAAGTCGCGATGAAGGAACATGCGCATCTGTTCTGCGGCCTGCAGATAGGTCGGCACCTCGTCGGCGCACATCTCGGGCTGAAGATGATAGGTGTCGCAAACAAACTGTGCGCCGAAGACATGGTCGAAATGGCCGTGGGTGCAGAGCAGATGGCGCAACACGAGTTTGTTTTCGGCCAGATAGGAAGAAATGGCCGCTTTCTCTTCGGGGAAGAAAGCGCCGCAGTCGATGATGACGGCCTCGTGGGTCTCGTCGCTCACGACATAACAATTCTCCTCAATGAAGTTGACTTTGAAATGTTGTATGTTCAGCATATTTTCTACTTATTCTTTCAGCATTACGTAGGGTTGACCAACGGGCCGCGCCAATCACGCCATGACGTAAGCCACCTGCTTGGTTTCAAAAAATTCGCCCTCAAAATACTGCGAGAGATTCCACACCTCGCAACACTTCTTAAAGGGGGCCATTTCGTTCACGAGGTCGCCGCCCTTCAGACAGATAATGCCGTTGGGTAGGGCGTTGCTTGACTTTCCTGCGATGTTCTTCTTCACGAGTCTGTAGAGTTCCGAGAAATCCATCACGGCACGCGACACGACGAAATCAAACTTGCCCTTTTCCTCGATGACGTTGCGGTGTACGGCCTCGGCGTTTTTCAGTCCGAGGGCTTCAATCACGGCATTGGCCACGCGGATTTTCTTGCCGATGCTGTCCACCAAATGGAACTTGACCTCTGGGAAAAGAATGGCCAAGGGGATGCCAGGAAAACCGCCGCCCGTGCCGATGTCCATCACCGAGGTGCCAGGTCGGAAATTGATGACCTTGGCGATACCCAGGGAATGGAGTACGTGGTGGGGGTAGAGATTGTCGATGTCCTTTCGGGAGATGACATTGATTTTGGCGTTCCAATCGTGATAGAGCGCATCGAGCGCCTCAAACTGGCGGCGCTGCTCTTCGCTGAGATTGGGGAAATATTTGAAGATGAGGTCTGCTGAAATGTTTTCTGACATAATTTTATGATGAGAATGAGATGTTATCAAACTGCTTTATCTGCCCGACAAGATGTGTTCAATCTGGCGTAGTTCTTCGTCTGCCAGTTTGTCTCTCTCGACACAGCGCAAATTGTCGGCCAACTGCTCCTTTTTGCTTGCCCCGACAATCACGGAGGTGACGCCTTCATGCTGCAACACCCAGCGGAGCGCCAGCTGCGCCAAGGTGTCGCCGCGCGAAACGGCGAAATCATTGAGACGCTGGAGCTTCTGCAACAATTCTGGCGTGAGGTTTTCTTCCTTGAGGGTAGTTTCGAGACGGATGCGAGAATCGGCAGGGATGCCGTTCAAATAGCGATTGGTCAGCATGCCTTGCGCCAACGGGGAGAACGACACGAAACCAGTGCCTTCGCGCTGAACTTCTTCCAAAATACCTTCTTCCACGGGGGCGCGGTCGAGCAAGTTAAGGCGGCCCTGATAGCACAGACACGGCACATCGCGGCTGCGCAAATACTGAAAGGCGAACTTCGTGGCCTCGAGGGGCCAGCGGGAGATGCCCACATAGAGCGCCTTGCCCTGGCGAACAATGTCCACCAACGCCTGAAGGGTTTCCTCCAAGGGGGTCTGCGGGTCATAGCGGTGGGTATAGAAGAGGTCGACATAATCCAGTTTCATGCGCTGCAAACTCTGGTTGAGCGAGGCAATGAGCGATTTCCGGCTGCCCCAGTTCCCATAAGGCCCGGTCCACATTTCGTAGCCGGCTTTCGTGGAGATGAAGAGTTCGTCGCGATAGGGTTTGAGAGACGTCTGCATGATTTCGCCAAACGTCTCTTCGGCACTTCCGGGAGGCGGCCCGTAGTTGTTGGCCAAATCGAAATGCACGATGCCGTGGTCGAAAGCGTAGTGAATCAACGAGCGGCTTTCCGACAACGGGCGCTGGCTTCCGAAGTTTTTCCAGAGGCCGAGCGAGACGGCCGACAAAAGGATGCCGCTTTTTCCGCAACGGCGATAGGCTGGCCCATTCTCGTAGCGGTCGGGGGCTGCCAAATATGGTTGTTCTTTATATAGCACGGGGGTTAATGGGTTATGGGGTTCTGAATTATCGGGCGTTTCGCAGCATTTTCAGGCCTACCCTTTACTAAAAAACATCTGCATCTTTCAGCACGGGAAATTTCTCTCTGAACTGCCGCATCTTCTGCAAGTCGATTTCCGCTGAAGCGCAGGCGGCACTGCTGCGGAGCGAGAAAAGGCTGTTGCCGTAAGGGTCTATCAGGGTGGTGCCGCCCTCGTAATGGCAATGCAAATCATCGCCGAAACGGTTAACGCCCGCCACGTAGCATTGGTTTTCAATGGCTCGCGCACGCAGCAGTACGTCCCATGCCGTTTGACGGCTGGCAGGCCACGATGCCACATAGAGGATGAGGTCGTAAGGGTTTTCCGCCGTGTTGCGCGAGGCCACGGGAAAGCGGAGGTCGTAACAGATTTGCGGCAGAACGCGCACGTCGCCCACTTGCATCACCACGCGCTGGCAACCGGAAAGATAATGGGCATCTTCTCCGCCGTAGCCAAAGAGATGGCGCTTGGCGTAGTGGCAAACGCTGCCGTCTGGCCCCATGACAAACAGGGTGTTGACAAACCGACCGCTACGCGCACTTTCTTCTGTCTGCCACGCCAGAGAACCGGCAATGCTGGCATTCAGTTCTTCGGCCTTCCGCAACATCCATTCGTAGCCCATCTTCGATTGCTCCAACGTGTGCTGGTCGGGAGAGACATCAAATCCCGTACACCACATTTCTGGCAAGACATAAAGGTCGGCGCCGGGCTGGGAAGCCATGAACGACTCTGCCCGCCGGATGTTCTCCTGGGCATCCCGCCATGCGACGTCTATTTGCAACAATGATATTTTCATACGCTTTTTTATGGAGTACGGTTATCGGATGTTTACGATGCTTCGCACCTCGCTATATTATATATTATATGGAGTATCACGTACTATACTTCCAACGCGAGATAAGTGCGGTCGTCAAACGACACCTGCCCTTCCATCAGGCATTTCGTGGCCGCATTCTCATGGATGCAAAGCGGGTCCTCGCGCAGCAGGCGTTGGAGTTCGTCTTCTGTTTCGCGCCATGTGTCGCGCAAAACGGGGTATCCGTCTGAAGCCAGAATGAGTTTCTTGACCGACGAAGGCACGGCCAACACAGGCACGGTGGAAAGATCCATTTCCGTTCCGTCCAACACGGTGTAGCGGTAGGGATTGCGAACATCGGGGTCGTTTTGGAAATTGGTCTGGTCGCGCAAAGCGTCGTAGATGAAGGCCCGTCCGGCATCAAAATGGCGTATGCTGTCGGCCGACGCGCCCTTTGAGAGCAGATAGGCCACGGCTTCGCAACGGGCAAGGGTCAGGATTTCGTCAACGTGCTTGGGATTGTCATAGGTCTTGCCTTCAAACCTGCATTGGCAGTCGCCGAACAGCCATACTTCTCTCCGCATTCTGCTGTAAACAACGGCGGAGCACGTCGGCCGCAAGGCGGCACACGTGAGGGCCGCTTCGGGCATATCGTTGCGGAGCGCCTGCGTGAAACAACGCGCTGCGCTTTCCATGGTGGCATCCTCCGGCAGCGTTCCGATCGCCATCGAGATGCGCTCCATCGCCTGGCGGCCTCCGCTCTTCTGCGCAGCTTCTGGGGCTTTCTTGGCTTTTGAAGGAGTCGCCATGCTCGTTGCGCGTTTGGAAGTGCTACCGTCAATCACGGCCGCAAAATGTTCGGTCGTCACAAAACCGTCTTCGCAAAGGGCCACGGAATCCAACTTGCCCTGCATGAATGATTCAAGTATTTTCATTAAGTAGGTGTTCAGAATTAGTTTAGTACAGGTCCTCCCCTGCATGGATACTATAAAATAATTTTGAGCACCTACTTAACATCTGATGGTTGAATGTCCCCGTCGGCTTTCTCGCTACAGGCTTTCCGTCGGTATTGCCCCGGCGTGCAGCCTTCAACGGCGCTAAACATACGGCGGAAGGAAGACACACTGTTGAAACCAGACATTTCCGCAATGACATCGAGCGGGGCGTTGTTCTCAACCAGCAAGGTCTTGGCAAACGAGACGCGGTAGCCGTTGACATAGTCGGAGAATGAACTCTGGAGTTCGGTGTTGATGAAATTGCTGAGGTAGGTGCGGTTGGTGCCGACAATCTCTGCCAAGCGAACGATGGTTAGTTTCTTGTCTAAGAACACGCGCTCTGTCTCGAAAACTTGCACCATGCGTTCATGCAAAGCCTGCTTAAAGGGAACCACTTCTTCATCGGCTTCTTCCGCAGCCGGTGCTTTCTCTGGGCCGTCTGCCAGTGCGGCATCTTGCCCGTCGGCACCATCGAAGGGATTCTCTTTGGAGAAATCCACCACTTGCTGGCGCGACAAGCAATAGGCGATCACGGCGAAGAAGGAGCAGATGCTGAAATTGTATGGCACAACCACCCACTCTTGGTTGAGAAAACTGGCGATAATCCACACTGCAAAGATACCTAAAAACGCCCACACCGTCTTGCCCAACCACCGCAAATCAACGCCTTCGGTGTAGGAACTCCAATCTTTGAGTTTCAAGTCGTAACGATGGGCGGCAAATACGGCGCAGGAGAGACCAACGATGCCATAGATGAGGAGGGCAAAGATGAAGAGGTAATAAATGAATTCGCTTTTCAACACCCAATATACGAGCAGCATGGTCCAACACGAAAGCATGTTGAAGAGCAGCATGCGGCGGCCAACGCGGCCGGGGTGTGTCAGTTCGCGCAACAAACAAACGCCAAAGGGGATGACGGTGGCCTGCAACAGATTGGTGGCCACGACCAACTGGCTGCCAAAGAAATTGTGGATATAAAACTGGAAGAACAAAACGAAATTGATGCCTGCTAAATATATAAAAAACAAGCTCGACAAATGATGGAGCCGCGTTCTCTTTCGCCTGATCAGCAAAAGCACGCATGCCACCAGAATCACACTGAAATTGCAGCCGGCGGAAAAATCGATCAAAGCCTGGAGGGAATGGTCGCGCATAATGTTTAGTAATGGTAAGTGGGTGTTCAAAAGGAGGTTCCGACGAATGCTTGGCAAGCTGCCTAATTCTGCTTCCATGTTCTCGCCAACCGACTTGTCTGAACGTCCGCAAACATTATTCTTGGGAGAGACGGAAAACCTCCTGCGTTGTGAGGATGAAAAAACAAACTAATATCCTTACAAAGGAAATCAAAATTTTCGAGACACAAAAACGGCACGGCCAAAAAGTTGCGAAGAAAATGAAGGAGGGATTTCTAAATATAGAAGACCAAGCGTTAAGTAGGTGGTCAATATTAGTTTATAGAACACCCCTTAAATATTACTTGCCAACGGCAAAATTGTGGAAGTTATTTTTTCAACATTACTAAACACCTACTTATCATAAGTTTGACACCTCCTTAAGTTTGGGGTGATGCGCGGACATGCGGCGAAGGTCTGAGGCGAAGCACTGTAGCTCACTTTGCTCGCAAAGTGAGGGGGGCGAATATTGTGGCGGACAAGCACTGAAAATCCAACAAAGTTATGCCCCAGAGCGTTGGTCATGTTCGCTACGTGTTCGTGGCCCTCACTTTGCGAGCAAAGTGAGCTACAATGCTGGCGCCGCAACAAGCGATTGTGTGGATCAACGCAAATCTCCGCTGCGAGGGTGCTGCCGCCAACATTTTACATTTCCAGTTTTTACACACCTATGTTTGTCAGCGAACGCGGGAGCAGAGGCGAACGTGTCTGGGAGCAGAGACGAACGCGTCTGGGAGCAGAGGCGAACGCACACGGGATGGTGTTCGCCAAAAGGCATAGGGGCTGAAGCGGAAGCAATGTTTTTCCGCTTGTCAGCGCTTTTTCCAGTAAGCGGTCATCAACGCCAACTGGCTGCATGCACAGAAAAAAGGCGTTGCAAAACCCGCATGGGGTGTGCAACGCCTTTGTTTATTAAGGAACATCTTTTCAATGCTCTCTGAGGGAAATGGTTTCCAGAGAGAAGCATGTGTTCTGCAATGGAGATTAAGCCTTTACGCGGTTTACGTAAGAACCGTCACGCGTGTCAACTTCAATCATTTCTCCTTCGTTGATGAAGAGAGGAACACGAACTTCAGCACCGGTTTCAAGCTTGGCAGGCTTCAACGTGTTGGTGGCGGTGTCGCCCTTGAGACCTGGCTCGGTGTAAACAATCTTGAGCTTGGTCTTCACTGGCATTTCAGCATAGAGAATGGTTTCCGTTGAAGCATCGCTGACAACTTCAACAACATCACCTTCCTTCATGAAGTCAACGCCGGTGATCAAGTCTTTTTCAATCACCACGTCGTCCCAAGTTTCCTGGTTGAGGAAGTGATACTGGTCGCCATCGGCATACGAATACTGGAAAGGACGACGTTCTACACGTACATCTTCGAGCGCTTCACCAATGTTGAAACGACGCTCCAACACACGGCCAGAAACAACATCCTTCAAAGTGGTACGCATAATCGTGTTGCCCTTACCTGGCTTTACGTGGAGGAAGTCAATGCAGAAATAAAGTTTGCCATCCATGCGGATGCAAGTTCCCTTCTTAATGTCTTGTGATTTGATCATATTGTTTGAATAATTATTTTGTTTTTGCTGTGAGAGATTGGGCAAGCCCACAGGTTTGCGGTGCAAAGTTAGTTGAATCTGAGCGGATAGCAAAGCCATTTCCTGCTTTTTAGTAATGGCGAAAGAATAAGGTGACCAATTTTGACCTATTAGGGCATAAGAAATAACTCCCTACTACACAAAATTGGTCAATCTTATAATTCAGTTTTTAGGAAAAACTTTGTCCAATTCTTTTTTAATGGCTTTATATGCTAATTTTTGGTCTTGAGATATTGATAGACCAATGCCACTGGATTTTACAACTGCGATACATTGATTTGTACCATAGTCATAAAAACTTATTGAAATATAAGTATGTCCACCATCCCATTTCTCTGTTTTTACATTTATTTTGGGGGATGCAACTTTTTCACCAAAAGCTATAAGCATTTTCGCCTTTTCTGCGGACACCACCTGTAACTTTTCTGAAATTTCATTCTGAACCATCATCAAGATATCTGCTAATTCAGCCTCCCCCTCATCACCAGTTCCGAATACAACATACTTATATTTTGATATGTCTGTTCCATTTAATACTGTAGTTGTACTCTTGGAAGAAGCACACGACACAAAAACAGAGACGACGGCTATCAACATAAAATAGGAAACGTACTTCCTCATAAATTGTAGATTATTATAAATCCTCACCGTTAGCATGATTGTACTCATTGTCATAGAACATTGTTATGTAGTATCGTCCATAACTTTCACAAATTCTAAACTAGACAGGTTTCATAAACATCATTTCCATGCCTATTTTTATTGCTGCATTTTGAATTTCCTTCGTTATTTCTTCTGACGGTTTTTTTAATTCAGCCTCTGAGTATTTACTTAACAACTCATTACGTACTTTCTCCTGTAAAGCCAAAGTGTCGGCTTTCTCCATATTGGGAACTTGATAAAACAAAGCATCATAGTTCTTTTTATTAACAGTCATTTCATACGAAATGTTTTCCTCATCAGACAAAGTGAATTTATCAAGCGAAATGTATCGTTTGTTATTTTCAAATTGGCTCACAAGCTTATTGAAACGAATCTTTATATTCGACTCACTTTGAGTGTTTGCATCACACAGCATGATTCTATACACTTTATTGTTGTTTGTTGCTATGTAAACATGAACATCTGTTCCATTGAATTCTCCTTCCAAGAACTCATTTGTACCTACTTTCTTTGGCACAAAACCTTTACTTACCAGTTTTTGTTTCATCTCAGATTTAAAGCCATCTACTGGTATACCTAAAAATGTTGTCACGTCATTTTGCGCAGACATACTTATAGCCGTTATAGCCATAATGTAAAATAATAATATTCTTTTCATTGTTTCTTATTTTATCTTGGTCCTAAAAACAATAGTTCGTTAAAAATTAGCCAAGCCTAAGCAGCTTTGGCGGTAAATAAAATGAGTTCTTTAAAAAGTTTGTCATTTTTTTTCATCATTACTTATGCGGCCGCCTTCGCGAGTTGCTTGAAAACCCAGCAAAGGATTGGGCGACCACACGAACGAAGTGCTGGCAACGGATGGCGGCGTCGAGGCCGTCAGTCTTTCACTTCCTCGTAGTCAACATACTCTCCTTCATCGCGCTCGAAGAAGCGTCCGTTTTTGTCGCGGTGTTCTTCTTCCTTCCGATCTTTGGCGGTGGAGGAAGAGGACGGACCGTTGGCGGAACTTTTTGCTTTGTCTCTGAAGGAACCGCCGCTGCCGTTTGTCTGGCCGGATGGGCCGCCGTTCATGAACTGGCGGGTGGCCTTGCGGACAGTCCAAAACATTTTGAAGACGTTGAGGACGAATGAGAGGATTATGAAAATGAAGCCTACTACTAAGGCAAAAATACATCCTGGCATATTAATATCTACATTTTTAACGGGGACTGGATTATCGGACGGCCGAACGAATTATCGGGCAAGGGCTGGCCGATGGCCTATGCTTTACCATTCCACCCTACCCTTCATCCGAAACTTTATTTCTCTGGATGCCGCTTGTTTCCTCGCGCCCCTGGCAAGGAAATGCTGGACATGGCTCAGGCGGCTTTTGCCTTGCTTTTGATGGCGTTGTCGATGATGGACACCAAGACGTAGAGCACAATGATGAAGGAGAAGGCTGTCCAGCCACACAAGGCGAGGCAGACGATGCTGAGGAGGATGAATCCGTAGCGCAACTCGTTGCCTTTTAATCCGAAGTGTTTAAACTTGAGGGCGAACATGGGAATTTCTGCGACGAGGAGCCACGAGGAGAGCAAAATGCCAGCCAACAAGGCCCAACTGCTCCACGGCGTGGCCACCAGCCAATCGTGTGCACCAACGGCCAATGCTGCCCAGAAGAGGGTGTTGGCAGGTGTGGGCAAACCGATGAAGGAGGTGCTCTGGCGCTCGTCTAAATTGAACTTGGCCAAGCGCAAGGCCGAAAAGGCGGCCATGATGAAGGCGGCAAACGGCAGATAGGGAAGCAACGCGCTACCAGGCAAGGCTACAGGCAGGGTTTCGCGCAGGAGGGAGAATAACACGGCGGACGGGGCGACACCGAAGGTGACGTCGTCGGCCAGGGAGTCTAACTCTTTGCCGATGGGGGAAGAGACACCCAAAAGACGGGCAGCAAATCCATCGAAGAAATCGAAGACGGCGCCGCCGATGATGAAATAGAATGCGAAGTCGTAGGCCGACTGCATGGCAAAGTAAATGGCGATGCAACCGCAGATGAGGTTGCAACTGGTAATCGTATTGGGAATGTGCTTCTTCATGACTTTGGGGTTGATAAGTAATGGTGGTCTGTTTTAAGTAGGTGTTCAAAATTAGTTTATACTATCCATGTAGGGATAAGCCAGTTTAATATTGCCTTGCCGCATTCTTTTGCCCCTACAACTGTCTTTCATCAGTCACGTAGCCCGCTACGCTCCTTCTTCAAGACAGCTGTAGGAACAAAATAATACGACAATTCAATATAAACTAATTCTGAACACCTACTTATTTTTATGCTTAGCAACGAAGGGTGCATCATCCGCTTACTGCTTTTGATACACCCCTCTGATATTTTTTTACTTTCCGCTCAAGCGGGCAACAATGGTCTGGTTGCCAACTGTTGCCTGCCCCAACTTGACCAGGATTTCTGAATCAAGCGGCAGATAGACATCCACGCGTGAACCGAATTTGATGAAGCCCAAATGCTCATCGATGTAACACTCTTCATCGCGTTGTGCATAGGTCACGATGCGACGCGCAACGGCTCCGGCAACCTGACGTACCAGGACTTCCTGCCCCTGCGGCGTTTCAATCACGATGGTGGAACGCTCGTTTTCGGTGCTGGCCTTTGGAAGCCAGGCTTTGTGGAAATTGCCGTTGTGGTGCTCCACTTTCTTGACAATGCCTTCAACGGGATACCAGTTGGCATGCACGTTGGTGACGGACATGAAGATGGAAACCATGATGCGGCGGTCGTGGAAATACTCGTTTTCATCCACTTCCTCAATCACTACGACTTTTCCGTCGGCCGCAGCCACTGCTATATTTTTGGTTTCTCCGTCGAAGATACGGATGGGACATCTGAAGAAATTGACCACAATGGCATATAGCACGACACTGATACTGGCCACAACATAAAATGGTATCATCGAGATGTTATGGAAACCATAATATACCAGTACGTTGACGAGCAACAGGACCACAAAACCTATCTGCAATGTGGATCTTCCTTCACTGTGGAGTCTGGGCTTTTTGAATCTTTTTATTCTTCCCATTCAAATGTATTTGAGTTAACCGCTTTTGCGGGCGTTGTAATCAGATGTATTAGGGGTGTCCTTGGCTTCTCGAGCGCAACGCTCCCGAAAAAGCACAATTGTTCATCTGCAAAGATAGGTTTTTTTGTCCAATTGCACAAGTCTGAGGCTAACTGATTGACATTATCGGCCAATTGTAGGTCTAAACAATGCTAAGAACCCACTAAATCAAGCCAATCCATGCCCTTCTTCCTTGAAAGAAGGCACAAAAAAGGCTCGCAACTTTTCTGCTGCGAGCCTTTTCATTTGGTGGGTTATTTCACGAATATTTTCTTGCCATTCTGGATATAAATACCCTTCTGGACTTTCTGAACACGACGGCCGCTCAAATCGTAGATGGCGGCAGCCTTGGGTTCAACGGTTTCGTTCTGGCCGATGCCATTGGTGAACGAGCCGGCTTCTTTCAAGCGCCAAGCGTTGTTGTAACCAAATTCGCGGGTGTTGAACGTTGAAATCTTACCGCCTGCAACATACGAACTGTTAACAGGGTCGGCGGCCAACGTAATGAAAGACGCACCGTAGTTGTGTACGAAATAGAAGGCGGCGGGAGCAATCTCTACTGGAGCCTTGACGAACTGGAAGGCGGCAGCTTTGCCAACGGCGACTTCATCGGTGGATGTTGAGTCAACAGGGGCAGCGCCTTCGAGCACTGCCATCTTGCCGTAACGGAAGCTGGCAATGGCACGTCCTGCGGCAACGTTGCCAAGCACGTAGGTAGAGTCGGAAGTGGCATAGAGTTCCCACTTGTAGTGGTCGTCCTTCATCTGTTCTTCGTCCATAGCGCCCCAGTTTAATGAGTCGGTGGCATCGGCAGAAACGGCGAAGGTCTTGCCCGGCTGGTTCAAGATGAAGTTCTTGAAGGCGCTTACGATGTAGTATGACTTGTTGGTGTCGAGGGCAATGGTTTCTTCGCCTTCCAAGGCGGTGGCAGCGGCTCTGGCAGCGGTCAAGTTCTTGGCTTCAACGGCGGCCTTGAGGTTGGCCAGCTGCGCTGTGGTGTAACCGCCTACGCAGTTTTCTGTGTTGAGCAGAACCTGGCAGTTGGCAAAGGCATAATTGTTGATGTCGTCGGCAGTGAGTTCTCTGAACGTGATGCGGCTACCAGCGTCTTTGGGACTGTTGGCGTGGGTCCAGAAGCAGAGGTTTTCTGCCGTTGCGCCGCCCAAGCGGTTGAAGCAGGCTGTCGGTTCGTTTTGTGCGGAGAAGGCGAAACCGTCGCCGTTGTATGCGATGTTGAAGAGGGTGATGGCACCTTCAACGGCTGAGATGTCTTCTTTCGAACCGAACTTGATTTGCGTTTTGTTGGCACTGCTTTCTGCAAAGAGCGTCACGCCTGCGCCGTCGGCCTTGTTGTAGATGGTGATGCCATCGGCGATGTTGCCGGTGAAGGCCCACAAATAGGCATCGATGTTGTCTGAGTCGATGCTGTTGACAATCTTCACGGCATCTTCTCCAGCCTTGTGGTAGATGTATCCGCCACGAACGCTCATGAGATAATAATGGGTGTCGGCAGCAAAGGCGTCACCATTGATGGTGGTCGGCTTGAAAGGCAGACCAGCGGTGTTGCTCTTGCGGTAAACGATGTGGATTTCGGTGTCTTCCGTAATCTCATAGTCGTCGTATGCTCCAGGAACGAGCTCGTAGCCCATCTGGTTGAGCGGATAGTCGGACGCATGGAAATGTGTTCCCTTCTGCAAATATTTGTCCCAAGCCTTGAGCGTTTCTCCGTTCTCGTCTTCAAGAATGATCTGAACGAAAGGATATTTCTCGTATTCCAACAGGATGTTGAGCACGCCTTCTTCTGGGAACGACTCGACCTTGTAAGGAAGGGTGATGGGGGTGTCGTCATCGTAGTTGGCAGCACGTACGAAATCATAGTTGGCAATCGTAGGGGCCGTGATTTCCGAGCCGATGATGGAGTTCATCTCGCGGGTTTCGATTTCCACGCCGTCAACGTCACAAAGGTAAAGGGTGGTGGGGATGGAAGTCTTGGCTTCCGTCTGGATGGTGTGGATGGTGTAGAGTGAGTTTTCTCCTTCTGCGTTCCATCCGACGAACTTACCATAGTTGTTTCCAGTGAGGAATCCCTGGGCGTTGAAGAACACGTTGTTTTCGTCACGGATATAGAAGAGGCTGTCGGCCGTTCCGGCGGAAACGATGGTGTACTCGGCGATGGAGTCTTCCGACAGGCAGGTCATGCCGGGCCATTTGGGTTTGCTGTTCTGATAAAGGAAGTTGGGAAGATAGTTGCCACGTGGCGATTTGAGTTTCACGGTGATGCCGTCTTCAAAGCGGTCAACGCTGATGAGGGTCCAGACATAGTCGGCACTCGAGGTTTTGCCAAGGGCAAATTCGCGGCTGATCCAGAGAGACTGGTTGTCACCTTCTTTTAAATAACCGCGGCGAGCTTCCTCACCACATTCATAAAACATGACCTTCGAACCAGTCTTGAGTGTTTCAAGCGTTGTGATTGGAGATTCAACGCTTGTAACGATTTCCACTTGTGCCTGGGCTGTTACTCCAAACAGCGCAGCGACCACAAACAGAAATAAAGAGTAGAATTTCTTCATTTTGTGTTTTTGGTTAATAATGATTTTGGCAGCAAAGGTAAGCATTTTCTTGCATTCTATCCAACTTTTGGAATACAAAACAAGCAGAAAACCAAGGGCTATGCTTGCCTCTGATTTCCTGCTTATATATTTTTAGTAATGACCATTACTAATGCCCGTTGTTTGTCTCTGATTGTCAAAACTCCAACGTGAAGGTGTCCATCGTCAGGAGATTGACGCTCCATATCCGGTGGGAGAGCAACTGGCCATAGCCGCAAACCAGCTTCAGAACTTCGTGGGCCATGACGCCACCGACAACAGCGGGCGACATGCCAACCACGCTCTTGTCGGCGGGAGGTTGCGGAGAGACGGGATAAAGGTCGCGATAGTGCAACGGGGATTCTCCGACACCAAACACGGAGACTTGTCCTTCATAGCCGCTGACAGCGCCATAGACATAGGGCTTGCCTAACTTGCGTGCCGCATCGTCAATGACGTAGCGGGTGGCATAGTTGTCGCAACCGTCCACCACCAAATCGTAGTCTTTCAAGATGGCTTCTGCATTATCTTCGGAAAAACGAACGGCATAGGGTTTCACCTCTATCTCGGGATTGAGTGCTTGCAGACGTTCTGCCGCGCACTCGACTTTCGGTGCGCCGACTTGACTTTCGCTGTAAAGCACCTGGCGGTGGAGGTTGCTCGCGCTGACAACGTCGTCGTCGACAATGCCAAGGCATCCGATGCCGGCACCGGCCAGATACAAACTGATGGGGGCACCGAGACCGCCGACGCCAACGAGCAACACGCGGGCCTTACGCAGCTTCTCCTGACCTTCTGGGCCAATCTCCGGCAAACCTATCTGCCGGGCGTATCTATCTTGATTCATAGTTGTTTAAATACTAAGTAGGTATTCAGAATTATTTTATAGTATCCATGTAAGGATAAGTAATAAGGGCCATCCTGTATTCAGATGACCCTTATAGTTTTTTATTTTCTGTCGAAACATGCGTCCCAGTCTTTCCAAACTGGCTCGCGGCCAACGGCACGCAAGGCTTTCTCCACTTCAGCGGCCGTGCGGTCGTCGCTCACGTGGAATTGCTCCAGAGCCTGCGGATAGGTGTAATAGCCTCCTGGCTCTGTCTTGCTTTCTGCCGACATGGTGGTCACGCCCAAGGTGGCCATGTGGTCGCGGATATTGGCCGGCTCACGCGTTGAATAGGAGATGTCGACGTCGTGGTCGAAGATGCGCATGGCAAAAGTCACCTGTGCCAGCTCGCGGTCGGTCATCACGCAATTGGGAACGAAACCGCCGTTCTCCGACGGACGCATACGCGGGAAATTGACACTGTATTTGGTACGCCAGTATTTCTGCTGAAGATAGCGCAGATGATAGGCCATCATGGTGATGTCGGTGCGCCATTCTTTCTCCAAACCGATGAGAACGCCCATGCCGATGCTGTGAACGCCAGCCTGTCCCATACGGTCGAAACCGTTGACGCGCCATTCGAAGTTGGCCTTCATGCCGCGCGGATGGTAAATGTTGTAGTTGGCCTTGTGATAGGTTTCCTGAAAACAAATCACGCCGTTCATGCCGTGCTTGCGCAATTCGGCGTATTCTTCTGCCGCGAGCGGCATCACCTCAATCTTCAAATTGGAGAAATAGGGCTTCGCCAGGTCAAGGGCTTTCGCCAGGTAAGGCACACCAGCCTTCGCTGGATTCTCTCCCGTCACGAGCAACAGATTCTCAAAGGGTGCCAACTTCTTGATGGCCTTGTATTCATTGACGATTTCTTCTTCCGTCAAAATCGTACGCTTCATCTTGTTGGCAACGTGGAAACCGCAATACACGCAGGAATTGGTGCAGGAGTTGGTGATATACAGCGGAATAAACATGGACACGGTACGTCCAAAACGCTCTTCTGTATATCGGCGGCTCAAACGCGCCATGGTTTCCAAATAAGGTTCGGCAGCCGGCGAAATCAACGCCATAAAGTCGTCTACCGTGCAACGGCGGCCTGGGGTGAGTGCGCGGCGCACATCTGCCTCTGTCTTGGCATTGATACACGCGGTGACCTCGTCCCAATCATATTTTTCGAGTTCTTCTGAGAACATGGATATTTTTACTAAGCAACTATAAGTAATGGTGAAAGGATAAGTCGTGTGAAGACCTACCTCCTCCGCAAAACTGCGGGGGACATATTATTCGCCATGAAAGACTTTTTCCTCAGGGGAAAAACTATCCTCAAGGAAATCCTTCCCGCCAAGAATGGTTTATTCGTTAAGGAAGGCAGTCAGTGGAGAACTGGCTTCTGCTTCCAGAGAAGCACCCTGTGCGGGAAGTCCAGCCTCATAAGCTGCACGACCTGCCTCTACTGCCAACTTGAAGGCGCGAGCCATCTCAATCGGATTGCCGCTCACGGCAATCGCCGTATTCACCAAACATGCAGAAGCACCCATTTCCATGGCTTCTGCCGCATGACTGGGAGCACCGATGCCGGCATCCACCACGACAGGAACGCCAGCCTGTTCGATGATGATCTGAATGAAGTCACGCGTGCGCAGACCTAAATTCGTACCGATGGGAGCACCCAAAGGCATGACGGCAGCTGCGCCGGCTTCTTCCAGACGCTTACAGAGCGTCGGGTCGGCCTGGCAATAAGGCAACACCACAAAGCCTTCCTTCACCAATTTCTCTGTGGCCTTCAACGTCTCAATGGAATCGGGCAACAAATAACGCGGATCAGGATGAATCTCCAGTTTCAGCCAATTGGTGCCGAAAGCCTCACGTGCCATCTGAGCGGCAAACACGGCTTCTTCGGCATCACGCACACCGCTGGTGTTGGGCAGCAACTGAATACCAGGGAATTTGACATGAGCCAACAAGTCATCGTGCTCGTCATCGAGTTCCACGCGCTTCATGGCCACCGTAACCATCTGTGTACCGGAGGCTTCAATGGCCTTCGACATCAATTCATTGGCATTGAACTTGCCAGTGCCTAAAAACAAACGGGACGTAAAACGTTGCCCAGCTATCATTAAATCAGACATATTCTTTTGGATATATATATATTGAATATATGTTTCTATTGTTTGTATAATCTCCCATTTATCAACCGCCGCAGGCCGCCTTGATAATCACAAGGTTCATTCGTTCTGAAAGTTGATACTCATGCCACGTAGCGCGTGGCACCATACGGTTGTCAACACCGACGGCCACACCATTCTCTGGCAAATGCAATTCTTCCACAAGCTGGCTCAACGTGCTGGCCGACGTTTCAACCGCTTTGTTATTGACGTTCACTATCATAATGCATTTATATTTAGGGCACGCAAACACAGAGGCCAACGCGCCGCCATTAAACAATCAAGGAAGTCAAATAAAAAGGTGAGGGAAACATTCTGGAAACCTACTGATAACCTGTCGAGAACATACCTATAAGCTGCCGAGAACATACCGAAGACCTGCCACAAGAGCCACGAGGTGAAACCATGCTTCATTTCGCGTTGCTGTTATTTGAAACACTTCTATAACAATTCTGGCCACCTACTACTTATAAAAAAGCATACAATTCCTACGGCAGCACAGCCTGCATCAGGTCAGAGGGTATAATCTCAGCGCGTTTCAAATGAAACGGCACCCCTTTGTCTTTGCTTCAATGCAAAATTACTGCAAGAATTACATATAGCCAAATCTTTCTGCCTTTTTATGGAAATCTTCTATTGCGCTTGCGACTGCAATACGAAGGGCAGCACGGCGCGAAGCCCCCACGCCCAAACGGGCAAAACAAAGAGCATTGCAGACGCGACGAAACAACGCTGCAATCGTAACGGAAGAGCGCCGCCGACGCGACGGAACGATGCCGCATTGACACGGTACAAAGAAACGAAAAGCCCTCCCAGCAATCTTGCTGGAAGGGCTTCCACTTGAAAATAAGATGGCGGCGACCTACTCTCCCGCTTGCGCAGTACCATCGGCGCG
>OCPT01000254.1_pt1 | contig 47437 bp, 37 predicted proteins | sample 1538741 | NCBI WGS metagenome assembly OCPT01 (sample SAMN04571723, study PRJEB22368) | human gut metagenome | biome: human gut; material: stool | host: Homo sapiens | place: Luxembourg | collected 2012-12-06 | reverse complement strand
GATACGGTGTTTCCCGTTCCCTGCTGTCAAACACTCTCCGTCTTACCGCCAACGAAAAAGATCCCTCGGCTGCGCTCGGGATGACGAAACGTGGAAAGACCTCTTCCCATTTCTTTTCATTCCGCTGTGAGCCAACCTCCGCCCCTTCGGGGCACCTCCTTCCAAGGAAAGGAGGGAGAATGCCGCAGGAATAGGGCTGCCATTCCTCGCACATCGCCTTCGGGGCGTCCCCTTGTGGAGGAAGGCGGGAGAATACCGTCTTTTCGCATCGTCATTTCGAGTGAAAGCGAGAAATCTTTTCCGTCCTCTTTTCCCATGACCCCTTCGCTAAGCCTTTTAGGGGAAGCACCGCCTCCGCCCTTCCGCGATACGGTGTTTCCCGTTCCCTGCTGTCAAACACTCTCCGCCTTACCGCCAACGAAAAAGATCCCTCGGCTGCGCTCGGGATGACGAAACGGGGAAAGACCTCTTCCCATTTCTTTTCATTCTGCTGTGAGCCAACCTCCGCTCCTTCGGGGCACCTCCTTCCAAGGGAAGGAGGGAGAATGCCGGCTTCCCCTATAGCAAATCCTTTTCCCGCATCGTCATCCCGAAATCGCCCTCTGTTTTGTGGTACAATATGACTAGAGAATGACACGATCATGATGAGGAGGTGTTTCTATGAGATTATGGAAGAAACGCAGTATCTCTGCGGCTCTGGCGCTCACTTGTGTGGCGGCGCCCATGGCGTATCCGATGACAGCGTATGCGGCGTCGACGGCGGAGAAGATCCTGTATGGCGCGGCGGCGATGGTTTTCATTTCCAGCTACTATTCCAAAATGGACGATCACAACCAGCTGCAGCTTCTGGATCAGTGCCAGCAGGAGACGGGTGTCTATGACTCGGCGGAAGCGGATAACCGTGTGCAGACCGTGTACCAGAATCTGAAGGATACGGGGCATGTGCTGCGTGATTACAAGGTCTACGTGTCGCCGAGCGAGGATATCAATGCGTTTGCCAGCTTGGGCGGTGTGCTCTGCGTGAATAAGGGGACGCTCGATCAGATGGATGATGATGAGCTGGCCTACGTCATGGCGCATGAGATCGCTCACGGCGAGAAGCGACACAGCGTGAGCGGCCTCAAGAAGCGCGTGGGACTGGTGACGGCGCTGAATATTTATCTCGGAGACGCCTCGTATGGCGAGTACCTTCTGGGAAATATCGCGGCGAACTATGTGTCGAATGCGGTCTTCACCAAGGATCAGGAAAAGCAGGCGGATGACTGGGGCTTCCAGTACCTTGTCGAAGCGGGCTATAATCCGGGAGGCGGTGCGGCGTCCATGGAAGTGCTGCGCGCGAAATACGGCGAGAGCTCGCCGTCAGGCATCAAGGCGGTCCTTGCTCCGGGCAATCACCCCAAGACCAGTGACCGCATCCATAAGAATCTCAAATGGATGAATGCGTACTCCGGCAAGCATGTCGAGGTCAAGGATGACTGGATCGTGGTGAATGGGGAGAAAGCCTTCTCACCCGTTTCGGACAATGCGTACAGCCAGAAGGAACGTCTCTATCTCACCGCGGGCAAGCTCGTGAAGCTCTATCACGCAGGGCATGTCCCCGATGCCGTACTTGAGGGAGATCGGATCTGCTGCGGAAATACGGTCATTTACGAGTTGTCCTCCGAAGAGGATGGCAGAGCCTATACCGAGGCGCTGAATCAGGGGATCCGGAAGGATCGCGGCGAACGTGTCGTCAGTGATTTTGATATCGATCAAAGAGTGAAGAAGGACGCTGGGAACTAGTGGCTAGTGGCTAGTGACTAGGGATGAGTGGCTAGGGATTAGGGATTGGTCACCAGGGACTAGACATCAGATTCCCGTATCGTCATTTCGAGCGAAGCGAGAAATCTTCCTTGCAGACCGATAAACGAAGGATGTGTAAAAGGAGAAATACATAGCACCAAGGCGTCGTTTCCGTACAGTGCTTATGTGATCCTGACCTGAGTGCAAGAAAGATCCCTCGACTGCGCTCGGGATGACGATACGGAAAAGGGTATCCTCAAAAAGTTTGAAAGCAGGGATGAGTGGCTAATGACTGGAATGCCAGCCTTCGGACATCGCCATTATGTATACTCCGCGGCGCTTCTGATTTTTATGCGCCGCCCCTGCTGAACCCTCTGAACCTATAGAACCCGCTCCCCCTCTCTCGCATGCCCCCCACGAGTAATGCTATTAAGTTAAGCGGCAGAACGTTCTTGGCTCCCCATCGGGGGAGCTGCCCGAAGGGCTGAGGGGGCTACGTAGCGGTATTGCATGAAAGTGTTGGAATATCGATAGCGTAGGACTATTCAACATAGCACGCTATACCGCTAGCATGCCCCTATTGCCTTCGGCACTTCCCCCGAAGGGGGAAGCAAGACGTTACGTAGCTAACGATTTCCTTAACTTAATAGCATTCCCCACGAGGCTAACCCTGAACCTTGCACCTTTATTTTCAAAGGACGATTTTCATGAAAAAATTACTATCCATTTTACTTCTGTTGCTTATTGTTTGCGGCTGCGGGCTGGGCGCGCTCATCTGGGTGACACCGCCGCCGCCCACACCGCCGATGATCGCGCCGCCGCCTCCTTCGAAGGCAGTCTCGGCTGCGCTGATCGATGGGAATACGGGCGAGGTGCTGGCGGATAAGGAAGGGAGTCTCCGTATCTATCCTGCAAGTACGACGAAGATCCTGACCTGTATCATTGCGCTCGAAGAGGGCAAGGCGAAGCTCACCCAGAATGCGGTGATCTCTCCGCGCGCGATGGCGCAGGATGGCACGAACATCGGCCTCAGGCCGGATATGCCGCTCTCGCTTCACCAGCTGCTGTATGGGATGATGCTGATCTCCGGAAATGATGCGGCTGTGTCTGTCGCAGAGACGGTGGGCGGCTCGTATGGTCGTTTCATCGAGATGATGAATGAAAAGGCAGCTTCTATCGGTGTGCATGATTCCCATTTCGCGAATCCGAATGGTCTTACGGATCCGAACCACTATACGACGGCCTATGATATGGCGAAGATCGCGGCGTATGCGATGAAGAATCCTGATTTCCGTGACATCGTGAAGCGTCCTGTGTATCCGATGACTTATCGGAGTGGGGTCTATCGCAATGTGGAAAACCGCAATGAATTTCTGACGAGCCACTATGAGGGGGCGAATGGCGTGAAGACGGGCATGACGGAAGCGGCGGGTGATTGTCTCGTCGCTTCCGCGGAGCGAGATGGCCGTCTCATGATCGTGGCACTCTACGATGATACGGATCGCTGGAAGGAAGCCCGGACATGGCTGGACTATGGCTTTGCGGAAGCGGAAAAGAAGGCGGAGTATGAAAGAAAGCTCGCTGCAGAGCCGAAGGTGTACAAGCTGGTGAACCAGCTCTTAGGGAGGGAGCCTCGTGACTAGGAGAAGGAAATCGCCGTTTCTGGTGCGGCTTTTCCCGCACAGCCCGTTCCTGCGTGTCCTTTTCGTCATCGTGGTTCTTCTCTCGCTCTATATCGTCTTGCACAGCGGGTATCATTTCTATCAGATCCGCCAGCAGGAGACGCTGCTTTTGGAGGAGAAGGAGAGGCTGTCCAAGGAGAAGGCGGAGCTCGCAAAGAAGCGTGAGGATCTCAAGGATGACGGACAGCTTGAAAAGAAGGCTCGTCAGGAGCTCGGTCTTGTGAAGCCCGGAGAAGTGCCTTATGTGAGATGAGGTTGGTGACTAGTAGCTAGTGACTAGTTACCTCTCATCTCTCTTCAATCTTCTTGCTATTCCTAAAAAAATCACGTATAATTTAAACCGTATTTATATCGCAGGCATTGGGGAGGCGGATGCCGTTTCCCAGAGAGGATTTTGTTGTTAGATGGCTTTAGAAGTCGGAAGTATCGTGGAAGGTACCGTTTCAGGGATCGCGAAATTTGGTGCGTTTGTGGAGCTGCCGGAAAACAAGGTGGGTCTGGTTCATATTTCAGAAGTCGCCAATGAATACGTGAGCGATGTGGCTCAGTATCTCAAGGTGAAGGATACGGTGAAGGTGAAGGTCATCTCCATCGATGCGAAGGGCAAGATCGCGCTTTCTGTCAAGCAGGCGCAGCCGAAGACGGAAGAAAAGAAGGAGGCCCGTTTCCCGAAGAAGGAAGGAAGCGAGCATCGTTTCCAGAAAAAAGAAGGCTTCGAGGGAAGAGCTCCTCTGCATGAAGCATCGCGTATGACCGAACGCCGCCCGTTTGCCGGCGGTTATCGTTCGCAGCGCCATGAAGCCCCTGCTTCTTTTGAAGACAAGCTGAACCGTTTCCTGAAGGACAGCGATGAACGGCTTCTGGATCTGAAGAGAAATGTAGAATCCAAACGGGGCGGTCGCGGCGGCCGCCATTCTGACTGAGTATGAGAGGAGATGTAACGAACAGGTTATGTCTCCTTTTATGCTTTTCTGATGAATAGAATGTAGCGTATCCTAAGTACAAGGAGGCTCTTATGCGCGCGATCATTGATATCGGAACGAATTCGGTCCGCCTTTTGATGGCAGAGAAGGATGAAAAGGGGGAGTGGAAGATCCTCAGAAAAGAACTTCGCAGCACCAGGCTGGGGGAAGGCATGACAGATAAGGCGACCATCGGTCAGGGAGCGAAGGAAAGGACGCTCTCTGCTGTGGGGGAATTTACCGCCATGGCCAAGCTCGAAGGGGCGAAGGATATCTTCGCCTATGGTACGTCCATCATGCGCGATGCGTCGAATGGGGAGGAATTCGCTGATGAAGTGACGGCAGCCTTCGGCGTGCCTGTCCGCATTCTTTCGGGGAAGGAGGAAGCGTACTATAGCTACATAGGCGCGGCCGGGACGTCCGGCGTCATCACGTCCGTCGTCGATATCGGCGGCGGCTCGACAGAGATCTGCGTGGGATTCGGCACCGATGTCGGAGCGCGCCACAGCTTCCGCCTCGGGTGCGTGCGCTGCTCGAAGCAGTTCGATACCACCACGGCCAGAGGCCGCGGTGAGCTGAAGAAGCATTGCTTCACGCTTTTCCGTGAGACGGATCTCATGGAGTCCATGCGGAATGTCAAGCGCTGGATCGGTGTCGGCGGGACGGTCACCTCACTGGCTTCGATGCTGCAGGAGCTCGAAGTGTATGATTCGTCGAAGGTGCAGGACTACGTGATCCATCCCGAGAATGTGTCGGAGATCCTCGAAAAATTATCCCAAATGTCCTATGATGACAAGTGCCATATGAAAGGCCTCTTGCCGTCCCGCGCCGATATCATCGTGGCGGGCGTCGTCATCTTAGACAGCCTTATGGAGTACTTTGCTCTCTCGGAGATCACGGTGAGCGACCGCGATCTCTCCGAAGGTCTGCTCGATGCAGATGTCATCTCACCGACAGAAAAGTAAGGGGGTGACTGGTAGCTGGTGACTAGTGACTGGGGACTGGCGACTTGAATGCGGCTTTCGGGCATCGCCCCGTTTCGTCATCCTGAGCGGCGAGAAACGTTGTATGTGAGATAACGAATGCCAGAACAGCTGCGACCTGAGTCGAAGGATCTCGGCGCAGCCGCCACCTTCATTCCTAATTCCTAATTCCTAATCCCTAATCCCTAATCCCTAATCCCTAATCCCTAATCCCTAGCTACTAGTCCCTAGCTACTAGTTCCAAGTCCCTGTTTTCCCAGGAGCGAACTATGAAAAAACAATCATCTCCTTTTATCGCGAAGATCCTCTCCTTTGCGCGGGAAAAGAAATTATGGCAGAGAGGGGAGCGGATCCTCGCTGCGGTGTCCGGCGGGCCGGATTCGCTCGGGCTCCTGCTCTTTCTGCATGACATCGCAGAGCAGGAAGGGCTCTCTGTCGGCTGCTGTCTCGTGCAGCATCATTTGCGCGAGGAGGCAGAGGAAGAGGCACGGTATGTGGAGCGCATCTGTGAGCAGCTTGGGATACCCTTCTTTCGCAGGGATGTCTATGTCGAGGAGAAACGGCGCTTAGGCGGCGGCTCCGTCGAGACGGTGGCGCGAACGCTCCGCTATGAGGCGCTCAGGGAAGTGCGGAAGGAAGCGGGGTATACCGTGATTGCGCTCGCGCATCATGCAGACGATCAGGCTGAGACGATCCTTTTTCATCTGCTGCGCGGGAGCGGCGTGCGCGGTCTGTCGGGCATGGCGCCAAAGCATGAGGAGCTGATCCGTCCCTTCCTCACGGTCACGAAGAAAGAGATCGAAGATTTCCTCACTGCCTTTCCTTATGCGCCGTGCCATGATGCCACGAATGATGAGCTGGATGCGACGCGAAACCGCATTCGTCACCAGCTTCTCCCCGAGATGCTTTCCTATAATCCAAATCTGGTAGAGACGCTCCTGCATACGGCGGATATCCTTCGAGGCGAGGATGCCTGGATGGAGGAGGCAGCAGAGGCATGGCTCGCTTCTCACGGGAAAGAGGGGAGCATCGAGAAGGACGCCTTCCGCGCGCTTCCTCTCGCCATGCGGCGGCGTGTCCTCCGGCGGATGCTTATGCACATGGGAGAGGTATCCTCTGATTTTGAAAGCCTTTCGCGTCTCGCTCTTCTCGCAGAGAACGGCGAGACGGGGAAGCTCACTTCGACGGCGCATGTGGTGATGGAGATCGGCCGGCGCTGTCTCTATTTCTACAAAGGCAATACCAAAAAACAGGAGGAAAGCGGTCTTTTCCTTCTCGCAAAGCATTTTTTTGAAAAGTTCACCCAAAAAGATGTGGATAAACAGCAAGAGATGGCTATAATAAGTGGCAAGGACCGCGCAGACACGCTCTGGCACATGGAGGCCGTGCGACTTCAAAAGCCGCCGGAGCATCCGGCTCGTAACCAATACCTGCTGGATGCCGAAAAGGTCGGGGAGGTCAGGCTTCGTATGCCTAGACCGGGCGAGCGCATGGCGGCGCTGGGGATGGATGGGACGAAGTCTATCAAGCGCATCCTGCAGGACGCCGGCATCCCCGCCGCCCTCCGACCGTATTGGCCCGTTGTCGCTGATGAAAAAGAGATTTACTGGACCTGTCTCCTCCGCGGCAGTCGACACGGCTGTGTGACGAAGGAGACCAAAGAGTACCTGTTGCTGACGATCTGGTTTGGCGGAAATGAGTGACTGGTGACTAGTGACTAGGGAGTGACTAGTGACTAGTGACTGGTGACTGAAATGCTACTTTCGGGCATCGCCCTATTTATACTCCTCGGCGCTTCCATATTTTTATGCGCCGCACCACCATTTCTCATTTCTAATTTCTAATTCCAGCGAAACTTTCGCACGCAATCAAAGGGCGATACGCCCCATGGATTTATACTTTTTACTTCACATTTCATTGACAGGAGAATATCATGGAAAATTTATCGAAAGACATCAAAACCGTACTTGTGACGAAAGAGCAGATCGCAGCGAAAGTGAAAGAAATCGGCGCTCAGATCACAAAGGACTACGAAGGAAAGGATGTCGTACTTGTCGGTATTCTGAAAGGGGCGATGCCTTTCCTCTGCGACCTGATGCGCTCGATCGATCTGCCGGTCACTTTAGACACCATGTGCGTGTCGAGCTATGGCAACAGCACCGTATCGAGCGGGCATGTCAAGATCAAGAAAGACCTTGACAAGGACATCCGCGGTAAGCATGTCATTGTGGTCGAGGATATTATCGACACCGGCATCACCATGTCCCACCTCGTGCCGCTCCTGAAGGAGAGAGGCGCGGCTTCGGTGGAGCTTGCCATCTGTCTCAATAAGAAGGAACGCCGCGAAGCGGATGTATATGTGAAGTATGTCGGTTTTGAAATTCCGGATGAATTCATCGTCGGCTACGGCTGTGACTATGCAGAAAAATACAGAAACCTCCCTGACGTCTGCGTGCTGGATCATAAAGTCTATACGAAGGCGTAAAAGAAGGGTTCAGGGTTAGCTCCGTGGGAGCGGCGTTTCTTGATTGTGGATGAGAAAAACTTTGCGCTCTAGTGAGGAGTGCTGGCGCGGGGGAAAACAGGTTTCCCGTTTCTTGCTTCACTCACATGAAGTGTTTCACCGCAAACGAAAAAGATTTCTCGACTTCGCTCGAAATGACGACGGCGCGAAGCGCTATCAAAATTCTGCGGCGCTTCTCACTTCTCACGAAAGGGAATGAGTGGCTAGTGACTTGAATACTTCTTTCGGGCATCGCCCCATATATAATATTCGCGGCGAAGCCGCCACCTTCATTCCTCATTCCTCACTCCTCACTCCTCATTCGAGTCGAGCTTTCATCCAGGGGCAAGGGGCAGCACGCCCCGTGGTCTACCCCGAACCCCGAACCTTCTTTTCTTTGTTGCCTTTCCACATACTTATATGCTAAAATTAGATATTATTCAGAACTATCAATCTATGGGGTGAAAAAACCTATTGAATGGGTCGTTTATATTTCACAGGAAATATAGAGAAGGAGGAAAATATTGAATAAATTTGTAAAGAATGTGGCCCTCTATGTGCTTCTGATCATTATAGCGGTCTCCATATTCAATACCTTTGTTCATCCTCAGGAAAAACACTCGGAAATCACCTACAGCGATTTCATTTCGCAGGTCGAGAAGAAGAATGTCGACTCCGTGACGATGACGAACAATTCCATCAGCGGTAAGCTGAAGGACGGCAGCGAATTCGCTACCTATGCACCGGACAATGACGCGCAGCTTCTGCCAAAGCTTTCGGAGGGTGGCGTCATCATCACTGCAAAACCGCCGGAACAGCCGTCCTGGTGGATGAATCTGCTCTCCTCGCTGCTTCCGATCATCATTCTGGTCGGCGTGTGGTTCTGGATTATGAACCAGACACAGGGCGGCGGTGGACGTGTCATGAGCTTTGGCAAGTCCAGAGCGAAGATGACCGCCGAGGGCCAGGTCCATGTGAATTTCTCTGATGTCGCAGGGGAAGACGAAGCGAAGGAAGAGCTCTCCGAAGTGGTGGATTTCCTGAAGAATCCGGGCCGCTATACGGCGATCGGCGCGAAGATCCCGAAGGGCGTGCTCCTCGTCGGCCCGCCAGGGACAGGTAAGACCCTGCTTGCCAAAGCGGTGGCCGGTGAAGCGAGGGTGCCATTCTTCTCCATCTCCGGCTCTGACTTTGTAGAAATGTTTGTCGGTGTTGGCGCTTCCCGTGTCCGTGACCTCTTTGCCCAGGCGAAGAAGAATGCACCGTGCATCGTCTTCATCGATGAGATCGATGCGGTGGGCCGTCAGAGAGGCAGCGGTCTCGGCGGCGGGCATGACGAAAGAGAACAGACGCTGAACCAGCTCCTTGTCGAGATGGATGGCTTCGGCTCGAACGAAGGCATCATCACCATCGCTGCGACGAACCGTCCGGATATCCTCGATCCGGCGCTTCTGCGTCCGGGCCGTTTCGACCGCCGTGTCGTCGTCGGCCGTCCTGACCTCAGAGGCCGTCTTGCGATCCTGCGTGTCCATGCGAAGAATAAGCCGCTGGAACCGGATGTCGATCTCAATACCATCGCAAAGAAAGTCCCGGGCTTCACAGGGGCTGATCTTGCGAACATGCTGAATGAAGCAGCCCTTCTGGCTGCCCGTCAGAACAGAAAGACGATCTCCATGGCCGATCTGGAAGAGGCCAGCGAAAAAGTCAGCTACGGACCGGAAAGAAAGAGCCATAAGGTGAGCGATGAGGAAAGAAGGATCACCGCCTACCATGAATCCGGCCATGCCATCATGGCGACCCTGCTGAAGGATGCGGATCCGGTGCATAAAGTCACCATCATTCCGCGCGGACAGGCGGGCGGCTACACCATGATGCTCCCGCATGAAGAACGTTCCTTCATCACGAAGTCGCATCTTCTCGCTCAGCTTCGTGTCGCTCTCGGCGGGCGCTGTGCGGAAAAGATCATTTTCAATGAGATCTCCAGCGGTGCCTCCGGCGACCTCCAGCAGGTGACCGGCATCCTCCGCAAGATGATCATGGAATGGGGCATGAGCGATCGACTGGGACCGATGATCTTTGGCGAACATCAGGAACAGATCTTCCTCGGCAAGCAGCTCGGCTCGGAAAGAAACTACGGCGAGACTGTAGCGACCATCATCGATGAAGAAATGCACAAGTACCTCGACGAAGCGTACAATGATACCATGCAGACACTGATGGACCATATGCCTGTCCTGGAAGCCATGGCGCAGGCGCTCCTCGAGGTGGAAACCATCGATCATAAGCAGGTGGAAAACCTCTTCAAGTATCACTCCCTCTATGCACCGGGAGAAGAACCGAAGAAGGAGGACGAAGAAGAGTCTCCGCTTCCGCCGATGCCAAAGGATGAAGGCCCGTCGCCTTCCCTCTATAGCGAATAATACGATAGAGCTTGACAGAACGCCTCCGCTTTGCGGGGGCGTTTTCTTTTGCTTTTGTAAAAGTTTGAGAACGTTTTACGAATGCGAGACAAAAAAGTGGTAACATAGGGGTGACTGGTGACTGGTGACTGATGAGAGCAGCCCTGTTAAGGAAACACTGATTCAGTCGTTGTTCGATTTGACTCTGCGATTTAATCAGCGTTTCCTTAAACTACTCTTCTGAACCTATTCCCCCTTTTCTATCACTCTTTCTACAAGGAGATTCTATACAATGACACTTGACGAATTACAAATCGGCCAGTCGGCGCTCTTACAGACCGTCGGCGGAGAGGGCGCGCTGCGGCAGCATTTTTTGGATATGGGCCTCATCCCCGGAGAAGAGGTGACACTGGTGCGCTTTGCACCTTTGGGCGATCCCATGGAGATCATGGTGCAAGGCTATGAGCTGACGCTCAGAAAAGACGATGCGCAAAAGATCGAAGTGACGAATGTGCATCAGGCAGCGGCGAAAGATAGAAAGCACCTGCGGGTGGAAGCATCCACGTATCTTCATCCCGGTCTCGGTGAGCCCGGCAAGTATCATGAGGAGTCAGAGTACTCGGATGTAAAGCCGATCGAAGGCAGACTGACCTTTGCGCTCGTCGGCAATCAGAACTGCGGCAAGACAACGCTCTTCAACCAGCTGACCGGCTCCAACCAGCATGTCGGCAATTTCCCCGGGGTCACGGTCGATCAGAAGACGGGCGTGATCCGCGGCTATCCGGAGGCAGAGGTGGTGGATCTGCCGGGGATCTATTCCCTCTCTCCGTACACGAGTGAGGAGATCGTCTCTCGTGAATTTATCCTCAAGCAAAAGCCGACGGGGATCATCAATATCGTGGATGCGACGAATCTCACGCGCAATCTGTATCTCACCATGCAGCTGATGGAGCTTGGGATACCGGTGGTGCTTGCGATCAATATGATGGATGAGATGGAAAACAATGGAGGCTCCATCCTGATCAATGAGATGGAGCGGCTCTTGCAGATCCCGGTCGTCCCGATCTCTGCCGTCAAAAATCAGGGGGTGGGCGAGCTCGTGAAGCATGCGGTCCATGTCGCACGCTATCAGGAGAAGCCGGGCATTACGGATTTCTGCGATAAGAATGACCACCATGGAGCTCTTCACCGCGCCCTGCATGGCATCATGCATCTCATCGAGGATCATGCGAAAGCGGCTGGCATCCCGCTAAGATTCGCAGCATCCAAGCTGGTCGAGGGGGATCCTCTCGTGGAGCAGGCGCTCGCTCTGGAGGCGAATGAAAAAGAGCTTTTGCGGCACATTCTCGCGCAGCTTGAAGAAGAGCGCGGTCTTGACTGCGCGGCTGCGATGGCAGATATGCGCTTCCTCTTTATCCGCCGTCTCTGTGAAAGGACGGTGGTGAAGCCGCAAGAAAGCAAAGAGCATGCGCGCAGCCAGAAGATCGACCGCATCCTCACGGGGAAGTATACCGCCATCCCGATCTTCATCCTGATCATGGGACTGGTCTTCTTCCTCACCTTTAATGTCATCGGCGCTTTCCTGCAGGACGCTTTGGCAGATGGCATCGATCAGGTGACTGCGTGGGTGGATGCCTGGCTCACGGCTGAGGCGGTGAATCCTGCCATCCGCTCGCTGGTGGTGGATGCTATTTTTCAGGGCGTCGGCAGTGTTATTTCCTTCGTGCCGGTGATCGCCGTCCTGTTTTTCTTCCTGTCTCTTTTGGAAGACGGGGGCTATATGGCCCGTATCGCCTTCGTCATGGATAGGCTGCTCAGAAAGCTGGGCCTCTCCGGACGCAGCATTGTGCCGCTCCTTGTCGGTTTCGGCTGCAGCGTACCGGCTGTCATGGCGACGCGGACGCTGCCCTCGGAGCGTGATCGACGCATGACCATCATGCTCATCCCTTTCATGAGCTGCTCGGCCAAGGTGCCGATCTATGCTTTCTTTACGGCGGCATTCTTTCCTCGAAATGGGGCGCTTGTCATGATCGGGCTTTATCTCTTCGGTGTCTGCATGGCGATCCTGACCGCCCTCCTCTTCAAGCGTACTCTTTTCAGAGGGGAACCGGTGCCCTTTGTCATGGAGCTTCCGAATTACCGCATGCCCGGCTTGAAAAATGTCCTGCGCCTCATGTGGGATAAGGCCAGAGATTTCCTCGAGCGTGCATTCACGGTCATCTTCGTCGGAACCATCATCATCTGGTTCCTGCAGAACTTTGATGTCCGTCTCAATATGGTGGCAGATTCCCAAGACAGTATCCTCGCCTTCCTTGCTGGCGCTGTCGCGCCTCTCTTTGCACCGCTCGGTCTTGCAGACTGGAAGCTTTCTACGGCGCTCATCTCCGGATTCATGGCAAAGGAGAGTGTCGTCTCTACCCTGACGGTCCTCTACGGGACGGAGGAAGCTCTCTCTTCGATCCTGACACCGGGCATGGCACTCACCTTCCTGACCTTCTGCCTGCTCTATACGCCCTGTATTGCGGCGATTACTTCCGTCAAGCGGGAGAATGGGACGGGATGGGCTGTGGGGATGATTGCCTTCCAGTGTGTCGTCGCATGGATCGCCGCCTTCGATGTGCATCTCATGCTGTCTGCCTTTGGCGTGGCATAAGGAAACGCTGATTAAGGAAACGCTGATTCGATCGCAGAATCGGATCTCATATGTTTTTTTATACATGGTGTCGTCGACATTCTCCTTACATAGCTCGAAAATACAAACTTTCATACGAAACTTTTTGCGGATATGGGCAAAGAGTCTCGCATGAAAGTTTTTCGCTTTTCTATGCGAAGAATCGTTTTGTATTGACGGCTTTTCTTTTTTGGTGCTATGATGAGAAAAATCCGTGAAGAAAAGGAGACTCTTATGATGCAAAAACCATGGAAGAAGAAAGCGCAGTTCGCGCTCCTCCTATGCGCCCTCGCGTCGGGGCTGCTGGCAGGCTGCGGGCAGACCGCGCCGAAGGTGAGTGCTGTCTCTGTGAAGACGCTTCCCGTGCAGAAGAAGGATGTCATCGTCTCAAAGCAGTATGCCGGACAGGTGAAGGCACTCGATGCCGTCTCGATCAAACCGAAAGTGTCGGGGACGATCGTGGAGAAATATATCCGAAGTGGGCAGTTCGTCGAAAAAGGACAGCCGCTCTATAAGATCGATGACCGGCAGTATTCTACCGATGTGCTCTCCGCGGAGTCGGATGTGGATAAAGCCCTGACGACACTGAACAATTCGAAGATCGATCTTCAGCGCTACGAGAAGCTCGCAGAGACGGGGGCGATCTCGGAGCAGACGCTGACGACGCAGCGGGCGACGGTCGAGACGAATGAGTCGAATTATCGGAACATGCAGTCGCTCCTGCAGAAGGCGCAGGAAAATCTGGACGACACCATCATTCGTTCGCCGATCTCCGGCAAGCTCTCTGTGAATGAGATGTCGCCGGGGAGCTTTGTGACGACGGGGAATACGGAGCTGGTCTCTGTCGGCTCCGTGAATCCGATCGCCGTGCAGTTTTCCATCTCAGAAAATGAGCTTTTGAATTTCCAGCAGGCTGTGATGGAAAATCGGCAAGACGCGCTGCCGCCGGATCAAATGATCCCGCAGGCGACGCTCACCCTGAGCAATGGCATGAAGCTTTCGGAGGTCTCGAAAAACTATGTGATGGATCGCGAGGTCTCGCAGAGTACAGGGACGATCACTATGAAGGCGATCTTTGAAAATACGGAGCAGGTCCTTCTTCCGGGGATGTTCGCTCGCGTGACGCTGCAAAGCCCCCTCAGGAAGGATGTACTTCTTGTGCCGGAGCGTGCGGTGCAGCAGGTGCTGGATAAGTCCTTCGTCATCGTGTGCGGGGATGACGGTCTGTCAGTCTCGAAGATCGTGACGCTCGGGGATAAGGTGGGCAGCTACTATATCGTGAAGAAAGGACTCACGGAAAAGGATGTCGTCGTCGTCGAAGGTCTGACGAATCTGAAGGAGGGCCAGAAGCTGAACCCGAAGGCCGTTACGGCGGAAGAATTGGGCCTGTCGTTGGAAGAAGAATAGTTAGGAATTAGGAATGAAGGTGGCGGCTTCGCCGAGATCGAAGGCTCAGGTCGCAGCTGTTCTGGCATTCGTTATCTCACATACGACGTTTCTCGCCGCTCAGGATGACGAAACAGGGCGATGCCCCCAATTCGTATTCCAGTCACCAGTCACTCACTATGTAAATGGAGTTGCCTTATGTCAAAATTCTTTATTCGGCGGCCGATCTTTGCGATCGTGGTCTCGCTGATCATTGTGCTTCTCGGGCTGATCTCTCTGGTCAGTCTGCCGATCGCGCAGTATCCGCAGATCTCACCGCCGACCATCAATCTGTCAGCCAGCTATACGGGCGCGAATGCGGAGACGGTGAATCAGACTGTCGCGCAGGTGCTCGAGAACCAGCTGAACGGCATCGAAGGCATGGACTACATGTCTTCCACCTCTTCCAATAACGGGAGCTACAGCCTGTCGATCGTTTTTAATCTCGATACGGACGGCAATACGGACTCTGTCAATGTGCAGAATACGGCAAATCTGGCGAAGAACGGGCTGCCGAGCGAGGTGCAGCAGACGGGGCTGTCCGTACGCAAGTCCTCCGGTGATATGGCCCTCATGGTGAATCTGTATTCACCAAACAACACGTATGACACTGCGTTTCTGAAAAACTATGCAGATATTTACCTCTTGGACAAGCTGAAGCGTGTCTCGGGGGTCGGCAACGTGAATGCCTTCGGCTCGACGTACGCGATGCGCGTGTGGCTGAATCCGGATAAGCTCGCAGAGCGCGGACTCACGGTCTCGGATGTGACAAGTGCCATCAAGGAGCAGAATCAGGCGGCTCCGGCAGGCACGGTCGGCGCACCGCCCACGCCGAAAAATCAGGAGAAGCAGTACAGTGCGAAGGTGGAGGGCCGTCTTTCCACGCCGGAGCAGTTTGGAAATATCATCATCAAGTCGGGAAGCGATGGTCAGTTCGTCCGTCTCCGCGATGTGGCAGAGGTAGAAACAGGCGCGCAGAGCTCTTCGGCGGACTCAAAGCTCGACGGCAAGACAGGGGTCGGCTTTGGCGTACAGCTGACGAATGATGCGAATACGCTCGAATCGGTCACGGCGGTGAAGAAGATCCTCGCAGAGGCGAAGAATGATTTCCCGCCGGATCTCGAGTACAAGATCGTCGTCGATAACACCGCCTTTATCAATGCATCGATCTCCGAAGTGGTCGATACCTTCATCGAGGCGCTTCTTCTCGTCATCCTGGTCGTCTTTGTTTTCCTCCAGAAATGGCGCACGACCCTCATCCCGATCCTTGCGGTGCCGGTCTCCATCATCGGTACCTTTGCGACCTTTGTCGTGCTCGGCTTCACCATCAATACGCTGACGCTCTTTGCGCTGGTGCTTGCCATCGGCATGGTCGTCGATGATGCGATCGTTGTCATCGAGAACGTGGAAGAGCATATGGCCAAAGACCATATGCCGGTGAAGGAGTCCACGGAAAAGGCGATGGATGAGGTACAGGGGCCGATCATCGCGACGACAGCGGTGCTGGCTGCCATTTTTGTCCCGGTCGCTTTTCTCGGCGGGACGATGGGTGTCCTCTACAAGCAGTTTGCGATCACCATCACAGTATCAGTAGCGATCTCCGCTCTGGTCGCACTGACCTTGACACCGGCGCTTTGCGGGATGCTCCTCAAGGCGGAGGATACCGCCGTCTCGAAGGGCGTGATCGGCCGCTTCTTTGCCAGATTCAACAGCGCTTTTGATGCGGTGCGCGATGCGTACACGGGCAAGGTCGGCTGGATGATTTCCCATCTGAAGTATGCGGTCTGCTTCCTTGTGATCATCGCAGGACTCATGGGGTTTTTCTACAAGCTCGTCCCTTCGACCTTCGTACCGAATGAAGACCAGGGCATGTTCATCGCTTCGATCACGATGCCGGAAGGCACCTCCATGAACCAGACGGTCAAGGTCGTCGATGCGGTCGCCAAGGAGACGAAGACGCTCCCCGGCGTCGATGCCGTCATGACGAATACCTCGGCAGGCTCGGCGAATCTTTTCGTCCGGCTGAAAGACTGGGAGACACGCACCGGCAGGGACGACAGTCTCTCCGCGATCCTTTCCGCTTTCAATCAGAAGATCGCAGGAGCGCATCCGGAGGCGCAGGTCATGGCCTTCGGCCCTTCTGCCTTGCCGGGTCTTGGCATGGAGGGCGGATGGGCGATGCAGGTGCAGGACAATACGGGACTCTCTGATGAAGAGCTGGGAAATCTGGCATCGAAGATCGTAGCTGAGGCGAACCGCCGTCCGGAGCTCTCTGCCGTTCGCAGCAATTTCAAGGCCAATACCCCGAGCTACGAGTATCATGTGGATCGAGAGAAGGTCAAGAGCCTCGGCATCCAGCTCTCCGATGTTTTCACCGCGCTGCAGGTGAATTTCGGCGGCACACAGGTGAATGATTTCAACCAGTTCGGCCGCTCGTACAAGGTCATGCTGCAGGCAGATACCCGCTACCGCTCGGAAGCGGACAGCTTGAAATTTATTTCCGTCAGATCCCAAGCGGGCGACATGATCCCGCTCGATACCATCCTGACGAAGTCCATCACGACCGGCCCGTCCTCCATCAGCCGTTTCAATGGCGTGCGCTCCATCTCCATCCAGGGCAGCGCAGGGAGCGGCTACAGCTCCGGCGAAGCCATGGCAGCGGCAGAAGCGGTCGTGAAGGAGATCGCTCCGGCGGGGACCACCATCGAGTGGTCCGGTCAGAGCCGCGAGGAGCAGAAGTCGGGCTCGTCTACGATGAAGGTCTTAGGGCTGGCGCTGGTCTTTGCTTTCCTCTGCCTTGCGGCACTCTATGAGAGCTGGTCTGTGCCGCTCGCAGTCCTCTTCACGGTGCCGACGGGCATCTTCGGCGCGGTCTTCTCAGAGTATGTCGTGAACAAGCTGGCCGCTCTTCTGGGCACGACCAGTGACGGCTACCAGAATAGTGTCTATATGCAGATCGGTATCATCATGATCATCGGGCTGGCTGCGAAGAATGCCATCCTCATCGTGGAATTTGCGAAGGAGCGTGTCGATCACGGGATGGACCCGGTAGATGCTGTCAAGGAAGCGGCAAAGCTCCGTTTCCGCCCGATCCTCATGACAGCCTTCACCTCCATCATCGGCTGTCTCCCGCTCGCTTTGGCGACCGGCGCCGGTGCAGCGGCTCGCTGCGGCATGGGCGTCGCTGTCGTGGGCGGTATGTGCTTTGCGACCGTCTTCGGCATCTTCCTCATCCCGTGCTTCTACCTTGTGACGATGGTGATAGCAAGAGGCCTGGGATCGGTGGCAAAGGGGCGGGGAAGCGGCTTTTGACGGAAGAGGCAGGCGGCTTTCCGTCCGCCTCTTCCCCTTTGGAAAGTTTTCCGCATCTCTTTTCTGACGCTCATCAATATTCCTCTTGACAGAAATGCCAAGGGAGATTATGATTACATCAACAACATAAACAAACCGTTGAAGCGGAGATAAAAACAGTACGTGCACTTACAGGGAGTCGGGGCAATGAGAAGCCGGCAGAACGCAGATTGTTAAATGGACCGCTGAGGGCGCAGTGAAAAGGAAGATCCCAGTAGCTTGCGACGTAGGGCATACGTCAGTTGCCGGAGATATGTTGGTATCTCGCTAAGAGCAGGGGTCATACCCTGAAGCAAGGTGGCACCGCGGAATAGTATCCGTCCTTGACAAGTTTTTGTCAGGGACGGATTTTTTATTTCTCCCTGGGAAGGAGCAGCCTATGAATACGAACCGGCGATGGCGAGGGAAATTAGGAATTAGGAATGGTGGTGCGGCGCAAAACAAAATAGAAGCGCCGCGAAATTAAAAAAACGGTATTCTCGTATCGTCCCTAATCCCTAGTCACCAGTCACTAGTCCCTAGCCGCTTTTACCAAGGAGGAATCTATTATGATCAAAGAAGCGATCCAGAAAATTGTACGAAAAGGCGACCTCAGCTATGAAGAAGCCTATACCGTGATGAATGAGATCATGGACGGCAAGACCACACCGACGCAGAATGCGGCCTTTCTTGCGGCGCTCTCGACGAAGAGCACGCGGGCGGAGACGATCGATGAGATCTCCGGCTGTGCAGAAGCGATGAGAGAGCATGCGACGCCAGTCCCGCATCCGGGCATGAAGGTCCTGGAGATCGTAGGTACCGGCGGTGATGGCTCGAACAGCTTCAACATTTCCACCACGGCTGCTTTTGTCATTGCGGCGGCGGGCGTGAAGGTCGCCAAGCATGGCAACCGTGCGGCATCCTCGAAGTCCGGCACGGCGGATGTGCAGGAAGCCCTCGGCGCGAACATCGCGCAGGACCCGAAAAAAGCGCTCGAGATGTTGGAAAAGGTCGGCTTCTGCTTCCTTTTCGCACAGAAATATCACGCAGCGATGAAGTATGTCGGCGGCATCCGGAAGGAGCTGGGCTTTCGCACCGTGTTCAATATCCTAGGCCCCTTGACAAATCCGGCGAATCCAGATTATTTCCTCCTTGGCGTCTATGATGGCTACTTGGTAGAGCCGGTCGCCAAGGTCTTAGACAAGCTCGGCGTGAGGAATGCGCTCGTCGTCTACGGCGAAGACCACTTGGATGAGGTCTCACCTTCTGCGCCGACGCAGGTCTGCGAGCTGAAGGATGGCTATTACCGCACGATGACCATCTGCCCGGAGGACTTCGGCCTCACGCGGGGCAAGAAGGAGGAGCTCGTCGGCGGTACGGCCTCTGAAAATGCGGAGATCACCAAGGGCATCCTGACCGGCAAGCTCCGGGGAACGAAGAGAAATACAGTGCTCATGAATGCCGGTCTTGCTCTCTACGCAGCCAAAGCGGTTCCCACCATGCAGGAGGGCGTCGCAAAGGCGGCCGAGATGATCGATAGCGGAAAAGCGTATGAGAAACTCGAGGAATACGTCAAGGTGTCAAATCAGTGACTGGTGACTAGGGATGAGTGGCTAGGGATTAGGAGCCGCAAGTGACTGGTGACTTGCATACTACTTTCGGGCATCGCCTTTTATAAAAATCGACGCGAAGCGTCGTTCTTCCTGAGCCTTCCCCGCATGGGAAAGGCTATTCATACTCGCGGCGAAGCCGCCACCACAACCCCGAACCCTATCCCGTTTGAATGATATTTGATTCTACCGATAAACGGAGTAATGATTTCCATGATACTAGACGACATTGCTGCCGAGACCAGGCGGCGGATCGAGCGGCTGAAGGCGGACGGCTACTATGGCCGCCTGCATGAAGAAATGAAGCACTTCACGCCGCAGACGGATGATCTGTTTTACAAGAATCTGGCAAGTGACGGGCTCTCCCTCATCTGCGAGCTCAAGAAAGCGTCTCCTTCGAAGGGGACGATCAGCGAGGACTTCCCCTTTGCGGCGATCGCCAAAGAGTATGAAGCGGCGGGGGCTTCCGCGATCTCCTGCCTGACAGAGCCGAAATGGTTCAAAGGCGATATCGCTTACCTGAAGACCGTGGCGCAGGAGGTGAAGATCCCCGTGCTCCGCAAGGACTTCATCATCGACCGATGCCAGATCGAAGAGGCGGCGCTCGCAGGGGCTTCGGCCATCCTCCTTATCGCAGCCATCCTCTCCGATGAGGAGATCAGAGAGTTTCTTTCCTACGCGAGGAGCCTTGGCCTTGGCGTCCTGGCAGAAGCGCATGATGAGAAGGAAATGGAGCGGATGCTTGGCGCAGGGGCCTGCATCGTCGGCGTGAATAACCGCGATCTTCGCGATTTCACCATCCATCTGGAAAATACCGAGCATCTGGCAAGGCTCGTGCCCAAGGACCGTATCCTTGTCTCGGAAAGCGGCATGATGTCAGAGGCGATCGTGAAGCAGATGCGAGAGGCCGGCGCCGACGCCGTCCTCATCGGCGAGATGCTGATGAGAGCGGGGGAGAGAAGAGGAAATGTGATCCGAACCTTGAGGGAAGAGAATCAATAGTGGGTTAACCCTGAAGTTTGAAAGCGGGGATGAGTAGCTGGGGATTAGTGACTAGGGATTAGGAGCCTCGAGTGACTAGTGACTGGTGACTAAATGCCGCTTTCGAGCATCGCCACTATCTATACTCTGCGGTGCTTCCATATTTTTATGCGCCGCACCAGCACTCCTCACTCCTCACTCCTCACTCCTCACTCCTCACTGGCGAGCAAAGTTTTCATCCACAATCAGTCGACGAGCCGCACCAAGGGGCTAACCCTGAACCCATACAAACAACCAACAACGATCGATCAACAAAGCGAGGTACCCACTATGAATACACGATTTGGCGAATTTGGCGGACAGTACATTCCGGAAGTCCTGATGAATGAAGTCCTGAGAGTACAGAAAGCCTTCGAAGAATGCAAGAATGATAAAAGCTTCCAGGATGAGCTGCATGATCTCTATGTGAACTACACCGGTCGTCCGTCGATGCTCTATGAAGCATTGAACATGGAAAAGGACTTGGGCGGGCCGCGCATTTTCCTGAAGCGTGAAGATCTGAATCACACGGGCGCACACAAGATCAATAACTGCATCGGGCAGGCGCTCCTGGCCAAGCGCATGGGCAAGACACGCATCATCGCAGAAACAGGCGCGGGACAGCACGGCGTGGCAGCAGCCACCATTGCGGCGCTTTTCGGTATGGAGTGCGAGGTCTTCATGGGAGAGATCGACACCGAAAGACAGGCTCTGAACGTCTATCGCATGAAGCTCCTCGGGGCGAAGGTACATGTCGTCAAGACAGGCTCTCGCGTACTGAAGGATGCCGTGAATGCAGCGATGCAGGAATGGAGCCGCCGCTGTGATGATACGCATTACGTCATCGGCTCGACCACGGGGCCGGCTCCGTTTCCGGAAATGGTCCGCTATTTCCAGAGCTGCATCGGTCGTGAAGCGAGAGCGCAGGTCTTGGAGCGTACCGGCCGCCTTCCGTCCAAGGTCTATGCCTGTGTCGGCGGCGGCAGCAATGCAGCCGGCACCTTCTATCCCTTCGTGCAGGACAAGGATGTGGAGCTCATCGGCTGCGAAGCAGGCGGCAAGGGCATCGATACCCCCTACCATGCAGCGACCGTGAATCGAGGCCGCATCGGTGTATTCCATGGCATGAAGTCCCTCTTCTGTCAGGATGATGACGGCAATATCACGGAAGTCTATTCCATTTCCGCCGGTCTTGACTACCCGGGAGTCAGCCCTGAGCATGCGTACCTGAACTCCATCGGCCGCGCCCGCTACGTGGCGATCACGGATGAAGAAGCCGTTGAGGCCTTCGAATACCTTGCCAAAACGGAAGGCATTATCTGCGCCATCGAGTCCGCTCACGCCGTCGCCGGCATGATGAAGGAGATCCGGACGATGGATAAAAATGACATCGTCGTCATCACCCTTTCCGGCCGCGGAGACAAGGACGTCGCCGCCATCGCCAGATACCGCGGAGAGGATATCCATGACTGAGGGGATTGAGGGCTGGTGGCTAGTGACTAGTGACTGGTAGCTAGTGGCTAGGGATTAGGGATTAGGAGCGCCGAGTGACTGGTGACTAAGAGATCAGGAGACAGCAGACTCCCGTATCGTCATTTCGAGCGAAGCGAGAAATCTTTGTCATTCGCGGCTCAGTGGTCGATGTGTGGAAATCCCAAAACGGGAAGCCTGTCAGCAAGAGACCTTCGGGCACCACTATTTCTCATTTTTCATTTCTCATTCAAGCGAGGTTTTCAAACGTAATCAAGGGGTGAGCCAACCGACGGGCTATCCCTGAACCTATACATACAGCAAAAGGAGCCTATTTATGAGCCATACAAGTGAAGCATTCAAGAAGGGGAAGACGATGATCGCTTTCCTGACGGCAGGTGTCCCGTCGATGGAAGATACCGTGAAATATGTACTTGATCTGGAAAAAGCAGGCGTGGACCTGATCGAGATCGGCGTGCCGTTCTCCGATCCCATCGCTGATGGGCCGGTCATCATGGAAGCGGATGTGAAGGCGCTGGAGAACCATGTCCACCTGCCGCAGGTCATGGAGCTGGTGAAGACGCTCCGCACGAAGACACAGATCCCGATCGTGCTCCTCACCTATTACAATCCGGTCTTCAATTATCCATCGGCTCGTTTCTTTGAGGAAGCGAAGGAGATCGGCATCGACGGCGTCATCATCCCGGATCTTCCTTTTGAAGAGCAGGGAGAGATCCGACCGCTCGCGGATGCGAATGGCGTCGATATCATTCAGATGGTCGCTCCGACCTCGGAAGAGCGTATCCGTGAGAGCTTGCGGCATGCGACCGGCTTTGTATATGTCGTTTCCTCCATGGGCGTCACCGGCATGCGCGGCCATATCCAGACTGACCTTCGTGAGATCATCCGCATCGCGCGTGAAACGACGGATACCCCGCTGGCTATCGGCTTCGGCATCCACACTCCGGAGCAGGCCGGAAGGATGGCCAAGCTGGCTGACGGTGTCATCACTGGCAGTGGTGTCGTGGATATCATCAATAAGAATGGCAGCGATGCCTCCGAGAAGCTCACCGCATATATCCGCGGACTGAAGGCAGGCATGGCGCAGTAAGAGAATAAAACAGAGAAACGATAGAGAGGCGCTCTATCGTTTTTTCTTTGGGCAGAATCTGTTACAATAGAAAAAAAGGAGGGATGAGAATGGATAACACAAGACGCAGAGCCTATATCAAAGAAAAGCTGCAGCAGGCAGATCAGCGGCTGCGCGGGATGGATCTTGCGAAAGAGTGCGGCGTGAGCCGGCAGGTCATCGTGGGGGACATGGCGCTCCTTCGCGCCAAAGGGATGGATATCATCTCTACGCCGCGTGGGTATTATCTGAAAAAAGAGAAAAAAGCCTGCCTTCGCATACTCGTCTGCCGTCACGACCGGGAGGGGACAGGAAAGGAGCTCACTGCCATCGTAAGAGCAGGCGGCATCATCCATGACGTGCGGGTGGAGCATGAGATCTACGGCGAACTGCACGGACAGCTGGAGATCAAGAGTGAAGAGGATGCCGTTTCCTTTGTGCGTGCGATGCAGAACAGCGGATCTCCTCTCCTCTCGGATATCAGCGGCGGCATCCATACCCATCTCGTCGAGACAAAGACGGAAGAAGAGATGGCGCAGGTGATCCATGCGCTGAGGGAGATCGGCGTGCTGTATGAGTGACTAGTGACTAGTGACTAGTGACTAGTGACTGGTGGCTGGTGACTGATGCTTAGTGACGGTGACAGAGAGTAGGGAGTTCTGACGATGCAGGAATTTATCATACAAAAGGAAGAAGCAGGGCAGACGGTGATGAAGTACCTGGCGCGGCTCTTGCCGGAGGCGTCCATGGGGCTTCTTCGTAAGAGCATGCGCAAGAAGAATATCGTCCTCAACGGAAAGAAGATCGAAGGAAGAGAAAAGATCGCCGCAGGTGACAGCGTGAAGGTCTGGTTCTCCGATGAGACGATCGAAAAATTTCGCAAAAAGAAAGAAGAAGCGCCAAAGCGTGACTACCCTGACTTTGAAGCATGGGTCCTGTATGAAGATGAAAACATCGTCATCCTCAATAAACCGGCAGGCCTTCTCTCGCAGGGGGACACTTCCTGCGCTCCGTCCCTGAATGAAGCCCTTCTTGCCGCGCGGGAGAGCGGAGGCAACGTCAAGCCCTCTATCTGCCACCGGCTGGATAGGAATACCAGCGGCCTCGTCATGGCAGGTAAGACCGTGCGCGGACTGCAGGAAATGAATGCGCTCATCAAGGCACGCGCTCTCACGAAAGTGTATCAGGCGCTCGTTTATGGGAAGACGCCGTCTTCGGGGATCTTGAAAGGGTACCTCGTCAAGGATCACGAAAGAAATCAGGTGCGCTATACCCCGTGCGCGGAACCGGGTGCGTTTCCCATCGAGACGCACTATGAGACGCTTGTAACGACAATGGCCCATGGCTGTACCTTTTCCCTCGTCCGTGTCAGGCTCGTGACAGGACGCTCGCACCAGATCCGCCTGCATTTTTCCTCCATCGGTCATCCGCTTTTGGGCGATCGGAAATATGGCAGCCGCGCGAGCCTTGCCGCATCAGAGGCGCTTCACATCCGCCGCCAGCTCCTTCATGCGGCCTCGCTCACCTTTCCTGTGCTTACGGATGATTTCGCCTATCTGTCCGGCAAGACATTCACCGCGCCTTTGCCGGCCGATTTCGCCTCTGTCTGTCATTTGGGGCGGCATGGAATGACAGGTGAGAAAAGCGGAAAACGGAACGGTGAGAACTGAGTCGAAGAATCTTGCAGGCAGAGGGGAAACGAGAGATCCTTCGAGCGAGGCGACCGTTCTGACAACGATTTATTTAGTATTTCCTTACATTTCATACAATACGAGGTGTATCAATTACGGACTCCAGATTTCTGATCGTATTTGCAGACATTCTGCTGCCTCTTCTCTGCGGCATGGGTCTTAGGCGGTGGGGGCTTTCGAAGGACATCCTTCACTGGATCATCAAGGCGAATGTGGTGGGCGTGTCTACGTTTCTTTCCATTGTTTCCTTCTGGTCGGTGCAGGTGACAGCGGAGCTTTTGTGGCTTCCGATCTCTACGCTGCCCATCTGTTTCCTGCCTGTCGCGGTCTTCTATGCCTTAGAGCGGCACCGCTTCTCGGATGCGCGGGAGCAGGGGAGCTACCTCATCTCCATGATGCTCGGAAATATCGGGACGCTCGCGGGGCTCTGTGCGTATGTCCTCTTTGGCGCGGTCGGCTTTGCCTATGTACAGCTCATCGCAGTGCCGCAGATCCTGATCATCGTACTCTTCTGCTTTCCGATGAGCCAGTACTACTATGACAAGTGGGCGAATCACGGCGCGGGGAAAAAGATGGAGATCCATCTCTTGCGTCTGCTCTGCACGTGGAATCAGCTCCCTGCTGTCGGCGTGGTCATCGGTCTGACGCTTGCGGGGCTCGGGGTGGAGAAACCGCAGTCTGTCACGACGCTTTTCACGATCCTGATCCATGCGGGGGCTTGGATGGGAATGGTGCCTGTCGGCTATGATCTGAACCTTTCGGCGGTCAAGGAATATGGGGGAAGGCTTTGGCCGATCTTCCCGGTGAAATTCATCCTGCTTCCGGCGGTGATGTATTTCCTGACGAGTGTATTCGTCTCGGATGCGACCATCCTGACCTGCGTGGTACTCGCAGCCGCGGCGCCGACAGCCATCTTCGCTGTGGCGTCTTCGCAGCTTTATGGACTCAATGTCAATCTCGCAGAGTCCTCCTTCCTCACGACGACGCTCGCTTTCCTCTTCGTGCTGTACCCGGTGATCTACTGGTGGGAGAAAACGAATTAGGAATGAGGAGTTGTGGTGACATATAATAGAGCGCCGTTTTTTTATCGTATGCAAAAAGCGTATCAAGTTCAAATTTCTGAACCTGATACGCTTTTTATGATATAAGAGTCGGCGCTTCTGAAATTTGTGCGCCTCACATTCACTCTCCAGTGAAGCAAAGTGAGAAAAGGCAGATGTGGCGTAGGCTAAGGAAACGCTGATTCAATCGCAGAGTCAGATTCTACAAGAATTTTTATACATAGCGTCGTCGACATCCTTCTTAAATAGCTCGCTATTCGCGTCGGATGTCTCCTCGCTATGCATAAAACTTCAAGAGTAAAATCTGACAACGATTGAATCAGTGTTTCCCTAACAGATCACATTCTCCTGCTCCCCTTTCAGGTATGCGCGGAGGTTGTCCATCACGATGACGGCACGGCGGGCCATGGCTTCCTCGGTGAAGAAGCCGACGTGCGGGGTGAGGACGGTGTTTGGTGCAGAGAGGAGAGGATCGTCCTTGGCGAGCGGAGGTTCGCCGTCGAAAACATCGATGCCGGCGCCTGCGATCTTTCCTTCCCTGAGGAGGTCAGCGAGGGCGGCATTGTCGATGACTCCGCCGCGGGCGGTATTGATGAGGATCGCTCCCGGCTTCATGAGAGAGAGCTTTTCCCGAGAGAGGAGGCCGCGCGTCTCGCCCGTAAGAGGCAGGTGGACGGAGATGATGTCGCAGGTGGAAAGCAGGGTGTCGAGGTCGGTATAGGTGATGCTCGCTGCCTTCCGGGAGCGGCTGTAGCCATAGACATCGGCGCCGAATGCGGAGGCGATGTCTGCGACACGTCGTCCGATGGCACCGGTACCGATGATGCCGAATTTCCGATGGCCGATCTCGATGCCCATGAGGCCGGCACTGGTCTTGCCATTTCTGGCAGCGCATCCGCCTTCGGACAGCTTGCGATAGAGGGCAAGAATGAGCGAGAACGTAAGCTCTGCCACGGACTCGGTCGAGTAGCCGGCACAGTTCGAGACGGCGATGCCCTTTTCTTTGCAGTAATCAATGGCGACATGGTCGACGCCGGTGAATGCGACGCAGAGGTATTTGAGCGATGCGGCTTTCGCGAGCGCTTCCTTCCGAAGCGGGTAATTGGCAATGACGGCAAGGTCAGCATCCGCAAGGCGATCGCCCAATTCATCCTGGTCTTTCGGCAGGCTGTCATAGGCGGTGATGGTGAAGCCGTCTTTTTGGAGATCCGTCGTCAATGTGTCAAGAAGGGCGCTGCTGATGGCGAGTGGCTGTGCGATGACGATGTGTTTCATGAGAAGGACTCCTTTCATTGAGGAATAGCCCAAGGGGCATGCCGTCCCTTAAGAGGTTCAGCGGGGAAGGCGCGGCACGTTCGTCATCCTGAGCGGAGAAAAACGTCGTATTTGAAAAAATGGCTTATCTGAAACAGGAGAACTGAGTCGAAGGATCTAAGCGCCGCAGAATATATAATGGGCGATGCCCGCAACAGGCATTTCAGTCACCAGTCACGAGTCACCAGTCACTCTGAGCTCCTAATCCCTAATCCCTAATCCCTGGTCACTTTTTTTAAAAGACAGCACCGCTCTCCCCGGCAGCTGGGAGAGGAAGACACCGGCGGTCATGGAGAGGACGCCGATCATCTGGCGGGCGGTGAAGCTTTCATCGAGGAAGAAAACACCTGCAATGCCGCCAAAGACCATTTCCATGCTGAGGATCATCGAGGCTTCGGTGGGCGGGAGATATTTTTGCCCGACGGCCTGCAGCGTATAGGCGACGCCTGTCGAGAGAAGACCGGTATAGAGGATCGGCCACAGGGCGCCTTCGATGCCGGAGAGAGTCGGCGTTTCGAAAAGAAAGGCAAGAATGAAATTCAGGACGCCGGCGACGAAGAACTGTCCCGAGGAGAGGAGGATGGGAGAGAAGCGCTGTGTGAGGTAGGTCATGGCGTGGATCTGGATGGTGAAGCCCAGCGCACAGAGCAGCATCATGAGGTCGCCGGAGCTGATAGAGAAGTCTTCGGTGATCGACATGAAGTACACGCCGGCCATGGCGAGGAGAGCGCCTGCGATGTGCGTTATGCGGAGCGTTTCCTTGAGGAAGATCCCCATGATCGGCACCATGAGGATGTAGGTCGCAGTGAGGAAGCTGGCTTTCGAGGCGGTGGTGTACTGAAGCCCCACTTGCTGAAGCGTCGCACCGGCAAAGAGCGGAATCCCTACCATGAGGCAGGCGGCAGAAAGCGGCATATTTCTTTGAAGCGGCGGCGGCTCTTCATGTGTTGTAAGGATGATGGGGACGAGCGCAAGCGAGCCTAAGAGGAAACGGACGCCGTTAAATGTATATGGCCCGACGGACTCCATTCCGACCACCTGTGCGGCGAAGGCAAAGCCCCAGATGAGTGCTGCCAAGAGCAGCAGTAAACGGTATTTCATGGTATTCTCCTTTGGATGATGTATAATAGTTATTATAACAGATGAAAGTGAATGCTGCGGATGATTTCGAAGACTTGTAAAAAAGAAGTAGCCGGTGACTTGTGGCTAGTGGTCAGGGATAAGGAGTGACTAGTGACTGGTGACTTGTGACTAGGAATTAGTAGCTAGGGATTAGGTTTGCGATACGAGAAAGTCGCTAATTTCAAACTTCCGCGGCGCTTCTGATTTTTATGCGCCGCACCACCATTTCGCATTTCCCATTTCTAATTTCTCATTCAAACGAGGCTTTCCAGCGTAATCAAGGGACGACACGCCCCAAGGCTAACCCTGCACCATAAAAAGGAGACTTTCTATGTCGATTCGTATGATCGCCATCGATCTTGATGGCACGCTTTTGCATGATGATATGACGATTTCCGCCTATTCGCGTGAGGTGATCCAAAAGGCGATCAAAAAAGGCTATGAGATCGTCGTCGCCACCGGACGCATGTGGGATTCGGCGAGATCGAAGGTTTCGCTGCTCCGCTTGGGAAATGTCCCCGTCATTTGTTACACGGGTGCATGGATCATGTGGAGCGAGACGGGCGAGCCGATCTTGCAGGATGGGCTCTCGGCCGATCTGGCGAGCCGCGTGATGCTTGCCGCAAAGGAGAGGGGCTGGGAGGCGACGGCCTTCTGGGACAATCATATTTATATGGAGAAACCGAACGGCAGCGAGGCGAAGTACCAGAAGTATCGCACGCAGAAGCCGCAGTACCTGGGGGAGGCCTTCTATCATCCGCCGATGACGGTGACGCGTGTGGTCTTTGCGGATCCTTCAGAGGAGGAGCGAGACCGCATCCGTGCCTTTCTGGAGAGCCGTTTCGGAGAGGAGATCACCGTCGTCTATCCGGGGGATGATTTCGTCGATGTGCATAAAAAGGGCATCGATAAAGCATCGGCGCTCTCCTTTCTAGCCGAGAGGAGAGGCATCCGGCCTGAGGAGATCATGGCCTTCGGCAATACGGAAAATGATGTGCCGATGCTGCGCTACGCAGGCGTATCCTACGCCGTCGCCAATGCGGATGGGGTCGCGAAAGAAGCGGCCGGTCACATCTGCGCTTCGAATGAAGAGGACGGCGTCGCGAAGGTCATAGAGGAGCTGGTAGCTAGTGACTGGTGACTGGTCGCTAGGGATTAGTCACTAGGGACTTGAATACCGCCTTCGGGCATTGCCCCATATATATTTGCGGCGAAGCCGCTACCTTCCCCGCTGAACCTGTTGAACCCTTTGCACCCGCTACCCTGCCCACCCAAAAAGCTCGTTGAACGAAAATGTTCAACGAGCTTTTTTGATTTCAAATAACCAAGCAGCCAAAACGATCCTCAGTCGAGATGGAAACGGTAGCCGGAGCCCCAGACGGTCTCGATGCGTTCATAGGGATGACCGGCGGCATTTTTCAGCTTGTCACGCAGACGGTTGATATGGACAGTGACTGTTGCGGGTTCACCGATGGGATCGAAGCTCCAGATCTTTTCAAAGAGCTGCTCTTTTGAAAAGACTTCATTCGGATGCTGCACGAGGAAGAAGAGCAGGTCGAATTCTTTGCCGGTGAGTGGCACCTCCTTGCCCTTCAGGAAGACCTGACGGGCTTTCGGACGGATATTGAGGTCGCCGACATAGAGGCCCTGTTCTGCCTGCGGGTGGATGGTATCCGTCTGGGTGAGGCGTTTGTGGGTGGCGAGCTGCGCGCGCAGGTGCGCCATGAGCACGGTGCCGCGGAACGGTTTCACGATGTAGTCATCCGCGCCGAGGCCGAGACCACGGACGATGTCAGCGTCTTCGGTGCGGGCGGTGGCGAAAATGATGGGCGCATTCGTGCGTTCTCTCATTTTGCGGCACAGAGAGAATCCGTCTTCTCCCGGCAGCATGACGTCCAGGATGATGGCGTCGATCTCGACCTCATCCATGATTTTCAAGGCTTCTTTGCCATCGGAAGCGACATAGGGCTGATACCCGGAGCCTTCGAGAAAGTCACGCTCCATATCAGCGATTTTCGGTTCATCTTCTACAACCAGTACTTTGATCATTGTGTGTTACTCCCTTCTGCCAGCGGGATCTCAAAAATTAATTGCAAGCCATTGTTGTTGACCGCCGAGTAGCGGCCTTTGTGTGCGGTGATGATCTCAGCCACGATGGCAAGTCCCAGACCGCTGCCGTTGCTGGTCTTGCTGCGGGCTTCGTCCGTGCGGTAGAAGGCTTCGAAAATGTGAGGCAGCTTCTCCTTCGGGACGCCCGGTCCATCATCGGTATACATGAATTCGGCGTATTTCCCCTTGACATGGAGGGAAATACGTACTTCGGAAATATCCTTATCTCTATATTTTATCGTATTTGTTAGTAAATTGAAAATAATTCTTTGAAATTCTTTTTCATCCACCATTGCGATGAGCGAGTCATCCATGTCATAGGTTACATGCACCTTTCGGGAGTCGAGGTAGTCCTGGTCTTCTGCGATGAAGCTGCGGATGACCTTGCTGAAAGGGAGGGGCTGCGGATGACAGATGATGCGGCTCGTGGAGAGCTTGTTGTATAGCGAGAGCTCTTCGATGAGGCGCGAGAGGTCATCTGCGCAGGAGGCGATCGAGTTCAGGTACTGCATCTGCTTTTCCTTCGTCCGCCCGAGTCCGAGCTGCAACGCTTCGGTGTAGCCCATGATGGCTGTGAGCGGGGTCCGAAGGTCATGTGCGATGCCGGAGAAAAGGATCTTGCGGCTCGTATTCGCATGCGCGCGCTCGGCGATACTGCTTTTAAGATTGGTCTGCATCGTGCGGAAGGTGTCGCACATCTGCCCGAGCTCGTCATCGCTGTAGTGATCGACGATGACATTGAAATTGCCATGCTGGATCGCTCGTGCTGCCATCGACAGCTGCTGGAGCGGGATCAGCATCTTGTTTCTGGTCATGTTGTAGAAATGGTAATTCATCCGGGCGGAGAGCGCGATGATGAGGAGCATGATCATAGCAAAGGCACCGTAGACTTCGACCGAGTGATGTGGGTCATTCGCGGCAAAGTAGGTCGCAGAGAAAAGCAGCAGCACCAGTGCGGAGAAGACAGGGACGCAGATGAAGAGAAGGATCTGTATCATCATCTGCTGCGTCAGCCCGTTCTTCGTCTTCTCGAAAAGAAGGGCGTCTTTGATGGTCTTTTCCATACAAGCCTCGATGGGGAAGGGGAGACTGCGGGGGCAATCTTGGCTACGAATGAAAGCCTCGCTTGAATTAGAAACGAGAAATGAGAAATGGTGGTGCGGCGCATAATAATATGGAAGCGCCGCGGAGTATAAATAGGGCGATGCCCGCTTTAGACGTTAGACTTTAGACATCAGACATCAGACATCTGACGTCTATTTCCGAGTCTCCCAGTCTTTTAGTCTAATCCCTGATACCTAATCCCTAGTCACTCATCCTCAAATACGAGCTCTACGGGACAGTGGTCACTGCCGTGGATCTCCGGGTGGATAGAGGCGCTTTGGATGGTCGGACGGAGGGCATCGGAGACGATGAAGTAGTCGATCCTCCATCCTATGTTCCGCTCGCGGGATTTTGCAAAGTAGCTCCACCACGAGTAGGCTCCCTTTTCATCCGGATGGAGGAAACGGAAGGAATCGGTGAAGCCTTTCTCCAGAAGGGCATTCATTTTTCCGCGCTCTTCATCTGTGAAGCCTGCATTCTTATGGTTCGAAGCGGGATTGGCAAGGTCGATGTCTTCATGGGCGACATTGAGGTCGCCGCAGAGGATGACCGGCTTTTCTTTTGAGAGTCTTGTCATATAGTCTGTCATCGCATCCTCCCATGTCATGCGGTAGGAAAGTCGCGTGAGGCCGCGCTGGCTGTTCGGCGTGTAGCAAACGATGAGATAGTGACTGCCGAAGTCGGCGGTGATGATACGCCCCTCCTGATCATGCTCCTCGATGCCAAGGCCATAGGTGATGGAAAGCGGTTCCCGCTTCGTGAAGAGTGCAGTACCACTGTAGCCCTTCTTCACGGCACTGTTCCAGTACTGGTGGTAGCCGGGAAGCACCATCTCGATCTGGTGCGGCTGAAGCTTCGTCTCCTGCAGGCACACGCAGTCTGCATCGAGTGCTGTGAAAGCGTCCATGAAACCTTTCTTCATGCAGGCTCTGAGACCATTGACGTTCCAGGAAATATATTTCAGTGTTCCCATAGTCGTCTCCTTTGTGGGAATTATCCTAATATCATGATAAACTAACTATAACATAAATCATATTATACACCATGAGGCAATGGTATGGATAGATGTCGATATAGAGGACGAGGCGGTGGATGGAAGGAAAATGGAAGATCCGTCGCCATTTCTCATGGGGGGAGGCCTTCCCGGGGACCATGGGGCGGCAACACTCCCCTTTATTTTATGCTATAATAAAGGCAATGCCACGTGGGCAGCTGTTGCAAGCAAAGAAGGAAAGGATGAAACCTGATGAAGAAAATTGTTGTGACTGTTATTGGTGCTGACCGTGTCGGCATCGTCGCCGGTGTAGCAAAACAGCTGGCGGAAGAGAACGTGAATATTCTTGATATTTCCCAGACCATCGTGGACGGGATCTTCGATATGATCCTGATGTGCGATATGGAGAACGCCGCATATTCCTTAAAGGAGATCCAGGATCATATGGGGAAACAGGGCGAAGCGCTGGGGGTAGAGATCCGTGTCCAGCTCGCTGACATTTTCTATGCTATGCACCGCATCTGAAAGGAGACACCATGCTTGATATAGAAGACATTCTGGCAACGGAGCGCATGTTTGACCAAAACAAGCTCGATGTGCGTACCGTTACCATGGGGATCTCTCTCCTTTCCTGCGTATCCGATGATGAGAAGACCCTTTGCGACAAGATCTACGATACCATCTGCCGGAAGGCAGAGCATCTCACCGAGGTCACCCATGACATTTCCAGAGAATACGGTGTGCCGATCATCAACCGCCGCATCTCGGTGACGCCGATCTCTTTGGTGGCGGGCGGGCTTACGACGGCCAGCTATGTGCCGATCGCAGAGACACTGCAGCGCGCAGCTGACACTGTCGGCGTCGACATCCTAGGCGGCTTCTCCGCACTCGTCGATCGCGGCATGAGTGCTTCGGACAAGAAGCTCATCGACTCCATTCCGGAGGCACTCGCTGCGACAAAGAGCATCTGCAGCTCGGTCGCTATCGGTTCGACCAAGGCTGGCATCAATATGGATGCGGTGAAGCGCATGGGCGAGGTCGTGAAGGAAACGGCAGAGCTCACGAAGGACCAGGACGCCTATGGATGCACGAAGCTCGTCGAATTCTGCAATGCGGTCGAAGATAATCCCTTCATGGCCGGCGCTTTTCACGGTGTGACGCAGGGAGATACCGCGATCCATGTCGGCGTCTCCGGTCCGGGCGTCGTGAAGCGTGCGCTCGAGGATGTGAAGGGCGCCCCCTTCGAAGTCGTGGCCAAAACGATCAAGAATACGGCATTCATGATCACGCGTCTTGGCCAGCTCGTCGCAGAAGCAGCGACAGAGCGTCTCCATGCGCCTTTCGGCATCATCGACCTTTCGCTGGCTCCGACCTCGGCTGTCGGTGACAGTGTCGCAGCAGTCCTCGAAGAAATGGGCCTTGAGAGCTGCGGCGGTCCCGGCACCACGGCGGCTCTTGCGCTCCTCAATGATGCTGTCAAGAAGGGTGGCCTCATGGCCTCTTCGAGTGTCGGCGGACTTTCCGGCGCTTTCATCCCGGTCAGTGAAGACCTCGGCATGATCGAAGCCGTTCAGAGAGGCAGCCTGTGCCTGGAGAAGCTCGAAGCCATGACCTGCGTCTGCTCTGTCGGCCTTGATATGATCGCCGTCCCGGGGGATACCAGCGCATCCACCCTCTCTGCGATCCTTGCCGATGAAGCAGCGATCGGTATGATCAATAACAAGACCACAGCTACCCGCCTGATCCCGGTACCGGGCAAGAAGCCGGGCGACATGGTCCAGTTCGGCGGCCTCATGGGCTATGCACCTGTCATGGGGATCAGCAAGTTCAAGGCAGACGAATTCGTAGCAAGAGGCGGCAAGATTCCTGCGCCTCTCCGCAGCCTGACAAACTAAGCGGTATAAGAAAAGCACCAGCGAGAGCTGGTGCTTTTTGGATTGAAGTTGTCGGGTTCAGGTTGATGGGTTCAGGGGGGCGGCGCATTCATAATGATATAGCGCCGCGAATGTTGAGCTGGCGCTTCGCGCGTATCGTCATTCCGAGCGTAGCCGAGGAATCTTTTTCGTTCGCGGCCAACGAGTTGGTATGAAGGCATCGGAAAATGGGAAACACCGTATCTCGATGAAATTGGAATACGGTGCTTCATGCAAACGGTTTGCCTGAACTATTGATGATACGGCTGCAACAAAGATTTCTCGACGTCGCTCGAAATGACGAAACGGGGAGATGATTGCCCCATATAATCTGCATTTTTATAATTCTGCGGCGCTTCTGCTTTTATGCGCCGCACCAATCCCTTTGAACCTTTTGAATCTATAGAACCCGCTCCCCTTCTTTCGCACACAGTCAAAGGACGGCACGCCTCCTGAGCTAACCCTGAGCCTTCAATCATAAATCCCTAAACTTCCACATATATATCCCCACGCAGATCACCGCGGAGAGAAGGGAGCCCATCGGGGCAGCAAGGCCCATCGGAGACAGTGTCTCGGGGAAGAGGAGGATGGCGAGGTAGGTGCCGGGGACGCGGACGGAGACGATCGAGATCATATTGTGCAGGAAGGAGTAGATCGATTTCCCATAGGCAGAGAAATATCCAGAGAAGCAGAAGTGGATACCGGCAAAGATGCAGTCGATGACATAGGTACGGAAGTATTCACCGCCAAGGCGCACGACTTCCGGCTCATGGCTGACGAAGAGTGAGATGACCCACTCGGCGCAAAAGTGGACGATCAGGGTCGTAAAAAGGCCGAAGATGATGCATACACGGATGCCGTACAGGAGCGCCTGCCGCCCGCGCTCATCGTTTCCGGCGCCTGCATTCTGTGCGGCGAAAGCGGCGACGGTCGAGAGCATGGCAGAGGGGACGAGGAAGAGGAAGCTGATCACCTTCTCCACGATGCCGACTGCGGCGGCGACTTCGACGCCGCGGCTGTTCGCGATGGCGGTGATGATGAGGAAGGAGATCTGGATGAGCCCGTCCTGACAGGAGATGGGAAGACCTATGGCAAGGAGCGTCTTCATGCGGAGGGCATCGAAGGTGAAGGACTTCTTCGGGAAGGCAAGGCCAAGGTCGGCGCGGGCGAGGTACAAGAGGCAGAGGAGGACGGAGACGGCCTCGGAAAGAATGGTGGCTGCGGCTGCTCCGGCGGCCCCCATCGCCATGGGACCGATGAAGATATAGTCAAGCAGGAGATTGATGAGACCGGCGAGAGCGATAAAGTACATCGGCGTCTTTGTATCGCCAAGCCCGCGGAAGATGCTGGCAAGGACATTATAGGCGACGATGAAGGGGATGCCTGCAAAGCAGATGAGAAGGTACGCCCTTGTATCCTCCCATGCTTCCATCGGGGTCTTCAGCCAAGAGAGGATCAGATCGCTCGAAAGGAGGAGGAGCACGGTGCTAACGAGGCTGAAGAGGGCAAAGAGCAGCACCGAGCTTCCGATGCAGCAGGAGGCTTCCTTCCGATCTCTGCCGCCCACCGCGCGGCTGATGGAGACGGTCGTCCCCATGGCGAGACCGACGATGATGACGGTCAGCATGTGCATCAGCTGGCTTCCGATGGAGACGGCCGTGATCGGTGCGGCACCATTGAAGAGACCGGTGATGAAGAGATCGGCCATGCCGTAGAACGTCTGCAGAAAACAGGCGAGAAGGTAAGGGATGGCGAAAGCCATCATTTTGGGGAGCAAAGGCCCTTGGGTAAGATTGATTCCGGTCATAGGATCCTCTTTGTACAATGAATAGCCTGCCGCCACTCACGCAGGCTGCTGCTTCATGGAGACAATCATATCACAGGCGAGGCGCTTGCGAAATATGGCTTTGGCAGGTGGTCTTCTGCCTGCATTTGCTTTTTTCACGTCTCTGCTATAAGATGAAGGACAAATGAGGTGATTGGTATGTACATGACAGCACAGCGCAAGCGTCTTTTTCAATTCTTCAACGATCATCCGGATGCTTCCTTTTCCGCCAGAGACATCCAGGCTCTGCTGAATCGGTCAGAAGCGTCTGCGATCAGTCTCAGTGCGGTGTATCGCAATCTGGCTTCTTTGGCAGAGGCCGGGCTGATCTTGAAATCGGCGGCCAGTGATGGACAAGAAACATTGTATAGGTTCGTTGGGGCGGATGCCTGCCGGGATGAGCTTCATATGACCTGCCTTTCGTGCGGTCAGACGACCCATGTAGACCATGCGACCGCGCGTGCTCTCGCGCAGGCCTTGGCGGGCAATGATGAGTTTCAGATGAATCTGGGACAGACCACCATTTACGGCTTATGCAAAAAATGCCGGGAAAAATAATTTGTTTCTTACACAAAGAAGGACCCGTTCGGGTCCTTTTAAATTTGAGAAAATTTCGCAAATCTGTTGACGAAAGGGCGGGAAGCGATTATAATGGGGTTCTGATTTGCGAAAGTATCGCAAATCTTCATGATGGTTTCTGCTTTCGAAAGAGGGGCGGCCGGAGGGGCTGCTGCGGGTTTTGCGGATGCGGTATGCTGCAAGATCATGGCGGAGCGCATTGCCTGTCACAGACAATGCGAGAAAGAAACCTTTTCCTCTCCGGTCACATGGCATCCCTGCTTTCTACCGTAAAGGAGTTCTTACTATGAAAATGAAAAAAATAGGTCTTTTCATAGCGACGCTTGCCGCTTGCCTGATAGGCGGCGTTGCATTGACAGGCTGCACGCCGGGGCAGAAGTCAGCGGCTTCTCTCCCGCCGGAAAAGAAGATTCAGATCGTCTGCACCAATTTTCCCGGTTATGATTTTGCAAGGCATATCGTAAAGGATCATGGCGAAGTCACCATGCTGGTGAAACCCGGTACGGATGTCCATAGCTTTTCTCCCTCGCCGAAGGACCTGAAAGCGGTGGCTGACAGTGACCTTCTCATTTGTACGGGCGGTGACTCTGATGAATGGGTAGGGAAGATACTGGATGCGACCGGCAAGAAGCCCGGGAGTGTATTTCGGATGATGGATGCCGTGAAGCTGTCAGAAGAAGAGCATCCGGAAGGCATGCAGCCTGAAGAGGAAGCAGAGAAAGAGGCGGGCCCAGAAATGGATGAGCATGTATGGACCGCTCCTGCCAATGCCATTGAAATCGTCAAAAAATTGAATGCTTCTATTTCCAAGCTGGATGGTGCGCATGCGGAGGAGTATCAGAAGAATGCAGAGGCATATATGAAAGAGCTCAGCGATCTGGATCAGAGCTTCCGTGATGTGATCGATCATGCAGATAGAAAAGAGATCATCGTGGGAGATCGCTTCCCCTTCCTGTACTTTGTGAAGGAGTACGGTTTGACATATGATGCGGCGTTCCCGGGATGCGCCAAGGATACGGAAGCCGATCCGAAGACCATTGCCTTTTTGATCAATAAGGTCAAGGCAGATCAGATTCCCGTGATCTTCCATATCGAATTGTCCAATCAGCAGATGAGCCGCTCCATTGCAGAGGCGACAGGAGCCAAAGAGAGACAGCTCAATTCCATTCATAACGTTACGCAGAAGGATTTTGACGCCGGCGTCACCTATGTGGATCTGATGAGACAGAATGTCAAGACCTTGAAGGAGGCATTGAACTAAATGAGCGTATTGGATTGTCGGGATCTTTCTTTTGCATATGAAGGAAGGCCGGTGCTGTCGCATGTGAATTTTTCTTTGGAAAAAGGGAGCTATCTGGGCATCATCGGTGAAAATGGCTCCGGTAAAAGTACTCTCATCAAAGGGATCCTGGGGCTCAAAAAACAGGCGTCAGGTGAGATCCGTCTCCATTTGCCGGACGCGCAGAAGGGGATGGGCTACCTGCCGCAGCAGCAGACCATGAAAAAGGATTTTCCGGCCAGTGTGTGGGAGGTCGTATTGTCCGGCAGGCTGAGTCAGCTTTCCTTTCCTTATCGGTACAGAAAAGTAGATCGGGACTGCGCAGAGCATATGCTGCAGTTTCTATCCCTTTCCTCTTTGAAGAATCATGCATTCCGTGAATTGTCGGGCGGACAGCAGCAGAGAGTGCTTCTGGCGCGGGCACTGGCGGCAGGCAGTCAGGTGCTGGTACTGGATGAACCGGTGACCGGGCTGGATCCTCGCATCACGGAAGAGATGTATGCCATGCTGGAACGATGCATTCACGAGTTGGGACTGACCATCATGATGGTATCCCACGATCTGCCCCGCGTATTTCATGAGGTTCATCAGGTTTTGTATCTGGCGAAAGGGAAGCAGATGTTTTTCGGTCAGACGGAGGACTTTCTCAAAGCGCATCCCGAAGTCATACGGCAAGGAGGGATCCTGTGATGTCTCTTATTCTGGAATTGCTGCAGTATCCCTTTATGGTGCGTGCGCTGGTGGTGGGCATCTTGATCTCGATCTGCGCTTCGCTTTTGGGGACCAGTCTGGTCCTCAAACGGTACTCCATGATCGGTGACAGCTTGTCCCATGTGGGCTTTGCAGCGCTGGCAGTGGCCTATGCCTTTTATCTGGATCCTTTGGTGATTTCCATCCCTGTCACGATGGCAGCAGCTTTTCTTCTTTTGGAATTGAAGGAAAGCATGCGCATCAAAGGGGATGCGGCGACGGCGCTTCTTTGCAGCAGCGCTTTAGCCGTGGGGGTTCTTGCCATTTCTCTCACCAGAGGGATGAATACGGATGTGTCCAATTACATGTTTGGCAGCATCCTTGCAATGAGCAGCGCAGATGTATGGCTCAGCTTGACAGCGGGCAGCATCATCATCCTCCTGTACATTCTCTTTTATCATCCTTTGTTTGCCGTGACTTTTGATGAATCCTTTGCCAGCGCTTCCGGTGTGCGGAGCCATTTCTATCATCTGGTCCTGGCACTCATGACGGCAGTCACGATCGTGCTCGGCATGCGTATGATGGGCGCGCTTTTGATCTCCAGTCTGATCGTATTTCCTGCCATTACGGCGATGCAGATCTGCCATCGATATCTGACCACCATCGAGACATCCACGCTGGTGGGACTTGGCTGTTTTCTGGTGGGGATCACTCTTTCCTACGCATTATCCATTCCCACCGGGCCCTGCATTGTTTTGATGAATCTGATCGTTCTTTTTGCGGTTATCTGTCTGCGAAAATGGAGAGAAAGAGGGCGCTGCGCTTGAAACGATGGGCTTTCTATCTGCTGCTGGGCATGCTTCCCGTACTGGGAGGCTGCGGCAGAGAGCAGGTAGCAGACAATATGATACTCACGCACAAAACGGTACAGGCGGCGCAAGGCAAAGCACCTCAGGAAGTAAAGCCTGTATACGTGGAGCCGTCGGTCTTATCCAAAGGCATGGAGAAGGACAGCCAGGGAAATATCATTTACCCTTATTTTGAAATGAAGTATGATATCGCAAAGGATGAGAAGACATTTCCATATGACCATCCGGACATTGTGGTGGGCGATGCTCACTATATGACGCAGATCAACGACTGGTACATGCATTTTAACAATTATCATGACAAAACCGTGGTGATCGAAGGGTATTTTCTGTCGATCAATGGGCATTATTTCATCGGACGCAATGGACCGACCTGTCCTTACTGCACAGGCGGGTATGTGGATTTTGAATTCAATTCCCGACAGGATTTCACAGGCTATATTCATGGAGATACATGGATCCGGCTCTATGGGATCCTTCGTGAGGGAATGGGACATATTTCCAAAGACATCACTGCGCCCTTCTATCATTTGGAAGCGGTCAAGGTGGAAAAGATCCCTTATAACGGGAAAGGAACCATTGCTGATTGAGAAAAGTACGGCTCTATGCACGGGAATAGCGATCGGCACTTGCAAGAAACACTGCTGTCTTACCGGCAGTGTTTTTTTCTTTTGAAATACGTGTAGTAAAGAGACCAATATATATGATAAAATAATGTAGTTATTTTCTTGTTCATGAATATTTTACAAGGGTCATTAGAATGAAACAGACAGATACAAAATCATCCAAAGACATAAAGCAGACAGATAGTCCCGGCCACTGGAAGATCTGGTGGGCGATCGCGACGCTGGTGCCTTTTGGCTTTTCCTTTTTTCTTTCCTGGTATTTCGGCGCGCCGGGCGGATTTGAGCTTTCTTCGCAGGTGAAGGTCTTCCTGCTCTTCCTGCAGGTCGGTTTTGTGACGGCCTATTTTATCCGGCACCACCTGACGCGGGCTGCCGTGCATCTGTGGATCACCATCGGCTTTTTGTGGCTGCTCTCACTCATCGTGCCGTACCTTTCGACGCAGACGGATGTGGTGCTCGACATGTCGGATATGTCAGGCGAGCTCTCTGCGCCGCTCTATCTGTTCATCTCCTGCCTCTCTGCGGCATGGATCCTGCCAGGGAAATGGCGCATGATCGCGCGCATCGCGTGCGTCGTTCTGATGCTCCTTTATGTGGGCATCCAGTTCACGTATGTGGGCTACTACTTCATCACGCATTCTCTGATCTCCATCAATATGCTTTTGGCGCTCGCGCAGACGAATCTTGCCGAGACGAAGGAGTATATCGATGTGAATATCCCGTATGCCGAGCTTATCCTGGGGACGCTTGCGATCCTCATCCTCGCGTGGCTCATTTTCCACAGCAGCCGTTTCTCCTTCAATGGCCGCCTTCCCGTTTCCCGAAAGGCGTGGTGGGCGATGGCGCTGCTCTTCCTTGTGAATGTCGGTCTCTGCTGTCTGTCCATCGGGGCGACGCGACTTGCGCATGTGTATTATGAGACCTACGAGACGCTTTCCAGCTTCTCCGATTTCCAGACGATGGTGGAGAAGCGCCGCCACATGTCGATTAAGGATCGCGTCTTTGCCGCGCAGCTCAAGGCGGCGCCGGACGGTGTCTACGTCCTCATCATCGGCGAGTCTCTGACGCGCGACCACATGGGTGTCTATGGCTATCACAGAAATACCACGCCTTTCCAGACAGAGGCCGCCGCAGACTCTCACTATACCTTCTTCAATCATGCCTATTCCTGCTATACACAGACTGTCCAGGTACTGACCGAAGCCCTGACGGAGAAGAACCAGTACAATGATATGGAGCTGGTCGATGCCTATTCCATCATTGACATGGCAAGGCAGGCCGGCTTCCATACCACATGGATTTCAAACCAGTCCCGTTATGGTGTCTGGGATACGCCGATCGGCGCGATCGGAAGCGCCTGTGATGATCAGTACTGGATCAACCAGTATGTCGGCACAGATGTCGTGACGAAGGACTTCGATACCGCCCTCATCCCCTATCTGCGGAAGGTCGATCCGAAGAACCGCCGCCAGCTCGTCGTCGTCCACCTCATGGGCAGCCACGTCAGCTACTGGGACCGTTACCCGTCCGAGTTCTATCACTGGCCGGAGAGCATGGGGAAGGCACGCTCGACGGCTGACGTCATGAATGATGAGTATGACAACTCTGTCCTCTTCAATGACTACGTCGTCGAAAGCATCATGAACGAAGCCGTGAACTACATGAAAGCGGACAGCGTCCTCTACTTCTCCGACCATGGGGAGCAGGTCACTGAGCGTCCGGGGCATAATGCAGACCAGTTCGACTACACGATGGTACACATTCCCTTCTGGATCTACACCTCGGATGACTACCAGAGGAGCCACCCGCGCACCGTGAAGACCATGTGGGAAAGAAGAAATATGCCATTCACCAATGACATGCTCTACGATACCTTCATGGGTCTCATGGGACTTACGGCGACTCGCTACGATGAAAAGTCCGACATCCTTTCCCCTGACTTTGATAAAGATGTGACGACGCTCATGACCATGTACGGCAATGTCATGGTCAGAAACGATACCGAGCAGCTCGGAAGCAGCAAGGAGGCAGAGGACGAGCGCTGGAACAATGATATCCATCGCCGCCGCCTCTTCGCTCCGTCTTTCGATTGGAGCCGGTATCAGCCCGTCAAGATCGCGGGAGAAGAAATCCCCGATGTACCGAATGCGGGAGCAGGGCAGTAGAAATAGGTTTTGAGGGTTCGCCCTTTGATTCCGCTTGAAAGCTTCACTTGAATGAGAAATTAGAAATGAGAAATGCGAAATGCGAAATGGTGGTGCGGCGCAAAAAATAATGAAACGCCGCAGAATATAAATAGGGCGATGCCCGCTGGAGATGCCAGATGCCAGACGTCAGATGTCTAATGTCTCCCAGTCTTTTAGTCTAATCTCCAGTCACCAGTCACTCATAATCCCTAATCCCTAGTCACTTTACTTTACTTTATTCCCGAAAGGAGTCTCCCATGCGTCTCAGACGTAAACCATGGATCGAAGAAGCCATCAAAAATTACACCTCCATCCTCTTTTTGGAGGAACCGACCGACATGAAAGGCAAGTGGGCGACACAGTTTCCCCGTCCGGAGCAGCCGCTCCATGTGGAATTCGGCACCGGCAAAGGCCAGTTCATTTCCGGCATGGCCGCGCTCCATCCTGATGTGAATTACATCGGCATGGAGGTGCAGGAAGGCGTCATCTACTATGCCGCACAGAAGACCGCGGAGAAGGATCCGCCGGTAGACAATGTCCGTCTCATTTTAGGCGATGTGAGCGAGATCCTGAATATTTTTGACGAAGGCGAAGTCGATGTGATCTACCTCAACTTCAGCGACCCCTGGCCGAAGAAGCGCCACGCCAAGCGCCGCCTCACCTATCGTGATTTCCTGAAACGCTACGCCGTTATTTTAAAAGAGGGCGGTGAGATCCGCTTCAAGACGGATAACAAGGATCTTTTTGATTTCTCCGTCGAAGAATTTGAGGCCATGGGCTGGCAGCTTTCGGACGTGACCTATGATCTTCATGCCGCTCCCGTCCCCGGGGATGTGGAGACAGAATATGAAGAGAAGTTTTCCAGAAAGGGGAACCTCATATGTCGTCTCGTAGCGAGACGTCCCTGAAGGATACGAAGTATGTGCCCGAGTGTCTGAAATGGATGCTCATCGCGGCCGCCATACTGATCGCCATCGGGGCGATGAATGTCTATAATGCCACCTACTATATGAATATGGCGGCAGGCGATGGGCCGTATACCCACTTTTTGAAGCATGTCGGGGTCTTGGCGCTCAGTCTGGCCATCGGCGGCCTCGTGGCTTGGTTGCCGAAGGGCTTCATCCGCGGTGGGGCTGTCATATGGGTCGGATTCACCTTGGTGCTGCTCCTCCTCGTTGTTGTAGCCGGGCATCGGGCGAATGGCGCGACGCGCTGGATCATGCTCGCGGGCTTCTCTCTCCAGCCGTCTGAAGTTGCGAAAGTGACCGGCCTGATCTGGGCGGCATCCTTTCTGGCCAAGCGCATACGGAAAGGAGAGAAGATCACGCTCGTCAAACGCTTCTTTCGTCCAGTCTTCCATTTCGCGGATCGGAAGAAAAAGGAGAATACCTTCCGCTCTATGATCGGATACTTTCTGCCGCTCTATGGGCCGCTCGTGATGGCACTCTTTGTTCTGAAACAGCCGGACATGGGGACAGCGGGGATGATTCTGCTCTTCCCCCTACTTCTCTACGTCTTGGCAGGACTGCCGCTTTTCGAAATCCTCTTGGGCGTAGGGGGTGCGATCGTCACCTTTGCGATTCTCGTCATTGCTGAACCGTATCGCATGGACCGTGTGGTCGTACTCTGGGATCCCTTCTCCTATGCGGCGAACCGCGGCTACCAGACCGTACAAAGCCTCATCGCGGTCGGCTCCGGCGGACTCTTCGGGCAAAGCGTCGGCGAAGGCATGTCGAAATTTCTCTACCTGCCCGAGCAGTACACCGACTTTGCCTACGCCGTTTTCAGTCAGGAATTTGGCTTCATAGGCTCTGTTTTCGTCCTCATTCTCTACCTCGTTTTTCTTCTTGCCGGATTCGCTGCAGCCAGAAAGCTGAAGGAGACCTATGCGGCGCTTCTCGTCTACGGACTCACCATGCTGATCTCCGTGCAGGGCATCGTCAATATCGCGATGGTCATCGGCTGCTTTCCGGTCACCGGCATCCCGCTGCCCTTCATCTCTTATGGCGGGTCCTCGCTCATCATGAATATCATCTCTGTCGCACTCATCTACGGCACCACGGTGCAGAGCCTTCGTGAGACAGATCTGGAGGAGCGAAAGCGCCGGATCGCACAGATGGAAGGGCGCGGGTGAGGAACTGCTGACCGGGGATCTCCCGGAAGAGGCTTCCTTAAGCGCTGCACCGCATACCATTTCGAGAGCTTCCCGGAGGCTGGCATGAAGTATAATGAAAATGACACGCTCGATGTGCTGACCCGGCGTCTTTCCTTGGCCGCTGCCGAGGGAAAAGGGATCTGTTTCCTTCCTGTGGGCTCCGTGAAGGGGGAGGGAGTGACAGCTCTTAGCCGGGCTGCAAAGGAGATCCGAAAGAGAACCGTGAAGCCTCTTACGATCCTTGCACTGACCATGGACATGGTCGCTATGGGGCGTATGGCGCTTGCCATCAGGGCTTGCGGCTTCGAAGGCGCGGTGATTTGTAAGCAGGATGGGATGCGCTTTCTTGCGACCGTGCATGGCGGGAAGCTTTCCGCGGAGCGGCTTTCCCCGTCTGATCTTGCATTTCCCGAAGAGAACGAATGGACACCCTACCATGAGATGGCTTTTTATCTGGGGATCACGCTTTATGCGGCGGGGATGGAAGAGGCGCTTCTTCCCGCGATGGACCGGGCAAGACACATGGCGAAAGAGCTTTTGAAGGACAAAACGGTTTGATTTTATGGGATCATGAATGAAAATAAAGAGTAAGCAAAAGCCATGAGAAACGGCGATTCTCATGGCTTTTGGTTTGCTTACATTCTCTTTACAAACTTTACTGTACGATGATAGATGGATTCCCGCTTTTTTTATATAATTTATTTATAAACAGGACTCGTTTCGCAAGGGGTTCGTATGTCTATCAAAGGAAACACTGATTAAATCGTTGTCTGATTTCATTCTTGGATTTTTATACAGAGTAAGGAATCATCTGACGCGAATAGCGAGCTATTTAAGGAAGATGATGACGAAGCTATGTACAAAAATCCATATGAAATTCGACTCTGCGATTGAATCAGCGTTTCCCAAGGTTCATATAGGTAAGGAAACGCTGATTGCAGCGTCAGACGATGGAGTCCGTGTTTCCTTGGGAGGAGCACGGAATGAATGAAACAGTAAAGATCTGCTTTGGCCTGATCGGCGGCCTGGCACTTTTCCTGTACGGCATGAATACGATGAGTGATGCCCTGCAGAAAACCGCTGGGGAGCGCATGAAAAAGATTCTCAGCTTTTTGACAAAGAATCCGATCATGGGGGCGCTCGCCGGAGCGCTGGTGACGGCAGTCCTGCAGAGCAGCTCGGCGACCACCGTCATGGCGATCGGCTTCGTCAGCGCCGGACTGATGACACTGCCGCAGGCGATCTCCGTCATCTTCGGTGCGAACATCGGGACCACGATGACAGCGCAGCTCCTGGCATTCAAGCTCAGCGACTACATTTATCCCATCATTTTCATCGGCTTCATGCTGCAGTTTGTCGGTAAGACAGAGAAGCTGAAGAATATCGGCATGGTCATCTTTTCTTTCGGACTGCTCTTTGAAGGGATCGAAATCATGGGACATGTGATGAAGCCGCTCGCAGGCAGCAGCGTCTTTGTTGACCTGATGGCAGAAGTCTCTTCGACACCGGTCTTGGGCGTACTCCTCGGCGGCGTGATGACGCTGGTGGTACAGAGCAGCTCGGCTACGATCGCCGTGCTGCAGAATTTTGCGGCCCAGCCGGCAGCTGACGGCGTCAGCAGTGTCATCGGCCTTACCGGTGCGATCCCGATCCTTCTGGGAGATAACATCGGTACGACGATCACAGCCATTCTGGCATCGATCGGGCAGACGAAAAATGCGCAGCGCACCGCGATCGCGCACAGCATTTTCAATATCAGCGGAAGTCTTGTCTGCCTGTGCATCATTCCGCTCTTTGCACAGTTCGTACAGTACATCTCGCCGAGCGGCCGTGAGATCGATGTCATTTCCCGTCAGATCGCCAATGCACACACGACTTTCAATGTCGTATGTACGCTGGCATGGCTGCCATTCATCCCTGTCATGGTCAAGATCGTCAAAGCCATCATCCGCGGGGAAGACAAGAACCTCAAGGCCGCCTATGAGCCGCAATATCTGGATAACAATCTGCTCGATAAGCCGGCCGCTGCCATGTATCTTGTCTCTTTGGAGTTTGAGCGCCTGGTCGGACTGGCTGACCGGACGCTGAACCGGCTGAAGCTCGTCCTTGACAGCCAGCGAACCGCCAAGGATTATGAGGCCTTTCAAGAGGATCTGATGATCCTGGAACAGCTGCAGGGACGAGTCACCGAGTATATCACCAAGCTGCTTTCCGGCGGCTATCTGACCGAGCAGCAGTCGGAGGAAACGGCGAGGCTTCTCTTCGTCATGAATAATATCCAGCGCATGGGAGAGCGATGCAGGGATATGGATGAGGTCTGCCGGCAGGTGGTCGCGCAGAACCGTGTGTTCTCCTCGGTAGCCAATGAAGAAATCGTGAAGTGCATCACACTTGCCCAGTCGCTTCTCTCGCGCTCTGTCGAAGCCGTGAAAAAAGGCTCCAAAGAGATGGTGAACGATATATTCAGGGACACGGATCAGATGCGCCGCTCGGAGAGACGCTGCAATAAGGCACATCTGAAGCGTGTGAAAGCAGGCGAGTGCCATGCCAATATGACACCATACTTCTCCGACCTTCTCTACAACCTGAGCCGTATCGCGGACAACTGCGTCAGCATCGCAGAAGAAGCAGACACCGGTGCAGGATTTGCAGAGCTTCACAAAAATGCGAAGAAAATGGGATTCGTAGAGGGCAGCTGAGAGTCATGAAAAGGGATGCACCTTTCGGAGCTTATCGCATCTGTTTTTCGGCGAAAGGCAATAAAAAAGGCGATGTGAAATAACGATCATCTCATTTTCGCGTTCCATCTGCCGCGGGGGACTTGCAGCTCTCATAGGAGTGACCGGGAAACCTTATCCCAGCTGTCTTTCATGCCATAGTCACCCTATCCGCCTCTGCGGGTAATGCTATTAAGTTAAGCGGCAGAACGTTCTTGGCTCCCCATCGGGGGAGCT
>OCPT01000246.1_pt1 | contig 47929 bp, 48 predicted proteins | sample 1538741 | NCBI WGS metagenome assembly OCPT01 (sample SAMN04571723, study PRJEB22368) | human gut metagenome | biome: human gut; material: stool | host: Homo sapiens | place: Luxembourg | collected 2012-12-06 | reverse complement strand
ATTACCTATGAGAATAACTATTATTGTATTAATAATAATTAAATTATATTATTTTACATTTAAGGTTAGGACAATTTCTCCAGAAGAAAAGAAAGATATGGAAGCTTCAAAAGGGGAAATGGCTTAGTAGAATATAAACTTATAAAAGAGAAAGTAGGAAGTTGTAACAATGGAAAGAATATCATCTATGTTTTTTTGCTTATCATTATTAATTTATTATATATTAAAATTATTTAAGGTAAAAAAGAGTATATGCGTAAAAACACATATAGTTTTAGGAAGTATATCAGTTTTGGCTATGATAGCTGAATTTATTTTAAGAATTGGACAAGAAGGATTTATAAAGTATATTGGTTTTGCAGTTATTATGATTGTAATTGGAATAACTGGAGTTATGATGAAAAATAACTATAAATTATATAAGAAAATCCATATTATATTTACTATAGGGTTCTTTGTATATTTACCTATAGCTATTAAATTTCTGTAATTAATAAAAAATAATATTATAAATTATTATAGGCTTTACAAGTAAGTAAAGTCTTTTTTTGTGTTTGTGATTTATATAATGGAAATTTGGTAATGCTTATTTAATGAGGTGTTGCTCAAATGAATATCAATAAATATAAGGATTTAAGCAATCCGTTAGTATATATTTTTATTACATTTATATTATCGTCTATTTCATATGAAGCATATAGCAAGAATAAGTTGATGGGAGTTTTTTATGTATGTAGTTTTTTTGCCTTTATATTATATTTTAAGGGTATAAAGATAACCATATTAATCTTTCTATTTTTTGTTGTAGCTTTAAATAATAACATATGGTTTTATTCTTATATTCCTAAGGATATAGAGGCTATTAGGATAACTAATATTAGTAATTATTATTATGCTAAAGGAGAAATTAACGGGCGTATAGTAAATTTATATAATATTAATCAAGAAATTAATGTTGGTGATAAATTAATTGCAAGAGGGGAGTTTAGCAAGGATATAAATATTGTAAAAGGAATAGTAGGAGATTATAAAATAGAAGAATATTACATAGAGAAAGATGATATTATTTCTAAGTTTTATAAAAGAAGAGAAGAATTATTTAATAAAATAAGTGAAAAGCTAGGTAGAAGAAAAGCAGCGTTGATTACTTCAGTATCATTTGGATATAAAAGTGAATTAGATGAGGATCATAAGAGTTTAATGAAAAATTTAGGTATATCTCATGCTATTTCAATATCAGGATTACATTTAGCATTAGTATATAGTATTTTAAAAAGAATATTTGGAGTTAAATTAAGTTTGGTTATAGCATTTGCTTATGTGCTATTTACAGGGGCACCAGCTTCGGCTGTAAGAGCTTATATAATGATATTGATATTAAACCTTGGAATGGTTGTTAAACGTAATTATAGCCCTCTAGCAGCCTTGTCGCTTGCAGGTATAATAATTATACTTATAAAGCCATATGATATTTATAATTTAGGATTTATATTATCTTTTTTAGCAACACTAGGAATAATATTATTTAGTAAAAAATTAAATAAAAAGCTTTATAGGCTACCTAATTTATTCAGAAGTACAATTGCAATTTCAATTAGTGCTCAAATACTAACCTTTCCTATAATTTTATTGTATTTTAATGAAATATCCTTAAATTTTATAATTGGTAATATCATAGTTGTTCCATTTATTAATATATTAGTTGTCTTTGGAAATTGTCTTGTATTCTTTGAGTATATTCCTATTTTATTTAATTTTAGTTTGTATATTTGTCATTATATAATTAAATACATAGATGTTATTATGTATAAACTTGATAGTTTTTCTTTTGGCTTAGTTTATTTACATTATACTATTGCTTATTTTTATGTAGGGATACTAGTAACATATTATTTTTATAGAAAAGGATTTAAAGTGTTTTTATATTATCCTTTAATTATAGGAATATATACATTTTTATTAATATATAGTCCTTTTCTTAAAATAAAATATTATAATGATGGAGCACTTTTAATAAGTTATAGAGGGGAGCGGGTTTTGATTCAAACCAAGGAAAAGGTTGATGAAGAAAAATTAAAAGCTGTATGTCTTACAAATAGTATATTAAATGATTTAAATAAGATTAAAATAGATAATAAAATAACTTTAACTAAAAAAGGTGAAAATTACATTTTAACTACAGATAAAAATGAATATTTGCTATTTGTGAATTATGAAAAAAATAATAATGATTATGATATAATAGATTTTAGAAAAGGTGATATAAATGAAATAACGTTATTTAATGATGAGGTTATTAACAATTAGTGAGGAGTGGCATTAAACATTGATTAATATAGATGTTCTAGAAGGAGAACTTAAAAAAAATAATATTGAAAATGGATATATATTTTGTGGGTTAGATGAGGAATTAATTAAATCAAGTATTGATCCAATAATTAAGAAGGTTGTTGATAAAGATTTTTTAGATTTAAATTTTATAAAATTAGATGGTTTAACAACTACTTTTGATGAAATAGAAAATGCTTGTGAGACATTGCCTTTCTTTGGAGAAAAAAAGGTTGTATTAGTATATAGAGCTAATTTTCTAAAGGATAAACCGGATAAAGATGGAGCAAAAACATATACAGAACTTTTAAAATACATAAAGGACTTACCAAAGCATACAGTACTAATTATGTATTATTTATTTAATGATAAGAGAGATACTCCTAAAAAAAATAAAAAGCTATCTACTTTAGATAAATATGTTAAAGTTGTTCATTGTGATAAACTAAAAAAAGATAAATATTATAAAAAAGTTGAAGATTTATTTAAAGAAAAGGGAAGAAGCATAGGTAAAATTCAATTAAGATATTTTGCTGATAAGGTTCAAAATAATTTTGATATTATTAAAAGGGAAGTAGATAAATTAGATTGTTATGCAATTGGGAGAGAAATAACTAAGGAAGATATAGATAAATTAATACAAAATAAAAGTGAAGATGATATTTTTGATTTAGTTGAATATATTTCTATAAGAAGAGTTGAAAAGGCAATAGATTTATTAGATGAACTACTATTTAAAGCAGATCAGCATATGCTAATTATTTCATCTATAGGGAATCATTTTAAAAGATTATATGAAATAAAAGTATATTTAGGAAGAGGTAAAAGGTTAGATTTCTTTATGTCTAAATATAGATTACCTCAATTTGTATGTGAAAAATTAATGAATCAAGCATCTAAGTTTAGTATAAAACAGTTAAGTGAACTCATTAAAGTATGTGTTAATACTGAAACAAAATTAAAATCATCAACAACAGATAAGCAAATGGAAATGGAACTTATGTTATTTAAAACATTTATGGTCAAATAAAATTTTAAATTTTCATAATAAAAAAAGTGTAAAATAATAGCCGGTGATAACTCACCGGCTTCTTATTTTATTACGCCATAGCGTTTAACTTTGCAGCTAATCTTGATTTCTTTCTAGCAGCCATGTTCTTATGAACAGTACCTTTTTGAGCAGCCATGTCTAAAGACTTAGCAGCTTTAACGAATAAAGCTTTAGCTTCTTCAACGTTATTAGCAGCAACAGCAGCTTCAAACTTCTTTATAGCAGTTTTTAATGCTGATTTAATCATTCTGTTTTGTAAAGTTTTCTTTTCAGTAACTTTAATTCTTTTCTTTGCTGATTTAATGTTTGCCATTCAATTCACCCCCTTGATATTTTATAGGGCCTCTGCAGTTTTTTGGGGAAATCTGCGTACGAGTTCATTTTCAACAAATCATATTATAACACCTAAAGTTTTTAAGTTCAAGTATGAAATTAAAACTTATTTGGGAAAATAAATTTGATGACTAAGAAATTTTAGGAGGAACGTTATGATAAATGTAAGAACAGACCTTGCAATTGAAGCAAAACAGGCATATACAGAAGAAAATAAAAGAGAGCTTGATGGAGTAAAAGTAGATGAAGAAATGGAAGGGGAGGTTAAAATTACTACAGTAACCATAGAAAGTGATGAAGCAGGAAAGGAACTTGGTAAGCCAAAAGGACATTATATTACAATAGATTTCCCAGAATTCACACCATATGATGGCGAATCAATGGATGAATTATCATTAATTGTAGGAAGGGTAATGAAAAAGCTTGTAGATATTTCTGAAGATAAGTTAGCATTAGTGGTTGGACTAGGAAACTGGAATGTTACTCCGGATGCATTAGGACCAAAAGTTGCAGAAAAAATAATGGTAACACGACATTTAAAACAAGTAATGCCAGATGCTATTGATGATTCAGTAAGACCAGTATGCGCTATTGCTCCAGGTGTGCTTGGAATAACAGGAATTGAAACCGGAGAAATAATTAAATCATTAGTAGAAAGAATAAAGCCAGATTTAGTTATATGTGTAGATGCATTAGGTTCAAGAAAACTTGAAAGAGTGAATAGAACAATACAAATAGGAGATACAGGAATATCACCAGGAGCTGGTGTAGGAAATCATAGAATGCAAATTAATGAGCAAAGTTTAGGAGTGAAAGTTTTAGCTGTAGGTGTGCCTACAGTAGTTGATGCTGCAACAATAGCAAATGATACTATGGATTTATTATTAGATGACTTAATAAATAAATCACAAAAAGGAAAAGAGTTTTATAATATGCTAAAAAGTGTAGATAGAAATGAGAAAAATATGCTTATAAGAGAAATATTAAATCCATCATTTGGGGATTTAATGGTTACTCCAAAGGAGGTTGATACAGTAATAGAGTCATTAGCTAAAATAATAGCTAATGGAATAAATATCGCAATTCAACCCAATATGGATATGGAAGAGATAAATAAATTCATGAACTAATGAAAAAAAGTGAAAAACACTTTTTTAGTTAGAAGTTATAAGTTAGTAGTTTGCACCTAAACTACTAACTTATAACTATTAACTCTTAACTAATAAAACCAATTTGTTTATAAAATTATTAATAATTATGTAAATCCCACCATATATATAGGGTGAGGAGGGATTTACAATGCAGTGGGTTAATGGTAATAAAAAGGCTAAAAAGAAAAAGCATATTAGTATAGGATATATAATATTGTTAGTTCTTATGATTATATTTGCAATAAGAGCAGTAAAGGTTGTAAATAGTTATAGTGAGCGTGGTGGACTAGCATATGTGCAGTTACTTAATTATTCAATGCCAGTTGTTGAAACACAAATATATGATAGTACAGCATATAGGGAAAATAAAGTAAGTTTAAAAAGAGTTATAGTAGAAGCGTTAGGTCTTAATAATATATCTACATATGGAATAGTTGGAAGTGAAGTTTCATTTTTTAAAGAAATATCTAACCATACTGGTGATTCGGGGGCCAAGGCTAAATCTACTTTTAGTTTCTTTGAACCATATGTGATGAAAGAAGAAAGTATAGCTAGAGTTACTGAAGAGGAGAAAGCTGAATTAGAAAAAACAAGTGAGGCATATAATCCTTCTCTAAAAAAGACATTAGATGCATCAAATGTAGAAATATTAATTTATCATACCCATACGCATGAGGGATATGCTGAAGCAGGATCAGATACAGAACAAGAAGATTTTAGTGTTGTAGGAGTAGGTGATGTATTAGCACAAGAGTTGCAGGAGGGATATGGTATTTCAGTTATTCATGATAAGACTATACATGATACTAGTCCATATGATCAGTCATATTATAGATCAGAACCTACAGTTCAAAGTTATATAAATCAATTTACTAATTTAAAGTTAATTATAGATTTGCATAGAAATAGTGGACCTAGTAAAGAAGCAACAACAACAGTAATAAATGATCAAAGTTTAGCAAGATTATTATTTGTTACATCAAAAAATTCACCTAATTATTCACAAATGATGGAAGCAGTAAATGGAATGATTTCTATTTCTGAAGAACTTTTCCCAGGATTAATGGGAGATGGAAAAGATGGTACGGGATTATATGAATATAATCATGGCTCTAACACATTTAATCAAAAATTGAGTCCGGCATGTGTATTAACAGAATTTGGAACTGATCTTAATACTGCACAAGAAGCTAAATTGAGTGCAAAATATCTAGCTAGAGTTATTGCAGAGTATTTAAATAAATAGTAAATAGTTGAATAAAAAAAATAAAATTGAGCATCCTTATAGCTAAGTACTAGGGGGTGCTTTTTATGTTTAAATTGATAAAAAAATATTTTGTACCATTAGTAGCGGTTATTTTATTGATAATAGGATTTGTTAAAATAAATATTGTAAATACTGAATCATTATCACCATTAGGAACTACTGATGATAACTTTAAAGTTGTTAGTACGGAATTTGGTGAAGACTTTCAAGAGTTTATAATGGATAAGAGTCCTGTGAAAATTTATGTTGGTGAAAAAAATGATGGCCTTGCTACAGTTAAGGTGTATGATAAGTCAATTAATTTAACTAATAATAATTTTCTTATTAATTCAATAAAGACTTTAGGAAGTTATATTAGTAATACTTGTTCAAGTTTAAAGGATAAAATAATTAAAATTACAAAAACTAAAAATGAAAATATAAAAAATGAAGATAATAATAAGAGCGAATTTGATAAAAGTGTAGATGAATTTATAAAAAATAATAGTAATTAGTGTGTAGTAATGAAGGATAATATCATTTCAATGCTATTATCCTTGACACTTACTCTATACTCTATGTTATAATTTAGCTTGATTTAACAATATGGGGGTGAAGAAGCTGCTAATTTTATAGCAGTTAAGATATATGCAAAGTAATAGACAATCAAAGATTAGAAACTTTTCAATAGTAGCACATATAGACCACGGTAAGTCAACCCTAGCGGATAGATTATTAGAAATTACAGGGACTCTTACTCAAAGAGAAATGGAAGAACAAGTTCTTGATAATATGGAAATCGAAAAGGAAAGGGGTATTACAATTAAGTCTCAAGCAGCAAGACTTATTTATAGACGTGCTGATGGCGAAGAATATATATTAAACTTAATTGATACACCAGGACACGTAGACTTTACATATGAGGTTTCAAGAAGTTTAGCTGCTTGTGAAGGTGCAGTGTTAGTAGTAGATGCAACACAAGGAATTCAAGCACAAACATTAGCAAACTGCTATTTAGCATTAGATAATGATTTAGAAATTGCACCAGTAATAAATAAGGTTGACTTAGCATCAGCTAGACCTGATGAAGTTAAGCAAGAAATTGAAGATGTTATAGGGATAGAAGCAGAAGATGCACCTATGATATCAGCAAAAACTGGATTAAATGTTGAGCAAGTTTTAGAAACAATAGTAGAAAAGGTACCAGCACCTTCAGGAGATGAAGAAGCTCCATTAAAAGCATTAATATTTGACTCTTATTATGATAGCTATAAAGGTGTAGTTTGTTATGTAAGAATTAAAGATGGTGTTGTAAAACCAGGAACAAAAATAAAGCTTATGGCAACTAATAAGATTTATGATGTAACTGAAGTAGGAGTATTTACTCCAAAGTTCTTACCAATTAGTGAACTTAGAGCTGGAGATGTTGGATATATAACAGCATCTATTAAAAATGTTGCTGATGCTAGAGTTGGTGATACTATAACTGAGGCAGATAGACCTACAGCAGAGCCATTGCCAGGATATAAAAAGGCTATACCTATGGTTTATTCAGGTATTTATCCAGTTGATGGTGCTAAATATGATGAGTTAAAAGAAGCATTAGAAAAATTACAAATTAATGATGCAGCTTTAGATTTTGAACCAGAAACATCTATAGCTTTAGGATTTGGTTTTAGATGTGGATTCTTAGGATTACTTCATATGGAAATAATTCAAGAAAGAATTGAAAGAGAGTTTAATTTAGATATTATAACAACAGCTCCTTCCGTTGTTTATAAGGTAACTAAAACAGATGGAGAAGTTTTAGACTTAACTAATCCAACAAACTTACCAGAACCAACAGAAATTGATTATATGGAAGAGCCAGTTGTTAAAGCATCTATTATTTCACCAACTGATTACGTTGGAGCAATAATGGATTTATGTCAAGAGAGAAGAGGAACGTTCATAGATATGGAATATCTAGAAACTACAAGAGTTTGTATTAACTATGATATGCCATTAAATGAAATAGTATATGATTTCTTTGATACATTAAAATCAAGAACAAGAGGTTATGCTTCATTTGACTACGAATTCAAAGGATATACAAAAACAGAGCTTGTTAAGCTTGATATATTATTAAATGGAGATATAGTTGATGCTTTATCAATGATAGTTCCAAAAGAAAGAGCTTATCATAAAGGAAGAGGAATTGCAGAAAAACTTAAGGAAATTATTCCAAGACAAATGTTTGAGGTTCCAATTCAAGCAGCAGTAGGATCTAAAGTAATAGCTAGAGAAACAGTTAAAGCTATGAGAAAAGACGTACTTGCTAAATGTTATGGTGGAGATATTTCAAGAAAGAAGAAGCTTCTTGAAAAGCAAAAAGAAGGTAAGAAGAGAATGAGACAAGTGGGATCTGTAGAAGTACCACAAGAAGCATTCATGGCTGTTCTTAAAGTAGATTAATAAAGGAAAAGACATTGCAGTTGCAATGTCTTTTTTGTTAAATAATAAGTATGAGTTAATAATCAGGAAGTAAGAATTTTTGAAAAAATAAGATTAGTATAAAATAATAAATATATTTTAGAAACTTTATAATGAGTTTTAAATATAACTTGCTACTTGTCACTTGAAATTAAATAACTTGGAGGATGAAATAATGAAAGAAATTAGTTTATATGTACATATACCATTTTGTAAGCAAAGGTGTTTTTATTGTGATTTCCCTACATTTGCAGGAAAAGAACAATATAGAGAGGAGTATGTAAATGCATTAATTAAGGAAATAGATGAAAAATGCTCGGATTATGTAATTAAAACTATTTTTATTGGCGGAGGAACACCATCTCATTTAGAAACTGAAGAATTAAAGAAATTATTAAAAGCTATAAATAAATTAAAATTTAAGGATAATATTGAGTATTCAATGGAATGCAATCCAGGAACATTATCAAAAGAAAAATTGTTGGTAATGAAAGAAAACGGAGTAAATAGAATAAGTTTTGGATTACAATCATGTAATGATAAATTACTTAAACAAATTGGTCGTATTCATACATTTAGTGAATTTTTAGAAAACTATAATCTTGCTAGAGAAATTGGATTTAATAATATTAATGTGGATTTAATGTATGGATTGCCAAATTTAACGATAGAATTATGGAAAGATACATTAAATCAAATATGTAAGTTAAAGCCAGAACATATTTCAGCGTATAGTTTAATAATAGAAGAGGGAACAGCTTTTTATAAAATGTATGAAAATAATAAGTTGAATCTTCCAGCAGAAGATGAAGAAAGAATTATGGATAAATTAACTAAGAATATATTAAAAGAAAATGGATACCATCAATATGAAATTTCTAATTATGCAATAAATGGAATGGAATGTGAACATAATAAGGTTTATTGGTCTTTAGAAGATTATATTGGAGTTGGATGTGCAAGTAGTTCATATATAAATGGAATAAGAAAAGTAAATGAAAGTAGTATTAGTAAGTATATAAAAAAAATAAAGCAAAATGAGAATGTTGTTGTAGAAGAACATATTAATTCTATAGAAGATGAAATTGAGGAATTTATTTTCATGGGATTAAGAATGTTAAAAGGTATAGATTTAGTAAAGTTTAAGAAAAAATTTGGTGCAAATATTGGGAGTATATATAGCAAAGCCATTGAGAAGAATATAAAAGATGGTTTATTAATTTTAAATAATAATAATATGTTTTTAACTACAAAAGGAATAGAAGTATCTAATTATGTAATGTCTGACTTTATATTAGATAAGTAAAAAATAAAACACTAAGAAAAGAGGAGTATTATAGAGATGGAAAGAGATATTCAAGAAAAAACTAAATTATATAAAAAAATAGTTGAAAATTTGAAGAAATATGAAATTGACAAAAAAAACAAATAAGAATATATTGATAATGTAGTCATTAGCACTCGAGTTAAATGAGTGCTAACAATAGGGGTGATGAAATGGCTATTGATGAAAGAAAAATTAAAATACTTCAAGCCATTATTAATGACTATATAGTAACAGGAGAACCTGTTGGATCAAGAACAATAGCTAAGAAGTATGATTTAGGTGTAGGATCTGCAACCATCAGAAATGAAATGGCGGATTTAGAAGAAATGGGTTATTTAGAGCAACCTCATACATCAGCAGGAAGAATACCTTCTAGTAAGGGATATAGGTTATATGTTGATAAGTTAATGGAAACACCAAAGCTTAGTAAAGATGAAGAGCTTAGAATTAAAGAATATTTAATTAATTCAGCTATGCATGAAGTTGATACAATATTAAAAGAAGCTTGTGTTTTATTATCAGAGTTAACAAATTTAACTTGTATAGTTCAAACACCTTCTATGAAGAGAAGTTATATAAGATCACTACAATTAATAAGAATAGATGATTCTAATTTAATTGCTGTAATAGTAACTGATAGTGGTGTTATTAAAAATCATAGAATTAAAGTAAATAATGTACCAAGTAATGAAGAACTTATTAGAATAAATGAGGTATTAAATTCAAAGCTTAAGAATTTGACAATAGAAGCTATAAATTTAGAAGTCATTAATGAACTTAAGAATGAACTAGTAGGATTCGATGATTTATTTAATGCAATGCTTCCAGCTTTATATGATAGTTTAAATAATAATTCAAAGTCAGATTTGGTAGTTGAGGGAACAACCAACCTTTTCAATTATCCAGAGTATAATGATATTGAAAAGGCAAAGGAAGTACTTCAATTAATAAGTAATAAGGATTGTGTTATAGAACTATTAGAGAATAGTGGAGATATATCAATAAAAATTGGTGATGAAAATTATATTCCGGAAGCTAAGGAGTGTTCAGTAATTACAGCAGAATATTCTTTAGGAGGAAGACCTATTGGAAGTATTGGGCTGATTGGTCCACAAAGAATAAATTATTCAAAGGTAGTTACTATAATGGCTCAAGTTATAAAAGAGTTAAACAAAAGTCTTAAAGACCAAGAGTATTGATTAAAATGAGAAGAGGTGTAAAGATGGAAGAAAATAAAGATATAAAAGATGAAGATATAATCGTTGAAAATGAACCAGTTATAGAAGATACAGATAATGTAGATAAAGCTGAAGCTGCAGAAGCTGAGGAAATCGTAGAAGAATATAGTGAAAATGATGATTTATCTTTAATAAGAAAAATGAAAGATGAAAATAAAAAACTTTCTAATGAAGTAGAAGCTTTAAAAGAAAGATTACTTAGATTAACTGCTGAGTATGACAATTATAGAAAAAGAACGGCTAAGGAAAAGGAAGGAATATATACAGATGCTTGTACAGATGTATTAAAGGAAATGCTTCCTGTAGCTGATAATTTAGAAAGAGCTTTAGCAGTAGATGGAAATGTAGAAGATCTTAAAAAAGGCGTTGAGATGACAATAAAAGGATTCTTAAACTCTTTAGAAAAATTAGGTGTTGAAGAAATTGATACAACTAATGGTTTTGATCCAAATTTACATCAAGCAATTTCAGTTGTTGAAGATGCAAATTTATCAAGTAATGATGTAGCTCAAGTATATCAAAAAGGATATAAGAGAGGCGATAAAGTAATCAGATATTCAATGGTTACTGTAGCAAAATAGTAATTAAGTAAATTTACAATATAGATATGTAAAATTCAAGGAGGAAATATATTATGGGAAAAATAATAGGTATTGATTTAGGTACAACAAATTCATGTGTAGCTGTTATGGAAGGTGGAGAACCAGTAGTTATCACTAACTCAGAAGGTGCTAGAACTACTCCATCAGTAGTTTCATTCCAAGCTAATGGTGAAAGATTAGTAGGACAAATTGCTAAAAGACAAGCAATTACAAACCCAGAACACACAATAATTTCAATAAAGAGAGAAATGGGAACAGATCATAAAACTAAAATTGATGATAAAACTTACTCACCACAAGAAATATCAGCAATGATACTTCAAAAGATTAAAGCTGATGCAGAAGCATACTTAGGTGAAACTGTATCTCAAGCTGTTATCACAGTTCCAGCTTACTTTAATGATGCTGAAAGACAAGCGACTAAAGATGCTGGTAGAATAGCAGGATTAGAAGTATTAAGAATAATAAACGAACCAACAGCTGCTTCATTAGCTTACGGATTAGATAAGACTGATCACAGCGAAAAGATATTTGTTTATGACTTAGGTGGAGGTACATTCGACGTATCTATCCTTGAATTAGGTGATGGTGTATTCGAAGTATTATCTACAAATGGAGATACTCACCTAGGTGGAGATGACTTTGACCAAAAGATTATTGATTATATAGCAAATGATTTTAAATCACAATATGGAATTGACTTAAGAAATGATAAGAGTGCAGTTCAAAGATTAAAAGAAGCTGCAGAAAAGGCTAAGATTGAATTATCTTCATCAATGCAAACAAATATCAACTTACCATTCATTACTGCTGATGCTACAGGTCCAAAGCATATTGATATGAACTTAACTAGAGCTAAATTCAATGAATTAACTCATGATTTAGTTCAAAGATCAATTGAACCAATGAAGAAAGCATTATCAGATGCAGGTTTAACAATTGGTCAAATTGATAAAGTAATCTTAGTTGGTGGATCAACAAGAATACCAGCTGTTCAAGAAGCTGTTAAGAACTTTACAGGAAAAGAACCTTCAAAGGGAGTTAACCCAGATGAATGTGTAGCTATGGGTGCTGCAATTCAAGCAGGTGTATTAACTGGTGAAGTTAAAGATGTATTATTATTAGATGTTACTCCATTAACATTAGGTATTGAAACTTTAGGAGGAGTTGCAACTCCATTAATTGAAAGAAATACAACTATACCAGCTAAGAAGAGTCAAATATTCTCAACAGCTGCAGATGGTCAAACATCAGTTGAAATTCACGTTGTTCAAGGTGAAAGACAAATGGCAACTGACAACAAGACTTTAGGAAGATTTACTTTATCAGGAATAGCTCCAGCTCCAAGAGGAATTCCTCAAATCGAAGTTACATTTGATATAGATGCTAATGGTATTGTTAAAGTATCTGCTATGGATAAGGGAACTGGTAAGGAAGCAAATATTACAATTACTGCATCAACTAACCTTTCAGATGAAGAAGTAGAAAAGGCAGTAAAAGAAGCAGAAAGATTTGCTGAAGAAGATAAGAAGAGAAAAGAATCAATCGAAACTAAGAACAATGCAGACCAATTAGTTTATCAAACTGAAAAGCAATTAGAAGAACTTGGTGACAAGATTTCTGCTGATGATAAGGCTAAAATTACAGCTAAATTAGATGCATTAAAAGCTGTTAAAGATGGAGAAGATTTAGAAGCTATTAAGAAAGCTACTGAAGAATTAACTCAAGAGTTCTATGCTATATCATCTAAGATGTATGCAGATGCACAAGGTGCAGCAGGAGCTCAAGGTGCAGGATTTGATCCAAACAACATGGGTGGAGCAAATGCTAACCAAGGTCCAGCTCATGATGACAATGTTGTAGATGCTGATTTCGAAGTTAAAGATGAAAAATAATAAATAATAAATAATTAGATAGGGAAGACAATAGTCGTCTTCCCTTTTTAAAAGTTAAAGTGTTTACGAAAAAAGTTTTAAGTGATAATATAGACTAATGTAAATATAAATAAGGTGGTGACGTTATAGATGGCAAATAAAGACTATTATGCTGTGCTTGGACTTGAAAAAGGTGCAAGTGATGATGAGATAAAAAAAGCCTTTAGAAAGCTAGCTATTAAATATCATCCTGATAAGAATCAAGGGAATAAGGAAGCAGAAGAAAAATTTAAAGATATAAATGAAGCATATCAAGTGCTTTCTGATCCAGAAAAGAAAGCAAGATATGATCAATATGGTACTGCAGACTTTGATGGAAGTGGATTTGGTTCAGGTGGTTTTGGTGGATTTGACTTCTCTGATATGGGAGGTTTTGGAGATATATTTGAAAGTTTCTTTGGTGGAGGCGGTGGCTCTTCAAGAAGAAGAAATGGACCTATGAAAGGTGCTGATATAGAATATACTTTAAATCTAACATTTGAAGAAGCTATCTTTGGAGTTGAAAAAGAAATTACAATTAACAGAAATGAAAATTGTGAATCTTGTAGAGGAACAGGTGCTCAACCTGGAACTTCGCCAAAGACATGTCCAACTTGTAATGGAAGCGGTCAAGTAAGGATGCAAAGACAAAGTCCTCTTGGAAGCTTTGTAACAACTTCTACATGTGATAGATGTGGTGGTAAAGGAACAATTGTTGAAACACCATGTTCAAGCTGTAGCGGAAGAGGAAAAGTTAGAAAGACTAGAAAAATAAAGATTAATGTTCCTGCAGGTGTAGATACTGGTAATGTTATGCCACTTAGAGGACAAGGGGAACATGGTTCTAATGATGGGCCTCCAGGAGATTTATATATTAGAATAAATGTGGCTAAATCGAAACAATTTGATAGAAGAGGAAATGACATATATATTGAAACTCATATATCAATGGGTAGAGCTACATTAGGTGTAGAAATTACTGTTCCTACGGTTGATGGAGAAGTTAAATATACTATTCCAGCAGGTACTCAATCAGGAACAATGTTTAGATTAAAAGGAAAAGGAGTTCCTAAGGTTCATTCATCAGTAAGAGGAGATCAATATGTTAAAGTAGTTGTTGATATTCCTAAGAACTTAAATTCAAAGCAAAAAGAAGCTTTAGAAGCATTCATGGAAGCTTGTGGAGAAAGTATAGATGGAGAAATAGTGCATAAAAAAGGCCTAAAGGATCTATTTAATAAGAAATAAAAAAGATGTTGCAATGTGCAACATCTTTTTTATTTTACAAATTCATTTAATATTTTAATAGCTTCTTCCGTTCTTTCAGAGCTAATAGCAACTGTTAATATAGTATTCTCTGGAAAGCTGATATTATCTAAAAGATTAAGCTTGTCTACTTTTAATCCATAAATATGCTCATTGCCATCAGAATCTTTAGATCTAACTAAATCATCTTTACTAAAGCTTAGTGAGTTAAATCCATCTAAAGTAGTTAAATCTGCTAGCATATTGTTAGAAGTAAAGTAATTGAAATAGTTTTCATTTAAGAAAAGTAAATCAATTTCATTTGCAGCTAGTTTAACAGCAAATGCTTGTGTAGTGGTAGGGTCATCGCCATAATTAGAATTTGGGTCTATAGTCATTGAATCAATAAAAATAGAGGTTTTTTTATTATCATCTAAAAGCTTTTCATTTAATGTATCTTTTAATTCTGTTAATTGAGATGTATCCATATTAGAACTAAGATAAGTTAAATTGCAATAAGTATCTTGTTTTGTATACATTGAATATCCTATGTAACATACGATTATTATTGCGGCTATAGTACCGAAGATAGGAAGTTTGTAATAATCAAATATAAATTCTAGTTTTTTCTTTCCTTTTAATGTATTGTATTTTTCTTTTGTAGATATTTCTGAATCTAATCTAGGTTTGATTTTTTTATCATTCATTGTTATTCTCCTTTTATATACCATATTATATTTATTTTAAGAAAAAAATACAAAAAAAGCAATTGATATAAATCTTAAAAATTGGTAAACATTAAGAAAGATAATGGTAATCATTAAATAATCAAATATTTAAATAATAGAAATGTATTGTAATTAATAATATAATTAAATTGTTAATATTAATTCATCAAATAAGGAATATTAAAAAAGAGTAGTAATAATTATGAGGTGATAAGATGAAAGATATAAAAAAAGTGCTTTTACCGGAAATTGAAGAGTTTAGAAAAGTCGGTCATAAGTTTGTAAATGGAGAAATATCTGTAATGGATTTTAAAGGTCAATCAGGCGGTATGGGTGTATATGCTCATCGTGGTGGAAAAGAATTTATGATTAGACTTAGAATACCATCAGGGATAATTACTATGCCTCAATTTAAATTAATATGTGATTGGGCAGATAAATATAAATTAGGAGGATTACATTTTACTACGCGTCAAGCTATTCAATATCATGGTATTTCAATTGATGATGTATGTAATTTAATGAATGATGCATTAGAAAATGATATATATACAAGAGGTGCAGGTGGGAATTTCCCAAGAAATGTTGCGTTATCTCCATTGTCTGGAGTAGATAAGGATGAAGCATTTGATCCTACTCCATATGCTTTAGCAACTGGTGAATATTTTATGGAAAGAATAACTACTTACAAATTACCTAGAAAGCTTAAAGTATCTTTTTCAAATGGTTCAAGTGATACAGCACATTGTACAATACAAGATTTAGGTTTCTTAGCTGTTAGGAAAGATGGAAAAGATTATTTTAGAGTGTATTTAGGAGGCGGTCTTGGAAGAAATCCTAAGGTTGCATTATTATATCCTGAATTAATTGAACCATCTGAAGTTTTAAATTATGTAGAAGCAATGGTTAGATTATTTAAAGCTGAAGGAAATTATGAAAATAAAGCTAAAGCTCGTATAAGATATATTGTTGACAAATTAGGGGAAGAAGGTTTTATTTCTGAATATAAAAAATATGTAGATGAAGTAAAATCAGAGTGTAATTATAAGGTTGATTGTAAGGCTACAGAATATAATAAAGCTGGAATAAAAACTAATATCTCAAATAGTAGATTAGTAGAACAAAAGCAATGTGGTTTATACAGTGTATATGTACATCCAGTAGGCGGACAAATTAAAGTAAATGACTTAAAGGCGATATATGAAACTTTAAGTAAATTTGATAATCCAGAAATAAGACTATCAATGACTGAAGGTGTGTATTTTAGAAATTTAAATGGAAAAGAAGCAGAAGAGTTATTAGAGTTAACTAACCATATTGGAGGTTCAAATGATTTTGAATATAGTGTTTCATGTATAGGGGTACCTACATGTCAAATAGGTATAGCTGAAAGCCAAGCTGCTTTAAGTGAAGTACTATCTTATGTTAAAGAAAAAATTTCTAATACGGATTTATTACCTAAACTACATTTTTCAGGATGTGGAAACTCTTGTGGGGTTCACCAAATTAGTGAAATAGGATTCACTGGTAAAAAGAAAAGAATCAATGATGTTGTACAAGAAGTTTATGAAATTTATGTAAATGGAAACTGTGTAGAAGGAGAAACAAGACTTGGTAAAGCTTATGGTGATATAGCTAGAAAAGATATACCAATGTTCATTTGTGAGCTAGGTAATAAATTAAATGAAGCTAATAGAGCATTTGGTGATTATATAAATAGCAATGAAGATGAATTTAAAGCTTTAGTAGAAAAATATAATTGCTAATCAATATTTTAAGTATAAATTTATAAATTGAATTATAATATTGAGATGAGTGCTTAGCTTTATATCAAGGTTATAATTCATTGTCTAGAGGCTAGTATATTCTTAACTTTAACATAAATATATATAAATTAATAATGTTTGGCCATTAGATAAGATATTATGTTTAAAATCTACAATATATCTATTAATAATAGATATATTGTGGATTTTTATTTTAAATAATATAATGTCATAAAGTTGTGATAAGTAATTTAGTTGAAATAAAAGAAATTATCTGTATAATTAATCTATGAACTTAATGAATGATTTGGAGTGAACATAATTATGAGAATGAGAAGAAAGCCTTGGGCAAGACCAGAATTAGAAGGATGTAATTTTTTTATACAAAAGCCAAGTGAATATAAAGGAAGATGGAAAGAGTTTTTTAAAAATGATAACCCAATTTATATGGAGTTAGGTTGTGGAAAAGGAACATTTATGGCAGTTCATGGTTCACAAAATCCAGATATTAATTATATAACAGTTGATATAAAGGATGAAGTTTTAGTTTTAGCTAAAAGAAATATTGAAGCAGCTTATGAAAAGGTAGGACATGAAATTAATAATGTGGCCTTAATGTCTCAGGAAATATTATTAATAGATGAAATGTTAGATGAAAAAGATGTAATAGAAAGAATATACATAAACTTCTGTAATCCATGGCCAAAGGATAGACATAAGAAAAGAAGATTAACACATACAAGACAGCTAGAAAAGTATAAGAAGTTTTTAAAACATGGAGCAGAAATTTGGTTTAAAACAGATGATGATGAATTATTTGAAGAATCACTTGAATACTTTAAAGAATCAAATTTAGAAATTAAATATATTACATATGATTTACATTCTAGTGGATTTGAAGGAAATGTTACTACTGAACATGAAGAAATGTTTACAGCTCAAGGTATAAAAACTAAGTTTTTAATAGCAGAATACAAATAAAAAATACTCAAAGGTTTTAGTGCTGTGAAATACTAAAATCTTTGAGTATTTTTGTTAAAGAAAATTAAATAGTTTAATCAGAAAGTTTTAATTATTAAAAGAGGTGAAGGTGTTTTTTTATTTATATTTCTTACTAATCAATTTATCTAAGTAGATAGACTTAAATTGTTTACTTGCAAGGGCTTGCTTTATTGGATTAGCATTTAAAATAGTTGATAAAACAGAGGCCATAAATCTATGACTGGCAAAAGCTTGATTATCAAAAATTAAATTTTGAAGATTTCCTTTTTCAATAGCTTGAATAATAACTCGGTGAGTAGTGTTTGCGGGAGTTAATATTCTTTGTGATCTAGTCTTTAGTTTTATTGCTTTAGTAGGACAATTTCGAACACATACACCGCAACCTAAACAGATACTTTCATCAATACTTGCTTTTTTGTTTTTTAATGATATTACTTCAATTGGACATATTTTAGTACATTTGCCACAACCAATACAAGCATCATTGTTAACGTATGGAAGGAAGTTAGTAGTTGCTATTGGGTGTAAAGCACCATATTTTTTTACAGCCTTTAAACCTTCGCAACAACAGCAGCAACAATTACACAAAAAGCAAATTTCATTTCTAACATTTTCTCCACATTGAACTAAATTATTTTCATAACACATATTTAAAATATCTATACATTCTGATGAATCAATTTTCCTTCCATAACCATTTTTTATTAATGAATAAGCTGTTGAATCAAATGTTAAACAAGTGTCCATAGGCTTACTACAATCTTTACCTAAGTGATGCATTTTATGCCTACAATAACACATGCTTAAAGAAATATGTTTTGCATTTTTTATTAAATAGGTGGCACGTTCGTAATCTAAAATATATAGTGAGTTTTCAGGAGTTGGTGTTGAAGCTATGGTTTCTGGTAAAATATCTTCTGATATAAGAACTCGACCAAATCTAGTTTCTGTTCCTAGAAATAAATCTTTAATAAAATCTTCTTCTACATTGAGATATTGATAAAAGAGTTTAGACAGTAATTTTTGATCAATATCACCACGGACTCTCATAAGTGCAAATTCGAAAAAACCTGCCATTGGAGGTGGAATTACAAATTTTCTTTCACCATTATATTCCGTATCTAAAATTAAAGCCTTACTAGCCAAAGATTCAAGCATAAATTCAGCCTCTGAAAGGGATACATTCCAAATTTTACTTGCCATGGAAATATCGAAAGGTCTAATTGGAAGTTTAGCTACTAGTGCAGCTTCTTCTTCAGTATATAAAACACTTAAGATTTTATAAAGTGTTTCAGAGGGTGGAACACCTTGAGGGAATTTGTTTAATCTATCTTCTAAAGATTTAAAGGCTTCTTTAGCAACTATATGTGACAAATTAATAACCTCCTAACTTAATAATTATTATAAAATTTTACCATAATATAAATAAAACTGTAACTATTAGGTATATAAAAAGATTAAATTGAAAAATATATATAAGTAATAAAAAATTAAATGTATTTAATTTATAACAACTTTATTATCAGTTAAGTATATGTAAACGAAAGTATTTTTTTATAAATAAAATAATTAAATGGAGATACTAATTATATATTAATATTTATTAGAAAAATTTATTGAAAAGATATCTAGGGGTTTTGAATTAAATATTTATTATGTGTATACTTATTCAGTTATATGTTTTTTTTTGTAAATAATAAGAGTTGGTGGTAAATTATGATATATTATATTATTATGATAGTTTTTTCACCTTTTACAGCTATTATACCAGCTGTATTTGCTGTGAATTTATTGATTAAAGGAAAGATAAAAGTAGAAATGAATTATTGGAATATAGGGTTGTTCTGTTTGTTTATATATTCTATGGTTAGTGGAATAGTAAATAAAAGTATTTTATCTTTTATAGCATCATTTGGTTTCTTATTGTATTTTGCATTATGTATATTTGCTCAGAATTATTTTGTTAAAGTAAGTAGAATTAATACAGTATTAAAAACAACGGTATATTTGAGCACTATTGCTGCTATAGGAGGCATTATAGAAAAAATAGCATTTACATTAGTTGGAATGCCAGAACATAGGATTTTTAGTTCCTTTGGAAATCCTAATATGACAGGTGCATGGTTTGGTAATATAATTTTAATAATATTTTATCTTAAAGGTACAAAAAAGGATAAAAGTGAAGGGGTAACTTATAATATTATAATTGTTTTAATAGTGATAGCATTGATGTTAACGGAATCATCAGGTGCTTTTATAGCATTAGTAGGTGGAATATTTATATATTACTTGATGAAGGAAAAAAAAGATTTTAAAGGATTAATTGCTATTTCTATGACAGTAAGTATATTGGCAATTTTATTTATGACAGTTCAGAATAAAGTTGCAAAAACAACGCCTATAGGAGAAATTGTAACATCATTTAATTCAAGGGTTGGAATATGGAAAGGTGCAATTCAGATGTTTTTAGTAAAACCAATTTTAGGGTGGGGTTTGCTTGGAACATTTGAACATGGATCAAATTTTATTTTTAAAGATGATCCTACTTTACAAAATAAAATTATTTCATTTTTAATTCATCCACATAATTTATGGCTTGCTTTTTTAGTTGGTGTAGGTGTAGTAGGATTAGGAATTTATTTATATGTGAAACTAAATTTATATAGAGATATGATAAAATTATATAAGCAGCATAATAAGTTGTTACCGTTAATTGCATCTATAAATGCTATGGTAATTATTCAAGGAATTGTTGATTGTACATTATATGCACCACAGTTAGGGATAATATTTGTATGTACAGGAGCAATTACGTATAATATGGCTAATGATAAAATGATAAGAAAAGCTAGGTTCATAAAAAGTAAGAAAAGTAATAAAGATATTGTTGCTTGAAAAGGATAAATAGTGGATAACTATAAATAAATAATTCATAGTTATCCTTTTTCTATATAAAATTCTATAGACTTTATGTAAACATATGTGTAAAATATAGTATTAGTCAAAGAGAAAAGATTTGAAAGGATGATTCATAGATGGATGGAACATGGATAGAGGTTAGAGTAATAACTAAGAGTGAGGCATTAGAACCAATATCAGGAATATTTTATAGCTTAGATTGCAAAGGGGTTGCAATAGAAGATCCAGAGGATATTTTAGGAAGAGAACAAGGACCATTAACTTGGGATTTTGCAGATATAAATGTTTTAGAACATAAAGGAAAGGTTGCAGTTGTAAGAGCTTATTTTGCAGAAGAAGATAATATTGAAGATGTTTTAGAGTATGTTAATGAAAGATTAACAGAGCTTAAAGAAATGGGTCTTGACTTAGGTGAAGCTAAGGTTGAGCATGAAAAAATGCATGAAGAAGATTGGGCAAATACATGGAAACAATATTATAAGCCTACAAAGGTTGGAGAAAAAATAGTAGTTAAACCTATTTGGGAAGAATATGAAGCTAAAGATGGTGAATTAGTAGTTGATTTAGATCCAGGAATGGCTTTTGGTACAGGTACACATGAAACTACTAGAATGTGTATTCAATCATTAGAAAAGTATGTTAAAGAAGATAGTACTGTATTTGATGTTGGATGTGGTTCTGGAATATTAGCGATTGCAGCTGCAAAATTAGGAGCTAAATTAGCTGTAGGAGTAGATTTGGATCCTGTAGCAGTAGAGTCTTCTATTGAGAATGTAGGATATAATAAGTTAAAAAATATAGAAATACTTCATGGAAATTTAGTTGAAGTTATAGATGGAAAAGCAGATATAGTTGTTGCAAATATTTTAGCTGAAATAATTTGTATATTAACTGATGATGTTAAAAGAGTACTTAAAGATGGTGGTGTATTTATTACATCAGGTATAATACATGATAGAGTTGATATGGTTTGTGAGAAGCTTGAAGCAACTGGATTTGAAGTTATGGAAAAAAATAGAGATGGTGAATGGAACTGTATAGTTGCCAAGTTAAAATAGTTTTTAGGAGAGAATAAAATAATGCATAAATTTTTTACTCCAAAAGAATTAATTAATGGAGATGTAGCTAAAATCATAGGTGATGATGTAAAGCATATATATAAAGTGCTTAGAATTTCAGAAGGTGAAAAAGTAGTATTAAATAACTGTGAGGGAGCAGAATATTTAGCGAAAGTTACAAATGTAAGTAAACAAGAGGTGTTACTTGAAATAATAGAAAAGCTTGACTTAAATAATGAAAGTGATATTAAAATTTATTTATTTCAAGGGCTTCCAAAGTCTCAAAAGATGGATTTGATAGTTCAAAAAGGTACAGAATTAGGGATAACAGAGTTTATACCAACAATTACTCATAGAGTAGATGTTAAATTAAAAGGTGAGTTTAAAAAATTAGATAGATTAAATAGAATTGCACTTGAGGCTGCAAAGCAAAGTAAAAGAAGTATTGTTCCAAGAGTAATTGAGCCTTTGGAATTTGAAGATGTATTAGGAAAAATAAATGACTTAGATTTATTTATAGTTCCTTACGAAAATGCAGAAAATTTTGGTGTTAAGACTTTAATAAACAAAATCAGAAGTGAAGAAAAGGCTAGCGATATAAAAAGTGTTGGAATATTTGTAGGGCCAGAAGGCGGAATTGAAGAAGAAGAAATAGAAAAGCTAAAAGAAAAAGGTGCTCATATAGTAACCCTTGGAAAAAGAATATTAAGGACTGAAACGGCTGGGTTTGTTGCAACAGCGTTAATACAATATGAGCTAAGTGATTTAGGAGGAAATGATTAATGAAAGTTGCATTTGCTACATTAGGTTGTAGAGTTAATGTGTATGAGTCAGAAGCTATGGCTGAAAAATTCATTAGAGAAGGATATGAAGTTGTAGATTTTAATGAATTTTCAGATGTGTATGTAATAAATACTTGTACAGTTACTAATATGGGAGATAAAAAATCTAGACAGATAATAAGTAGAGCTAGAAGAACAAATCCAGATGCAATAATTGCAGCAGTTGGATGTTACTCTCAAATGGCACCAAAAGAAGTTTCTGAAATACCTGGAGTAGATGTAGTTTTAGGTACGAGAAATAAGGGCGATGTAGTATATTACGTTAATAAAGCTAAAGATGAAGGGCAACCACAGGTTCACGTACAACCAGTACTTCAAAATAAAAAGTTCGAAGATTTAAAAATCGAAGATTATCAAGATAAAACAAGAGCATTTTTAAAAATTCAAGATGGATGTAATAGATTTTGCACATACTGCACAATACCTTATGCAAGAGGTTCTGTTTGCTCAAAGGATCCTGATAAGGTGTTATCAGAGGTTAGAGAACTTGCAGCTCATGGATTTAAGGAAATAATACTTTCAGGAATACATACAGCTTCTTATGGATTAGACTTAGAGGGTAATATAAATTTAATTAACATAATAGAAGAAATAGAAAAGATTGATGGAATAGAAAGAATAAGAATAGGATCTATTGAACCTGCATTCTTTACTGATGAAGTAGTTGAAAAGATTAAAGGATTTAAAAAATTATGTCCACACTTCCATTTATCTCTTCAAAGTGGATGTGATGCAACACTAAAGAGAATGAATAGAAGATATACTGCTGAAGAATATGAAGCATCAGTTAATATGTTAAGAAAAACATTACCTGATGTATCTATTTCAACAGATGTAATTGTTGGATTCCCAGGAGAAACAGAAGAGGAATTTAATGAAACATATGAATATTTAAAGAGAATTCATTTAACTAAAACTCATGTATTTAAATATAGCCCAAGAAAGGGAACAAAGGCAGCTGATATGCCAAACCAATTAGATGGAACTGTTAAAGAAATGAGAAGTAAGGCATTAATAGAATTAAATGACATTAATGAACATGCATTTACAGAAAAGTTCATTGGAAGAGTAATGGACGTATTAATAGAAAAAGAAGTTAAAGATAAGCCAGATTTCTACGAAGGATATACAAGGAACTATATTAAAGTTATAGTACATTGCATGTCAGCTAATATTACTGGTAAAATAGTAGATGTTAAGATAGAAGAAGCTGTAAAAGATTATGCTATAGCAAGCATGGTTTAGGATAGTTAAGAGTTAGGAGTGTATAGTTAATAGTTCATTTTAACTATTAACTATTAGCTATTAACTGGTTAAAAGGGAAACTCCTTCTCTTGAAATCGAAGGAGTAACTTCAATTAGACAAATTGAAAATTTGGAGTTTCAGTTAAAGGAGGTGAGTTTATGGGAGATTGTTTATTTTGTAAAATAGTAGCAGGTGAAATACCATCAAAAAAAATATATGAAGATGATAAGGTCTTAGCTTTTTATGATATAAGTCCAGCTGCTCCTGTTCATTTTTTAGTTATACCTAAAGAGCATATAAGTAGTGCTAATGAATTGGATGAAAAAAATTCCAATATAGTTTCACACATATTCATGGTTATCAATAAAATAGTAAGGGAACTAAATATTGCTGATTCAGGCTACAGAATTGTCAATAATTGTGGAGCAGATGGCGGTCAAACAGTAAATCACTTACATTTTCATGTTTTAGGTGCACGTGAATTGAAATGGCCACCGGGTTAATAGAAAAATAGTATAAATAATATTGACATTTTCGTAATAATTATTGTATAATACAATATGTGTTATTAAGCCCGTAGCTGAGTTAAAGATACTAATTTGAGCTAGCGGAGGGAGGGATAATAGATGTCAGAAATCAAAGTTGGAGAAAACGAAACACTAGAAAGTGCATTAAGAAGATTTAAGAGAAAATGCGCAAGAGCTGGGGTTCTTTCAGAAGTTAGAAAGAGAGAACATTATGAAAAACCAAGTGTTAAGAGAAAGAAAAAATCAGAAGCTGCAAGAAAGAGAAAATTCAAGTAGTTTTTAATTTTTAAAAACGGTATTTAAGTATGCCAACAATAAGAGAAGGCTGCAAGAAAACCGAAAAATATTAAATTTTAAAGTGATTTTAGAATTAATTTTAGAGGTATATATTCTGCATATTGCTAGTAAAAAGACCTGCGGTGTTACGCTTGAGGACGATAAGGTTATAGAGATATTAGCAAAAGAAGTCAAGCAATGTAATTTAATGCTTGAATTTGAAAAGGGAAATAGACAGGATTCTATAAAAGAGGATAAATCTTAATTTGGAATCTTGCTAGGTTACCTTCCTCAGCAATTAAGTGAAGAAGATATTTTACGAATTGTAAAAGAACAGCTACAGAATTGGGTGCATATAGCATGTAAGACATGGGTAAACTTATGTCAGCAGTTAGACCAAAGGTTATAGATAGAGCAGATGAGAATCTTGTAAGTCAAATTGTTAAAGAGTATTTAAATAGTAAATATAAAAAAAGAACTCAATGTAAATTGAGTTCTTTTTTTTTATTTTTGTGATTTTCTTTAAAATTAAATCATAAGGTACAATGAGAGAGTATTTGAAAAAGGGGAGAAGTTATGGAAAAGAAGTTTAATAGAGGAAAAGAGATGTTAGTAGAAAAACTAGATCTTCCTAAAGATGTGATTTTAGATGTACCAAAGATTATTGTTATAGGAAGAAATGAAATAACTATAGAAAATCACAAAGGAATAATGGTATTTGAAAAAGATAGGATAAAGATTAATACTAATATGTCACCTATAGAAATAAAGGGCAATAGTTTTGAAATATTGTATATAGCATCAGCTACAATAACTATTAAAGGTTATTTTGATTCAATTGAATATGTGAGGTGAATGATAAATGGCTTTTGATAAGATAAAAAAGGGAAAAATATTAGTTGAAATTAAAATCGTAAATACCGAAAGATTATTAAATGTATTTTGGAGTAAAAATATAAGAGTATATAAAATAAAAAGAAAAGATGCAGCAACACTAGTATTAGAAATAGATTATTTGGATTATGCTAAAGTTAGGGAGATTATTGTAAATTTAGGTGGCAGAATAAATATTATAAAAAGTAATGGGTTTGTATTTTTTTTAGGTGGTATCAAAAAAAGAATGTCATTAGCAATTGGATCTGTACTTTTTTTAGGAATAATATTTTATTTATCTACTTACATATGGTCTATAGAAGTAGAAGTTCAAAAAAATATTCCTCCATTTGAAATTAGAAAGGAATTAAGTGAAATAGGAATAAAGCCTGGGATATCTAAAGATTCTATTGATGTAAAAGAGATAGAAAAGAAATTAGAAAATATGAGCAATGAAATATTGTGGCTTAGAGTAAGGATTGAAGGTTCTACATTAAAAGTTACAGTTGAGGAAAAGATTAATCCTCCACAAGCTGAAAATTATGAATATGGGAATCTTGTAGCCACTAGAGAAGGAGAAATAAAGAGAGTATATACATTTGCTGGAAGAAGTGCTGTGAAAGCAGGTCAATTAGTAAAAGCAGGTGATGTTATAATTGAAGGTATTGATGGGGCTGAAGGTGGGGAATATATTTTGCCGCCAAGAGGAATAGTGATTGCAAATACGTTTTATGAAAAATCTATAAATGTAAAAGTTAGTGGTACTTCTTTAGAAAGAAGTGGAAGAAAAGATAGTGATATTTATATATCTATTTTTGGTAAGAAAATATACTTGAAAAAGGCTATAAAAGATTTTGAACAATATGATAAAATAGAAAAGAGTGGAAAAATATTTAATAAGGTGTTATATTATGAGAGAGTAGAGAAAGAAATTAATTTATCTCAAGATGAGGCAATTGAAAATTCGGTTAAAGAATTAGAAAACTCATTGTTAAATGATTTAAATAGAGATGCAAAGATAGTTGATAAATTAATAGATAATGAAATGCAGGATGAAGAGAATTTATTAGTAAAGGTAGTATTTGTTGTAGAGCAAAACATAGTTAGTGAAGAAACCGTAGGCTATTAAAATTAGGGGAAGATGAGAAGGTGAACTAAATGAAAGATAAAAGTGATGTTTTAAAAAAGGCGCATATGGATAAGTGGAAAAGAATATTTTTATTTACTATTACAGCTATTTTCATTTATTTTATAATGTTGACCGTTGTCACACCAAGGAGATATAAATTAAATGAAGGTGATATTGCAACAGTAGATATTAAAGCACCACGAGATATAATTGATGAAGAAGCTACTAAAGCTAAGGAACAAGAGGTTACGGCAAAGGTAGAAAAAAAATTTACACTTAAAAATGAAATTAAAATAGAAGCAAGTGAGAATATAAAAAGCTTTTTTGATAAGTTAATTAATTTGAAGAGTAATGATATAGACGAAAAAAGTAAGATAAGTGAGTTGAAAAAAATAGATGCATTTAAGCTTTCAGATGCAGAGTATAAAACTTTGCTAGATTTAAATGTAGATAAGGACACAGAATTACAATGGATAGCATTAACTGCTATAGATAAGGGTTATGAAAAGCAAATAGAAGAAGATAATAGCGAGGATATAGCAGAAGCAAAAACAATTGTTGATGATTATTTATCGAGTCAAGAGTTAGAGTCAAATATTGAAGTTATTTTAAGAGAAATGTGTGAAAGTCAAATTAAAGCTAATTATTTTTTTGATCAGTCTAAAACTGACGAAGCTGTAAAAGAAGCATTAAAAAGTGTTTCTAAGGTGATGATTAAAAAGAATCAAACTATTGTTAAAGAAGGAGAGCCGATTACTCAGCAACAAATAAATATTTTGACAGAACTAGGCCTTGTAGGAGAGGATTTAAGTAAAGATTATATTTATACTTATATAATATTAGCCTTTTTTGTTTTATTTGTATTAGGAATGCAGTATATGTATCTAAAAAAAGAAAAGAAAGAAATCTTAATAGATACAAAATTAGTATTTTTAATTTTATTATTAAATTTATTATCAGTAATTTCGGCAAGAGTATTTACGTTTGTATCATTATTTATAATACCAATAGCTTGTGCTCCTATACTTATGACTGTATTTTTAGATTCAAAGATTTCTATTGTAATAAATTCTTTAAATTTATTGTTTGTAACAGTTATTGTTGGATTTGATCCACAGGTGATTTTGATTGGGATTGTATCAACTATAGTATCGTCAACTACATTGAAGAAAATTAGTCAAAGAAATGATATACTATATTCAACTGTTTATGTAGCAGCTGCTGTTGCTGTTGTAATTTTATCTAGTGGAATACTTTTATATAATAATATAAAACAAATATTATTGGATGTGATATTAGCTGTATTTGGAGCATTTATTTCAGGAATTCTAGCAATGGGGTTATTACCATTTTTAGAATCAAGCTTTAGTTTAGTTACTAATATGAAGTTATTAGAATTGTCTAATCCTAATAATCCATTATTAAAGAGATTATTAATGGAAGCACCAGGAACATATCATCATAGTGTAATGGTAGCTAATTTGGCTGAAGTTGCAGCGGAAGAGGTAGGAGCTAATCCTATGTTAGTTAGGGTAGGAGCCTATTATCATGATGTAGGAAAAATCAAAAGGCCATTTTTCTTTGGAGAAAATCAATTAGGAGGTACAAATCCTCATGATAAAATTTCACCAACATTAAGTACTACAATAATAATTTCACATGTTAAGGATGGTTTAGAGTTAGCTAAGGAATATGATATTCCTAAGGTAGTAAGTGATATGATTGTTCAGCACCATGGAACTACATTAGTAAAGTATTTTTATTATACTTTAAAAAATAGTAGTGAGAATCCAGATGAGATAAGAGAGGAAGATTTTAGATATCCAGGACCAAAACCTCAAAGTAAAGAAGCTGCAATTATTATGATGGCAGACAGTGTTGAAGCTGCTGTAAGATCAATTCAAGAACCAACATTAGAGAAAATTGAAGATATGGTAAATAATATTGTTAAGGATAAAATGAACTCTAATCAATTAAATGAGTGTGATTTAACATTTAGAGAACTAGAAGTTATTAAAGCTTGTTTCTTAAGAGTTTTAAAAGGTATTTATCATCATAGGATAGAATATCCAACTGAAAAGGGGAAAGAGTAAAAAGGGAGGGAAACCTCCCTTTTTATATAAGTTGCGAAGTTCAAATAAAAGACGTATAATGAATAAACGCAAGCAATAATAGTACACATATTATATGATAAGTATAAGGAAGGGAGAAAGTATGTTATATACTGATAATAGACAAAATTCAATTGAGGTAACAGATGACTTAATTAATATTATTAATGAAGTGTGTGATGTGGCATTAAAAGATGAAGAAGTTACAATCCCATATCAAATTTCACTTTTGTTTGTAGATAATAATGAAATAAGAGAAATAAATAATGAAACGAGAGGGATAGATAAAGTAACGGATGTATTATCTTTTCCTATGCTAGATTATCCTGAAAATATGGTATTTAAAAATGTTTATAAAAATAAAAAATTTAATGAAATATATTTAGATGGAGAAGAATTAGTACTAGGTGATATGGTTTTATCATTAGAAAGAGCTAAAGAACAAAGTATAGAATATAATCATTCTTTTGAGAGAGAGGTTTGTTATTTAGTAGTACATTCAATACTTCATTTATTAGGATATGATCACATGAATGATGAAGATAAAGCTAAAATGAGAACTAGGGAAGAAGAGATATTAGGTAAATTAAATATAAAGAGATAGATATGGTAAGAGGGTGAATTTATGGAGATGAAAAAGTTGTTAGAGAGCTTTAATCATGCAATTAATGGGGTAATTGATGCTGTTAGAACACAAAGGAATATGAAAATACATATTGTAGCTTCAATAGGAGTACTTATAGCATGTTTTTTCTTTGATATTTCTAAGGCAGAATTTTTAGCATTAGCAATTACAATTACAATGGTAATTAGTGCTGAACTTGTAAATACAGCAGTAGAAGCTGCTGTAGATTTAAATACTAATTATTATCACCCATTAGCAAAGGTGGCTAAAAACACTGCGGCAGGAGCTGTATTGGTAACAGCAATAAATGCATTGTTAGTAGGATATATTGTGTTTTGGGATAAATTATCGAATTTTTCTTATGAGGTAGTATATAAGATTAAACATTCAGAGCCATATATGATTTTTATTGCGTTAGTAATAGTTATATTAGCAGTATTAATAATTAAGGCTATATTTGGTGAAGGTACACCCCTTAAAGGAGGAATGCCAAGTGGGCATAGTGCATTGGCATTTTCAATATCAACAGCTATTTCGCTTATAACTGAAAAACCTATTTGTATTATATTAGCTTATTTAATGGCATTTATTACAGCTCAAAGTAGGGTTGATTCAGAAGTTCATACTGTTTTTGAAGTAATTGTTGGTGGTGTGTTAGGAATTTTATTAACATTATTAATATTTACTATATTTAAATTATAAAGTTAGTTATAAATATTTAGTTTTTATGAGATATTAAAATTAATATATATGATATACTATTTAAATGGAGGAATAAGAATGGAATATAGAGAATTAATTTTAAGTGCATTAGAAGCAAGGGAAAAAGCTTATTGTCCATATTCAAATTTTAAGGTAGGTGCTGCTGTACTTTTTGAGGATGGAAAAATATATGATGGAAGTAATATTGAAAATGCTTCTTTTGGTGGAACAAATTGTGCTGAAAGAACAGCTATTTTTAAAGGTGTTCATGAAGGGAATAGAGAAATTCAGGCTATAGCAGTAGTTGGTGATATAAAAGCATATACTTATCCGTGTGGAATATGCAGACAGGTCATTGCTGAATTTGCTAAAGATGAAAAGATACCAGTAATAATTATAAAGAATGAAAATGACTATATAGTGAAAACTTTTGAAGAAATACTTCCAGGTGTTTTTTCGAAGAAGGACTTAAAAGGCTAGGAGGATAAAATGTTTAAATCAGGATTTGTAACAATAGTAGGAAGACCAAATGTAGGAAAATCTACATTATTAAATGAAATAATGGGGGAAAAATTATCAATAGTATCTAATAAACCTCAAACAACAAGAAATAATATTCAAACTATATTAACTGGGGATGATTATCAGTTAGTTTTCGTAGATACTCCAGGTATACATAAGCCTAAACATAAATTAGGTGAATATATGGTGAATTCAGCTAAAGATTCAATAAAAGAAGTAGATTTAGTATTGTTTTTAGTTAATCCATGTGAAGAAATTGGTAGAGGAGATAAGTTTATATTAGAAGCTTTAAAAGCTCAAAAGGCACCAGTTTTCTTAGTTGTAAATAAGGTTGATGAAAATTCACATGATAAGGTTGCAAAAACTTTAGAAATGTTTTCTAAGGAATATAATTTTGAAGAATTAATACCAATATCAGCACTAAAGGGGAAAAATGTTGATTCATTAGTAAAATTAATGGTTGATAAAATGCCAGAAGGACCACAATACTATCCAGAAGATATGATTACTGATGTTCAAGAAAGATTTATTGTAGCTGAAATTGTAAGAGAAAAAGCTTTAAAGAACTTAAGAGATGAGGTACCTCATGGAATAGCTGTTGATGTTATTCAAATGAAACAAAACGAGAAAGGTACATATCATATTGAGGTAGACTTGATTTGTGAAAAAGATTCACATAAAGGAATAATAATAGGTAAAAACGGAGCAAGTTTAAAGAAGATAGGTGAAACTTCAAGATATGAAATAGAAAGATTCCTTCGTGCTAAAATTAATTTAAAGATTTGGGTTAAGGTAAGAAAGGAATGGAGAGATAACGGACTTCTACTTAGAGAATTAGGATATAAAAAAAATAAGTAGATAGGAGTTGATTATTCTGTCTATTACAAAAACTAAAGGTGTAATAATTAAATCGATAGATTATAAAGAAAATGATAAGCTAATTTGGGCATATTGTGAAGAGTTAGGGAAAATAACATTCATAGCAAGAGGTGCTAAGAAAAGTAAAAGTAAAAACTTAGCACTTACATTACCATTATGTTTTGCAGATTATATATTTTTCAAGGGAAGAAATTTATATAATTTACAAGAAGGAAGAATTATAAATTCATTTCAAGGATTGTTAGATAATTTAGATAAATTAACATATTCATCATATATTTGTGAATTAATAGATATTTGTGTACAAGAAGGAGAAGTAAATAAAAACTTATTTAGAGATTTCATCACATGCATATATTTATTAAATACAGATGCTATGGAGTATGAATTATTAATAAGAGCTTTTGAACTAAGATTGCTTAATGCTACTGGATACGGTTTGCAATTTGATAAGTGTTCTATATGTAAAAAAGCAATTAATACAAGTGATTATATTTCTTTGTCATATTTTGGTGGAGTTTGTGATACATGTAATAAAGAACATGGAATATATATATCAAGGGCGGGATATAATGCTCTTAGATTTTTAAGTAATACACCAATGGATAAGATATATAGACTAAATGTTACAAAAGAGGTTAAGCAACAAATTGAAAAAGTAACAACGTTTATAATTAATTCAAATTACTCAAGAAAGCCTAAAAGTTTAGAAATGTTAAAATATATAAAGGAGTAGAGAGAGTATGGATATTACATTGGAAAAAGTTGATAAAGTAAAGGAAAGAACTGGAGTTAGCTATAGTGAAGCAAAGGAAGCATTAGAAATATCTAATGGAAGTGTTTTAGATGCAATAATATTTTTAGAAGAAAAATCTAAAAATAATGCAAATAATAATGAAAATATGGAATATAACAAGAAAACTGAAACTATAGATGAATTAAAGGTTTGGTTAAAAGATTTAATAAACAAAGGGAATGTTACTAGAATTAAAGTAAGTAAGGATGGGAAAAAGTTAGTTGATGTACCAGTAAATGCAGGAATAGCAGCAGGAGTTATTGCTATTGTTATTCCACCTATACTAGCATTTGTAGTTGTTGCAGCCGTAGTTACACAAGTAACTATAGAAATAACTAAAGCTGATGGAAGTGTTGAAGTAGTTAACAAATATATTTCTGCAGCTGTAAATGAGGCAAAAGATAAAGCAAGTGATTTTGCAGATAAGGTAAAAGAAAAAGTGCAAGATGTTAATATCGATAGTATTAAAATGCATGGAAAAGGTAATGCCAAAGAAGAGGATGATAGTAACACATTTACTTATACCGTAAATTTTGATGATGAAGATGATAAAAAATAGCAAATCGAAGAAAAACAAAGATATAATATAGATAATTAGAAAAGAATGGGAATATTCAAACGAAATGAAAGAATTTTCTTAAAATTAGGTATAGTAAAAAGATTATAAAATGTTATAATTATACTGTAAATAGAAAAAATTCTTAATTGTCTGAATATTCCTTTAATAGTTGAAAAGAGGGGTAGCATTGAAGTTTACAAACAGACAAGAGGAAATAATTAAAATAGTTAAAGCCGGTGAGCCGGTTACAAGTGAAGCGATAGCTGAAAAGCTAGGCGTAACAAGAGCAGCTTTAAGAGCTGATTTAGCGATACTTACAATGACTGGTACTTTAGATGCTAGACCAAAAGTAGGTTATGTTTATTTAGGTAAAAAGGTTGACGGGGACATATTAGAAAATATATCCAAAATAAGGGTGGGAGACATTATGTCAAAGCCTGTAACCGTTAACGATGCTACGACGGTTTATGATGCAATTGTTCATTTATTTTTACATGATGTAGGAACACTATTTGTTGAGAGTAATGGTAATTTGGTTGGTGCAGCTTCTAGAAAGGATTTCTTAAAGATTGCGATAGGGGGAACTGATATACATAAGGTCCCAGTTGGAGTAATCATGACTAGAATGCCTAATATAATTTATGGTTCACCAGATGATAGTGCTTATTCTTTAGCAAAGAAAATAATAGAACATGAAATTGATAGTATACCGATAGTAGAGAAATCTTGCGATTCAGACGATGGAAAGTTTAATTTAAAAATAGTGGGTAAAATTTCTAAGACTAACATAACTAAGTTATTTGTTAATCTAGGAGAGGCAAAGTAAATTAAAGGGTAACTACAAGATTATAATCTTGTTAGTATATATTTATTGTATGAACGGAGGAGTATTGAGATGGAGAATAAAAAGTATGTTTATCTTTTCAGTGAAGGTGACGGGTCAATGAGAAACCTTCTTGGAGGTAAAGGGGCAAATTTAGCAGAAATGACTAGAATAGGGATTCCAGTTCCTCAAGGATTTATAGTTACAACTGAAGCTTGTAACAAGTATTACGAGGATGGAAAACAAATTACAGATTCAATTGTAGAAGAGATCCATGCAAACATCAAAGAACTAGAAAGAATAACAGGAAAAGAATTTGGAAGCAACACTAATCCATTATTAGTTTCTGTAAGATCTGGTGCAAGGGTATCAATGCCAGGTATGATGGATACAATATTAAATTTAGGATTAAATGACGTTGCTGTAGAAGCTGTTGCAAAGTCAACAAATAATCCAAGATTTGCTTATGATTCATATAGAAGATTTATTCAAATGTTCTCTGATGTTGTTATGGGAATAGAAAAGAGACTATTTGAAAATTTAATAGATGAAGCTAAAGAAGCAAAAGGTGTTAAATATGACACTGAATTAGATGAAAATGATTTAAAAGAATTAGTTGTAAAGTATAAGGAATTATACAAGAAAGAAAAGGGTGAAGACTTCCCACAAAACCCAATAGATCAATTAACAGAAGCTATTACGGCTGTATTTAGATCATGGGATAATCCAAGAGCCATCGTTTATAGAAGATTAAATGATATTCCAGGTGAATGGGGAACTGCTGTTAATGTTCAACAAATGGTTTTTGGTAACAAGGGAGAAACTTCAGGTACTGGTGTTGCATTCTCAAGAAATGCTGCAACAGGTGAAAAAGAAATTTATGGTGAATATTTAATGAATGCACAAGGTGAAGACGTTGTTGCAGGTATTAGAACACCACTTCCAATATCTAAATTAGAAGAACAAAATCCAGCTATATATAAACAATTCATGGATATAGTTCATACTCTTGAAAATCATTATAGAGATATGCAAGATATGGAATTTACTATTGAAGAAGGTAAATTATACTTTTTACAAACAAGAAATGGTAAGAGAACAGCTCAAGCTGCATTAAAGATTGCAGTTGATTTAGTTGAAGAAGGTATGTTAACTAAAGAGGAAGCAATACTTAAAGTTGAACCTAAGCAATTAGACTCTTTATTACATCCAGCTTTTGATGCTAATGAATTGAAAAATGCAAATGCTATAGCTAAGGGCCTTCCAGCATCACCAGGAGCAGCTTGCGGTAAAATTGCATTTACTGCAGAAGAAGCTAAGGAAAGAGCTGAAAAAGGAGAAAAAGTAGTATTAGTAAGACTTGAAACTTCACCAGAAGATATTGAAGGTATGATTGCAGCTGAAGGTATTTTAACTGTAAGAGGTGGTATGACATCTCATGCAGCAGTTGTTGCAAGAGGTATGGGTACTTGCTGTGTTGCAGGTTGTGGAGACTTAAAAGTTAATGAAGAAGCTAGAACTTTAGAAGCTAACGGAAAAGTTTATACTGATGAAGATTATATTTCAATAGATGGATCTACAGGAAATGTATTTGGTGGAGCTATAAAAACAGTTACTCCAGAAATTTCAGGGCACTTTGCAACATTTATGGGATGGGCAGATGATATTAGAAAGCTTAAAGTTAGAACTAATGCAGATAACCCAAGAGATACAAAGCAAGCCGTTGAATTTGGAGCAGAAGGTATAGGACTTTGTAGAACAGAGCATATGTTCTTTGAAGAAGATAGAATTATGTCTATGAGAGAAATGATAGTAGCTAAGAATGAAGAGGAAAGAAGAGCTGCACTTGCTAAATTACTTCCAATGCAAAAGAAAGACTTTATTGGAATGTATGAAGCATTAAAGGGAATGCCAGCTACAATTAGATTTTTAGATCCACCACTACATGAATTCTTACCTCATACTGATGAAGAAATTGCAGATCTTGCAAAAACAATGGGATTAACATTTGATGAACTTAAGGGAACAGTAGAAAGTTTACATGAATTTAATCCTATGATGGGTCATAGAGGTTGTAGATTAGCTGTTTCTTATCCAGAAATTGCTGAAATGCAAACTAGAGCAGTTATTGAAGCTGCAATAGAAGTTAAGAACAATAAGGGATATGATATAGTTCCAGAAATAATGATTCCTTTAGTTGGTGAAGTAAAAGAATTAAAGTTTGTTAAGGATATAGTTGTTAGAACAGCAGAGGAAGTTATGAAAGAAAAGGGAGTTAAATTAGAATACCATGTTGGTACAATGATTGAAATTCCAAGAGCTGCTATAACTGCGGATGAAATAGCTAAGGAAGCTGAATTCTTCTCATTTGGAACAAATGATTTAACACAAATGACATTTGGTTTCTCAAGAGATGATGCTGCTAAATTCTTATCAGATTATTATGAAAGAAAAATATATGAACAAGATCCATTTGCTAAGCTTGATCAAAAAGGCGTTGGGCAATTAGTTAAGATTGCAGCTGAAAAAGGTAGAGCTTCAAGACCAAATATCAAATTAGGTATTTGTGGAGAACATGGAGGAGATCCATCATCAGTTGAATTCTGTCATGATATTGGATTAAATTATGTATCTTGTTCACCATTTAGAGTGCCTGTTGCAAGACTTGCAGCTGCACAAGCACAAGTTAAGAATCCAAGAAATTAAAAATTAAAATAAGAATAAAAATAAAGGAGTGTGAAAACACTCCTTTATTTTTATTCTTAAAATTTTATATCATAGTAACGTTTATATATGTCAATCATATTATTAATATAATCAAGTTGCGCTTCTGAATGATTTAACCCTTTGGTCAATAAAGAAATAAATGAATTTTTATTACACTTATCAATGTTTTTATAGTAATCTCTAGAAATTTTCCAGTATTTTTGAGGAAATGCTAAATAAGCTAAAATATACTTTAAATCTGATTTGCTCAAATTATTATACTTTCTATAAGTATTAAGAATATTAACAGTTAAAGCGGAATTCCAGTTAGTTGTGTTACGCTTAAGTAATCTTCTCAAAAAATAAGAAATATCATGAGCGGAATAATCTATTTTACATTTATCAAAGTCAATAATCCAAACATCATTATTAGATTTATTTATTAATATATTTTTATTTACATAATCACCATGACATAGGGATATACTTAAATCATTATTGTTTATTGATGAAGATATTTCAAGAGATAATTTTGCAAGTGCTAAGTTATTATCAAAGTTTTTTAAATATATTTTAGAAAATTTATCTTTATATGAAAAAGCTAAATTTGCATTTTCTAGGAGTTCATTAAAGTGTTTATTTACAGAAAGATAATAATCTTCTAATCCAATTCTTTTTTCACTACCATCAATTGGGCTGAAGTCTTTAGAACATTTATGTAATTTTGCAAGAGTTTCAATAGACAAATTTAAGTCACTTAGTGAATCAAAATCGCATTTTTCACCTTCAACCCAAGGAGTTAAAATAAAAAGCATACCTTCATAAATAATATATCTGCACTTATCATATGAAGGTAGCAATTTAGGGACCTTGATATTATTTCTATATAACCATTCCATTGCTGAATAAACAAATAGTAAATTCCTTTCATCATAATATACTTTTTTTAAACAATAATTCTTATTATTTGAGCTTATTTTAAATACCGCTCTTTGCTTGTCAGTATCTTTAAATTTAATCATAGTAATATCAGCATTATCTAAAAAAAATTTAGGAAGTATATTTTTCCTTATATTATCAATATCAATGACGTTATTTTCATTGTTCATTATAAATCTCCTTATTAAATTTTCTTATTATAATAATATTATGGAAAATATATAAATATACATAGCTAGGAGAGAGAATAAAATATAATAATGTGATACCTATTATAAAATAGAGGATTTATGAGAAAAATATAGAATAGATTATTTTGAGGTGAGTTATATGGAAATAAGAGAAAGAATAGAAAATAACGAAGACTTGACATTAATTCCAGAAGCTATTCATAGTAATAAAAGTATGGGGAGAGAGATAAAAGAAGAAGCTGATAATATTAGAACTTGTTTTATGGTGGATAGGGATAGAATTATACATTGTAAATCCTTTAGAAGATTGAAGCATAAGACACAAGTATACATACGAACTTTTGGGGATCACTATAGAACTAGACTTACTCACACTTTAGAAGTTGCACAAATAGGAAGAACTATAGGTGCAGGTATAGGATTAAATGAAATGCTTATTGAAGCAATTGCATTAGGTCATGATTTAGGACATGTTGCTTTTGCCCATAATGGTGAAGAGGTACTTAATGAATTTTTAGATGGTGGATTTAGGCATAATGAACAAAGTGTAAGAGTGGTAAAGAAGCTAGAGAAAGATGGAAAAGGATTAAATCTTACTGAAGAAGTTATAGATGGTATACTTAATCATAGTGGATTAGGACAAAAAGAAAATATAGCAAAAACATTAGAAGGTCGAATAGTAAAGTATAGTGATAAGATTGCATATTTAAATCATGATATTGATGATTCAATTAGGGCAGGATTATTACATGAAGAACAATTACCTAAGGAGATTATTAAAGTATTAGGGAAAAATCATTCGGAGAGAATACATGTACTTATTAATGATATGATAAATGAAACAACAGAAAATTTAAAAAATGGTAAATACGATATTAAGCAAAGTGATGAAGTTAAGGAAGCAATGATTGAATTAAGAAGATATATGTTTAAAAATATTTATTTAGCCGATGTTTTAAAGGAGGAGCGTGGTAAAGCAAAATTTATATTGACACATGTAATAGATTATTTTTATAAACATAGTGAAGAATTGCCTAATCTTTATAAAGAAATTGCAAATGAAGAAGGATTAAAAAGAGGCGTTGCAGATTATATAGCAGGAATGACAGATGATTATTGTATTTCAACATTTAATAAAATATATGTTCCAAAGTTTGTAATTTATTAGTAAAAAAGTTGTATAATACAAAAAAATTGGGAACAATAAATTTTGTAGAAGAAAAAGGATTTTAAGAATTGAGATAGAATTAATAATATTAGGGTAGAATAACAATAAAAATTCTATGAGTATGACATAATAAAATAAATTTAATTAAAAAAGTTAGAAGGAATTTATAATAATATGTCGAAATGTATAGAGTGGGAAAAAATATTAGGTAAGGAGGGATCTCCTTGCAGATTTCTGAAGAGATTTTAGAAAAAATAAAATCACAAAATGATATTGTAGATGTAATTTCTGAAAGGGTTAGACTAAAGAAGGCTGGTAGAAACTTCACGGGACTATGCCCTTTTCATAATGAAAAAACACCTTCTTTCTCAGTATCTCAAGAAAAGCAAATTTATAAGTGTTTTGGATGTGGAGAAGCTGGAAATGTCATTTCCTTTGTGATGAAAGATAAAAATTTACCTTTTATTGAAGCTGTTAAATATTTAGCTAATAGGGCGAATATTCCTTTGAAATTAGGAAATGGAGAACAAAGCCAAAGTAATAGAAAAAAAGAGTTGTTATATAAAGTAAATGTTGAGGCAGCAAAGTTCTTCTTTTCAAATCTTATGAATAACCAAAATGCAAAAGAATACTTTTTAAATAGGGGAATTAAAGAAGAAACAATTAAAAAGTTTGGCTTAGGATATGCCAATGATAGTTGGAATAGTTTAATGTTCTATTTAAGAAAAAAAGGCATTAATGATGGGTTATTAGAAGAAGCAGGTCTTATTTCTGTTAATAAAGAAAAAGGTAGAAAATATGATAGGTTTAGAAATAGGGTTATGTTCCCGGTGTTTGATTATCAAGGTAAGGTAATTGGATTTGGTGGAAGAGTATTAGATGATTCAAAGCCTAAGTATTTAAATTCACCTGAAACTTTAGTTTTCCAAAAAGGTACTAATTTATATGGATTAAATTTTGCTTTAAAGCATAATATGAGCGAGAGGTATTTTGTTATCGTAGAAGGATATATGGATTTAATATCATTGCATCAATATGGTATAACTAATGTCGTTGCATCTTTAGGAACTGCTTTAACAATTAATCAAGCAAGATTACTAAAGAGATATGCAGATAAGGTTGTAATTTCTTACGATGCTGATTTAGCAGGGCAGATGGCAACATTAAGAGGTCTTGAAATTTTAAGGACTGCAGGTTTTGATGTTAGGGTATTAAGTATCCCTCAAGGAAAAGACCCTGATGAATATGTCAGAAGTAATGGAAGAGAGGCATTTTTAAAATTAATAAATAATGCGGAGCCATTAATAGACTATAGAATTAAGAAGGCTGAAGAAGGAATTGATTTTAAAAATAGTCAATCCGTAATTTTATATTCAAAGAGAATAATGGATATAATTTCAGATTTGGATCCTATAGAAAAAGATGTTTATATTAAAAAGGCATCTGAAAATACTGGCATAAAAGAGCAGGCGTTGTATGATATCCTTAAAATTAAAATGAAAGATAATAGAGAAAATGATTTTAGGAATAATAAGGAAGAAGATAGGTCAAAATTATATGTAGAACCTGGATTTTTAAAAGCAGAAAGAACACTATTAAAAATGATGCTTGAAAATGAAGAGTATTTACAGTATATAGAGGAAAGAATATCAGAAAACGACTTTATTTTGCTAGAACATAAAGAAATTTTCACTGTTATTATATTGGGAAAAGGGGAAAATATAAATAACATAGAATCATTTATAGAATCAAGACTAAGCAATGCAAAAAGTATTGGAGAATTAGTTAAGATTAAAGAAGAGAATATATTCTTTGCTGATAATATAAAAGTACAAATTGATGATTTAATTAATGAAATACATTCGTATAAATTGAAGCAAAGAATCGATCAACTGAGAAAAGAGCAAAAAGAACTTGAGAATCAAGGTAAAATTGAAGAATCAATTAAATTAGCCATTGAATTAGCAAGTATTACAAAAAAGTTGAAAGAGAGTAAGAGAGTGTAGTTGGTCATGTAACGAAAGGAGGTAGTCAGCTAGTGGAAGAAAAAACAAAAGTAAATAAGAATAAGCCTAAGGATGGTCAAGATAGAAATAATAGAATGAGTATCGTAAAGAATTTACTTGACAAAGGTAAAAAGAATGGGGTACTAACATATCAAGAAATATTAGATGAGGTAGAAAATATAGATTTAAGTCCAGAACAAATTGAAAAAATTTATGAGGTACTTGAATCAATGGGAATCGAAGTTCAAGGTGTAGCCAATGATGTTGACATTATTGAAGAAGAGATTGATTTATCAGTACCAGAGGGTATTGCAATTGATGACCCAGTAAGAATGTATTTAAAGGAAATAGGTAAAGTTCCACTATTATCATCTGAAGAAGAAATGGAGCTTGCTAAGCAAATTGAAGAAGGAAGTCAGTATGCTAAAAAGAAGCTTGCTGAAGCCAATCTAAGACTTGTTGTTAGTATAGCTAAAAGATATGTTGGTAGAGGAATGTTATTCTTAGACTTAATTCAAGAAGGAAACCTTGGATTAATTAAAGCGGTAGAAAAGTTTGACTTTAGAAAGGGATTTAAATTTTCTACTTATGCTACATGGTGGATAAGACAAGCGATTACTAGAGCCATAGCTGATCAAGCAAGAACAATAAGAATACCAGTTCATATGGTAGAAACTATTAACAAGTTAATAAGAGTTCAAAGACAATTATTACAAGAATTAGGTAGAGATCCTTTCCCTGAGGAAATTTCTAAAGTTATGGATCTTCCAGTAGAGAAGGTAAGAGAAATTCAAAAGATTGCTCAAGAGCCAGTTTCACTTGAAACACCTATTGGTGAAGAAGAAGATTCTCACTTAGGAGACTTTATACCTGATGATGATGCTCCTGCACCAGCTGAAGCAGCCGCATTTACTATGCTTAAAGAACAATTAATTAACGTTTTAGATACATTAACTCCTAGAGAAGAAAAAGTATTAAGATTAAGATTTGGATTAGATGATGGAAGAGCAAGAACACTTGAAGAAGTTGGTAAAGAGTTTAATGTTACAAGAGAAAGAATTAGACAAATAGAAGCAAAAGCATTAAGAAAGCTTAGACATCCATCTAGAAGTAAGAAGTTAAAAGATTACTTAGATTAGTTAATTAGCACCAGAGTTGGTGCTAATTTTTGCATTAAGTAGGTAAATTTAATTAAATAAAATTTTTAAAATAGCATAACTTAATAAAGTCAAGATAAACTGAATTTTTAGCTTTAGCATAGAGTGTTAACTCTATGTGAAGATTGAAATTTGTTATGTCCCAAGGAAACTAGTCTAGTGGCTTATCTGTTATTACATCCAACCTAAAAACAGGTAGAAGTGTTATAAGAGCTAGCCATAATATAAATAATAAGCTTGGATTTAAAAATAATATAAAATATTAGAGCAAATGATTAAATAATATATATAGAGGTAGTTAAAATGGAAGTTAGTAATAGAATAGAATTTATAATCGAAAATTTAGAAAATGTAGAAGTACTTGCAGATATAGGGACTGATCATGGATATGTTCCGTTAATAGCACTAGAAAGAGGAATATGTAATAAAGCTATTGCTTGTGATATTAATAAAGACCCATTAGATAAGGCGAGATTAAATGCAATACTTGAAGGTGCTGGAGACGAATTAGAATTTAGATTAGGTGGAGGGTTTGAGCCACTAGAAGTAAATGAAGCTAATGAAGTTGTAATAGCAGGTATGGGTGGTAATTTAATCAGAGATATATTAGAAGCTGATTTAGAAAAAGTAAAATCTGCTGAATATTTAATTTTAGTGCCAGCACAAAATCCAGAGGTATTAAGAGAGTATTTATATAAAAATAATTATGAGATTATAAAGGAAGACTTATGCCTGGATGAAGGAATATATTATGAATTATTTAAAGTAAGAAGTGCAGAAGGTCAAACAACTGAACTTGATAGTATATATTATGAAATAAGTCCAATATTATTAAGAAGTAAACATTCATTAATGAAAGATTTCTTACAAAATAAAATAGATGAATATAATAAAATTTTAGGATTTATAACTGAAGCAACTGTAAGTGCAAATAAGAGAAGAGAAGAAATAAAAGAGAAAATTAGTATTATAACTAGTATGTTAAATTATTTATAAGGTGATTTTATGATAAAAGTAAATAATGTTATTAAAGAAATGGAAACATTAGCACCAATATGCTTAAAAGAAGATTTCGATAATGTTGGTTTAATGGTTGGGGATAGAAATAAAGAAGTTAAAAAAGTGTTATTAGCATTAGATTGTACTTTAAAGGTAATTGAAGAAGCAAAAGACGAAAATGTTGATTTAATTATAACTCATCATCCTCTTATTTTTAGAAAGCCTAGTAGTATTACAACTGATACTTTGCAAGGTAAAAAAATAATAGAACTTATAAAAAATGATATTTCTCTTTATGCAAGCCATACCAATTTAGATTCAGTAGAAAATGGATTAAATCATACTATTGTTTCTATATTAGGATTTAATGACTCTATAATATTAGAAAAGAATAATAGAGATGATAGTGCTGGATTAGGGAGATTAGTATCTTTAGATGAAGAAATATCTTTAGAAGAGCTAGTAAGTAAAATTAAAGGTGCTTTAAATATATCTAATTTAAGAGTTGTTAAAGGTAAAGATAAAGTTTCTAAAATTGCAATAATAAATGGTAGTGGTCAAGATTTTATTGCTAAAGCAGTTTCAAAGGGAGCTGATTGTATTATTACTGGTGATACAACATATCATTTTGCTTCTGATTATAAGGAAATGGGAATAAACATATTAGATGTTGGACATTTCGCATCTGAGCAAGTTACTTTCTTTAACGTAATGGAAAGATTAAAGGAAAAGTTTTCTGATGTTGAATTCATAACTTCTAAAGTTGAAGAGGATCCATTTAGTTTTTATTAAAAATATAAGGTATAAGTTTTACTAAAATGTAAGACTTATACCTTTTTTCTTTATTTGAAATTAAATTGTCAGTTTTATAGTAAAAAAGAAAAAACACTAGACTCAAACCTAGTGTTTTTCATGATGCGAGATAATCCGTAAGCGGAGTTCTGTATTCAAAACAGATTGTCCCATAATTTAATTTATTATGATTTATTTTCATCTAAGGTCTGTAAAATACTAGCTTTAGGTAACTTGTTGCAATTTACTTTAATTTATTATAATTTACTCAACAAGGGAAAAGATAAGGGAATAATAAGGGAAAGCCGAGGGAATATCCTCGGCTATTTTGCATGTAATATATTTGCTATTATACTGGTTGCTTCTCTGTTCATTTTTTCAGTTACATGAGCATATGTATCAGATGTAGTTTGCATTAAAGAATGCCCAAGCCTTTCTTGTACTGTTTTTATATTTGCTCCACCTTCTAGTAATAGTGTTGCATTTGTATGCCTTAAATCATGCCATCGAATGCGTTTATCTATGTTACAATACTTACATACTCTTTTTAATCTTTGAAGAAATACATAAGGTTTAATATATTCTCCACTCTCCCATGTAAATATTAAATCATAGTTTTTAGAATTAAAAATATTTTTTATGTAATGTGGCCCATATTTAACTTTGTTTAATTTTTGTTTTCTTTTATGCTCTAGTAATTTATTTAATAGCTCTTCGCTTATAGGCAATGTTCTATAAGAACTATCAGTTTTTAAGTTTGAAATTGCATAAGTATTATCTATCCTTATAAGGGCCTGATTTAATGTTATTGATTTATTTTCTATGTTTATATCATTCCAGGTTAAACCACACATTTCACCTCTACGCAAACCTGTTTCTATTGTTAATTCTAGTCCAAGTCTAAAAATATAATCTTCGTATGTATCAAGGTTAACTTTATTGTATATCATGTTAAAATCTTCTACTGTTAATGTATTCCCTTTAAATTTTGCGCGTTTTGGCGTATCTATAAACCTGCACGGATTATCATTTAATAATTGTAGTTTAACACTTCTATTTAGTCCTGCTCTTAGAATGCCATAGTAGTTTTGTACGCTGGTTTGATTTAAGAATTCGCCTTTATCATTTTTACTTTTCTTTAATCCTCTTAGGAATTTTTCTAAAGTTACAACTTTTAGATCACAAAGTTTTACATCACCTACTAAAGGTATTATGTATTTTTTACATACTCCTTTATATTTAACATATGTATTTTCGCTTTTTTCATCTTTTATGTAATCTTCTAACCACATATTTAAGTAGTCTTTTAAAAACATATCGGATGAAATTACAACCCCTTTCTCTATTTTATATATAATCTCATTAAGTTTGATTTGGGCTTCTTTTTTTGTTTTCCCACCTACTTTTTCAACTTGCTTTCCATTTTCATAATATCTTATATAATATTTATTCCCTTTCTTTCTAATACTTCCTTGCATTTTTATTCAACCTCCAGTGATTGCTTATCACTTTCGATTATTTCCAATAATTCAGCAATCAATTCATCATTTAACACATATTTTATCCCGTTATATTCTATTTCCTTAATTTTTTTTAAAATTTTCTCCAAAATAAACCCCTCCATTTATGTAGAACATATGTTCATTATAACACTTATTATATAGTTACAACAAGTTTTATATAATTTTACAATAAAACCTACAATTTGGGAATTTGGCGGTTTATCGCCATGTAAATATAAAAAAGAGAGTAGAATGTTATCTACTCTTATTTGACTCAAATTTATTTAATGTTTGTTTTAGTAATTCAATTGCTGCTTCTTTTATTTCTAAATCTTTATCGTGCAATATTTCTATTTCTCCATCTTTTGTATATGAAAGATTTCTATCATCAGTTCTACCTAGAATATAGTCCGTAGAGCAATCAAAATAATCTGCATATTTTAATACTACATCTATACTAGGCATAGATTTACCAGTTTCATACGAGGCTATAGTTGCTCTTGTAAGATTAAATATTTCTGCTAAATCTTTTTGTATTATTCCTCTTTCTTCTCTTAAAATCTTTAATCTATTTTTTACAACATCAGTATACATTCTTATCTCACTCCCTATGATAATTATATATTAGAAATCACACTAAAACTCAAAAGGTGGACACAAACCACAACAATTATATTTTTTTATAAAAAAGTTGTTGACAACCACAAATAACAGGTATATTATATAAACATACCAAGTGGTTAATAACCACATAAGGTTACCCAAAACAACAAAGGAGGTGATTAAATGAATTTAATAAAACTTTTAAGATTAAATAACGGATATACACAAGAATATGTTGCTAATGTTATAGGTTGCTGTAGTGACAGCTATTCAAGAAAAGAAAATGGAGTGTATACCTTTACAACAAAGGAACTTTTAAAATTATCAAAATTATACAAGGTATCTCTTGAAAAACTTATAGATAGAGAGTGGTTTGAGCAAGTTATTCTTGCAAAGATCTATAGTTAGTTTGCCCTGATTGAATAAATTAAAACAAGAAGGTGTTGGAATGTTATCAGATAGCTTGAATAAATTAAGAACAGAAAAAGAATATAGCCAAGCATTTTTAGCGAAAAAATGCAATTTACCTAGAACAACCTATAGAGATATAGAGAGTGGTAAAAGTAAAAATCCTACTTTATTTCAAATTTGTAGGTTATGCAGGGGGCTTGGAATAACACCAAATGATTTAATACCAGAATATTATTACAAAAGATAGGAGTATGAGGGGATGGAACTATTTACAGTAAAAGAAGTATCTAAAATGTTAAAAATGAATGTTACTGATACTCACAAACTTATAAAGGCAGGACATTTACAAGCGTTAAAGCTTGGATCATTAAAAGTAACATCTTTTGAATTAGAAAGATTTATAAGAGAAGCATCAGGGAAAGACTTTAGCGATTTAAACAATGTAACCCAATATGTTTCAGTATAGGAGGGAAAGTGATGAATGATTTAAAAATTAAAGAGTTAGTGCTAAAGATAATAAATAAGGCTATAGAAAAAACTGCTACTACTGAAGCGGATGTATTTGTAGATTTTTCAGGTCATGTTAGAAGTTAAGAGTTTGTATACACAAAAATGGATATAGACTTCATGACAACAATGTACTAAGAAAAGAAACTTATTTAGAACCAAAAGAAGAATATATGTTAACTAAAGAAGATATTATTAATAATCTTCAAAAAATATATGATGTAATTTATGCACTTTAAACATAAGACAAGCAAGGCTGAAAAGCCTTTTTAAATGGTCGAATGTGCGAAAAATGATGTAGAAAAAGTAAATATAAAGACTAGATAAGGCGATAAGCCTTTTAAAAATAACATAATGGCGAAAAATACCGTTGAATATAAAGATAATGGAGGATAAAAAGATGGAAAATGTAAAATATCAAAGAAAAGAAGGAGTTCAATTATTCATTAATGAAGAATTAGAACTTGAAGTAAGAGCAATTAAAAATGAAGATAGAAGTATTTCTTTAAATGCAGAAGATACAGCTATAGGCTTTGGTTGGTATCAAATTAAAAATAATAAAAAATATCCTAAATGGGAGAGGATTAATGGATTTATTAGTGAGTTTGGAAATTCTCCACTTGTGGGGAAAGATGATTACATTCCAGAAAGTTTATTTT
>OCPT01000207.1_pt1 | contig 53695 bp, 50 predicted proteins | sample 1538741 | NCBI WGS metagenome assembly OCPT01 (sample SAMN04571723, study PRJEB22368) | human gut metagenome | biome: human gut; material: stool | host: Homo sapiens | place: Luxembourg | collected 2012-12-06 | reverse complement strand
GGCTTGACCAAATATAGTATTAATTATGTGCAATTTTGAAAGAACAAAATCTTTCAATAAAATGTTCCTCGGTAGCTCAATGGTGGAGCACTCGGCTGTTAACCGATAGGTTGGAGGTTCGAGTCCTCTCCGAGGAGCCATTTTTTTTGCAAAAATTTAATTTAAAATAGATTATTTAAGTTATGAATTAATAGTTATATTAATTTATAGCTTTTTTTGTATTTAAAGAAAATTTTATTTAATTTAGTATTTTTAGTGTAAGCTATTTGTAATTAAAGAAAGTGTTATATTGTATATAATTAAGAAAGAATAAAATAATATCTTTTTTATTAACAAAAAACTTTAGTTGTATTGATATAATTAAAAAGGAACAACGCAATATTGTTACATAATTAATATAATTAGAGAATTTAATATATTTAAATTTAAAAAGTATATATAAGGAGTTGAAGAATAGAGATGAAGATTTTATTAGTAGAGGATGAAGAAAGTATAAGAGGCTTTTTAAGAATAAATTTTCAAAGAGAAAACTTTCAAGTTATAGAATGTGAAAGTGGAGAGGAAGGAGTAAGGAAGGCTTTAATAGAAAAGCCAGATATAGCAATACTTGATGTTATGTTACCTGGCATGAATGGGTTTGAAGTATGTCAAAAGTTAAGAGAAAGTTTTCCTAGAATGGGAATAATAATGTTAACTGCTAAAGGTGAAGATATGGATAAAATCATGGGGCTTCAGTTTGGTGCAGATGATTATGTTTTAAAACCATTTAATCCGCTAGAGATAACTTTAAGAGTAAAAGCATTAATAAGAAGGTTAGAAGGAATAAATGAAGAAGATAATAATGATTGTATAGAAGTAGATAATTTTAAATTAGATTTATATTCTCAAAGTTTATATAAAGAAAATGTAGAAATAGATGTAACACCTAAAGAGTTTTTACTAATGAAAATATTTATGCAAAACCCAGGAAAGGCCTTTACTAGAGATGAATTATTGAATTTAGTTTGGGGAATAGACTTTTTTGGAGATCCAAAGATAGTTGATGTTAATATAAGGAGATTAAGATCTAAAATAGAAGAAAACTCTTCAAAGCCTAAATACATAGAAACTGTATGGGGAACAGGATATAGGTGGAAGAGATAGATCTGTTTTTGTAAAAATCCTAAAATATTATGAGTAGGATAGGATTTTGATGGAAAGGATAAATCTATATATTACAGTGTTTATAGGAATTTTATAAAGCTATATAAAGTATAGAATTAATAATTAAAACTTATATTTTAAGTTTTTAGTATATATGGGTGAAGGATAGGTGCATATTTTATGAAAAGTATAAAAACTAGGCTAATGAAAAATTTTTTAGTTCTTTTATTATCAACTATTATTATAGTTTCAGCCATGTTTTTGATTTTTATTTCTAGATATTATTATCAAAATACAGAGGAAATATTATTAAGTCAAATTAATATATCTGTAGATTTTTATAAAAGATATTTGTCAAATGTTAGTCTAGAAGAAAATGTTTATGAAGATGTAGATATATTTTGGAAGCAAACGGATGCACAAGTTCAAATTTATAATTTAAAGGGTCATTTAATAATGGATTCCATAGGTTTAGAGCCTAAAGAATATAAAACACCTGTAGATGTAAAGAGGGCTTTAGAGGGAGATATATCAAAATGGGTTGGAACAGTGCCAGATTATACTGGTAAGGTAATGGCGATTTCAGCACCGCTTAGAAATTCTTCAAATGAAATTGTAGGGGTTATTAGATATATAAGTTCACTTAGGAATGTGGATAATTTTATATTAAATTTCTTTTTAGTATTTTTAGTAATAGGAATAACAGTTTTAGCTATTGGTATAATTTTAAGTTATTTTTTAGCTAATAGCATAGTAAATCCAATTACAGAATTAATAAAAGTTTCAGAACAAATGGCTAAGGGAAACTTGAAAGTGAGAAATAGGATTGTTACTAATGATGAAATTGAAAAGCTAGCTGATAGCCTTAATATAATGGCAGAGGAAATTGAAAATAGAGAAATGTTAAAAAATGAGTTTATTTCTTCGGTTTCTCATGAGCTTAGAACACCATTAACATCAATAAAAGGTTGGGCAATAACTTTAAATAATGATTTTACAGATAGGGAAACTTTAAAAATGGGCTTTGACATAATTGAAAAAGAAGCTGATAGATTAAGTAATATGGTAGAGGAGTTATTAGATTTTTCAAAGTTTGTTAGTGGAAAAATAAAATTAAAATATGAAGAAATAAACTTAAAAGAATTTATAGAGTACTTAAGGTTGTATATGAATCCTCGTGCAGAAAGAGAGCATAAAGAACTTATATTAAAAGGTATTACAGAAGACTTTATAATTGTAGGGGATAAAGATAGATTAAAGCAAGTATTTATAAATATAATAGATAATGCTTTTAAATTCACTCATGAAAATGAAAAGATAACAATAGAGTTTTTATATGATGAAGAGGGAATCTATATAAATATAATTGATACTGGATGCGGAATAAGTAAGGAAGAGTTGCCTAGAGTAAAAGAGAAATTTTATAAGGGAAAAAATTCAAAGTCACAAAATGGTATAGGGTTATCAATATGTGATGAAATTATAGCTTTACATGAAGGCAATTTAGAGATTTATAGTGAATTAGGCAAGGGAACGAAAGTAGTTATATATTTACCTAAGAAATTAATCAGGAGTGTTGAAGATGATTTAAATTAATCAAAAGAGGTGTTTTATGAAGAAAATTTTTTTAGTCTTCTTTACTATTATTAGCTTTTTTATGATGGGATGTTCTCAAAAAGAATCTTTTGATGTATCTAAAATAACTCCACCAGAGTCAGATAACATAAAGATATTAGGGAAATGGAAAGTAGTAAGCAAGTTACATGATAGTGATGAAAATAATTCAAATAGCGTAAGTGATGCTTTTCACTTAGAGAAAGATGATATTGTTAACATAAGCAAAGATGATGTAGTTGTAAATGGAATTAACATAGTTAACCCAAACTTTAAGTTAAAGAGAATGGAAAGAGAGATATTCTTTAAAGAAATAGATAATATATCAATAAAAAATGAAATAAAGGATGAAATAAAAAATGAATATATAGATGTGAATTCTATATATGATAGCAATAAAACATATTTAAGTATTATTTCAATTAATGATGATGAAGCATATTTATTATTAACTGATAATCTTATTAAGTTAAAAAAAATTTCTAATGAGGGTATAAAAGAAGATAGCAATGAATCTAATAAATTAGATAGTGATAAAAGTAATAAAAGAGAAAATAAAATAAGTACAGAGTACTATCAAAAAGATGTAGGTATTTTACTTGGACTTAAGGAGCCTGCAAATATAGAAGATGATGATTTTGAAGAAGCTTCTTATAAAACTTTATGGATTTCTGTAATTAATAATGAATTACAACCAGTAATGGTTTTAGATAAATCTCTTCTATTACCAAGAATAAATGGATTCTCCAATATAAGTTTAAGTTCAACTTTAGATAATGGTAAATTTGAAAATAAACTTAAGGTTACAAGTAAAAAGAAAGATCCTAATGATAAGACTGAAGTAAAAGGAGAGAAAAATACTCAAGGAATATATGAAGAAATAACCTTTGTAGGAAATGACTATATAGGATTAGAATCTTATTCTGGACATGATGATTTTAGAGGTACTTTTAATGCCTATAATATAATTCCTATTAATACTATGAATTCTAATAAGAGTATGGATATATTGAATTTATTTGGAAAGGAACAAGAGGAGAACTTTAATAAAAGTGAAAATAATGCTATTCAAAAGTATGATATTAATGGGAGAAATTATTATTCTAAAAATAAGTATTCCAATATAACTCTTCAAAGGAAAAATGGTAATTGGCATTTAGAAGGAATATTAAATGAAAAAAATTTAATGGATTATCCTAAAACTTTTGATATAAATATAAATCCAGTTCCTATATTAGTAAATTATGATACTTTAGCAGTTCCGTGGAGTCAGGTTTTATCTCTTGGAAAGGATGTTAGAGATGTTGTTACAGCACCAAATGGGAAGATAGCAATAATATTAGCTAAAGATAAGTTATCAATATATAAAGTTATTGATGGTAGAATTGGTGAAAGATTAGGAGAAATAAATATAAAAAATGATGAAAAGATTGTTATGGCTGAATGGGCTATAGGAGATTATGTGAAGTGTTGGGATGAAACTGTTGAAAATGTATATGGTGCTAAGAAAACAAGTGAATAGAATATAATAATTTATTATTAAAGTATAAATATGGGACAGTAGATAGTCTGGTGTAAAAACAAAACTATCTACTGTTTTTTATTTTAGGTCTCTAGAAAATAAAAAAGAAGCTGATATAAAATCAGCTATCTTTTTAATTAGAATTATAATTAGGTATTTTATCTTTAAAGTAATCAGCTCTAATCATTTTATCAGATAGATCTAATACATTTCCTACTATTTCTTTTTCTTTATCTGTAAGTTCACCCTTAATTGTTTTATCAGTTAAAACAGCGTAAGATCTCTTAGTGTTTAATAGATTTCTACCTAAAGCTGTATTTTGATATACATTATTATTTACTCCTAATAGATATAAAAGAGTTGGCATTATATCTATTTGACCACCGTAAACATCATCTTTTACAGGTGTCTTAATGCTTGGATTATAGATAATTAATGGAACTGTATGATTTCCATTGTCTAACCACCAAGGTTCAGGATTAGATAGTGATTCTATCTTACTGTTATAGTATTTATGAGGACCAGTATGGTCACCTTCTATTGCAATAACAGTGTTATCTAAAAGACCATCTTTTTTTAGTGATTCTATGAACATTCCTATTTTAGCATCTGTATAGTGAACACTTTGGAAGTATCCTCCTAAAACATTGTCATCAAGTTCAGGAGTAAGTTTTAATTGACGGTATTCCTTTGGTAAATCAAATGGTCCGTGGCTTGTTAAAGTAACTGTAAATGCATAGAATGGTTGTTTTAATTCTTTAATCATTGGTTCAATTTGTCTAAAGTAGCTTCCGTCACTTAATCCAAGACCTATATTTTCATCACGATCAAATGAATAGTAATCTACAAATTTATCAAAACCTATACCATTTAAACCTTGAGCATAGTTCCAGAAAGATCCTTTATCTGAATGGATAGCAATAGTACTATAGCCATCCTTTTCTAATATATTAGGTAATGAGTTATAAGTCGTAGCTGGATTTCTAAAGAAAGTACTTCCTTGTCTTAATGGTAACATAGAAGTATTAACCATTAAGTCAGAATCAGAGCTTGTACCTTCGTTAACTTGTTCAAATATATTAGGTAAGTAAATTGAATTATTTAATAATTTATTTATGTTTGGAGTTATTTCTTGTCCATCTACTTTTTTATTTATAACAAAGTCTTCAAGGGACTCAACTTGTATTACTATTAAATTTTTTCCTTTGAACATTCCCTTAAATTTATTATCAGGAAGATTCTCATTTTTGAAATCATAATATTCTTTTATTTTTGCTTCATCGTCAGCTGTCATTTTATAAGGTTTAGAATTCTTATAAACATTATATATATCAAAAATATGATAACCAATTGGTGAGAAGTATTCTACTGTGTTAGTTGGGTCATAATTACTAAATAAGTATGAATTTTTAACATTTTCTCTTTTTAATATATTAATGTTAAAAGGAACATAGCCTATATAGCAAATTGAAATAAGTAAAACAATTAAGGTACCTTTCCAATTGGATTTACAGTTTTTAAAGCTTTTTCTAAAAATTATAAAAGCTATTATTAAAATCATAAAGTCTATGAAGAATAGTAAGTCATATGGACTAGCCATTGAAAAAATACTATCTCCAAGATTATCTAAGTTAGCAGTTTGTTTTAATAGCATTAGTGATGGAACTGTTTGGAATCCTCTAAAATACCAAATATCCATTACTGTAATTAAAGTTATAAATAAATCTACAATTATTAATGAGAAAAACTTTCCTTTGTTTTTAAATAAAAAACATATACTTACAAATATTGCTGTAAATGCTATGTAATAATTAATAAAATAAGAAGCTTGTCTATATCCTAAACCAAAATTAAGTGTGTAAAGATTTTGGTTTAAAGAGAAACCTAAAAAAAGTGCTCCTTTTAAAACTATGGCTATAAGAGTAAATATGTAAAAACCTAGTCTTATTAAAGCATTTTTATTAAGAGACTCCTTAAATTTAGAAAGCCCGTTATTTAATTTAACTTTTTCTTGCATTGAAACACCCCTTCTTTTATTATTCAAAGCTGTTAATATTATATCATAAAATAATATGTTCATAGTATGAAGGAATTATTACAAAAAAGTTTAAAAAGAACTTTTTTAGAATAACTTTGATTTTCTCAATTTACAAAAATGTGATATCTTTATAATATAGATTATTTTAAGAGGTGAGGTCATGAAAAAAATAGATTGTTTAGGTATGGCTTGTCCAATGCCAGTTATAAATACAAAAAAATATTTTGATTCAATAGAAGAAGGGGTTGCAGAAGTATTAGTTGATAATGAAGTAGCAAAAAATAATATCTGTAAGTATGCAGAAGGATGTGGATATAATTTTGATGCTTCAGAAAAAGAGGGAAATTATATAATTAAAATAGAAAAAAATGGTGAGAATAAAATAGAAAAGAAGGAAGATGACTTTGTAATAGTAGTAGGTACTGATAAGTTAGGTCAAGGTAATGATGATTTAGGTACTATACTTATGAAAGGATACCTATATACCTTATCAGAAAGTGATATCATACCTAAAGAACTTATATTTTTAAATGGTGGAGTTAAGCTTACTGTTAAAGGATCAGAAGTTTTAGAATCATTACAAAACTTAGAAAAGCGTGGAGTTAAGATACTAAGTTGTGGAACTTGCTTAGATTTTTATGGAATAAAAGATGATTTAGCTATAGGAGAAATAAGCAATATGTACACTATAGTTGAATCTATGAATACTTCTAATAAGGTAATAAAGTTATAATACTTTTGAGAGGAGAAAATATTTTTAGAGTATGGAGAGTATTTTATTTGAGTATGATGTTGTAGTTGTAGGTGGCGGAATAAGTGGAATGGCAGCAGCTATAAGATCAAAAGAAAATGGCATAGGAAAAGTTCTGCTTCTTGAAAGAGAAGATGTTTTAGGTGGAGTTTTAAATCACTGCATACATTGTGGATTTGGAAAAGAAATCTTAGGAGAAGCTGTTACTGGAAGTGAATTTGTAGAGTACTTAGTTAATAAAGTTCATAAGCTAGGCATAGATGTTAAATTAAATACTACTGTATTAGAGATAAGTAAAGATAAAGAGATAAGTTATGTTAATCCAGATGAAGGTATGAAAAAGATGAAAACTAGAGCAATAGTTTTAGCTACTGGAAGTAGAGAAAAGTTTAAGGGTAATGTAAGTGTTCCTTTAAACAAATTTACAGGTATATATACTTCAGGAACTGCTCACAGATTTATAAATCTTTATGGTTATCTTCCAGGGAAAAAGATAGTTATAATAGGTTCACATGATAGTGATATGATTGTAGCTAGAAGGCTTATTATAGAGGGCGCTAAAGTAGAAGCTATAATTGAAAGTAAGGATTATTTAAATTCTTCTCAATATATTGTGGAAAATATAATTGAAGCCTTTGATATTCCTGTTAAACTTGGATATACAGTAAATGAAGTTTTAGGTACTGAAAGAGTAGAGGGAGTAATTATAAGCAAAGGTGGAGAAGAGGAAAGCTTTATAAAATGTGATTCACTTTTAATATCAGTTCCATGGATACCAGAAAGTGCTTTAGGTAAAAAGATGGGACTAAGAATATCTAATAGTAGCGAAACTATTTTAGTAAATGAAAACTTTGAAACATCAGAAAGTGGAATATTTGCTTGTGGAAATGTTCTACATGCCTATGAACTATCTGACTTAGCAACAAAAGAAGGATTTAAAGTTGGAGATGCCATTAAAGAGTATCTTGAAAATTAATTTTTAATAAGACTAAAATTCAGATTAATATTTAAGTTAATTTTGAATTTTAGTCTTATTTTATATTTTAAAGAAGGTTATAATTACAAAGAAATATTTGTTTTAGTGAATTTTTTTAAATTTCAAAGGTATAGAATTAAAGATAATTTTTTAAACTCATTCTTACTAAGTTAGATACTAATATATTTCCTTTTATGCTTAAGTGTAATCCATCAGTATAATTTAAAGGATCAAAAGGAATATTAGAGTTTAAATCTATAAATAACAAATTGTTTTTTTCACAGAATAAATCTAATTCTCTAGTATAATTCTCTAGATTAGAATTACATTTCTCATAATCAATAGAAGAATCCCATCTTTTAATAGCTAAATCACCATATATTTTAGGAGGAGATAAAATTATTGGTTTTATGTTAAGTGAATTACAATCATCAGTCATTAAGCTTATGTTATCAATAATTGAACTAATAGATTTATTCATTAAAATATCATTTGAGCCACACATAATTAAACAGATATTAGAATCACTTGATTTTAATATTTCATATATTCTAGATAAAATACCAGTTGAAGTGTCACCATTAACCCCTTTGTTTATGAATTTGTTTTTTTCATCATTTAAAAGAGAAACCCAAGAATTTTCTTGTCCTACGCCATAACCAAAGGTAAGAGAGTCTCCTATACAAATTATATTCATATAATCACCTACATTTTTAGTAAACATTTTTTACAAATAATGGTTGTCCCTTTATTAGCTGTAACAAAATCATTTCCTACAATAGCTTTATTACAAATGGCACATACCTTATTTGAACTTTCTTCATTTATGGAAGAATTTTTTTCTTCTTTATTAGTATTATTAGTTTTTCTTTTTTTATTAGGTGGTGGTGAATAAAGAAGTTTTTCAACTTTTTCTTCACGTTTATTTATTTCATAATTAAAACTATAAGAACTTTCTCCAAAAAGTTCTAATTCAAATCTAGGATTTTCTTTATCATAAAATTCCTCTGTTATTATTCTTCTTATTTGCATATCATTTATTATTAATCCACTCTTTTCAATTCCATCGAAGATACTTTTTGTTATGTTACCTGTATCGGGATGTCTCTTAGAACTTTTATAATAAACTTTTAACACAGCTATTAAAGATTCTTCTAAAATAACATTAGGATTTTGAATTCTTGCTTCGTAAGCAATTTGCTCTTCATACAATGCATATCTATCATGATATTTTCCGGAATTGGATGGTAAAATTGCTCTACCATGTACATTTGATAGCTTGAAATTTGATTTAGTAATAGGTGAGCCTTTTACTATAACTTTTGCGTATGAATTCATAGTAAACCTCCAATCATATGATATAATAATATAGATTATATCATAATGTAACATTATGTATTTACATTTCTTGAAAGTATTTAACAGATAAAGTATAATACTCTATGTTTACATGAAAAATTAAAATTAAGAGGGATAAAAATGGATAAAAAAATTATATTAGCAATAGAAAGTAGTTGTGACGAAACAGCGGCAGCTGTAGTAGTCAATGGTAGAGAAGTTTTATCAAATATAATATCTTCTCAGATAGATATACATACAAAATTTGGAGGAGTAGTTCCAGAGGTTGCATCAAGAAAACACATAGAAGCTATAAATGCAGTGGTAGAGGAAGCTTTAGAAGTTGCAGGAGTAACATTTGATGATATAGATGCAATAGCAGTTACATATGGTCCAGGTTTAGTTGGAGCACTTTTAGTAGGACTTCAATATGCTAAGGGATTAGCATATTCTTTAGATAAACCATTAATAGGAGTTAACCATATAGAGGGACATATAAGTGCTAACTTTATAGATCATAAGGACTTAGAGCCACCTTTTGTTTGTTTAGTTGTATCAGGAGGACATACTTTTGTAGTCCATGTTGAAGACTATGGAAAATTTGAAATAATAGGAGAAACAAGAGATGATGCAGCTGGAGAAGCTTTTGATAAGGTAGCAAGAGCAGTTGGATTAGGATATCCAGGAGGTCCAAAAATAGATAAATTAGCTAAGGAAGGAAATAGTGATGCTATAAAATTCCCAAAAGCTAATTTCCATGATGATACCTTAGATTTTTCATTTAGTGGAGTTAAATCAGCTGTCTTAAATTATCTAAATAAGATGGAAATGAAAAATGAAGAAATAAATAAAGCTGATGTTGTAGCTAGTTTCCAAAAGGCCGTAGTTGAAGTGTTAACTGATAATGCAATAAAAACTTGTAAGATGAGAAAGGCAGATAAAATAGCCATTGCAGGTGGAGTTGCTTCTAATAGTGCTTTAAGAGAAAATCTTCTTAGAGAAGGAGAAAAGAGAGGAATAAAGGTTTTATTCCCATCACCAATACTTTGTACAGATAATGCCGCCATGATAGGAAGTGCTGCATATTTTGAATTATTAAAGGGAAATGTATCTAAAATGAGTCTTAACGCAAAACCTAATTTAAGATTAGGAGAAAGATAGGGGCTGAATTATCAATGAGGTTTATTCCGTACTCAAATGGATTTCATAAAATGAACAAGAATATAAAAATAAAGCCTATAAACGTAATTAGGAATATTTTTATATTTATATTAGCTCTAGTATTTATAGGCTTTGCTTATCAAATGATATTAAATAAAATTGATAGTAAAAAAATAGAACCTGATACCAAGTATGTAAGAATTGATAGCAAGAAAAATTATTATAATTTTCAAGGAGAAAGTAAACCAACTATAATAATGAGTTCTGATATAGGTTTAGGATTAAGTGAATGGAACAAGGTTCAAGAACTTATAGAAAAGGAATATGGTTATAGAACTTTTTCTTATGATAGACCTGGATATGGTTTTTCAGAATCGGTAAAAGATGATGAAGTTAAAGAACAAGCTCAGCATCTTAGAATGATTCTTAAAAAATCAGGGATTGGTGGACCATACATACTTGTTGGAGAAGGATATGGTGGATTAGTAATGTGTAACTTTGCAGAACTTTATCCTGATTTAGTTCAAGGAGTTATTCTTGTGGATCCAATAAGTGAAGAAGCTTTAAGTAAAAATAAAGATTATATGAAACAGTATTCAAGTCAAAAATTTAGTAGATTTATACAAAAGTATGGCTCATATTTTGGATTAACATCAATAATGAATAAATTTGGTATGTTGAAAAATACAAATGGCTTAAGAGAAAATTTAAGTAATGAAAATTTTAAGGTATATAATATTTTAAGAACAAAAAGTGATTTTAATAGTGGATATTATAGTGAGCTTACAAATATTTTAGAGCAAAATAGTAGTTCACAAAAATCTGATTTATTAAATGGTAAGCCGTTGAGTATTATAGTTAATGATAATGCTTTTATTAAGGAGCAGGAAAATTTAAAGAAACTTACTTTAGATAATAAAGTTCAAATAATAAATGCTAATAATAAAACAGATGTTATACCTTTAGAAAAGCCAGAATTATTTTTAGATAGCATAAGATTTATTGAAGATAATAGTTCAAAAGGTTAATTTATACCAAGAACATCATATCATATGACATATAATTGATATAAACATGACATATAAATGACACAAAAAATGGGTATTATAGACATGTAAAATATAAATATTTAGGAGGGTATGAATGATGAGTGATTTCAATAAAAAAGATGAAGGTATAGATAACTACTTTGGTATGGACGAGAAAGAAAACATAGAATCAAACAATTATACTGAGCAAACTAATATAGATGAAACTAATAAATTTAATATAAATAATGAAATTAATTCGAAAGATGAAGTTGAAAAAGAGGATGATAAAAACTTCTCTGACGTAAAATCAAAAAGCTCTAATGATAATATTAAAAGTAAAAAAGTAAAGAAAAAGAGTGGATTTAAAAGGGTAATAGCTCTAGTAGCTGGTGCTGTCATAGTTGCTATACTAGGAGGAGCTATAGGAGCTAGTGGAGTTTATTATGCTTTTAAAAATAGCATACCAGTAAGTACACTAGAGAATAATAGTAATACATCAGTTAATCCACCAGCCTTTAAAGGGGAAGATGGAGCATTAACTGTTCCTCAAGTAGTTGAAAAAGTTACACCTGCTGTTGTAGGAGTATCCACAAAGAGCTTAGTAAGAGATCAATTCTTTAATGTAAAAGAACAAGAAGGATTAGGATCTGGATTTATAATAAATGAAGATGGATATGTAGTTACAAACTACCATGTTATAAATGGAGCTCAAGAAGTTAAAGTAATATTCTCTGATGGAAAAGAAGTAAATGCTAAGGTTGTAAATTACGATGCCGAAAGAGATATTGCAGTAATAAAGATAACAGATAATGTTAAAATGCCTGGAATAGCACAATTAGGAGATTCATCTATAGTTAAAGCTGGTGAAGAAGTAATTGCTATAGGAAATCCCCTAGGAAAAGAATTTAGCTCAACAGTAACTAAGGGTATAATAAGTTCTCCAAATAGAAAAATGAAGACTGAAAATGGAAATGTATTAGATTATATACAAACAGATGCAGCTATCAACCCAGGTAATAGTGGGGGTCCATTAATAAACTCTAAGGGAGAAGTTATTGGAATAAATACGGCTAAAAAAGTTGGTGAAGATATTGAAGGTATCGGATTTGCAATTCCTATAAATGAAGTCAAAACTAGATTAGGTTCTTTATCAAAACCAATATTAAAACTTGGTATTACGGCTAGAACTGTCACTCCAGAATTAGCAAAAGAAAATAATATAGAAGAAGGAATTTATGTTGTAGGTGTACAAGAATTTAGTCCGGCAGAAAAATCAGGATTAAAAATAGGTGATTTAATAATTGCTTTTGGTGGAAAAAGAGTAAAAACTTTAGAAGAATTAAATCAGATTAAAAGTCAATATAATGATGGAGATTCAGTACCGATTGAAATAATTCGAGATGGTAAAAAAGTAAACTTAAATTTAACATTAGTTGCTAATTAATTTAATTAAAGATGTATATCAAATAATTTTATTATTTTGTTATACATCTTTTTTATTGAAAATAAAATGTAAAATTTTAAATAAAAATCAAATATATTGAAAAATTCGTTGTTAATTAATATATTTGATTATAGAATAGTAGTAATAGTCATTTTAAATATATATTTTATCTAAAATAAAAAAATACATGGTGTAAGCAAAGAATGGTATTAGTTTAGGAGGATTATATATGAAAAAAGTAGTATTATTATGTACATTAGGAATGTCTACATCTTTATTAGTTTCTAAAATGAGAAAAGCTGCAAAGGAATTAGAAATTGATTGTTCTATAGTTGCAATAGGAGAATATGAGCTTAAAAAATATGAAAAAGAGGCAGATATAATAATGTTAGGACCTCAAGTAAGGTATTTATTTAATAGTTTAAGGAAAAAAATAGATAGTAATATACCAATAACTCTTATAAATAGTGCAGATTATGGAACCATGAATGGGAATAAGATTTTAAATCAAGCCTTAGCAATAATGGATAATAAGGAATTATCCACAAATAATTTGTAAGAAATTTCAATATGTGATCGTATAAGAAATCTTTTTAAAAAGGGTCTTATACGATTTTTTATTTATATATTTAATAAATTGAAAATTTAAATATATATATATTGAATTGAATAAATTAGTCAAATATACTAAAAAATAGTTAGGTTTTAAGGAGGGGAGTATTTGGAGAAATTAGTGCTTGGTATAATAGGTATTTTCTTTATAATTAGTGGATTTGATTACATAAATAATAATAAATTGGGATTAGGAGATAAATTTAAAGAGGGAATGATATCTATGGGATCAATAGCTATATCCATGATAGGGATATATTCTCTTTCACCTTTAATAGGAGAAGGCATAGGATTCTTATTAACTCCAATAAGCAATTTTCTGGGAATTGATTCATCCATATTTCCATCAATGTTTTTAGCTGTAGATATGGGAGCCTTAGGAATTGCAGAAAGTTTATCATCAAATATTCACATGTATTGGATTTCCGGAGTAATAATAGCTTCGACTTTAGGGGCGACCATAAGCTTTTCTATTCCCTTAGCTTTAGGAATCATAGAGGAGAAGTATCTTGAAGACTTAACAACAGGTTTATTATATGGAATAATGACTTTACCTATAGCGCCAATAGTTGCAGGTTTATTTTTAGGAGTTGATATTAAATTATTACTATTTAATATTTTTCCATTAATAATATTTGCTGTATTATTAGCAGTTTTTATGAATAGGTTTAAAGATACTACAGTAAAATTCTTTATTAAATTAGGTAAGCTTATACAACTTGTTAGTATATTAGGGCTTTTAGTTTTAGGATTTTTATCTATTATAGGAGTAAAGCCTATAGGAAGTATTTTACCTATAGATGAGGCTTTAAGTGTGGTTGGTAAAATATCTATATTCTTAGGAGGAGCATATCCTTTAATTAATTTTATAACAGAAAAATTTTCAAAAATCTTAAGTAGACTAGGAGAAAAGATAAATATAGATGAGTTTTCTATTGCAGTTTTTTTAGGAACTCTTGCCTCAAATATAATATTATTCCAAAGCTTTGATAAGATGAGCTCTAAGGGAAGAATGGCTTTAACTGCCTTTAGTGTAAGTGGAGCCTTTGTAATTGGAGGACAGCTAGGATTTGTATCTCTTAAGACACCTGAGATTATAAATATTTATATAGCATCAAAATTAATAGCTGGTATAACTGCCATGGCTGTAACGTTAATATTATATAGAAAAACAGAAGAAAACTTGAATAATGAAAGTTAAAATAAAAAGAATATTAAAGTTTTAGAATTTTAATTTTTAAAAATAAATTCATATAGTTTTTTTTATAGATTTTTAATTAGAACATAGCTTTTTATTTAAGGAAAATATTAATTTTAATAAAAAGCTATGTTTTAATAATTTATATAAATTTTTATTCTCCTATTGATGGGTTTTTAGAGATTTTTATTACCTTCTTATATACCTCTAAGGTTTTCTTTGCTGTTTTTTCCCAAGTAAATTCTTTGCTTCTTTCAAAACATATATCTTCTAAATTATTTCTAAGTTTTGAATCATTTAATAGATTTTCTAGTTTTAGAGATAATTCCTTAGGGTTATTTGGGTTAAATAAGCTTTCTTTAAATGGAACAACTTCAGGAATAGAAGTTATATTTGAGGTTAAAACGGCAGTCTTACAACTCATAGCTTCTAAAGGAGGTAGCCCAAAACCTTCATATAGAGAAGGATAGACAAAGAGAGTAGTTGCGTTATACAAGGTTGGCAAATATTCATCCTCTATAAATCCAGTAAAAATAACCTTATCTTTTATAGGTAAACTTTCAGTATAGGCCTTTAATTTTAATCCCTCGTCTCTTAATCCACCTACAATTAAAAGTTTATAATTTTCATCAATATTTTTATGAATACTGTTAAAAGCATCAACTAGTCCCTTAACATTCTTTCTTAAGCTAAAGCCACCTATATACATAATAAATGGTCCATTAAAATCAAATCTCTTATTAACATCAAATAGGCATTTTTCCTTATCTAAAGGTTTATAATTTTCATTAGCTGCCAGTGGAGTTACAAAAATATTTTCAGCAGGAAAGTGTGGGAAAAATCTTAGAATATCACTTTTAGAGTATTCTGATACAGTGATTATTCCTGTTGAATTATCAATTATTTCAGGCATACTTTGAAGAAATTTTTTTAAGTAACCTTTACCAACAGTTTCAGGTAAAATGTAAGGAATTAAGTCATGAATAGTAACTAATTTTGCAAAGTTTCCTTCAGAGGAAAGTCCAAGTCCATTTTGAGGAAGGTGAAGCAAATCTATATCCTCTTTTATTCCATAGGATGGTATATAGTAATTTTCAAAAAAACGTTGATGTTTTCTAGAAGACATTATTATTTTAGTATTTTCACTTTCAAACTCAGGTATTTTTTCTCCAGAGCATAATAAATCATAAGATGAATCCTTATCTAATTTTAATATGTTTGTTAATAGGTTATATGTGTATGTTCCTATACCTGTCCCTCTATACCAAGTTGCACCTCTTGCATCTATTAAGTTATACATTAAGATTCCACTCCTTAGAAAAATAATCATTATAATTAATAATATTAATAAATAATATAAAATGTGCATGTAACAAGAAGAATTTAAGCAACATATACTAATTAAAAAGTGACAGTAGGAGTAAGTTTATGGAACATGATTATATAAAGGATAAAATCTTACTTAACTATGGTATAGAAGTCAAAGAAATAATAAAAGTGAAAAACACATATAAAATTATAACCAGTGATGAGGAGTATTGTTTGAAGGTAATAAAGTATCAATATCCTCATTTTTATTTTATAGTTTCTGCTCAAAAGCATCTTATGAAAAATGGTTTTAATTCAATTCCTAAAATATTAGATACTGTTTACGGAAAAGATTATATAAAATTAGATGATAAATTAGCTTACTTAACTCCTTGGGTAAAATGTAGAGAATGCGATTATAAAAATAAGTGGGATTTAAGCTTAGCCGCTGAAAAGCTTAGTGAACTACATAATAGTAGTGAAGGATTTGTTATAAATAGAGATCTTAAGCCTAGAATAGCATGGGGTAAGTGGTATAAGATCTTTGAAACGAGGGGAGAAGAAATTCTTGATTTTAAAAAAAGAATATATCAGAAAGCATATATGTCAGACTTTGATAAGTTATATCTTTCTATTATGGATGAGGAGTTAAAAAGAGTTGAGAGAACACTTTTTTATATAAAAAATAGTGGATATTTTGACTATATGAAAAAGGAAGTTAAAAAATTAGGCTTTTGTCATCATGATTATGCAAATCATAATGTGCTTTTATTAGCAGATAATGAAATAAATATAATAGACTTTGATTACTGTATTTTAGATTCTCACTTACATGATTTAAGTAGCCTATGCATTAGAACAATGAAAGAAGGGAGATGGGATTTAAATTTATTTAAATATATAATAGAGAGTTATTCAAAGAATAAAGAAGTAAGAAATGAAGATTTCCCTATTATGGCTTCTTTTATTGAATTCCCTCAAGCTTATTGGCAATTAGGACTTCAATATTATTGGGAACAACAGCCTTGGGAAGAAGAACATTTTTTAAAGAAACTAGGTAAATACGAAAAAGATAGAGAGTTTAGACAGAACTTTGTTGATGAATTAAACAATTTTACTTTGAGGTGATTTAAATTTGAGTGAAAAATTAGAATTGTTTTTAAGGGAAAATAATATAGAGGTATTACCTAGAAAAGAAATAGAAAGAGAAAAAAGAGAATTAAGATTTTATGATCCAGTAGAGTATTTAAATACACTAAGTGAGATTCACAAGGAATTTTTAAAAGAGGAGAATAGGATAGGATTTAAATTTAGAAATGAAGTGTGGAAACAGGTTCAAATTTTTAAACTTTGGAGTAGAAGAGTAGAGAAAATAGAGGAAAGTAATGGATTGATTAATAAGGCCTTAGATGCCTCAAAAAAAAGCTTAGAATGTATTTATAATATTAATTATAAAGAGCTTATAAGAAGAGCTATGGAAAGGGAAGAAGTATGTATTGGTAGGATATATTATGAAGTTAAGAATGGAGATAAAAAGATTTTTATAAAAAATACAGAGAATATAAAATTTAATATGGTGGAAGAGGATTATTATAACTACTTAAAAAAGATAAGAGGAAAATATAAGGACGAATTGAAGGATTTACTTCTTGAAGTAGTAGAGAAAGAAAGCTTAGATTTTAAAAGTTATGTTTATATAAACTCATTGATTCAGTATCCTTATAATTCAATGAGATATTTACAAAATAATTATATAAAGGATTTAAAGATTAAAAGTAATGAATTAGAAGAATTATTAGTTAAAGATTATCTTATATAGCAGGGGGAGAGGTTTATGAATAAGATTAGATATAAAGATGAGAAATATTTATGTAGATATGATTTAGACATTAAATTATTTGAAGCTTTAGGACTAGATATATTTGATTTAAGACCAAATAGAAATGTATTTTTATTAGATACAAAGCAAGGTAAGAAGATTTTAAAGATGATAAATTATGATGATGACAGATTAAACTTCATAATCCATTCAACAGAGTACTTAAGGGAAAGATATGATGGTATATTAAAAATAAATAAGCTTCCAAATGGAGAGTGGAAATTCAAATGGAAAGGAAATGATTATATATTATTAGATTACTTTGAAGGAACTGAGTTTAATATAGCTAATCCAATAGAATTAGAAATCATAACAGAGGCAGTAGCTAAACTTCATAATGCAGGAATGGGAATTCAAGAGGCTACTTCAAAGGAAATGAATGAAAAAAATAGTGAGCTTTTTAAGTTAAAAGATTATTTTATAAATAGCAAAAAAGATTTAGAAAAACTAAAGGAAATAGTAGGGAGTTATAAGTATAAAAATGAATTTGATGAAATCTTTATAAAAGAAGTAGATTATCATTTAAGTGATGTAAAAGTTTGTATAGATTTATTAGAAAAGAGTAAATATGAGGACTTATGTAGAGATAAAGAAAAAATAACTTTATGTCATAATGATCTTGCCTATCATAATATATTATTTAATCAAAATAAGGTAAGCTTTATAGACTTTGATTATTGCAATATAAATTTAAGGGTTATAGACTTATGTAATTTTATAATTAAGAGTATAAAAAAATTTGGATTTAGTTTAGAAATGTATGATTCAATTATAGAAATTTATGATAAGTTAAATAACTTATCAAAGGAAGAAAAAGAGTTAATGTATATATATTTAAGATTTCCTCATGATTTTTATACTGTTTCAATGCAATATTATTATAAATTAAAGGATTGGAAATATGAGTCATTCTTAAATAAATTAGAAAGAAAATTAGAGTACACAAAGGAAAAGGAAATTTTATTAAATCATATAAATAAATAATAAAACTAAGAAAAATGTACTGTATAAAATAAATAATAAAACTTATAAACTGATTCTTAGAAGTAAGAAATTCTATTAAAGTTATAAGTTTTATGTTTAAATTTTTTATACAGTACATTTTCATTTTAAAATAATAAATTTTTTATAAGACATATTAAAACTAAATTTTAGAGGGTATATTTTAAATTTGTGAATAAATATGTTTGTAGACCTCAAGTGTATTATAAGCAGTTTTTTTCCAATTAAATTTACTTGAATGACTTAGCCCTTTATAAATCATAAGGGAATAAAATTTATGGTTATTTAATAAAGTCAGTATATTTTCCTTTATTTCATCAACATCATAAGGATCAACTAAAAGAGCAGCATCTTGACATACCTCAGGCATTGAGGTTAAATTAGATGCTATTACAGGGGTTCCACAGGCCATGCATTCTATAGGAGGTAGTCCAAATCCTTCATAAAAAGAAGGATAAACTAATGCTTTACTAGCACTATAGAATATAGGCATATCCTCTATAGGAATAAATCCAGTAAAAATAACAGAGGAAGATAAATTTAACTCATCTACTTTTTTTCTGTAAATTTCATATGAAGGTCCCTTAGTTCCTATAATAACAAGCTTTAAATCTCTTTTATAAGAATTTTTTACTAAGTTAAAGGCATCTACAAGTCCTAAAATATTTTTTCTAGGGCTAAAACCACCTACATATAATAAAAAATCCCTATCTATACCATAGTGTTTTTTTAGATATTGAGATGAGTGAAATTTATTTAATGGGGTATATATTTCTTCAGCAGCCAAATGAGTAACAAATATTTTTTCCTTTGGGTAGGAAAAAGTTTTACTTATATCTTCTTTAGAAAAGTTAGAAACTGTAATAATTCCATCTGTGTTATCTAAAATATTTTGTATATTTTCATTAAAAATTTTTAAGAAGGTTTCACTAACTGTATCAGGCATTTTCATAGGGATAATATCATGTAGGGTAATTACGGTCTTTATATCATTAGGTTTTGAAAAGCCTATACCATTTTGAGGAATATGATATACATCACCTATAATATTTTCTTTAGGATTTTTTGTATTTATAAATTCCCAGAAATTTTTTTTATCATTTGTACTTGAGGATAAATAATTAAAATTATTCTTTTTAGGTAATTTTAGAGAGGATGCTTCTGGAGTAAGTATGTTATATTCATTTAAAAAATCTATTTGGTGTAGATTATTTATTATTTGATAAGTGTAGTTACCAATTCCAGTACCACGGTATAAGGTGGCTGCCCTTCCATCAATACATATTTTCATAACATATATCCTTTCAGTATAAATATATATTATTATATTTATATATGGAATAAAATGTTAATAAAACAAGAGGTTGTTACATATAAATATGGTAGGGGGTGAATATATATGATGAGAGAGTTTGAAATAGAAAGACAATTTGACATTAAAATAGAAAAATTAAAACCCAATAAGGGTGTATATTATTTAAAGAGTAATAAGGGTGACAGATGTTTAAAAAAGATAAACTATGGAACTCAAAAACTTCTTTTCGTTTATGGAGCAAAGGAGCATTTAGCTAAAAATGGATTTGAACATATAGATAGATATTTCTTAAATATTGAGGATGAGCCTTATGCTCTAGTAAATGAGGATTTATATACTCTTTCAAATTGGATAAAGGGAAGAGAGTGTGATTTCACTAACATAGAAGAGGTTAAATTAGCTGCTAAAAAGTTAGCTGAATTACATGAAGCCAGCAAGGGATATGATCCACCAGAAAATTCAAAATTAAAAAGTGACTTAGGAAGATGGCAATATCTTATGGAGAAGAGAGGCAAAGCCTTAGAAAAAATGAGAGGGATGGCTAGAAAGAAGAATTTAAAAAAAGATTTTGATATTATTTATATAAAAAATGTTGATTTTTATAAGGAGTTAGCAATAAGAGCCACAAAAATATTAAATAATTCAAAGTATTTAAGTTTATGTGAGGAAGCAGAGGCTGAGAAAGTATTTTGTCATCATGATTATACTTATCACAATATAATAATTGGAGATGATAATGAAGTATATATAATAGACTTTGATTATTGTAAAAGAGAAATAAGAACATATGACATAGCTAACTTCATGAAGAAGGTTTTAAAAAGGGTTGACTGGAATATTGAATATGCAGAGGCCATAATAGATGCTTATAATACAGTAAGTCCATTAAGAGAAGAAGAATATGAGGTATTATATGCATACTTGTTATTCCCACAAAGATATTGGAGACTTGCAAATAGATACTATTATAATGAAGTTATGTGGGGACAAAATATCTTTATAAATAAAATAAACAACATAATTAATGAGAAAGAAAGTTATATGAAATTTATTGAAGAATTTAAAAGCAAATATAATCAAGCTTAGATAATTATATTTTAGGTGCCTACTAATTAGGCACCATTTTTTATTTTGCTTTATAGCTAATTTAATATTAATTTTATTGGATTTTTAATAGATATTTTTTAATTTAAATAAAAAAACAATAAATTACATGAGGAGATAGCATCAGCACACTTACAAATAAATCTTCATATTATAATAATAAGACTATATAAGTTAGGAGAAAATCTATGAAAGTTGGAGATTTAGTAGTAAGAAAATCATATAGTAAAGATATAACTTTTAAAATTATAGATATTAAAGAAAATGAGGAAGGAATAACTTATATTTTAAAGGGGCTTCATATAAGGATAATAGCTGACTCTAAGGGAGAGGATTTAGAAAAAGTTGAGGATGACTTTGCTGGAGATAAAGATAAATACTTTGATTCTAAAATGAATGATATCATTAAAAAAGTAATTTTAAGTAGAGAACAAAAAAATAATCAATTAATGACAAGATTTGAAAAAAATGATTTAAAGGGTATAGAAAAAGAAAAAAAATTAGTTTTTGGAAGACCAGGAAGGATCCTTCATATAGATGGAGATTCATTATATATGGAAACATGCTTAAAGGCGTATAAGCAATTACATCTAAATGCTATAGGAATAGCAATACCTGAAAGGGAACAACCTTTAAAAATTCTATCTTTAGTTAAGGAGTATAATCCAGATATAGTTGTATTAACTGGTCATGATGGAGTTCTTAAAGATTCTAAGGGGATGCTTGATTTAAGCAATTATAGGAACTCAAAGTATTTTATTGAGTCTGTAAAAATTTTAAGAAATTATAATTCAAGTTATGATGAGCTTGTTATTTTTGCTGGAGCTTGCCAATCTTGTTATGAAAGTATTTTAGAATCAGGTGCTAATTTTGCGAGTTCACCTAATAGAGTACTTATACATTGTTTAGATCCAGTTTTAGTATGCGAAAGAGTTGCATATACAAGGATAGATGAAATTGTTTCGATAAAAGATGTTATAGAAAATACAATAACTGGAATAAAAGGAGTGGGTGGATTACAAACTAGAGGAAAATATAGAGAAGGTTATCCAAAATCCCTATATTTAAATTAATAGAATAAAATAAGATATTTAAGTTAATAATATAATTGGATGTTTTAGTTTAAATATAGTATATTTTTGTTGACAAGACATGGACTTATATAGTAAAATTATTTATTTATTGAAAAAACATCCCCTTTAGTGTATAATGTATAATAGAAAGAGGGTGTTAAAATGAGTACCAGACTTACATTGAACTCCATCAGAAAAAGCATAGAAGATCACGTAGGTGAAAAAGTTAAGCTAAGAGCTAATGGTGGAAGAAAAAAGATTTTGGAAAATGAAGGAATACTAGAAAGTGTTCACCCAAGTATTTTTGTAGTTAGATTACAAAAAGACACCCAAAGGAAAGTGACATACAGCTATTCAGATGTACTTACAAAAACGGTTCAACTAGATTTTGTTGGTTAAATAAAAAAAGTTAGCTAATTAATTAGCTAACTTTTTTATTTTATTTATAAAAAAAAGAAAGATGGTGGGTTTCCATCTTTCAACTATGGTATAAAAGGGTATTGAGAATTTATGAGAGGTTATATGGTCAATAACCATCTTTATAATACGACATATTTTTCAGTGTGTCAACACTTTTAATAAAAAAATGTCGAAAAAAGATAAAAAAATTTAATTTTATTTTAAAAATTCATGTAAACGTTTCTTGGGTGTTATTTTAAATAAAAAAATAAATAAAGTATCAATAATAAGAATTATCATAAATTAACTATCATACATATATATTATAGTATTAGATTATTTAGGAGGGATAAATTTGGTTAATTTAGATATTATTAAAGAAAGTCTTGGTTTTGAGAAGGTCTTAAGTGAAAACTCTTTAGATATACCTTTTAGAGAAGAATACTTAATACCAGATACTCAACCAGATGTTCATGATGTACTTTCAGTTGATACTAAGGTATATGTAATTAACAGAGAAGTTCAAAGTGATAGAGTATTATTAGAATATGAAGTTGAGTGTAATATTATGTACTTAGCTAGAGAAGAAGAAGGTTTAGGGATAAATAGCGTTATTTATAAAGAAAAAAATTCTAGCTTTATTGATATAGCTGGGGCTGAACATAGTATGATGTGTGATATGGAATGTGATTTAGAACATATCGATGCGAACATAATCAATGAAAGAAAGATAAGAGTAGAAGGAAAACTAAGAACCAAGTACAGAGTTTATAAAGAAGAAAAAATAGATGTTGTAAAAGAACTAGATGGTTTAGGAGATTTACAAATAAAGAGAAAACCAGAAAGTATAGAGAAGAATATTACAAATATGGTTTGTTCAATGAATGGAGAATTACCTATAAACGTAGGTATGGATAAACCTCAAATAGGAAAAATAATAAAATGTGGATATATGCTTCATAGACAAGAGATAAAATTGGGAGAAGATAAAGTACAAGCATCTTGCTTGGCTAAAATTAATATTCTTTATAGAGCTTATGATTCTAGAGATGTTGTAGCTTTAGAAGAGGATTTATATTTATCAAATGATGAAGAGGTTGTAGGTGTAAATTCAGATATGAATTGTAATGGATATTTTGAAATCAAAGGTCATGATGTTAATATTTCTCAAAATGATTTAGGAGAAAGTAGAATAATAGATGTTAATTTATCTGTTGATGCAAATGTTGCAATATCAAAATTAGAATTTGCAGAAACAGTTGAAGATTTATATTCACCAACGCAAAATGTAATGCCTTTAAAGGAAGTTTGCAAGATTAATATGGTTGTTAGTGAAAATTCAAATGAATCAGTAATAAAAGGAAATATAGACTTGGGGAAAAATGGAGTAGATGCTACTCAAACAGTTGATTGTCAAGGCAAAATAGTAGATATGGAAAGCTACTTTGTTGATCAAAAGGTTGTTATAAAAGGTAATTTATCTGTTGAATCAATATACAAGACAACTGATGAGGAAAAGGGACTTAATAAAGTGAGTGGAGAAATTCCTTTTGAAGTTGCTTTAGATATGCCAAATTCTCAGTCTGGTATGACTTTTGATACTAAGGCTAATTTAGAAGATTTACAATGTAGTATAGAAGGAAATATCTTAGCGGTTAAAGCAGTAGTATATTTTTATGCTAAATGTTCAGATGTTTTTGATAAAGAATATGTTAAAGACATTGAACAAAATGATGACACTGTTGAAAAGAAAGCATCCATTACTATATACACAGTTCAAAAAGGTGATACTTTGTGGGATTTAGCAAAAAAATACAAGACAACAATAGATACTTTAGTTAAATTAAATGATATAGAAGATCCAGATTCTATATATGTTGGCGATAAAATTATGATTCCAGGAAGAGCAGTTCTATAAAAAAAAGAGTTTTACGACATTATGTCGTAAAACTCTTTTTTATGAATAAATATAAATTTTATGGCAAAAATAAGAAATGCATGATTTGAGGTGAATAATTTGAAAGGTAGTAGTAAAAAAAATTTAATAATAATAGGTGGAGCAGAAGATAAAAAGGGTGAAAAGATTATATTAAATTTTGTAGCAGATAAATTTAAAGAATCGGAAGGAATTATGCTGATTGCAACCATAGCTACAGAATCACCTAATATAGTCATAGAACAGTATAAAAATATATTTTCAAGTATGGGAATAAGAGAAATCAAAGAGCTTCGTGTTATAGAAAGAGAAGAAGCTTTTGATGAAAATAATATTTCTTTAGTAAATGAGGCTTCAGTAATATTTTTTACTGGAGGAGATCAGCTTAGAATAACTAGTTTAATTGGGGGAACTCCTCTTTATGATACATTACAAAAAAGAAGTAATGAAGGATGTTACTTTGTAGGAACATCAGCAGGGGCTTCTGTCATGAGTGATGTTATGATAGTTGGTGGAGAAGAAGAGGAATCACCTAAAAAGAGTACACTAAATATGTCTGCAGGATTAGGTTTAATTAAAAATACTCTTATAGATCAACACTTTGCTCAAAGAGGAAGGATAGGTAGATTATTATCAGGAGTGTGCCAAAATCCTGAAGTTTTAGGAATTGGTATAGATGAAGACACTGCTATAGTAATTAATGATGATGAATTGACTGTAATTGGTAGTGGAGCAGTTTATTTTGTAGATGGAAGAAATATTGAATATACAAATGTATCTGAGAAAAGACAAGATGAGGTATTTAGTATATTTAATATAAAGTTACATGTATTAACAGCAGGCAAAAAAATGAATTTATCAACTAGGGTGCCTTTTGAGGAGGAAAGAAATAAAAATGAAGATAAATAATCAACGTATCTTTGAGGGAAGAAACATATATTCACATAGAAAATGTATTAGATTAGATGTTGATTTAGAGGGATATTGTGAAACTCCTACTAAAGATATTGATGGATTCAACGAAAGGTTATTAAGTTATGTTCCAGAGTTATATACTCATAGATGTGGAATAGACATAGAAGGTGGATTTGTTCAACGTTTAAAAGAGGGAACATACTTAGCTCATGTTTGTGAACATACAATTATAGGAATACATAATAAACTAGGTATAGATATAAAATACGGAAAAGCAAGAGAAATAAAGGACGATTTTTATTACATAATATTTGAATATAAATTAAAAAGAACAGCAATATTAATAGCTGAATTAGCCATAGATCTGATAAATTCAATAATAAAGAAAAAAGATATTAACTTTGATGAAAGAATAGAAATAATAAAGAGAGTTATTATGGAAGAGAGCATAGGGCCATCAACAAAGGCTATATGTGATGCGACTAAAGAAGTTGGCCTTCCTATAATTACAGTAGGGAACGGGAATTTATACCAAATAGGCTATGGAAAAAAAGGAAAGAGGTTTAGTGCTACTATTGGTAATAATACAAAGGGAATTGCTATAGATATAGCCTGTGATAAAATTCTTACAAAAGAACTTTTAGATATACAAAACTTGCCTGTTGCCAGAGGAGAAAAGATATTTAACACAATACATCTTCTTGAAGTGGTTAATAGAATTGGGTATCCTGTAGTATTAAAACCTCAATGGGGAAGCAAGGGCAATGGAGTTTTTGTAAATATAAATAGTGAAAAAGAGCTTTTAAGAGCCTATGCTGAAATCACAAAAGAATGTAAAGAAATAATGATGGAAGAATATAAGGTTGGAAATGACTATAGAGTAATGTTAGTGGATTATAAGGTAGTAGCAGTTTCTTTAAGAAAACCTCCATATATAACAGGTGATGGAGTTAGAAATATTAGAGATTTAATAGAAGCTATGAATGCTAATCCATTAAGAGGAGAAGGTCATGAAAAACCTTTAACAAAAGTTAAGATAGATGAAGAGTTAATAAATAGATTAAGTAAGCTAGGATATTCTTTAAATTCAGTTTTAGAGTATGGAGAAAAAGTTATCTTAAGAGGAAATGCAAATCTTTCTACAGGAGGAAGTGCTGAGGACTATACTGACTTAATATGTAAAGAAAATATTGAAATTTGTGAAAGAGCAGCTAAAACTATTGGATTAGATATATGTGGTATAGATATTTGTGCAAAATCAATATCAGAGCCTCTATATGAAAATGATGGAATAATATTAGAAGTTAATGCTGCCCCAGGAATAAGAATGCATCATTTTCCTACTATAGGCAAAGAAAGAAATGTAGGAAGAAAAATTTTAGATAATATGTTTAAAGAGAATTATTCTAATATTCCTGTTATTTCAGTTACAGGAACTAATGGAAAAACTACTACAGTAAGATTAATATCTTATGTTTTAAATTTAATTGGATTTAATGTAGGGTGTACAACGACTTCTGGAGTTAAAATAGGAAATAGTTATATACATAAAGGTGATGATACAGGATATAATAGTGCAAGGTCTGTATTATTAAATCCAGATGTTGATATAGCAGTTTTAGAAAGTGCAAGAGGTGGCTTGGTAAGAAGAGGATTAGCTTATGATTTAGCAGATGTAGGAGTAATAACTAACATAAGAGAGGATCATTTGGGGATAGATGGAATAAATGATATGGAAGATTTATCATTTGTAAAATCTTTAGTTGGTGAAGCTGTAAAAGATAATGGATATTCAGTTATAAATGCTGATGATGAATGGAGCTTAAAAGTTTTAGATAGAATTAAAAAGCCTAAAATATTATTTTCAATGAATGAAAATAATAAATATCTACAGGAAAATTTAAAGAGTGGAAATCCTATTGTGTTTTATAGGGATGAAACTATATATGTAAAAAATAGAGGTAAAGAATACAAAATAGCTTCTGCAGAGGATATGAAATTTACTATGAATGGTAAACTAAAGCATAACATAGAGAATGCTATGGCAGCTTGTGCAGCCTTAGTTGGAATAGAAGTTGATTATTGCATTATATCTAAAGGACTAAAACAGTTTAAATCTTGTGAAGAAGACAACAGAGGAAGATTTAATATGTTTGATGTTAATGGTGTAAATGTAATATTAGATTATGGTCATAATATTGATGGATATAAGGTGGTTATAGATTCTCTTAAAAATCTTGGTTTTAAAAATATAACTGGAATAATAGGGGTTCCTGGAGATAGAGATTTAAATACTATGAAAGAAGTTGGTAGAATAAGTGGAGACTTTTTTGATTCCATAGTAATAAAAGAGGATAAAGACTTAAGAGGAAAAGACAAAGGTGAGGTTGCTAGTATAATAAACGAAGGTGTATTATCATCAAATAGAAAAGATTTAAATGTAAAAATCATATTGTCAGAGGAAGAAGCACTTAGAGAAACTTTAAAGTTAGCTAAAAAAGGTGAAACTATTATAATGTTTTTTGAAGATTACGAATCTCTATATGATATAATAAATGAATTTAAAAATAAGGACACAAAAGATTTAAAAAGTGCTAGCATATAGTAAAAATAATTTGAAAGAGAAATCTTCTAGTAGGTAATTTAGAAGATTTCTCTTTATTTTAATTAACTCTTTATGTTTTTAGAAGAAAATAATATAATTATATTTAGCTTTAATTAATGTAAGAAGGGTGATTATATGAAAATGAAGGCTTATGCAAAAATAAATATAGCCTTAGATGCTATTGGAAAAAGAGAAGATAACTATCATTTATTAAGAATGATAATGCAAACAGTAGATTTGTATGATGTTATAGATATAGAGAAAAGTAATGATAGTAATATAAGCATTTCTTGTAATAAGCATTATGTCCCTACAGATGAAAGAAACTTAGCATACAAAGCGGCAGTGTTATTTAGAGATGAATTTAATATAAAAAATGGTGTAAAAATTAGTATTAAGAAGAATATACCTGTAGCTGCAGGGATGGCTGGTGGAAGTACTAATGCGGCGGCAGTTTTAGTTATAATGAATAAGCTTTTTAATGTAAATGCTAGTTTAGAAGTGTTAAAAGAAATAGGATTAAAAATAGGAGCAGATGTTCCATATTGTATTGAAGGTGGAACTGCTTTATGTGAAGGAATTGGAGAGATTATAACCCCTTTAAAACCTTTTGAAAATAAAATATTAGTTGTATTAAAACCTAATTTTGGGGTATCTACTAAAGAAGTTTATACAAATTTAGATATAAATAAGATAAGAAAACATGTTAATATAGAAGGCTTAATTCAAGCTATGGAAAATGATGATTTAGATTATGTATCAAAAAATATGAAAAATGTTTTAGAAAATGTAACTTTAAAGAAGCATACTATATTAAAAAATATAAAAGAAGATATGAGAAAAAGTGGAGCATTAGGTGCAATGATGAGTGGAAGTGGACCTACTGTATTTGCTTTTTTTGATGATATGTTAACAGCTCAAAGAGCTTTTGAATTTTTAAAAGGAAAATATAGATATTCAGATGTATATATAACAAGAACTATAAATAGCAATAATTTATAAAAAAATATTTTTTATTGTATATAAAAAATACTCCTTGGTAATAATCAAGGTATCAGGGGGTGTTTGTTATGAAAAAAATATTATCAGTTTTATTTTTAGGATTTATATGTTTATTTATAGTAGGAAGTTCTTTAAATACTAGACAAGCTTTAGGTGTTACAGAGGAAAATATTGTTGAGGATATAAGTGAAAAGTTAATAAGATTTCACGTTTTAGCCAATAGTGATAGTGATATAGATCAAGACTTAAAACTTAGAGTTAAAGATGAGGTTTTAAAATATATTTCACCTATATTAAATGAATCTCAAAGCTTAGAAGAGTCTAGAGAGATATTAAAAAGAGAAGATAAAAACATTATAAAAATGGCTGAAGATTATATTAAATCACAGGGATTTGATTATACTGTTGAAACAACACTAACAAGAGAAAATTTTCCTGTTAAAGAATATGGTAATATAGTTTTGCCACAAGGAGAATATGAGGCTTATAGAATACTAATTGGCGAAGGAAAAGGTAAAAATTGGTGGTGTGTTATGTTTCCACCTTTATGTTTCATAGATGTTACTAAGGGACAAGTTGCCTATGATGAAACAGAGAAAAAGATGAAGGATGTATTATCAGAAGAAGAATTTAAGAGTGTTAATAAAAAGGAAAATAACGTAAATTTTGAATTTAAGGTAATTGATTTATTTAAATAAAAGAATTAACATATGATAATAAAGTGATTTTTAGGAGGAAAAAAATATGACTAGAGCATTAGCCATGGTTTCAGGTGGATTAGATAGTATATTAGCTGCAAAGTTAATAAAGGATCAAGGAATAGAGGTAATAGGAATATGTTTTAAATCTTATTTCTTTAATGAAGAAAATGCAAAGAGAATGTGTAAACAAATAGATATGCCTTTAGAGGTAGTAGATTTTTCAGAAGAACATTTTGAAATGGTTAAGGACCCTAAACATGGTAGAGGAAAAAATATGAACCCATGTATAGATTGTCATGCAATGATGATGAGATATTCAGGAGAATTATTAAAAAAATTTGACGCTGACTTTATAATAACTGGTGAAGTTTTAAATCAAAGACCAATGTCTCAAAATAGACAAGCATTAAATACTGTTAAAAAAGAATCAGGATTTAGTGAAAAAATCTTAAGACCATTATGTGCTTTAAACTTAGAGCCTACAGAGATGGAGTTAAATGGCTTAGTAGATAGAGAAAAATTATTAAAAATATCAGGTAGAAGTAGAAAGACTCAAATGGAGCTTGCTGAAAAGTGGAATATAGTTGATTATCCATCACCAGCAGGGGGATGTAAATTAACAGAGCCTGGATATGCAATAAGATTAAGTGATTTACTTGATAATCAAGAAACAGTAGATAAAGATGAAATTGAAGTTCTTAAGTATGGTAGACATATGAGAATATCACCTAAAAATAAAGTTATAGTAGCTAGAAATGGTGAAGAGTGGAAGGAAATAGTTAAGTTTAAAAGAGAAGATGATATTTTAGTAACATCTAAAAATTCTACTGGGGCTCCTGTTATATTAAGAGGAGAATTTAATAAAGAAGATTTAGAAATTGCTGCTAGAATATGCGGAAGATATTGCAAAGAAAAAGATAGCGACGCTGTTGAAATAAATTATGAGAAAAATGGAGAGATCAATACAATAACAATAACTCCATTTAAAGATGAAGAACTTAAAAAATATATGATAAATCAATAATTGATTTAGAAAGGATATTATTATGATTAAAAAAGCTATAATATCAATATGTAGTACTCAAGATATTGGAGAAAAAGAAAAAATAGAAGTTGTAACTGTTGGAGAATTTTCTATTAATGGAGATGAATTTATAGCTACTTATGATGAAACTGAGATATCAGGAATGGAAGGAACAAAAACAACTCTAAAAATAAAGGGAAATAAAGTTGTATTACATAGAGAAGGAACAACTAGCACAAAAATGGAATTTCAAAAAAATAATACACAAGTAGCTCTTTATAATACTCCTTATGGAATGTTAGAACTTAAGACATCAACAAAAGAGTTAGATTTAGATGTTGATGAAAAGGGAGGAAATATCTCTATAAAATATCATCTAATAGCTGGTGGACAAGAACCTATAAAAACAAATCTTGATGTGAAAATAAAAGTAGAAGATTAGTATATAAATAGATAAATAAGGCTATACCTTTTGGTACAGCCTTATTTTTATAAATTATTTATTTTTAAAATAAAAAAAGTTGAAACTAATTCCAACTTATAAATCCAAATATTAATAATTAATTTTATTAAATGTGAGCAAAATATAAATAGTAAACGTTCTATAAATAAAAAATTTGAAAAACACAAAAAAAGTACTAGACTTCTACATTAACTTTTGATAGAATATCTACTATGTTATTAAAACAAGCAATAAAAAACCCATTCTAAATGAGGTAATTATCATTATAAATGAAATAAAGAACGATGTCAAGAATAAATTTACATTAGGAGGAAGAGATATGAGCAAAAATACTAAGTATGTATTTGTAACAGGTGGAGTTGTTTCTTCATTAGGAAAAGGAATAACAGCTGCTTCATTAGGAAGATTATTAAAAAACAGAGGATTAAGTGTAAGCATTCAAAAATTTGATCCATACCTAAACATTGACCCAGGTACAATGAGCCCATACCAACATGGAGAAGTTTTCGTAACTGATGATGGTGCTGAAACAGACTTAGACTTAGGTCACTATGAAAGATTCATAGATGAAAACTTAACTCAAAACTCAAATGTTACTTCAGGTAGAGTTTACTGGTCAGTAATATCAAAAGAGAGAAAAGGTGAATACTTAGGAGGTACTGTACAAGTTATACCTCACATAACTAATGCTATAAAAGATAGAGTACATAGAGTAGGAAAAGAAAGAGATGTAGATGTAGTAATCACTGAGATCGGTGGAACAATAGGTGATATCGAATCATTACCTTTCTTAGAAGCTATAAGACAAATCAAATATGATGTAGGTAAAGAAAATGTTTGTTTCATACATGTTACATTAGTACCTTACTTAGGAAAAGCTGGTGAGTTAAAAACAAAACCAACTCAACACTCAGTTAAAGAGTTAAGAAGTATAGGAATTCAACCAGACATAATAGTTTGTAGATCAGAAAAAGAATTATCAGAAGATATCAAAAAGAAGATCGGATTATTCTGTAATATAGATGCAAGTGAAGTTATCCAAAACTTAGATGCAGAGCACTTATATGCTGTTCCTCTAATGTTACACAAAGAAGGATTAGACAGATTAGTTTGTGAAAAATTAGGTCTTGGATGCAGAGATATAGATAATGCTGAATGGATAGACATGGTTCATAGAATAACTCACTTAACTCATACAACTAAGATTGCTTTAGTTGGTAAATATGTTGAATTACATGATGCATACATATCAGTAGTTGAAGCTTTAAATCATGGTGGATTAAGCAATGATACTAATGTTGAAATAGAGTGGATAAATGCTGAAGATGTAACTAAAGAAAATGTTGATGAATTATTAAGTGGAGTAGATGGAGTTCTAGTTCCAGGTGGATTCGGAGACAGAGGAGTAGAAGGAAAAATCGAAGCTATAAGATGGGCTAGAGAAAACAAGAAACCATTCTTAGGAATATGCTTAGGAATGCAATGTGCTGTTATAGAATACGCTAGAAACGTATTAGGATTAGAAGGAGCTCATTCATCAGAGTTAAATCCAGAAACTCCATTCCCAGTAATCGACTTAATGCCTGAGCAAAAAGATGTTGAGGATTTAGGTGGAACAATGAGATTAGGATTATATCCATGTAAATTAGAAGATAATACATTCTGTAAGGAGGTTTATGCTTCAGATTTAATCTACGAAAGACATAGACATAGATATGAGTTCAACAATGAATACAGAACTCAATTAATAGAAAGCGGATTAACTATAGCTGGTACTTCACCAGATGGAAGATTAGTTGAGTGTGTAGAAGTTAAGGATCATCCTTGGTTCGTAGCAGTTCAATATCATCCAGAGTTAAAATCAAGACCAAACAGACCTCATCCATTATTCGTAGGATTTGTTGGTGCTGCATTAAACAATAAATAATTTTAGAAATATTAAGGATATCTAACTTAAATGTTAGGTGTCCTTTTTTATTTAATAATATTAGAAATAAAATCTTATAAAAATATACTATATATAGATTAGATTTTATGTGATATGATAATAATATAAATATTTAACATAAGAAATTTATACATTTTTAAATAGGATATTCGAAAGTTTCTATATATAAAAGTCTTAAGGCAATCTAAAACAACTTTTCTTTACCTTATTCCACTAATTAAAAAAGCAGGAGGTGCTTAAATTGAATATAGAACAATATGAAAATATGACTTTAGTTCAGCTAAAAGAGCAGGCTAAAGAATTAGGAATAAAAAATATAAGTAAAAAGAAAAAAAGCGAATTAATTGAGGAATTAAAAGCTGAATTCAATAAACAAAATAGCAATACTAAAGTAATACATAAAGACGGTGTTATTTTAAGAGAAAAAATATCTCAAAAAGAGCAAGGTGGAAATAAAGAAAGTTTTTCTGGTGAAAGGGTAGTTAGAAATAGTAATAATTATAATAACAATAATAGTAATTATAATAATTCAAATGATGAAGGAAAAAAAGAGCAGTTAAAGGACATGATAAGTTCATCAGACTCTGCTAAGGGAATACTTGAAATACTAGATAATAATAATTTTGGCTTTTTAAGATGTAGAAATTATTTAACAAGTGAAGATGATATATATGTTTCTCCATCACAAATAAGAAGATTTGGATTAAGAACTGGGGACGAAGTCCAAGGTAAAGTTAGAATACCAAAGGATGGAGAAAAGTTTAAAGCTTTACTTTATGTAGAGAGAGTAAATGGTGAAAGTCCTGAAAAAGCAGTTGGAAGAAAGAAGTTTGAAGAGTTAACACCAATATATCCAAAAGAGAGATTAAGACTTGAGACTGAGAATGGAAGAGATTTAAGTTCAAGACTTATGGATATAATTTGTCCAATAGGTAAGGGACAAAGGGGGATGATAGTTGCACCACCTAAGGCTGGAAAAACAACTCTTTTAAAAAGAATAGCTCAAAACATATCAAAGAATAATCCTGAAGTTAAACTTATAGTACTTTTAATAGATGAAAGACCAGAAGAAGTAACGGATATGAAGAGAAGTATAGATGGAGAAGTAATCTATTCAACTTTTGATGAAGAACCACAAAACCATGCTAAAGTTTCAAGTATAGTATTAGAAAGAGCTAAAAGAATGGTTGAACAAGGAAGAGATGTAGTTATATTAATGGATTCTTTAACAAGATTATCAAGAGCCTATAACTTAACAGTTACTCCATCTGGAAGAACTTTATCAGGAGGATTAGATCCAGGGGCACTTATAATGCCTAAGAAATTCTTTGGAGCAGCTAGAAATTTAGAAGAGGGCGGAAGTTTAACAATTTTAGCAACTTCTTTAGTTGACACAGGAAGTAGAATGGATGATATGATTTTTGAAGAGTTTAAGGGTACTGGAAATATGGAAGTACACTTAGATAGAAAGCTTCAAGAGAGAAGAATATTCCCAGCTATAGATATTTATAAATCTGGTACTAGAAAAGAGGATTTATTATTTAATGAAGAAGAAAGAGAAGCATCATATAAAATAAGAAGAGTATTACAAAAGGAAAATAATATAGAGGATGTAGCTGAAAAGCTTATAAATTTATTATCAAAAACAAAAAATAATAAAGAGTTTTTACAAGTTGTTTTAAAAAGCAATTTAGAAAATTAAATAAGTTTTCAAAACAAAAGAAGATATTAAAGTCTATAAACTTTAATATCTTCTTTTGTTATAAGAATCATTTAGCATCTTAGTGCAAAGTTTAATTGTTTCTTCTGGAGAATAAGAACTTAATACATCTAAAATACTTTGTCTCATATTAATTAATTTATTATTATCTTTATTTAAATCATTAATTACCTTATTTAATTCTTCCAAGTGGTTGATAGTAATTGCACAATTACTTTTAGATAAAAATTCTCTATTTTCACTTTCTTGACCTGGAATTATAAATGGGATTATCATTGGTAAATGACTTAAAAGTGATTCTGTAGTAGTTAGTCCACCAGGTTTTGTAATAATTAAATCCGAACTTTTCATTATCTTAGGTATTTCAGTTGTGTATCCTAAAATATTTAAATTTTTATTACCCTTTATATGCCCATATTCTTTACACAATTCTTTCTTTAACTCAGCATTGTTTCCACAAACAATAGTTAAATTTAAAGGGTTATCATTTTTGATAAGGGTTTTTAATACTTTAGATATATTATCTAACCCCATACCGCCTCCCATTAAAAGAATATTTAATGGTGATTGGATAATATTTTCTATATAATTATGGTAATCTTCTTTATAAAAATCTTGCTTTACAGGTATACCAAAAGGAGATATTCTTTCTTTAGGTATTCCCTTTGAGGCTAGATTTTCTTTTGTAAAATCACAAGCAACTATGTAATGATCAATTATTTTAGAAACATAAGTATAATGACATTTAAAATCAGTAACAACAGAAATAACTGGTACTTTTATAATTTGTCTTTTCTTTAAATAAGAAAGAATACTTACGGCTAAAGGATGGGTTGTAATTATTAAATCTGGATTAAAACTGTGAATGAATTTAGCTAATTTATTTGCAACTGGCAAAAATAAAAAACTAACTAAATTATTTATAAATTTTATATTACTAATTTTGTAAAGTAGACCATAAAGAGTTCCTAGGGAACTTGCACATAAATCGTATCCATTTACTATTGATCTATCAAAGAAACGGTTCTCCTTAAGAAAATCGTGTACAAGAATTTCTGTATCATCATTCTTTATAAGTTCCATTAAAGAGTTAGCTGCTTGATTATGACCATAACCAGTAGATGTACTTAAAATAAGAACTTTTTTCATCATATCCACTCACTTTTACTAAAAATCTATTTACAAAAACAAACTTTATTTGAAAAATATGCCTTATAAACAAAAATGGGAAAGATTTGAGTCTTTCCCATAAAGAAATTATTTATTAAGATTAAATCTCTTGTTGAATTTATCAACTCTTCCGCCAACATCAACGATTTTTTGTTTTCCTGTGAAGAATGGGTGGCACTTAGAGCATATTTCAACTTTAAGTTCTGGTTTAACTGAACCAGTTGTGAAAGTGTTTCCACATGCACACTTAACCACTGTATCGTGATGGTATTCTGGATGTATGCCTTGTCTCATGTAATTCACCTCTTTCAAAAATAAAAAAATGTTGCTAAACAACTATTAACAAGTATATCATGGGGATATTTAATCGTCAATAGTTTAAAAGCTTTCTTATTTAAGTTATAATCATATTTAGAATATTATAAAAGGATAAGGAGTTTAAAGTTAAAATGAGCAAATTATATTTTAGATACGGAGCTATGAATTCAGGTAAATCTACACATCTTATGCAAGTAGCACATAACTATGAGGAAAGAGGTATGGAAGTTATAATAATTAAACCATCTACTGATAAAAAAGGTGGAGATAAGGTTGTTTCAAGACTAGGTGTTGAGAGAGTTGTAGATATTTTAATAGATAATGATGAGAATATTATAGAAACAATTGAAGATAGACTTGAAAAAGGAAGAAAAATAGATTGTATAATAGTTGATGAAGTTCAATTTTTAAAAGCTCATCACATAGATGAATTATTTGAAATTGCAGTTGGTAAGGGAATACCAGTAATTTGTTACGGCTTAAGAACAGACTTCCAAATGAATGGGTTTGAAGGAAGTGAAAGACTTTTATTATTAGCACACAGTATAGAAGAAATGAAAACTATATGTAGATGTGGAAGAAAAGCTATATTAAATGGAAGAATGATAAATGGAAAGTTCACATTTGAGGGAGAACAAGTGGCTATAGATTTAGTTGATAATGTAGAATATCAATCTCTATGTGGACAATGCTATTTTAAATATAAATATGGTAAGGATTCTGATAAGTAGTTAATGAAAGGATAGGGTTCAAATTATGAGAAAATGCCAAGTAGGCGGTCAAGCAGTATTAGAAGGCGTTATGATGAGGGGATCAAAAGGAACAGCTACAGCAGTTAGAACTCCAGAGGGAGATATAGAGGTTTCTTTTGAAAAAACTATACCATATACAAAGAAAAATAAAATTTTAGGACTACCTTTTATAAGAGGATTTGTAACTCTTATAGAGTCTTTAATTGTAGGATTAAAATCATTAAATTATTCAGCAAGTTTTTTTGATGATACAGAACCATCTAAATTTGAAGAGTGGTTAAATAATAAATTTGGTGAAAAAGCTAATAATGTAATAATGACACTTACAATTATGCTTTCCTTTGTATTTGCCATAATTTTATTTGTAGCAATACCAACTGGAATTACTTTTTTACTTAAAAAACTTAATATTCCAGATTGGAGTTTAAGTGCTATTGAAGGAATCATAAGTATTGGTATACTTTTAGGATACATGTACTTAATGGGAAAAGTAGATGATATAGAAAGAGTTTTTCAATATCATGGAGCAGAACATAAGACTATATTCTGTTATGAGAATGAAGATGAACTTACAGTTGAAAATGTAAGAAAATATCCTAGATTTCATCCTAGATGTGGAACAAACTTTCTATTTTTAGTTGCTATTGTAAGTATATTTATATTTTCCTTTACTAAATGGGATTCAGTTGCTCAGAGAACGGCTATAAGAGTAGCGATGTTACCGGTAATATCAGGAATAACTTATGAACTTATAAGATGGCTTGGCAAATCTCAAGGAAATTTTGCAAAGATAATAGCAGCACCAGGATTACAATTGCAAAAATTGACTACAAGGGAGCCTGATGATTTACAAATTGAAGTAGCAATAGCTTCTTTAAGGAGGGCTGAAGGATTGAAAGAACCAAATAAAAAAGTTGGAGAATTATTAAATTTAGGAAATGAAACTTTAAAAGAAGTAGGTATAGATACATATATATTAGATACTCAATTATTATTAGGAAAAGTTCTAGAAAAAGATAAAATATGGCTTATAACGAATAAAAATGAAGAAGTTAAAAAGTCAGATGAAATACATTTCTTAAATTTATTAGAAAAAAGAAAATCAAAAATGCCTATGCAATATATTTTAGGAACTTGCGAATTTATGGGATTAGATTTTTATGTAGAAGAGGGAGTTTTAATTCCAAGAGGAGATACTGAAATAATTGTAGAGGAAGTATTAAACAATATAGATGAAGATGCAGAAATTAATGTATGTGATTTATGTTGTGGAAGTGGAGCTATAGGCTTATCTTTAGCTAATTATAGAAAAAATATTATTGTAGATTTAGTAGATATAGATGATATACCAGAAAAAGTTACAAGAAAAAATATAAGAGAATTAGAATTATCAAAAAGATGTGGCTTTATTAAGAGTGATCTTTTAAGTGAAGTCATTAAAAAAGGAAATAAGTATGATATTCTAGTTTCTAATCCACCATATATAAGAACGGAAGTCATAAATACTTTAATGGAAGATGTTAAGGATTATGAGCCGCACTTAGCTTTAGATGGGGGAAAAGATGGTTTAATATTCTATAGAAGAATTATTGATGAATCTTTAGAAGTATTAAAAGAAAATGGTATATTAGCTTTTGAAATAGGACATGATCAAGGTGAGGATGTTAAAAATCTTATGATTGAAAAAGGATACTACGATGTTAAGGTCATAAAAGATTTAGCTGGTTTAGATAGATGTGTTATAGGAAGAGTAAGCCTTGAAAGATAGCATAGTAGTGTGCTATAATTGTAAAATATGAAAATCTGTATACGGAGTGATAATAGATGATACTTGATAGATTAAATTTTATTGAAAATAAATATGATGAACTTTCAGTTAAGATTAGTGATCCTTCAATAATGGCTAACCAAAAAGAGTGGAGAAAGCTTTGTAAGGAGCACGCTGACTTAGAAGTTATAGTTAATAAGTACAAAGAGTACAAAGAAGCGACAGAAGAATTAGAAGCTAACAAAGAGATGCTTTCAGAAGAAAGTGATCAAGAAATGAGAGAAATGATAAACTCTGAAATCAAGGACTTAACAGAAAGAAAAAAAGAATTAGAGGACGAAATACAAATTCTTTTACTACCAAAAGATCCTAATGATGATAAAAACGTATTTGTTGAAATCAGAGGTGGTGCTGGTGGAGATGAAGCAGCACTATTTGCAGCTAATCTTTTCAGAATGTACACTAAATACGCTGAAAAGAATAGATGGAAAGTTGAACTAATGAGTGCAAATGAAACTGACATTGGAGGTTTCAAAGAGGTTGTATTCATGATAAAAGGAGCAGGTGCTTATTCAAAACTTAAATATGAGAGTGGAGCACACAGAGTTCAAAGGGTTCCTGATACAGAAAGTTCAGGAAGAATACATACTTCAACTGCTACAGTAGCTGTTTTACCAGAAGTTGATGATGTAGAAATTGAAATAAACGATAAAGATATTAAAATAGACGTATTTAGAGCATCAGGTAATGGTGGTCAGTGCGTTAACACAACTGATTCAGCTGTAAGAATAACTCACTTACCTTCAGGATTAGTTGTTTCATGTCAGGATGAAAAATCACAGCTTAAAAATAAAGAAAAAGCTATGAAAGTATTAAGAGCAAGATTATTCGAGCAAGCTGAAGCTGAAAGATTAGCTGGTATTGCTGAAGATAGAAAGAGTCAGGTTGGTACTGGAGATAGAAGTGAAAGAATAAGAACTTACAACTATCCACAAGGAAGAGTAACTGATCACAGAATAAACATGACTTTATATAAACTAGATAGTTTCTTAGAAGGTGACATAGACGAAATATTAAATGCTCTAATTACTGAAGATCAAGCTCAAAAGATGAAAGCAATGGGTAATACTGAATTTTAATATACAAAGCCTTACATGAATAATGTAGGGCTTTAAAAATACATAGTTTTAAAATGGTAATTAAAGAGGAATATAATTATGGATATAGATAAAGCTATAAAAAAACAAAAAAAATCATATAAAAGATTCATGTTTGTTATGGTAATACTTCTAATATTATTACCTCTTTTGGTTTGTTTTTTTGAAGTTTATAAAGATTTTCTTATAGTATATTTAATCTTTTTAGAAATTTTTATAGTTATTGTTATGATTAAAAATTTTAATAATATAAGATTAGAATATACTTGTGAAAATGGAATTCTAAAAATAAAACCTAATGTGTTATCTAAATATAAGTATATATACTGCGATAGAGTAGGTTTAGTTCATACAGAAAATGAACTTGAAGATATGAAAATTATAATTGTCTTTACTAACAAAGGAAGAAAAGGTAAATTTGGAAAACAAGTAGGAGAATACTTTTGTAAAGTTCATCCTGGACTAAGTAAAGATTATAATAAGATGATTAAATTAAACAAGGAAACACAATGGTATTATATAATAATAAAAAGAGGGGCTTTAAAGAAATTTAAACTTTTAGATGACATTTATAAAAATTGTGTTACAGCAACTTATACAAATGATAGTATTGAAAATATAAAGACCGCAAGAGGTCAGAAGAATTTATAAAAGATGAAGGTGATATTGTTTTATGAAAACAAAAGTACAATTCATAAAAGATATAGATAAAGATATAAAATATTTAGAGGAAGCCGCTGAAATAATAAAAAATGGTGGTATTGGGGCATTTCCTACTGAAACAGTTTATGGATTAGGCGCAAATGCTTTAGATGGAGAAGCTGTTAAAAAGATTTTTGTGGCAAAGGGAAGACCGCAGGATAATCCTTTAATAATACATATAGCTGATAAAAAAGATATAGATAAATATGTTGCTGAAATACCTAAATATGCACAGGAGTTAATGGATAAATTTTGGCCAGGTCCTTTAACAATAATATTAAAGAAAAAAGATATAGTTTCAGATGTTACATCAGCAGGTTTAGATACAGTTGGCGTTAGAATGCCAAATGATGAAATAGCCTTAAAGCTAATAGAACTATCAGGAGTTCCAATAGCAGCGCCATCAGCTAATATATCAGGAAGACCAAGTCCTACAGATATAGAAAGATGTGAAGAAGACTTAAATGGAAGAGTTGATTTTATAATAGGAGCTAAAAAAAGTGAAATAGGAGTAGAATCAACTATAGTAGATGCAACTGGTGAACATTTATGTGTTTTAAGACCTGGAGGCATAACTTTAGAAATGTTAAAGGATATAGATGAAGGAGTATATATAGATAAAGCTATATTAACTACTTTAGATAAAGATACAAAACCTAAGGCACCTGGAATGAAGTATAAACATTATGCACCAAAGGCAAAAGTTAGAATGGTTCAAGGTCCAATAAATAAAATGGTTGAAAAAATTAAAGAAATAGTGCATAATTACATAGATGAAGATTTAAAAGTCGGAATTATGGCAACTGATGAAACAATTTCTATGTACAATGAAGGAATAGTAAAATCATTAGGAACTAGAGAAGACTTAACTTCTATAACAAGAAATTTATTTGAAACGCTTAGAGCTTTTGATGACTTAGGGGTAGATATTATAATAACTGAGGCCTTTGAGGAAAAAGATTTAGGCGTAGCCATAATGAATAGATTAAAAAAATCCTGTGGATTTGACATAACAATAGTTTAAGAATATATATGGAAGGAGCTAGATAAGAATGAAACTTTTGAAAAAAAGGAACTGTTTTGAATTTATATTTTTTAAAAATTCTATATTTGTTTTTTTTGAAAGTTTAATACCTTTATTTAGTGTTCTTCCAGTTAATAAAAAAAGTGCTTTTTTATTTGACTTACTATTTAATTTTTTAAATTAAGTAGTGTTATTAGTCATTGAAAAAGCACTTTTTTTAAAATAATATATTAAAACAAACAGGTATAATGGAGGTTAATGAAATGAAAATAGCAATTGGTTGCGATCATGGTGGATTTAATTTAAAAAACACAGTGATAAAACATTTAGAAGAAAAAGGTATTGAGGTAAAAGATTTCGGTACATACAGCACAGATTCTTGTGATTACCCTGATATATCTATACAGGTTGCAGAAGCTGTAGCTAAAAAAGAATTTGAATATGGTATATTAATTTGTGGAACTGGTATAGGAATATCTATAGCAGCAAATAAAGTTCCAGGAATAAGAGCAGCATTATGTTCTGATACATTTAGTGCTCATGCAACAAGACAACATAACAATGCAAATATTCTAGCTATGGGTGAGAGAGTTGTAGGACCAGGATTAGCTTTAGATATAGTTGATACTTTCTTAAATTCAGAATTTGAAGGTGGAAGACACCAAAATAGAATAGATAAAATAACAGCTATTGAAGAAAAGTATTCAAAATAATTTGATAAAAAATATTTTTATATAAATTTTAGGAGGAAGATACAATGAGTAAAGTAACAGAAATAACACATCCACTTATATTACATAAGTTAGCATTTATAAGAGATAAAAATACAGGATCTAAGGATTTTAGAGAACTAGTAAGTGAAGTTTCTATGCTTATGGCTTATGAGGTAACAAGAAATCTTCCTATGGAAGAAATAGAAATAGAAACTCCAGTTTGCAAAACTAAATGTAAAGTTTTAGCTGGTAAAAAAGTCGCTATAGTTCCAATATTAAGAGCCGGATTAGGTATGGTAGATGGTATGCTACAACTTATCCCAGCAGCAAAAGTAGGGCATATAGGACTATACAGAGATGAAGAAACTCTTCAACCTGTAGAATATTTCTGTAAGTTACCACAAGATATAGCTGAAAGAGATATAATAGTTGTTGATCCAATGTTAGCTACAGGTGGCTCTGCTACAGATGCTATAACTCTTTTAAAGAAAAGAGGAGCTAAGCAAATAAGACTTATGTGTTTAATTTCTTCACCAGAAGGAATAGAGTTTGTACAAAAAGCTCATCCAGATGTTGATATATATGTTGCATGTATTGATGAGAAATTAAATGATCATGGATATATCGTTCCTGGATTAGGTGATGCAGGAGATAGACTATTTGGAACAAAATAGTTATAATTTAAATAGCTACTTAATTTTAAGTAGCTATTAATTATTTTTGGAGGTAAATGATTCATGGAAAAGATAAAAGTTTTAACTATCTTTGGAACAAGACCGGAAGCTATAAAAATGGCTCCATTAGTAAAAGAATTAGAAAAAAGACCGGAAATAGAATCAAAGGTTTGTGTAACTGCTCAACATAGAGAAATGTTAGATCAAGTTTTACAACTATTTGATATAAAGCCTGACTTTGATCTAGACATAATGAAAAATCGTCAAACTCTTACTGGAATAACAAATAGAGTTTTAGAAGGATTAGAAAAAGTATTTACAGAAGAAAAACCAGATATGATACTTGTACATGGTGATACTACAACAACTTTTGCTGGAGGATTAGCAGCATTCTATCAACAAATAAGAGTAGGCCATGTTGAAGCTGGACTTAGAACTTTTGATAAATATTTCCCATTCCCAGAGGAAATGAATAGAAAGTTAACAGGCGCTTTAGCTGATTTACACTTTGCTCCAACTAAAGGATCAAAAGCTAACCTTTTAAGAGAAGGAATAAATGAAAATGACATAAAAATTACAGGTAACACTGTAATCGATGCTATGGAACATACTGTAGAAGATAACTATGTTTTTGAAAATGATGAATTAAATAAAATAGATTTTGAAAACAAAAAAGTTATAATGATAACTGCACATAGAAGAGAAAATTGGGGAGAAGGTATAGAAAATATCTGTACAGCTTTAAATAAAATAGTTGAAGATAATAAAGATGTTGAATTAGTTTACCTTGTTCACTTAAATCCAGTTGTAAAAGATGTTGTTTATAAAAATCTTGATGGTAAAGAAAGAGTACATCTTTTACCACCACTTGATACAAAAGAAACTCATAACTTAATGAATAAATGCTTTATGGTTATGACTGATTCAGGTGGATTACAAGAAGAAGCTCCTCATTTAGGAAAACCAGTATTAGTTTTAAGAGATGTTACAGAAAGACCAGAAGCTGTTCAATCAGGAACAGTTAAATTAGTCGGTACTGATGTTGAAAAAATATTAGAAGAAGCTAATTCGCTTATAAATGATGAAAAAGCTTATGCAAAAATGAGTAAAGCTATAAATCCATATGGAGATGGTAAGGCTTCTGAAAGAATAGTAAAAGCTATTTTAAATTACTTTGGAAAAAATGATGAAGAAGTAGAAGAGTTTATAAGCAAATAAGACTTTGTTAAAAAGTTTAATAAATATAATTTGAATAAATGGTATAAATAGACAGATATTTAGAATATTATAGAAATTTTAATAAAAGACTTCTATAATAAAGCTAAATTATCTGTCTTTTTTTTCGAAAAGAGAAAAAATAATAAAAAAGATTGTTTAAAATTTAACAAAAAATATTGAAAGCTAGTAAATTTATGGTTATAATTAAATTAGTTAGAAAAAATATAGATTTTTGATAAATTTTTACCTAAATGGGAGGTTTTGATATGAGAGAGGTAGTTATTGCAAGTGCAGTAAGAACAGCATTAGGTTCATTTGGTGGTTCATTAAAGGATGTTCCTGCTGTAGATTTAGGAGCTTTAGTTATTAAAGAAGCTTTAAATAAAGCTGGTGTAAAACCAGAATGTGTTGATGAAGTTTTAATGGGAAATGTAATTCAAGCTGGATTAGGACAAAACCCTGCAAGACAAGCAGCTGTAAAAGCTGGTTTACCAGTTGAAATTCCTTCAATGACAATAAATAAAGTTTGTGGTTCAGGTTTAAGATGTGTGGCTTTAGCAGCTCAAATGATAAAAGCAGGAGATGCTGACGTAATATTAGCTGGTGGTATGGAAAACATGTCACAAGGGCCATATGTTTTAAAAACTGCAAGATTTGGTCAAAGAATGGGCGATGGAAAAATGGTTGATGCTATGGTCAATGACGCTTTAACAGATGCATTTAATGGATACCATATGGGTATAACTGCTGAAAATATAGCAGAACAATGGGGATTAACTAGAGAAATGCAAGATGAATTTGCTGCAAATTCTCAAATTAAAGCCGAAGCAGCTATAAAGAATGGAAAATTCAAAGATGAAATAGTTCCAGTAGTAATTCCACAAAGAAAAGGTGATCCAATAGTATTTGATACTGATGAATTCCCTAGATTTGGAACAACTGCTGAAAAATTAGCTAAGTTAAGACCAGCATTCAAAAAAGATGGTACAGTTACAGCTGGTAATGCATCAGGTATAAATGATGGTGCTGCTGCGTTAGTTGTTATGAGTGCTGAAAAAGCAAAAGAATTAGGAGTAACTCCAATTTGTAAAATAGTTTCTTATGGTTCAAAAGGATTAGATCCTTCAATTATGGGATATGGCCCATTCTATGCTACTAAAAAAGCTTTAGAAGGAACTGGATTAACAGTTGCAGATCTTGACTTAATAGAAGCAAATGAAGCTTTTGCAGCTCAAAGTTTAGCAGTTGCTAAAGATTTAGAATTTGATATGAGTAAAGTTAATGTAAATGGTGGAGCTATAGCTTTAGGACATCCAGTAGGAGCTTCAGGGGCTAGAATATTAGTTACATTAATTCACGAAATGATGAAGAGAGATGCTAAGAGAGGTTTAGCAACACTTTGTATAGGTGGAGGAATGGGAACTGCTTTAATAGTAGAAAGATAATAAGTTTACCATTATTATAATATATATTTTAAAGATACTATCTTATCTTGGGATAGTATCTTTTTTTGTGGAAAATTATTTAAAATTTATGTTTAATTTTAAAAATATCTTTAAAAAATGCACTAATTTGAGAATAAAAATTCATATTTACAAAACAGATAATTTATTTAATTTCCTATAAAAAACATGAATAATAGTAAAAAGATTAGAAAAAAATAGGATTAAAGTAAAGAAAAATATTTAAAATATTAGATTTTGAAAAAAAAAAAATAAAAAAATGTGAATAAATATTAAAAAGGTTATTCAAAACCTTTTAAGTTGTATATTTTATTCTTAATAGTGGTTTAAAAATTTTTTGATAAAAACCCTATAAAATATACAATTTTATGATAAAAACTTTTAAAAAAGGATTTTAAAATCGAAAATAGTAATCGAAATTTAATTTAAGTTCTTATATAGTAATTTAAAAATTCAGAAAAATGAAATGATAAATTTAAAAACATTCATAAATAATTTGTAAAAGAGTAAATGAGAGTTTTTAAGAGTAAAAATGAAGGAAATAGTCAAAATCACTTTAAAATATCAGAATATTAATAAATTCAACCAAAATTTAAATTTTATTAATATTAAATTCGGGAATATAATTAGTAAAGTAACATTGCGGAACTATGGAGGTTATATGTGAACGCTAAAATTAAAAGTTTAGTTTTTTCAATTATAAAGACTAACATTTTATTAACAATAATAGCAACCCTATTAATTAGTTTATTTAATTTTAGATTTGGGGTGGCTTTTTTAGTTGGAAGTATAGTTGCTACAATTAATTTTTCAGTAAATGCAATTGTAATTCATAAAGTAATAAATAAAAGAAGAGGTGCTCTAAAGATACAATTAAGTTTTGTATTAAGGATGATGTTAATTCTTTTATTTACAGTAATATTTATGAAAGATGTTAAAGTATTAGCATTTTACTTAATAGGATTTATTTCACATCAGATATCAATATTTATTTATACAAAAAAGAATAAGGCCTTATCAAATTAATAAATAAATATTTATATACATATATAAATTAATACTAAGATAGAAAGGGAGTGATTCCGTGGATATCTTTGCACCAATGTTTACAGTTAAGGTTGGTAGTTTAACAATTAGTAGTACAATTGTTTTTCAATGGGCAGCAATGCTCGTTATAACAATATTCGCTATATTGTCAACTAAAAATCTTAAAAATAAACCAGGTAAGTTACAAGTTGTTTTAGAGTCACTTTATCAAACAGTTTATAACTTGGTAAAGAGTAACATGGGGGAAAGTTATATTGGTTTTGTACCTTATATAGGAACATTAGCAGTATTCCTACTTGTATTAAACCTTTATGGATTAATAGGGCTTGCACCTCCTACTCAAGATTTAAGTGTTGCAGTAGCATTAACAATTACTTCCTTTGTTGTTGTTCATGTTAACGCAATACGTAAATGTCATGTTGGAGGATATATCAAAGGATATTTTAAGCCTTATCCAGTAATGTTACCTTTAAACTTAATGGAGAGAATAATTTTCCCAGTATCTCTTGCACTACGTTTATTTGGTAATATGTTAGCTGCCACTCTGTTAATAGATTTAATGTATTCAGGTCTAGCACATATAGGATGGATAGCTCAGTTAGGTGTGCCAATAGTTGCACATGGTTTCTTCGATGTATTCGACGGAACAATACAAATGATAGTATTTACTATGTTAACAATGGTAAATATTAAAATGACAGCAGAACATTAGAAAAATTAAATTAACAAATCAAAATAACTTTACTTTGATTTAAAAAAGGAGGAATTTTTAATGGATATGAAGTTATTAGCAGCAGGTATAGCTGTATTAGCAGGTATAGGAGCCGGAATCGGTATAGGAATTGCAACAGCAGGAGCAATAGAAGCTACTGCAAGACAACCAGAAGCATCAGATAAAATCCAAAGTTTATTCATCATGGGAGCTGGTCTTTCAGAGGCAACAGCTATATATGGTTTAGTAATTTCAATAATATTATTATTCGTTGTTTAATATAAAATTGTGTATTTTTATTAAGAACTTATAGTAATTAATAAATGAAGATAATAGAGTTAATATAATTGACTCCGAAGGGAGGCTGTGATTGATATATGGAATTAAATTTTATGAGAATATTAGCTACAATCATTAACTTTATAATATTAATTCTTATACTAAAACATTTTTTCTGGGACAAAATCAAAAGAGCCATCGATGCAAGACAAGAAGCTATAGATGAAACTATCTTAAAGGCCGATGAAGATGCAGAAAAAGCAAGAAGATTAAGATTAGATAATGAAAGAATTCTTAAATCTGCTAAAGAAGATGGTAGAAAGCTTAGAGAAGAACAGAAAAAAGAAGCTGATAGAATTTATAAAGAAATAGTTGATGACGCTCACAGAGAAGCTGAGTCTATAATAAATAGAGCTAATATTGAAATTCAAAGAGAAGAAGAAAAAGTAAAATATGAGTTAAAGCAACAAGTAGTTGATATTTCTGTAATGCTTTCAGAGAAAGCACTTGGAGAATCTATTGATGAATCTAAACATAGAGAGTTAATAAATGATTTTATTGAAAAGGTAGGTATCTAATTATGTATGAATATTTAGATCGTAGATATGCCTTAGCTCTATATGAAGTTGCAGAAGAAAAGAATAAAGTTGAAGAATACTTAAATGATTTAAGAGAAATCTGTGAGATCATTTATGGAAATAATGAACTTTATGAAGTAATAAAACATCCTCAAATTAGTACTGTAAGAAAGAAAAAGACTTTCAGAAACATATTTGAAGGAAAAATAGATGATGAGTTACTTTCATTTTTAATGGTTCTTATAGAAAAAGATAGAATACTTTATCTAAGAGAAAAATTAAAAGAAATGGAAAAAATTCATCTAGAAAGAAACAATACTTTACTTGCAGAAGTAAAAAGTGTTGTTCCATTAACAGAAGATGAAGTTACAAGACTTGTAGGAAAGTTAGAAAATAAATACTCAAAGAAAATTTTATTAAAGCAAGAAATAGATAGAAGTATCATTGGAGGACTTTATGTCAGAGTTGGCGATGATGTTATAGATGGTACTGTTAAATCTAGACTTGACGATATGAAACAGATAATGCTTAAGAGAGAATAGAGGTGAGTCTATGCATATTAAACCAGAAGAAATAACTTCTATAATCAAGAATGAAATAAAAAACTATGAAAAAGAGTTAGAAACTGTTGATTCTGGTACTATCATACAGATAGGTGACGGAGTTGCCAGAGTTTACGGGTTAGAAGAGTGTATGGAAGGTGAACTTCTTGAATTCCCTAATCAAGTTTTCGGTATGGCTCTTAACTTAGAGCAGGATAACGTTGGTTGCGTTCTTTTAGGATCTGAAGAAGGTATAAAAGAAGGAGACATCGTTAAAAGAACTGGAAAAATAGTTGAAGTACCAGTAGGAGAGGACTTAATAGGTAGAGTTGTTAATTCATTAGGTCAACCTATAGACGGAAAAGGTCCTATTAAAAATGATGGATACAGAGCTATAGAAGTACCAGCACCAGGTATCTTAGAAAGAAGTTCTGTTAATGAGCCTCTACAAACAGGTATCAAAGCAATTGACTCAATGATACCAATAGGTAGAGGACAAAGGGAGTTAATTATAGGAGATAGACAAACAGGTAAAACTGCTATAGCTATAGATACTATAATTAACCAAAAAGGTAAAGATGTTATATGTATATATGTTGCTATTGGACAAAAACAATCAACAGTAGCTAACATAGTTAACACTTTAACTGAAGAAGGAGCTATGGACTATTCAATAGTTGTAACTGCATCAGCATCAGAATCAGCTCCATTACAATACATTGCACCATATTCAGGATGTACAATGGGTGAATACTTCATGAATAAAGGTAAGCATGTATTAATAATATATGATGACTTAAGTAAGCACGCAGTTGCTTATAGAACAATGTCACTATTAATTAGAAGACCACCAGGAAGAGAAGCTTACCCAGGGGATGTATTCTACATCCATTCAAGATTACTTGAAAGAGCTGCTAAGTTATCAAAAGAAAATGGTGGAGGCTCATTAACAGCACTTCCAATAATAGAAACATTAGCAGGAGACGTAACAGCATATATCCCAACTAACGTTATATCAATAACAGATGGACAGATATTCTTAGAAACTGAGTTATTTAACGCAGGACAAAGACCAGCTGTTAACCCTGGTATATCAGTTTCAAGGGTTGGAGGTAACGCTCAAATAAAAGCAATGAAACAAGTTTCTGGTACATTAAGACTAGAACTTGCTCAATATAGAGAGTTAGCATCATTTGCTCAATTTGGTTCAGACCTTGATAAAGATACTCAAGCAAGACTTGAAAAAGGTAAGAGACTTATCGAGATCTTAAAACAAGATCAATATAAGCCAATGGCAGTTGAAAAACAAATTATGATAATATATGCTGCAGTTAATAATTTCTTACTTGATATCAAAGTTTCAGATATTAAGAAATTTGAAAAAGAATTCTTAGAATATATGGATACTCATCATAGAGAAATTGGTAAAGCTATATTAGATAAGAAAGTTTTAGACGATGAATTAAAATCTGCTCTAGAAAGTGCTATAGTAGAATTTAAAAAAATATTCTTAATGTAAAATAAGAGCATAGCTTTTTAATTAAAGCTATGCCCACATTTTTAAGAATGGAGGTGGAGCTTAAATGGCAGGTGCAGGACTTTTAGAAATTAAAAGAAGAATAAAAAGTATCAAAAACACAAGAAAGATAACAAAAGCTATGGGACTTGTTGCCACTTCTAAGTTAAGAAAAGCTAGACAAAAACTAACTGAAAACAATCAATATTTTAGTAGTCTAGATGAAATTGCTAGAGAATTAATCGGATCATTAAATAGCAATAATAATCCTTTACTTAAACCTAATGATAATCCTAAAAAGTTAATAATATTATTAGCATCAGATTCAGGATTATGTGGTGGATTTAATGGTAATACTGCGGCTTTTGTAAGAGATAACTATGAAAATAATCTTGAAAACATAGAAGCAGTAGTAGTAGGAAAAAAAGGCATCCATTATGTTAAGAAAAACAAGATTTCTACTTTAGCAGAATATGTTGATTTAGGAGATACACCAAACGTTGGTGATGCGTCAACTATAGTGAATAAAGCTGTTAAAGAATTTACTGATGGAAATTTTGGAGAAGTAAGTTTAGTTTATACTAAATTCTTTTCGCCTGTTAAGCAAGAGGTTGTTGAAGAAAAATTATTACCACTAGACTTAACTGGAGAAAAAGGTAAGGTTTCTTTCTTAATCGAACCTGATGAGGATGAAATAATAGATTCATTAGTTTCATCATACTTAAAAGGTAAATTCATGAATGCTATGTTTAATTCAAAAGCTAGTGAACAAAGTGCTAGAATGCAGGCAATGGACGGAGCAACTAAAAATGCCGATGATTTATTAAACTCATTAGATGCTAAGTACAATAGAATAAGACAAAGTATCATAACACAAGAGATATCAGAAATCGTTGGTGGAGCAGAAGCACAAAAATAAGGAGGTACTCAAAATGTCTAATAATATAGGTAAAGTAGTTCAGGTTATTGGACCAGTTGTAGATATAAAATTTGCAAATGATGAACTTCCTAATATATTTAATGCAATACACATAAAAATGGACGATGGAAAAATCTTAGTTTGTGAGGTAGAGCAACACGTAGGAGACGATATAGTTAGAACTATAGCTATGGAAGCTACTGAAGGACTAAGAAGAGGTGTAGAAGCTGTTGATACAGGAGCACCTATATCAGTACCAGTTGGTGAATGCGTATTAGGAAGAATATTTAACGTATTAGGTAAACCACTAGATAGTGGAGCTGAAGTTAATAATGAAGAAAAATATCCAATTCATAGACCAGCTCCATCATTTGAAGAACAATCAGTTGTTCCTCAAATGTTTGAGACAGGAATAAAGGTTATCGACCTTTTAGCACCTTACCAAAGAGGAGGAAAAATAGGTCTATTTGGAGGTGCTGGTGTTGGTAAAACAGTTCTTATACAAGAGCTTATAAACAACATAGCTAAAGAGCACGGTGGACTTTCTGTATTCACAGGAGTTGGAGAAAGATCAAGAGAAGGTAATGACCTTTACTATGAAATGATGGAATCAGGAGTTATAAAAAATACAGCATTAGTATTTGGACAAATGAACGAACCGCCTGGAGCAAGAATGAGAGTTGCCTTAACAGGACTTACTATGGCTGAGTACTTCAGAGACCAAGGACAAGATGTGTTATTATTCATAGATAACATATTCAGATTCTCACAAGCTGGATCAGAGGTTTCAGCTTTATTAGGAAGAATACCATCAGCTGTTGGTTACCAACCAACTCTTGCTACAGAGATGGGAGCTCTTCAAGAGAGAATCACATCAACTACTCATGGATCAATTACATCAGTTCAAGCGGTATACGTACCAGCCGATGACTTAACTGACCCAGCTCCAGCTACAACATTCAACCACCTTGATGCTAAAACAGTTTTATCAAGAAGTATAGCTGAAATAGGTATTTACCCAGCTGTTGATCCTCTAGATTCTTCATCAAGAATATTAGACCCAAGAGTTGTTGGAGAAGAACACTATGAAGTTGCTTCGAAAGTTAAGCATATATTAGAAAGATATAAAGAACTTCAAGATATCATCGCTATCCTTGGTGTTGATGAGCTTGCGGATGAAGATAAATTAATAGTTGCTAGAGCAAGAAGAATACAAAAATTCTTATCACAACCATTCACAGTAGCAGAGCAATTTACTGGAATGCAAGGTAGATATGTTCCAATAAAAGAAACTATAAGAGGTTTCAAAGAAATATTAGAAGGTAAACATGACAATGTTCCTGAATCAGCTTTCTTATTTGTCGGAACAATAGAAGAAGTACTAGAAAAAGCTAGAGCAATGGCCCAATAAAAGGGGTGAATAAAAATGAATAAATTTAAGTTAATTGTTACAACACCAGAAAGAGTTCTTATTTCAGGTGAAGTTTCAAGAGTCTTATGTAAAAATGCTGTTGGTGAGTTTGAAATATTAGCTGGTCACCAACCTTATTTAACAGCAACTGTTCCTACTGTTATAAGAATAGATGATGAGAATGGTGAAAGTAAATACTTATTTACTTCAACAGGATTAATGAAGGTTCAAAATAATGAAGTTACTTTTTGTGTAAATTCAGCAGAATGGCCTGAAGAAATCGATGAGGCAAGAGCTATGAATGCTAAGCAAAGAGCAGAGGAAAGATTAAAAAATAAGACTGATGAACTAGATGAAAAGAGAGCTAAGTTAGCCTTAGCAAGAGCTATGTCTAGATTAAAGTTAAAAGAAATGTAATTCATATAAAGCATACAGGAAACTGTATGCTTTTTTTATTGTATTAATGAATACCACAGGTTCTACCTGTGGTTCTAAAAAGCTTATAGCTGT
>OCPT01000206.1_pt1 | contig 53710 bp, 57 predicted proteins | sample 1538741 | NCBI WGS metagenome assembly OCPT01 (sample SAMN04571723, study PRJEB22368) | human gut metagenome | biome: human gut; material: stool | host: Homo sapiens | place: Luxembourg | collected 2012-12-06 | reverse complement strand
TGAAATACTAGGCTTTGCCTAGTCTAGCACCTTGTGTGATAGCAATTTCTCCTTATGCTCTTAAAGTAGGTATATCAAGTAGTTACCAATTCACCATAAAGTACACAATTACAATAAATGTTTTTGAGAACTTTTTTGAAAAAGTTAATCTTTTATTCAGTATTGGAGCTTTAAAAAAGTTCCAATACTTTCATTTTTAAAAGGGAGTAGTGATATAAATGTCAGATTTATTAGTGCGAGATTTGAGTAAAGAAGCGATAACAAGAATAGATTCTTTTGCGAAAGCAAAAGGAGTGAGTAGAAATGAGTTTTTAAAAGAACATTTAGAAAGTCTATCACATTCAGATGAAATGAGAAAGTTTGAAGCAAATTATAGAATAACTATGGAAAAAATATTAAGAGTTTTAGATTTAAATACAAAGGTAATGAAAAAGTTTTGTGATGAAAATTATATTGACTTAACTGAGATTTTCAAGGAGGAACAATAGAATATGAAAAGACAAGAAAAACATTATAGATTATCAGATACTTCTATAGAACACATAGAAAATATAAAAACAAAACATTCTTGTAGGTCAAATAGTGAAGCTCTTGAATTAATAATTAGAGAGCATGAAAAAAATTTAAATATTCCTATGGAGAATATGATTGAAATATTAGGAGATAGAGTTGCTGAAAAAATAAAAGCAAGTATTTTAGTTTTAAAAAGAGTAAGTAATAATTCAGATCGTAATATTCAAGTGCTATTAGAGTTAATGAATGGATTATTTATTGCAGAAGATTTACCTGATATATTTCCATCAAAAGAAAAAGAACATGAAGCTTACATAACTGCTAAAAAAGAAGTTGATAAGAGAATTGAAAATCAAAGAGTTAAGAAACTTGATAAGGAATATTAATTATGGTTGGCGTAATAAATAAAGTTAAATTTATTAGAAATGGAAGCAGTAAATTTAAGAACTTTATTGACTATATAGATAGAAGTGAAGCAACTAGAAAAAAGAATTTTGATAAATATTCAGCGTATAACAACTATATGGGTAATCCTGAAAAAATAGGTTCTTTATTTACTAAAGACAAACATTCTTTAACTGAAAAAGAAGTTAAAAAGCTAAAAAAAGATTTTGATAAAGCTCAATCGAATGGTAGTAATATGTGGCAAGAAGTTTTTAGTTTTGATAATGAATTTTTAGAAGCAAATGGATTATATGATTCTGAAAATGGAGCATTAGATGAAGAAAAAATACAGGAAGCAACTAGAAGAGCTATGGAAGAATTAAGTAAAAGAGAAGGCTTTAAAGACCTAACATGGTCAGCAAGTCTACACTATAATACAGATAATATTCATGTTCATATTGCTAGTGTTGAAATAAATCCTAGTAGAGAAAGAGGAAAATTTAAACCTAAAACTTTATATAATATGAAAAGTTCTTTTGTTAATTCTTTGTTAGATAAACAGAAAGATTTAGATAAAATAAATTCACTTATAAGAGATAATTTGATTCAAGGAAAGAAGGAAATGAGTTTTAAAGAAGATATTGAAATGCGAAAAATGGTTAAAGAAATAGTTCAAAAACTTCCTTCAGATAAACGCCAATGGCATTACAATTATAATTCTATGCAAGAAGTAAGACCATTAATTGATAACTTAACTAAATACTATATAGAAACATATAAAAAAGATGAATTTAAAGAATTAGTTGATAGATTAGAAAAAGAAGACAAGTTTTATAAGGAGGTTTATGGTAAAAGAAAAGTAGAAACTACAATGTATAAAGACAATAAAATTCAAGACCTATATACAAGAATGGGAAACACTATTCTTAAAGAAATTAAAGAATATGTAAAAGAAGAAGACTTAAAAAGTCAAAAAAAGTTTGAAAATTTACAGGAAAAATGGGAAAGAAATAGAAATATTATAATAACTAAACAAGGTATTTCTATGATGAAAAAAAGTTTAAATAATGATATTAATAGCATGAAAAACCAAAGAGAATATGAAAAATTACAAAATTCTATTGAATATGATATGTAATTAAGGAGGAATATTTTATGTTTGAAAATTTAGCAATGGTTAATGAAATTGTAGGAGAAAATGAAGTTTCAGTTTATCTTCTTGAAGAAAAAAGAGATATTGTTGTTAAAGCAAATAAAAATTATATTAAGCTATTAAGTGATGAATTAAATCAAAAAGAAGAAGATAACACAATGATCCTTGCAGTTGATATAAAAAATAAAAGTATTATAGAAGATTATAATTATGAAGTTTAAAAGAGTATTTTAAAAATACTCTTTTATTGTTTTGAAAAAGAACTAAAGGTAAAAAAATATTATAGGAGTGTTTTTTATGAAAAAAGAAATATTAAAAGAAAAGTTAAAGGTGAAGAATAAAGGAGTGAATATATATGAAAAAATATTATGTTTATAAAAATGGAAATGGATTTGGAGGTGTTTCAGAAATAGAACAAGAAGGTTTAGAAGATAATTTAATAGATGTAGTTGATTCAGAAGAAAAAGCTAAAAAGGTATTATTAGAATATATAATTAATGCTAATATTGAGGCTAAATAATTTAGATTTGGTAAATTAAAATTAAAGAGTGCTTCCATGTTTTTTACATGGCTGCACTCTTTAATTTTATAAAAGTATAAATGTTTAAGGAGGAAATAAGTATGGCTTTTAAAAGGAAAAGTAATGAAGAAAAGAAAAAAGAAGTAGATTTGCTCGTAGAACAAGCAAATAAAAAAATAGATAAGGTTTTTAATTCACCTGAAGATATAAAAGAATATCTTTCTTTTATGTCTAAGTTTTACAACTATTCTTTTAAGAATTCAATACTTATAGAAGAACAGTTTAGAGGAGCTAGAGCAGTAGGTAGTTTTGCATTTTGGAAAGAGAAAGGGTATGTGGTTAATAAAGGAGAAAAGGGAATAAAAATTTTAGTACCAACAAAATTAGGTGACAGATTTGAAGCAGAAGATGGAACAATTAAACTTGTAAGTAAAGCAACTGAAAGGGAGAAAGTCTTAATAAAAGAAAAGAAATTAGAGTTTATTCCCGGAAAAACTTTATTTAAACAAGGATATGTTTTTGATGTAAGTCAAACTAATGTACCTTTAGAAGAAATACCTAAATTGTTTCCAAATAGATGGTTAGAAGGAACAGTTGAGAACTATAAAGGATTTTTTAATTCTTTAGAAAATTTAGCAGATAAAATTGGAATTAAGATTATTGAGCCTAAAAGTGAATTAGGTCAAGTAAAAGGAGTAAGTTATACATTTACTAATGAAGTAGCATTAAATCCTAGAAATTCAGAGATACAAAATATAAAAACATTAATCCATGAGTTAGCTCATGCTAAATTGCATACAAGTGAAACTTTTTCAAATTATACTCAGGCTGAAAAAGAATTTCAAGCAGAAATGGTCGCTTTTTCAGTAAGTAGTTATTTTAATATAGATACTGAAGAATATTCTCTTAGATATTTAAAATCTTGGACTAAGGATAGAGATTTTAAAGATAAAGAAAGGCTTTTGAAAGAAGTAAAAGAAACTACAAAAGAGTTTATAGAAACTATTGAAAGTTCTCTTTTAAATATAAAAGAGAAAGAAATATTAATTGAAGATGAAGCAGTAAAAGAGTTTTTAGCTAAAGATAAAGTGAAAATAAATGAATTAAGTAAAAAAGAATTGGAGGAACTGATAGAGAAAAATAATTCTTATACTTGGTTTAAAATTGATGGAAATAAAGAAATAGATTCTAAAAATTTTACTGGTAAAAATCATGTTATGGTAGTAAAAAAAGATGATTCATATAGAGATATTTACGTAGGGAAAACTTATAATTTAGAAAATTTAATATATGTTGATGATAATAAAAATTTATATAGACTTAAAAAAGAGTTAGAAGTTGAAAAGACTAATAACTCTTTTTTTTATAAAAAAAATGAGAGTGAGGTTTTAAGTATGGAATATGAAAAAGATATAAATTTATCTTTAGATAAATTTATAAGTGATGAAAACAGAGAGTTGAATGAGAAAGGAGTATTTAAAGAGCCATATATAACAGTTGATTTTTGCGAAGAGAATTTTTTTAAAAAAGGTGAAGTAATTGACCTTAAAGAAGCAAATGAAAGATTTAAGGAAGCAGAGTTAAAAGTTAGAGAATTAAAAAGAGAAGCAGAGCAAAGGGAGGAGTATTATCCATATGCTAAAACTAAATTAAAACTACACTATGCACCAGAGAAAGTAATACCTTTACATTTTGATATAGGAGATGGATATGTAAATGATCTGAAAGAATTGATTAATAAAGAGCTAAAATCGGCTCGATATGAAGATTTACGTAATAGTATAGATAATACATTGGATAACAAAGAAAAAGCGTTTAAAAAGGAAGTAGAGCCTTTTTATGATATAAATAAATTAAAAGAGATTCCAATAGGAGATATTGCTGATAAACTTGGAATAGATACAGTTAAAAGAGGTAATAAACTATGGTGCAATTTAAGAGGAGAAAAAACAGCTTCTTGTTGTATAAATATAGATAAAAATTACTTTTATGATTTTGGAGGACAACCTGAAGGTGGAGATGGAATTAAGTTTGTATCTAAAGCTGAAGGTATAAGTGCTAAGGATTCTATATATAGGTTAGCAGATATGTTTGGAATTGAACCTGAAAATAACATTGATAATAGTTTTAAGCCTAGTTTTCATATATCAAATTCTGACTATAAAGAAATAGGAATAGAACCTAATAGAGCTATGTTAAATGTTGATATTAATTTAGAAAGACAAAGTTTAGCAGAAGTAATGGAATTAGAAAAATCATGTGCAAAGACTATGAATGAACTTGCTAATGATGATAAAAGTACATTTTTAAACATATTGAATTTTAAATCAATGCCAATAGTATATAACAATGCAAAAACTTATTACAGTTGTATAGAGAGAATAAATGAATATGTAAAGGAATATAATTCACCTATTGATGGATTTAATTCATTGGAAGTTTTACTTTATAAAGACTTTACTAAGAATTTAGAAGAAAAATTAAATAAACAAATAGATATTTTATATAGAGCTGGTATCAATGAAAGGATTGGATTTGATTTAAGTGAGGAAAAAGTAAACTTAAAGAAAGATTTAGATGATTTATTTTCAGCTTCTCTATCTAATGGGGTTGAGGTTTACTATAATTCTAATCCTGATGAATTAAAAGTTATAAAATCTATAGAAGAATTTAGAGATTATGCTATTGATATATTAGTACCTGAATTAAGTGGTTTTGAAGTTTCTGAAGAAGAAATAACTAAAATGGAAAAGGAAGTTAAAAGTTGGACATATACAGATCTTTTAGAATTTTGTGAGGGTAATGATATAGAAATTGTGCCTTTAAAAAAAGAAAAAACTATTGAAATTGAAAAGCCTGTAAAAGAAGTTAGAATAAAAAATAAACCTATGGAACTATAAGGATATTATAGAAGAACTATTTTTAATAGTTCTTCTTTTTTGAAAGGAAAGTAATATGTTTAGTGAGTTAATTGAAAAAATTAAAAGAAATAAAAAAACAAGTATAGTGATAATTATTTTAGTATTAATAATTTTGCTTTTACAAACAAGCATTTCTCTTAAAAATCAAAAAATAGACTATCTTAATTCAAGTATTTCTAAGTTGGAAAGTGAATTGAAATCTGTAAATTCAACAGAAAGCAAAGGAAGTGAATTAAATGATTCAACAAAAGATAAAAAAGCTGAAGATAAAATAAAAGATGAAAGTTCAAATAAAATATTAGAAAATGTAAAAAACAGATACATTCAATTTGGGAAAGATGAAGGGAAAATATATGATGAAAATTTAAATGGTATAGAGATAGCTACATTTGAATGGATGGATGATAGTATAGTAAGTGATAGTCAAATAAAAAATGGAATAAATAAAATAACTAAAGAGAAATTTAATATAAAAGCTTCAGTAAAAAGAGTATCAGGTATGAATATGTATAAGATAATAGTAATTGAATAAAAGAGAAAAAGTCCAGGAGTTTTAACCTGGTGTTTAATAAAATTATCCTGGACTTTTAAATTTATATAAAGCTGATAAATACTTGGTTTTTAATTTTGAAAATAGGATTCTTGGCCAACGATAGTAGGCTAAGAATTGCATGAATACTAAGTTTATTCTTTTTATAATTTATACTCATTTACGATATACTCGTAAATGAGTATAAATTATAAAAAATAAAAAAAAGGAACAACATAACTATATTGCTCCCCATTTAAATTATACTATTTCATTATATTTTATATTTCCTTTAATTAATCTTTTAAGTTTGCTTTTAGTATCTTCATAAAAATTATTCTCTTTAGATAAACTTATCACTTCTTCATAAGTTAACTCAAAAATATTATCTGCTTTTGAATTATAAAAATCTCCATTTATAACTCCAAAAAAATACTTTATACTCTCTTTGTATGTCATTCTTGGAACTTCTTCTAAATCACATCTTTCATCTGTATAATATCCATTCTTATCATTCCATTGTAAAAACTCGATAATCTTTTTTCTTATTAATTCTTGTTGCATACCAATACCCCCGTGTTGTTTTTTTGTTGAGCCTAAGACTTCATATCGGAGTGAATTGTAAAGGAAAATGGAGCAAGTTTTTTTAGCTGCTATAAATGTAATGAATGGCCGATAAAAAAAATTGTGGAATGGCTTTACAATTTTAGCGTAGATATGATAGGCTGAAGCTTCAAAAAAACAAATAAAACAAAAAAGAAGAGCTTTAGCTCTTCTCTCCTTATTGGTTTCAAATGGTAAGTATAACCTTTTAAAACATTGAGTGAAAATCCATTGTTAAATAGAATTTTAAAATAAAAGCCTAAGAGCAGTTAGTATTAAATGCTCTTAGGCTTATTATTTTTTATTCTATTTAGCAATTAGTTGAACCAATGTAAGTCACTAAACTTTCTAATAGTAAAGTCATATATAACTTATCTTTCTTTCAATATATCTCCATCTTTTAAATGTATATGTTTATCTGAAGGACTTAAAAAATAATAATCTTCTCCATCATGCTCTATCCACCCATCAACCCATTGGGCAACTTCTTCAGTTCCTAAATTTATAGAAACTTTATCACCACTTGTAAAAACAGTTCCTTCACTTTCATATCTTCCAAAATCATTTTTCAAAATTTTTCCCATAAGATTCTCTCCTTTTAAAATTGTATCTGTGAAAAAATGAAATTATTGATGGTGAGAATACTACTATTATAGCTATTAAATTTCTGAAAACATGTGAAAATTGATATGCTTTAAAATCATTATAAACTTGATTCAAAGCAAAAATTATTAATAAATATCTAATCCCCTTAAATAAAGGTCTTTTTGAATTTAGCAAAGCAAAAATTATAATTAAAACTGAAAAATCTAACATAATATTCTCACCCCATTCACTTTATCTCTCTTGTAAAATTTAACTTTCTAAATTTACAAATTTTAAAGTTACACCCTTTCTATAAATATAAAAATACACTATTTATCTATAGTGTATTTTTATATTATAACTGTAGTAAATTTCTAATTGATTCTTGCAATAACTGTGAAAAATTTATTTCATATTTTTTAGCTTGAACATCTAACCAATTAGGTATAGTTACAGTCTTTTTAACAGCTTTATTATCTAACACCTGTCTAATAACTGGCATATAAACTTCAACTAATGTAGTTGCTTGATTTTTTTCAAGTTTTAGATCATTCAACTTTGATGGAACTGGAATTAATTCTTTTCCTTCAATTTCTTCATCTGTTTCTAAACCGTATAAGTGTAGCCCCAAAGCTTCCTTTGATACTTTCATAATTTCATCATCACTATAAGCACAAGTTATACAACCTTCTAAATCAGGAAAAGTTATTGTTATACCATCACTTTCTTTTGTAACTATAGCTGGAAAGATATAAGTATCTTTTTTCTTCATAGAAACACTTCCTTTTAATTTTAAATTTGGTAAGGAGGCAGAATTAAGATTATAAAATCTTAATTCCAGCTTGTTTAAAGATACTTCTTACAGTACCTATAGGTAAATCCTTCTTAGGATGTGGAATTGTTAATCTCCCTTTCTTAGTAGGATGTTTATATTGATGATGGTCACCAACACAATTAACTTCATACCAACCATCCTTAGTAATGATTTTCACTATTTCTCTTGAAGAATAAGATTTCATTACCTCACCCTCCTTACATACATATTATAACACGTATTATTATACGTATCAAGTGATTTTGTTATGAATATTCATAATATTATATATCTTTTATTGCTAATCTTTTTATACTTTCTGAGTATTTTTTAAAATCCCCAATTAAAAGCTTTATATTATTATCATATTTCTTCAATAAAAAACTAGCTGGTATATTCATTTCATAATCATCTTCATTCTCGGACTTTTCTTCAATATTAAAATTAAAACTTTCTTTAACCTTTTCAAGTAAAAATTCTGAATTTAATATATATCTTTTGATATTCTTTTTTCTTCCCAAATCTAAATTAAATTCAAAACTATAATCTGACTTTTCAATAGCTCTAGTTACTTCTGTTTCATAAACTTTATCAAAAAATACTTTTAAAGAGTTCATTGATTTAAAGTCTGTAAGTTCTCTTTTTTCTTGGCTATTTCCAAATCTATTCTCTATTAAAGCATTGAAATCGAAAATATCATTAGCCTTATATTTCTCTATTTCTCTTTTATTTTTTTTCATAAAATTATTGAAAAGCAAATTAATAAATGTTCTATTAGTAACTTTCTTATCTTTTATAAGTCTTACCTTTATATTTTCAATCCATTCTTTTTCTAATGACAAATTAATTAAAATATTATTTTCTAAAAGCTTCATATGTTCTTTTAAAAATTTTATATAACTTTCTTTACTATACAAAACCTTTTTTCTATACAACACTTTAACTTTTTCTTTTAATATTTCATTTGAATACTTAGTTGATGTATATATGTTTTTTCCCTTCTTACTACTATCTCCTATATTTAAAAATATGACATTCTTCATTGAACTTTTTATATCAATAAATTCTTCTGATGGAAATTCTATTCTATCTAATTTATCAATAATATCATTCATTACAAATCTAATAGATACATCTAAATGTTTAGCAATGTCTTCAATACTTATAAAAAAATCCTCATAAAATATTTTTTTATAATAATATTGACCAACTTCATCTGCTAACCCTATTAATTTAAGAATAATTGGAAGCTCTTCTCCCTTTTTAGCATTACGTAATTCAATTTTTAAATCTAATATATCTTGCTTTGATATATTAACCTCACTTAATACATCTTCAAATGTTATTTTCATCTTACACCTCATATAGTTATGAATAATCTTAACTATATTATATCACTTGATTAATATTAACTAAAAGTGTCCCCCGGGGACACCTTTGAAATTTATTTAAAAATTCTATTCTCTCACACAACAAATATAGTTATGAATAATCATAACTATATTTGTTTTTTTTTAATAAATCTATTCTTTTTCAATCATATTTTTGAAGGCTTCATCAAAAAAAATACTATCTTCAACTAATTCTAGCAACTTATCCATAGAAGAATTTAATATCTCATATGGCATTATATTAAAATTTTCATTGATACTCTTATTTTCTCTCAACCAGTTTTCTAATAAATCTTTACACTCAACTATTAAATCATTTAAAGATATACTTGAAATTTCATCATCTGAATACTTAAAAATCTCCAAAGTTCCTTTTAAACTTTCATCAATTAATATTACATTATCATCACTTTCTATAATACTGATAGCATATAAGATTGAATTTAAAGAAAATCTTTCTCCACTTTTCATTTCATCAAGTTCACTAATTTTTTTATTTAAATAATCTCTTAATAATATCATATGTATTCCTCCTTAATATTTAATTCTAAGAAGGCAAATGTGTGTTAGGTTGCCTTCTTAGGTAATGCCTTTTTTTAATTATTCTTATTAACAAGTTCAGTTATCTTTTTCAATTCATTTTTATCTAATTTTCTGAAAGAACCATATTTACATGTTGTTCCTTTAATCGCTACTAAATTTTCATCAAAATCTACATCTAAATAACTACTCATACCATATATACTCTCCTTAACTTTATATATAGTTAAATTAATCTTTTCAATATATTTTATTTCCATTTTGAAATCCTCCTTTAATTCAACACTTTCGTTAATCTCTCTCGTGTTGTTTTTTTGTTGAGCCTAAGACTTCATATCGGAGCGAATTGTAAAGGAAAATGGAGCAAATTTTTTTAGCTGCTATGAATATAATGAATAGCTGATGAAAAAATTTGTAGAATGGCTTTACAATTTTAGCGTAGATATGATAGGCTGAAGCTTCAAAAAAACAAATAAATTTAAAAAGAAGAGCCTTAGCTCTTCTCTCCTTTTTCATTTAATTACTTAACCTAACAATTAAATTAACCTTTATTAATAAAGTTTTCGTTAAAGTTTCATATTTACTACGAATGTTTATTAAGTATTTATTCATTTCATATATACCATTAAAACAATATTTTAATTTTGGATTTTCACCTTTATATTTTCCTTCTATAAGCAATAAATTTTGTTCTTCTTTTTCTTCTTTATCTAAAACTCCCCAATCATTACTACCAAATTGCTTTAAAGCTTTATTTATATCTTCTAATTTTATTTTTTCAAATAAAATCAAATTATCAATAGTATCTTCAAACTCTATATTATATTTTATATTATTCACTATAAAAACCACCCTTAACTATATTAATTTCCTAAATAAACTTTTTCTTCAATACACCTATAAAAATCATCATTTTTATTTATAATCATTTCATTATCTTTTAATCCTAGAACAAAAATTTTTTTAATATTTACAATTGTTTTATACTCTTTTGCATAAATAAGAACTTCTATTATTTCTCTGTTAAGATTAATATTATTCTCTATACATATTTCTATATATGTATCTAATAGATTTTTTTCTCCTTCTAACTTAGTTATAATAGTAGCTCTATCTATATTTTTTTCTTCTAATATTTTCTTGAATTTTTGTCCTGATTCAAATATATCTATCATATTCATTTATTTTTCACTCCTTTTTTAAATAGCACATTGCTTACAAGCAATGCACTATTATTAAAATTAAATTATTCCTTCATTTTTTAAACTAATAAATTTTTCATCACCTAAAATGACATGATCTAAAAGTTCAATTCCCATTAATACTCCACATTCTTTTATTCTTGTAGTTATGTTTATATCATCTTTGCTTGGTGATGTATCACCTGAAGGATGGTTATGAGCCAAAATAATACTTACTCCATTTGCTAATATTGCAGTTTTAAACACTTCTCTTGGATGTACTATTGAAGAATTAAGTGTACCAACTGAAGCAACCGAAATTGAGTTTATTTTATTTTTCACATCAAGCACTATAACTATTAAATGCTCTCTATCAACTTCACCTAAAAAGTTCTTAACTACTTCAAAAACTTGCTCTGGTTTTTTTATAACATCCTTCTCTATTTGTAAGCTTTGTTCTTTCTTAACATAAACTTTCACAACATCAATTTTTTTCATCTTTATTAACTCCTTCTTGAAATTCATTCCCAAAAAGGCTATAATCTAATTGTGTGTTAGGTGTTGCCTTTTTGGGTAATGCCTTTTATTTTAATTTTTTTTCTTAAAAACTCTAATATATCTAACGCTTCGTTTTACCTTTTTTCCTTTCTTTGTGCAAAAATCTTCATGTCCTTTAGTTTCATAAACTAAGTTAAAATCTTTTAATTCTTTAATATCTTTAATTTTAAATCCATCTATTAAATCAACTCTTAATAAATCTCCCTCCTTTATATCTTCTTTACCAAATTGTTTATAGATAATATAATCTTTCATCTCAAAATCCTCCTTTAGTTCAACACTTTCGTTAATCACTCTCGTGTTGTTGTTTTTTTGTTGAGCCTAAGACTTCATATCGGAGTGAATTGTAAAGGAAAATGGAGCAAGTTTTTTTAGCTGCTATAAATGTAATGAATGGCCGATAAAAAAAATTGTGGAATGGCTTTACAATTTTAGCGTAGATATGATAGGCTGAAGCTTCAAAAAAACAAATAAATTTAAAAAGAAGAGCTTTAGCTCTTCTCTCCTTATGGCTTCAAGTGATAAGCATAATCTTTTAAAACATTGGGTGAAAATCCATTGCTAAATAGAATTTTAAAAATAAAAGCCTAAAAGCAGTTAGTATTAAATGCTCTTAGGCTTATTATTTTTTATTCTATTTAGCAATTAGTTGAACCAATGTAAGTCACTAAACTTTCTAATAGTAAAGTCATATAAAGTTTTCATGTAATATTTTGAAGTTTTAGTTTTTTTTATATAATTATACCTTGTAAAGCGATGTATATTTGTGTAAAATTAAATTATAAAATATTAAATTAACTTGAAGGGAGTTGATTTATTGGATAGAGAGATATTGAAAGGTTCATTAGAAATAATTTTGCTATCTTTATTGAAAAATAAGCCTATGTATGGATATGAAATTTCAAAAACCATAAAAAATTTGACAGAAAATGAATTAACAATAGGTGAAGGAACTTTATACCCAGCATTAAAAAGGTTAGAAGAACGACAGCTAATTGAAAATTATTTTGTTGAACTTGAAACATCAAAAAAGAAAAGAAAGTATTATAAAATTACTGAAAAGGGATTAACTGAACTTAACCTAAAACTAATGGATTTTTCATTAATCACTAATTTAATTAAAAATTGCTAAAGGAGGATATTATGAGTTTAAGTAAAACTTTAGATCGTAGACTAAAAAATTTAGATATATCACAAAAAGAATTAACTGAACTAAAATTACAATTACTTGATAATGCTGAAGAAATAAAAAATGACTTTTTAAATGATGGTTTTTCAGAAGAAGAAGCAGAAAAAAAAGCTATTGATTCAATGGAGTTAGATGAACTTGTTAAATCTATTAAAGAAGGCTCTATAAAGAAATCTCTTTTACCTAATAGGATAGTATCTTCAGTATTAATAATCTTATATGCATTATTTGTAATAAAATGTGTAAAGAATATTTCTGGAATATCTAGTCCACTTTTACATGGAAGCTTCATCCCCTTTAAATTTTCATTTAATTTTTTAAGCTCAATTTTTACTGGTAATTTTTCTTTTATCAATGATGTATACTTTTTAGACCAATTATTAATATTGCTTTTATTTATTCCATTTGGAATATTTATTCCTATAATCATAAATAGATATAACAACTTAAAACCTAATTTAATAATTTTTATAGTTTTTAATATAGTTTTTAGCCTTTTATTTTATTTCCCATACTTTAATTTTGATATAACTATATTAAGAATACTTTCATGTGTGTTAGGTTTTTATATAATAAAATTAATAGTAAAAAAAATATGAAGTGACTAAGTCACTTCATATTTTTTTCTATGCACAATATCCTTCACCAAATACTTTAATTGATGCAGGTGTAAAGTTTTGTATTCTTATTCTATATTTATAGAAAGATTGTCCTTTTTCTATATATAATCTTATTTGTCTAGCAGAATCAGGGTTTTGACCATATACCATTTGAGAAGCTTTAACATCATCTCCCCATACCCAATGATCTACAACACTATATTCTACTTTTAAATCTCTTGAACCTGAAGTTGCATATTGTCTAAAGTTTAATAATATATTGTCTGCATAATATGTAAATCTAGTAGAATATGTTTTTGGATCAACTCCCCCAATTGATTGTGATAATTCATCATCCCATGTACAAACTTGAGTTCTAAATGATGGTGTTAAAATATATTTTCCCTCATTTTCAATTTTTGTTCTTTCCATGTCAGATACTATTAATTTTCCATCTTTAGATGATACAGTAAATTTCATATCATAAATTGCACCATTCATAAATTCAGTTTTTACATTAAATATTTCTTTATTATCACTCTTTTGTGAATTAAGTATTTCAAAAGATTTTAGTTGTTGGTTAGGATCATATTTGAACTCCTCTAACATTTCTTTATACTTTTCATCACTATTTACTCTTTCATCTTCTGATACGTTTACAATCGTATTAATATCGTAGTTTTTAAAAGCATTAAGATAATTTTCCATTACCTCTCTATAAGTGTCGATTTCCTTTGCACTTGCTTTCATTGGACTTATTGCTCCCACAATAAGAAAACATGAAAACATAAAAATTACAGTAAATTTTGAAATAATTTTTTTCATTTATATTCCCCCCTAAAATTTTTTTTACAATTCAATTATATCAAAATTTTAACAAATTTAAAATAAAAATAATTCTTTTACACTTTTATCTAAATTTTATTCATATTTACCTTTTAAAAACAAAAGATGTCCCCCGGGGACACCTTAAATTTAAAATATATATTTAACTTTTAAAACATTGAGTTAAAATTCTATTTATCAATTAGTTTAAACAATGTAAATTATTAAACTTTATAATAGTAAAAATAACTAACACTATAATAGAAAATTAAATCAATAATAAATATTTATATACTTATAAATGCAGTAACATTATTTAAATTTTTATTTTGTGGAATAAAACAATCTTTAAATTGATTAAAATAAATCATTTGTTCATTATAAGTTTTTTCATAAAAATCCTTATTAAAATAAATGAAATTATCTTCAAATCCATCTATATTTAACTTTGAAATTTTTTCTTGAATTTTACTATTTATCATATCTGCAATTAAGAAACAATTTTCTTTACTACCAGAATAACTTAATAAATATGGTGCTAAATAATCTCCCTTAACAGGTGGATTCATTCCTGTTATTTTAAACAAAAGTTCTTTATCTATCAAAGTTGAATCTATTAACTGATTTGGTAATAATCTAAATTTATATCCATTCCAAACATCTCTAAAATCACCAAATATTAAAGAATCAAATGAATCTTGATATATAATTATTGCGGTTATTTTTTCTAATGCTTCTTCTTCTATTCCTAAACTTAATGCAAAATCTTTATTTTTTAAAATTCCATTTAAATTATTGTATAATAATCCATAAGGTTCTTTAAATCCTGAAAATTTAATATCAGAATATGTCCAATTTATATATAATAAATTTATATGTTTTGAACTTTTAGGTTTTTCAAATTTTTTCCCAGCACTATTTATAAAATCTTTTAATTTCAAAACTCTAGGTCTAACATAATTCAAATTATACTTTTCAGCTATTTCTTTAAATTCATGTTCAATATCATCATCTAAAATAAAAGCTGGAATAATTGTATTTATACTTTCTTCTTTCTTAAACCCTGGTGTTTTAACCTCAATATCTACAATAACTCCATCTTCACATATTAATCTTGCTTCAGGATTTGAACCATTAACGCCAAGTTTAGGCTCATAAATACACTTTTCCACTTGATTGTATTTTAATAAAAATTCAATTACAACAATTTCAGAATAAGCTCTAAAAAACTGTTCATCACTATAGTTTTTTCCACCAGCAATTAGAGAATGTTTAAAAAACTTCTTAACATCATCTTTTCCAAATTTAGAGATTAGAATACCTAACATTCTAGAAAAGTTAAATAAAAATGTATTACAACTTTGAATATTACTATTGAAATATGGACTATTTCCTATTAAATTTGAATGTTCATCAAAATAATCTAATTTATTGTTTAAACATTTAATAAGGAAATTATCATCTGAAAAACTGTCTAACCATCCTTCGTTATTAGCTAAAGTAAGCAAAGGTAGTTGATTTGTGCTAAGTAATTTATTTGAAAAAACTCTCATAAAATCCCCTCTTTTTTATTATAATTAATATTTTACAATACTATTATTTTAATCCTAAATCTTTAATTCATCTACTATTCTATACTAATAGATGTCCCCTGAGGACACCTTAAATTTATTAATTATCCTTATAATATAATTATAAATTTTTAGATATATAATTAATATACCTTTTTATAATCTATTCTCCAAATTCTAAATCATATTTATTAGTATTTATATTATTATTTTAAGTTTAAATCTTTTAAAATTCTATAGATAGTCGCTCTACTTAGCCCTGTTTGTTTTACTATATCAACTATCTTATACCCTTCTCTATATAGTAAAGCTACTGTATCAGCCTTATCATTTCTTTTTGAAGGTCTTCCTCCATTCCTTCCCCTAGCTCTAGCACTTCTCAACCCTTCTTTAGTTCTTTGGCTTATCAAATCTCTTTCTAACTGACTTAGTCCACTCATAACAGTTAATAAAAAGCTATTATATGGATTATCGCTTGATGTATCTAACCAAGTATCTTTAATACTTTTTATACTAGCTCCTTTTTCCTTTATTCTATCTATAATATTTAACAAATCCTTTGTACTTCTTGATATTCTAGTTAAATCAGTTATTATAACTATATCTTCTTCCTGAAGCTCTTCAATCATCTTGTCTAGCTGATCTCTGTTCATCTTAGTACCACTTATTTTTTCTTGATATATATTTCTCTTATCTACACCATAATCAACTAACATATCTATTTGTCTATTTAAGCTTTGAACTTCGGTACTAACTCTTGCATATCCAACTAACATAATTATCTCTATCTCCACTTTCTAAATTTTTCAATAACATTGTATCAAAAAGGTATCATAACATCAATAGATTATGATACCTTTTTTGATACATTTTTATCTAAAAAAATGGCTTGTTTTCATGATTTTAAAAAACGTATCAAAAACAACCGTTTTTGATACAATATTTATGATCCAATTCTGATACTAAGTTTTGATACTGTTCTATAGCTCTATTACCAATAAACGATTTACTGGTGTAATAACTGTAAAGTTTTGATACCTTAAATAAAATTTCAAATTTCTAGGATATATCAAAACATAGTATCAACCTATTTTCTAGATTTATTTTATTTAGATTTAGAAAATAATTAGTTATAATAGAATAGTATCTTTACTTATAAAAAAAATAATTAGGAGAAAAGACATGATAGACGTATTTATAAAACCATTAATAAATATTACTGATATAATATTTAAACATTCTGATTTAAGCCCAAAGCAAAGAAAATCATCCAAAGCAATTCTTCAAATATATTGGACACTTGATGAAATGGAAATGTATAGTCAGCATTTTCTTGAAGGATTAGAGATAATTTCTAAAGAAAAACGTATTCCATCTAGAATGTCTATTATATTAAATCAATTACAAAAAAATATTAATAAAATGCATAAAATGTTTAGTGAAGATAAATTTGGATTTAAAGCTCAATCCTGGTGTATATGGAATATCTATGGAGATATTTCAGAACGTGAATTTAAAGAACTTTTAGGAATAAAACTACACAGGTTAAACAAATGGAATAATATTTTAACTACTATAAGGAATTCACTTGAAATTGATTACGATAATCCTAATACTTCTCTAAAATATAATATTTATGATTTAGATGAAAATGAAAATTTAGTTCTCTATAATATTTTTGATGATGAATATTTAAAAAGAGAAATACAAAACACAAAAGAAGTTATTATACAACTACAAAATATAAGAACTAAATTGAAAACTTTTATTAAAGAAAAATATGATCAAGATGCTTTTTTTGCTTAATTTACTGATAATATATATTTTTATTGGATATTACTTTATAAAAACAGTACTGACACCAACGATGTCAGTACTGTTAAGTTTTAATACTTAATTTCAAAAAACTAAAATTTACTTTATCAAATTTTAGTTTTTACTATAATCCAAATTTATACATCTTTATATCTTTTACTAATAGTACACTTTATACCATTTAACTTCACAGGCTCTGTTTCTTAGATCCTTTATGTGAATATTTCTCACTTAATAAATTACTCTAAATAAAACATCATTTTTTAATTATTATAAACTTATTTATGAATATAATTTTGTCCATTTAAACGTTTCAAGATCTATCAATTCATCACTAATTTGCTTAAGATCATCATCGTGGGTAATAATAATTATTATACTCTTTTTTGACTCTTTTATTTTTGATAAATACTCTAAAAAATATGCTTTTGAATTTATATCTAGATAAGAGGTAGGCTCATCATATATTAATATATCTTTATCATCAATAAAACTCCTTATTAAAGATATTTTTTGCATTTCTCCCCCTGAAATATTTTTCCCATTCATACTAATAATACTATCTAATTTAAATTTATTTATCAAACCAAAGTCTTTGATAAACTTTTTCAAATAATTTCTATCAAAACTCTTTTTATTTAATGTTAAATTAGTATAAAATGTATCATTAAAAAGTAATGCAGTTTGTGTAGCATAACTACAAGCTTTTTCTCTAAAGTGATATTTATCCAGAGTCTTCAAATCTATAGAGTCATTAATAAGTACATTTCCTTTATAATTATGGTGTAACCCTAATAATACATTTATAAGAGTAGTTTTCCCTATTCCATTATGGCCATGAATACAGTATATCTTTCCTTTTTCAAAGTTAACATTTAAATTTTCTATTAACACTTTATTTTTATAGCCATAAGTTATTTCTTCTAACTTTATTGTATTTATCTCATTTAAAGAAATATTACCATTTGGTTCTTCCTCAATAATTATTAATTCTTTTAATCTATTGAAACTAACTAAATTCGTTATATACCCCTGTCCTAACTCAATGAAACTTGTTGCACTAGCAATAACAGAGCTAAAATAACTTAATAATACTGATAAAGTTCCAATAGTCATATTTCCTTCTAAAAACTGAAACCCACCAATTATTAACAGAACTATTCTCACTACTGCTGTTAATATAGTCTGAGAACTTTTAAAAGTAAATGCTACTCTTTGTGTTTTTAAAATTGTTGAATATAACCTTTCAAAAGAATTCTTCAGCTTTAAGTCAAAAATATTAAATATATTGAATATTTTAATAAGTTTAATATTACTCAATTGTTCAAATAATATTGAATAAAACTCTGACTGTTTTTCTTTCAATTCATTATTTGTAACATACAAATTCTTTTTTGTTAACTTATATTGAAAACTATATATAATTATAGCTATGAAAAATAACAAACAAATATAACTATTTGTTTTAACTACTATATAAAGAGTTAAACTCGTTGCTATTATATTAGTTATTAATTGCAAAACAGTATTAACAGAGAAAGAAATTACAGCACTTGAATCGCTATATATACGCTGATTATAATAAGCTAAATCCTTATCTGAAAAAAATTCAAGCGGAAGTTTTTGCATATGTTTAATCATATCTTTATTAAGTTCCATACTTGCGTTTGCAATTAATCTTGTTTGATTTACTATTTGTACATATTGTGATAGTAACTGAAACATTGCTATTCCAAAATATATAATTACAAAGCTATAAATAACTTTCTTTGATGGGATATTAACTAAAGAGTCTATTAATTTACTTGATATATATGGTGTTAAAGCTAAAAGAATAGCGTCTAATATACTAAAAATAATCAAAGTAATAAAACTTAATTTATATTTTAATATATATTTAGAAGAATATTTAAGCATTTGCAATTTATCACCGCCTCAAACTTACTATACACAAATCTTATTTAGGACAAGTTTTAGTCATTAATAAATTATTACTTAATTCATATTCTATAAATCGGCAGTCATCACAAATATATCTTAGATTACAATTTTTACATTTTTCAACTCTATCTTTAGTCAACCTCCAATATTTTGCTGTATTTTCCTTTGTCAATATTTCATCAAATTCACTTATATTACCTAATGGATTATCTACTATCCTTGGACATGCACTAATTTTTTTATCATTTCTGACTGTTATTGTACCATACATACAAGGATTATATTTTATTTTTGTACTATAATCTACAAATGAAGTCTTTGTTAGTGGGTGTAATAACCTTTTAGTCTCTAAATCCAGCTTGTCTTTTCTAAGAATATAATCGATAAATATTTGTAATGGTTGATATTCTTGTCGAGTTAAATCAAGTACTTTTTTACATAACTCTAAATTTTTTGCATTTTCAAATAATAATAATAAAGAATACTCTTCTTTTTGTAATTTACTTTTAAGTAATTTATTTTCTTTCAAATCATACTCGCTATTAATTGCAACTTGTAAAAATAAATGTATTTTATTTTCTCTAAAAAATTCTAGTTTATTATCATCAATTTTTCGATTTCCACCAATATATACTACTATTTTCTCAAACCCCAAGTTATTTGCATACTTTAAAACTTCCATATTACGTTCAAAATTCAAGAAAATATCTCCACCAGTAATATAAATCTCTTTAGTTCCTAGTTTTTTTAATTTATCTAAAGCAAAAAAATATTCCTCTAAAGTTGTAGTGTTTTTAATATTTTCCTGTTTAAAGCATCCAACACATCCTTTTTTTCTAGTATACTCTTTATTGCAATAATAACAATTACTAGTACAATTAGACTCTAAAATTAAAAAACTTTTATTTACTACTGGTCGTTCCTTTAAAAAAGTTAAGTCTAACCAACTATAATCCATAAACATTTTCTCTATATATACTGGATTTTCACTATAAAACCCCAAATCAGCATCTACTAACTTATCTAAAAAATTTATAATTTCCTTATTACAAAAATTAAGTTTTTCAATAATGTTGTTTATAGACATTTTATTTTCACATAAAGAAATTATTTCTGTTTCATGTTTTTTTAATTGAAATACATCTCCAGTTAATAAATTATAGATAGCATATTCACTATTCGCGCCATCTACTAATATACATTCTTCAAACAACCTAAAATATTTTATCATCTTAATGTCACCACCAATTCTTTAACTTTTTTATAATAATCAGTTCTAAATGTATCAAGCCATGTCTCATCTAACTCATTTAAATAGCAATAATGAGCAAATGTATTTTCAAAAGATTCACAGTTATTCTTACAAACTGTACCATCTTTTATAAATTTGCCATTTTTAAGAAATGTATTGTAACACACAGGACACATCTTTTTTATTCCACATGAAGAACAACTACTAATTATCTCTTTATTAAATTCATTCATATATTCAGCTATACCACTAAAATTAAGCCCTGTTGAAATATTTCCAATATTCCTACTTCTACTTATTTTTTCACAAGGATGATAATACCCATCTACATCTAAAAATATACGTTCTCCAGGTACACATGTACCTGTATATTGTGATGCTGGATTATTACTTTCAAATAATTGTCTAACAATTATATTCATACATTTTCTACTAAATAATAAATCTAACATATAAATTCGTTTTCTTATTTTATCATTAAATGATTTATCGGTAGATTTTATATAATCATAAAATTCATTTTCCAGCAATTTATAACCTGCAAAAAACTTTTCGATTTGTTCATCGCTAAAATCTTCATAATATGTTGTATTTACAGGACTAACTTGGGCTAAATTTAAGCAAATAAATTTAGGATTCTCAACAAAAAAATTAATCACATTATTTAAATTTGTATTATATGAATAAACAGTATTTATGAATAACGGCATTTCAAGTATTTCATAAGCTCTATTTAACTTTTTGATAACAGTGCTAAAAGTTCCTTTATTACCACACATCACTCTATGTAAATTATGTTCTTCTTCCGCTCCATCAAGACTAAAAATAGGTGTTATCCCATACTCCTTAAAAAAATATAAAATTTCATCAGTCAATAAAGTTGCATTTGATGTTAAAGTTATAAATATCTCTCCTTTATATATTGACTTTACATACTTTGTGCATTTTTTTATTAAATCAAAATTTAATAAAGGTTCTCCACCATAAAAAGAAATCGTTGGAATTCTAGATGGATTATATATCCTAGCACTCATAAATAACTCTATATATTGATCTATAGCCCTCTTGGCCATTTCAAAATTCATATTCTTATTTTCATGCTTTCTTAACTCATTATACTTTTCACCAAAAATGCAATAACTGCATCTTAAATTACAAGAAGATGTTACTTCAAGAACTAATTCAGTAAGTCCATATCTACATATCGTTTCTTTAGCTTCGACCTCCGTAAATGACTTCATTTCTTTTTCTGTAACGCTTAAATCTAATTCTTTTAATAAATTTCGTCTTTTTATAGATGACTTTGCTAGACCCCTTTCAGATAAAATTATTCCTGAATTCTGTGCTAAACTATAAGTATTTTCATTTTTTGTTTTAATAATTAATCTTTTACTCATAATTAGTTCGCCCCCTAAATCTTAATATATTTTAGATTCTTGAATAACTATTTTACCCAAACAATTATTTAACAATCTAAAATATATTTTTCTCTATCTATTTTGATAATAATAGAGATACTATACTAGTATCTCTATTATTCCTCTTTAATTAAATATGATTACCAACCTTGAGCTATACCTGTTGCAGCTCCAGCTGATGCACCACTTGCTGTAGCTATTGCTACCACTGATGATGCATCTACAAATGGTAAAGGTCCATCAAGTGCACATAACCAAGCACACCCTGCACTTCCTGCACCACATCCTACAGCACAAACAACATTACACGCCCATCCGTATGGTGAGCCTCCATCATTTCCATTTACTGGATTCATATAATTCCCCCCATTTTTCATTTTTATATAAAGAAAATTTCTCTATAAACCTATATTACAAGAAATATCCTGTTTTTAACAGAAAACTTTCTTTTACTATAATAAATATTTTGTTAATTATGTAAATTATAATAAATATTTGTATATATACTATTTTTGGGTAATTGTGGTATAATAAAATATAAAAAATACTAAAAAAGGAGTAACTATGATATATAATTTAGAAATATCTCAATTAAGTAAAAAGTATAGTGAATTTGAACTTAATAATATTAGTTTTTCTCTTCCTAAAGGTTCTATAATGGGGTTAATTGGTCGTAATGGATCTGGAAAAACTACAATCATAAAATCACTTTTAAACTTAATTAAATATGATAGTGGCAACATAAAACTATTTGGTACAGATATAGCAACCTTAAATAAAAACATTAAAAATGACATCGGTGTTGTTTTCGATGAAATAAATTTTCATGAAAATTTAACTCCCAAAAAAATTTCTTATATTATGTCAAAAGTTTATTCTGCTTGGGATACTCCCTTATATACTAAGTATTTATTTCAATTCCAACTACCAACTAATAAAAAAATAAAAGAGTTTTCAAAGGGAATGAAAATGAAACTATCTTTAGCAGTGGCCTTATCTCATCATCCTAAATTATTAATTCTTGATGAACCAACTAGCGGATTAGATCCTATCGTACGAAATGAAATTTTAGATATTTTTCTAAAATTTACTCAAAATAAAGAAAACTCTATACTTATCTCGTCACATATAACTAGCGACTTAGAAAAAATTGCAGATTATATTACTTTTATAGATAATGGAGATTTAATTTTCACTAATAATAAAAATTTCATCATTAATAATTATTGTATTGTTGAATGTTCAAAAGAAGACTTTCTAAAAATTCAGTCAAAATATATAGTAAAATATATAACTAATTATTCAACTTATAAAATTTTAATTAATAATAAAACTCAATTTATTAATAATTTTAATAATTTTAAAATAACATCTGCTACAATTGATGAAATTATGTTTCTATATATAAAAGGAGGTACCCAATGATTGGCTTATTAATAAAAGATATTTTTAATATATTAAATAATATAAAATCATTAATTTTTACTGTGTTAATATTATCTCTTATATTATTAACATTCATGAATACTGAAACATATATTATAACAATGACCATTATATTTAATATGTTTACCCTAACAGCAATAACATATGATGAACATTCAAACTGGGATAAATATGCTTTAACATTACCTATCTCAATCAAAGATATTATTATTAGTAAATACATTTTAATGTGCCTACTTTCTACTTTCGGATCAGTGATTGCATCTTTAATTGTATTTATTATTTCTATATTTTCAGATACAATATCTCGACAAAATATTTATCTTTTTCTACCAATATCTATACTTATAACACTTTTTTTAAGTTCATTCACACTTCCAATAATATATAAATATGGAGTTGAAAGATCCCGTCCCCTTATACCTCTAACTACGCTAATTCCAATTTTATTAGGATATAGTGTTTTTAAAATAGTAACCATATTGGGGATACCTATAAATTTAACTATAGTATTAAAAATACTAATATTACTAAGTCCCCTATTAATTATAAGCACCATAGGAATATCTATAAAAATAAGCATCAAAATATATAAAAAAAACTTTCTTAAGAGTTAAAACAAGGTTCGTTTTACGACCCTAAATTTATTAAAATTCCTTACTTATTTTATTCATTAGATGATATGATTACTATGTTTATTAAAAGAAAGCGAAAAAGTTGAGTTTAATATAAACCTAAGGCACCGGTACAAAGTGTCCTATAATACAAGCCGAGAAAATTTGATCCCCATATATATTTTCCATTGATTGATTCATATTTATATTTTATACTAAATAAAAAAGATAAGACTTACTATAAGTCTTATCTTTTAAAATTTGAATACACGCTTATATGTTTTTATAGAAATTGCTAGTTCTAAACATATATCTTTTCGTTTAAGACCTTTTTGCAGAAGGTCTTTTATTTTTTGCCTAAGTTGTGATATTTTTTCTTTTTCTGATACTTTACCTTGAGATTTTAATTTCTCTTGATACTTTTTTATTAAGTTTTTACATTTATTAAAAAATTAAAAAGTGCTAGAAAGTTTTATTTATAGCACTTTTATTATACAAACATCTGTTGTAATATCCTTCTTTAAATTATCATAGATTGCTTTTAAAAAGACTTTTAAAAAAAGTTTTTTTCTCTTTTCTTTGATTTATTTTATCTCTTATTGAACTCAATTTATTATCAACTTCTTTAAAATGATCTTCAAGTTCCAATATATTAATCTTAGTTTCTTGTTCTTTCTTTAAAAGTACCTGGTTGTTTTCTATAAGTTTATGTAACTCCGCTATCTGCTTATCTTTTTCTTCAAGCTGAGTAATTAAAGTATCAATTAAACTTTTATTCAAGTTGAATGAATCTTCTCTATCCATTGCTATCTCTGATTTAACTTCATCTTTATTTTCCTCTATATAATCTTTATATTCAACTCCATCTTTAACTTTTAAACTATCTTTAATCAAGTTGAATAATTCCTCATCAATCATTGATTTACCTTGCTTCTTAATTACTTTATATTTAAACTCTTTTAACTTAAGTTTATTATATATAGTAGTTTTACTCACTTTTAATTCCTTAGCTACCTCATCTACATATCTTAACATAACTAACTTCCCCTAATTCTATTAAACTTTAATCCTATTTAATTAATTCTAAATAACAATAACTTTTCCTTTTTTATATGTAAAAAAAGGAATACTATAACCTTACACCTACTCTGGGTACAAAGTACCCTATAATACAATCGTAAAAAATTTGATACCTATTTAAAACTATTTAAAAGTTAATTGCTTAATATAAAATTTTATTTTATATTACAAAAAGAACAAGGTTATATTAAACCTTGTTCTTTTAAAAAGTTTCTATCATGAACGTAAGTTGATTTAGATATATTTAAAAAGATACATATATCTTTTTGTTTTAGGCCTTCTGACAAAAGAGGGACAATAGATAGTTTTGTGAAAAAAACAAAACTATCTACTGTCCCATTTTTATTATAAAATCAAACTGTGTAATTAATCTTTTTAGTATATCTAATAATTTATTAAGAGCAATTATCATTGCTCTTAATTTTTTCAATTTTATTAAATATCTAAAATATCTCTTCCATTATCTTTTACTAATGTTATGTCTTTCTCTCTTAATTCTATTACACAACTTCTATCATCTTCAGATACGCCTAAATATTCTAGCCATTTATTATTTAAATATGTTTTAGTTGAAGTTTTACTAAAAGATATAGTCTTCTCTTTAGCTTCTTCTGACTGTTTTTCTTTAGATATTTTTATTGCTTTATCTTCTATGTAGAAAAAACATTGTCTTTTATTCTCTGTAATACCAATAACTTCTAACCATTTTGGTGGTAAATATAGAGTTGTTACCAATGCTCCATTTTTTCTTTTATAAAAAGATATATTTATTCTCTTTTCAGCTAATATTTTTTCCATTTATGCCTCCATAAAATATAAATTATATTTTGTAAGAATCATTAAGGTACAGATCATTAAATTTATATAAAACTATATAGGGAAAAATTTTTCTCCCTACCATCTATATTTCATATTACAACTTTTTTAATAAGTCAGAAATTTCTTTTTGATATTTTTCTAAAAACTCTTTAGCTTTGGTTTCTTCTGCAACTTTAACATTTTCTTTTTTCATCTTATTAATTTGACTTTTTAAATCCTTAAATGAGTTGTCAATTAATTTTAGATTTTGAACTAACACAAAGTTTTCTTTTGTATTTTTAATATCAACTTCATTATTAGATTTTTCTTTTAATTTTGAAAGTTCATCCTTTAATCTTTGTTTTTCTAAGTTATTTTCTTTAACTTCATTAGTTATATCTTCTATCTTTTTATCATATTTACTCTTTAACTCTTCTTCTAATATAACTTTTTCATTTTTAAGTTTTTCTTCAAATTCAATTTTAATTTGACCTTCTATCTCTTTTCTTTCTTCCTCAATATTATTACTATCAAGCTTTTTTTTCAAATTTTCATTTTCACTTTTTAATTTTGAAACTTGATTTTTCTTTTCTTCTTCTAACCTTTTAAGTTCTAATTCTTTTTCTTCATAAGCTTTTTTCAATTCTAATTCTTTTTCTTCCTCAATCTTTTTTAGCTTATTCTTTAAATCTATTGCTTCTTGTTTAGACATATTAGTTTTATCATTTATTATGTTTAAAATCACTCTTTGATTTTCTTCACTTAAACTAGAAAATTCTGAAGCATTTGCTATTGTTAAATTACCTTGTTCTATAACTGCTTTTAACTCTGGAATAAGCTTATTATTTATTCTCTCATATCTTCCAACTTGGGTAGGAGATAACTTTAAATCATTTGCAATAATATCTCTTATTTTACCTGGAACTTTTTCTCCATTTTTCTTCTTTATCTTATATAACTCTTGCAATCTTTCAACTTGTGTTAATTTTTCAACTTCTGTAAGCTCTCTTGATTGTGCATTAGCTTGAATAAGTATTATTTCTGAATCTATATCATTACTTTCTATAACTTTACATGGAACTAAATTAAACTCTTTATTTCCTTCATTAACAAGCTTACTTAAAGCAGTATATCTTCTTTCACCACTTATTAACTCATACATATCATTATCCAATTTTCTAACTACTAAATTATGATTTAACCCATTTAATTTTATATCTTCTGCAAGAGCTTCAATATCCACTATTTCATAGAAATTTTTCTCATTTCTTCTTATTCTATCTATATTTATATACTCAATTTTAAAATTTTCTTTAGCTTGAAACTCCTCAACTTTTCTAGTGTTTTTTGAAATTCCATTTAACATACCTTCACTTATTGAAAACTTTTTAGCCATTTTATTCTAACCACCTTCACTACTTTATATTAGGTGTCCCCGGGGGACACCTTTTAAATTAAAATATTTCTTTACTTAAATCCTTATAGTTTAAACTTGCTCTTGCTTTCTTAGAAGAAAATACAACAGGACATTCTTCAAATGTACTTTCTACTACCTTTATATTTTGATGTATTGATGTATTGAACATTTTTTCTCCTAGAACAGATTTAAGTTCTTGTTTTATAACCTTATTAACTGTGGTAGAAGAATCCATTGTTATAAAACATCCTTTAAAATTAAGGTTTGGATTAAACTCTTCTTTTATTTCTTCTATACTATCTAAAAGATATTCCAAGCCATCTAAAGCAAACTTATCTATCTTGATAGGTACTAATACTTCATCTGAAGCACAAAGAGCATTTACTGTTATCATATTAAGTGCTGGTGGACAATCTATTAAACAATAATCATATTTGTCTTCTATTTCTTCAAGAGCTTTAGCTAATCTATTTTGTTGACTACGGTTAACATCTAAAAGTATCTTTCTCTCAGCAAATGCTAAAGTAACATTAGATGGTAAAATATCGATATTATCGAAATCTGTTTTCTTTATTACCTTTTCAATATCTAAATTTTTATCTAAAAGTACATCTGCAATTGAAACATCTTCCATACTATATGCTTTAAATAATTTAGTAAGATTTGATTGAGGATCTAGGTCTACTAATAACACTCTGTCTCCTTTTTCTTCTAAACAAGCTCCAAAGTTAGCAGTAGAAGTTGTTTTAGCAACTCCACCTTTAATATTAAAAACTGATATTTTTTTCATAATTACAACCTCATTTCATATTTTTTATTCTCTTAACTATACTATTATTATAACATGTATAACTATACATGTCAATAATTAAACTTTAATTTATACATGTCAAATTTTAATTGATTAAGCTCTCCCCCTTCCAACAACAACTTTCGTTTAACACTCTCATGTTGTTGTTTTTTTGTTGAGCCTAAGACTTCATATCGAAGTGAATTGTAAATGAAAATGGAGCAAAATTTTTTAGCTGCTATGAATGTAATGAATGGCCGATAAAAAAAATTGTGGAATGGCTTTACAATTTTAGCGTAGATATGATAGGCTGGAGCTTCAAAAAAACAAATAAAATAAAAAAGAAGAGCATTAGCTCTTCTGTCATTAATTTAAATATTTAGATAAATTTTTATCAAAAACACTCGTTTTTCCATAAAATATAAATAATATTGAAAGTTATATGAAAAATTGGTATAATAATAACAAATTTAAAAAGAACGGAATAAAAGCAAAAACCCATTAATTTCTTAGACAATCGCCAAACCGTTAAAGAAATCAATGGGACACCTGAAAGTAATAAGCCGAAAATTTATCTATATAATTAGACTTAATTTATATAAATGAATTGACTTATATTGCCTATATGAATCGGCTTAATTTATCTATAGTATATAAAATTAATATTGAAAAGTCAATATTAAAGATAGATTAAGATAGTACTTTCATATGGATTTTACTCTAAGGTGTTCTTTAATTTCCATTAGGAGGTATTTTTTTATGTCAACAAATAATAATGCTAATAATTTTATTCAAATAAATGGAATCATGTCTCAAGGATATGGATTCAGTCCCAAAGCCGTAATGAGAGATACTCGTCTTACAATAGAAGCTAAAGCTATTTATGCATATATGTCTTCATTCGCTGGTGCAGGATTAAACTCTTTTCCTAGTGTAAAATTACAATTAAGTGAGTTATGTATTAGTGAAAAAAGATATTATAAACATAGAAAACTTTTAGAAGATCTTGGTTATATCACAATAAAACAAACTAGAACTAAATTAGAATCAGGTAAAGTTGTAAATGATAAAAATATCTATACTTTAGAACAATTCCCAACACCAAAACCTAAAGAAGAAATTCAAAAAGATAAGATAAAAACTAATAATAAAAATAATATTTCTGAGAACAGTCAAAATGACAGTGCTGAGAAAAATAGCATGAATACTAGTTTTTCTGAGAACAGTCAAAATGACAGCTCTCAAAATGACAGCGTTCAAAATGTGGGAAGTAATAGTAACAGTATTAATAGTAACAGTATTAATAATAATAATAATATTTCTTCTTCTTCTAAAGAAGTTGATGAAGAAGATAAAAAACAAATTATTCAGTTATTACAAATATGCCAGAATAATAAGTTTAAATTAAAGAAAAATGATATTAAAGATTTATTAACTATATATGATTTTAATAAAATAGCTAAAGCAATACTAACAGCTAGTGCTACTGATACTAAAATTAAAAATTTTAAGGGGTATATTTTAGCAACTTTAAATGATATGGATAAAATTAAAAAAGTTGAATTTAACATAAATAATAAAAAGACAAGTCCTCATGCTAACTTCACACAAAGAGATCAAGATTATAAAAAATTAGAGGAGCAGTTATTAGGGTGGACAGAATAAAAATAGTTTTTAATGAAGAGGTGTTTTGATGAAAGAATTCATAATTAATTATAATAATATGCCTTTAAGTGAATTTACGACTATTATAGTTAAAGCTAATTCAGTAAAAGAAGCAATAAATAAATTTCATAATGAAAAAATTAATAGTAAAGAAATGCTCTATGATTTTTCAGATTGTTTAGATTTTGCTTTAGAAGAAGATTATTTTTCTTTTTTATCTAAAAATGAAGGTGCTGAGTATGATTGATACACTGCAATGAAAGTATATTTAGAAAGTAATAATGGATTTAAAAATAAAAATAAATTTAAAAATTTGAATTTAGATAAATTTATAGAAGAGTGTTGGAATAATATAATGTTTAATAGGAATATAGACCCAAATAGCATAAGTTTAGAAAGTAAAGAAGCAATATATAGATATTTATATGAATGTGTTGAGGCGTTAAACATAAAAAAATTAAGGGTTATTGAATAGATTGAATATATTTATCTATTTTAAATTTTTAGTCTTTATATAATTATAATTACATGTAATCATATAACTATAATTACATGTAATTATGTAAATATTAATATAAATTTTTAAAACTAAATATCTATTTTATCTAGTATACTTTTTATTGTTTGTTCAACCACACCTAAAATCATAACCTGATCTGCTTTATATTTTTGTATTTGATATTCAGGATTCGTACTATGTGGTATTAAATATATGTAATTTTCTACTTGCTTTATTTCCTTACAAGTAGCTTCATCACCAATTATAGCTACAACTATATCGCCATTTATGAAACTATTAGTTTTTCTAACTATTATTGTAAAATCGTTATCAAACATTTTATTCATACTATCGCCAAATATTCTTAATCCAAAGTATTCAAAATTAGGTTTAAAGAATTGATTTGGTAAATAAATAGTATCAATTAAATCTTCACAGGCATAATGAGGTATTCCAGCTGAGATTTTGCCTAAAATTTTTAATTTGGTAAATTCTTCGTAGTTATTTTCTTTAGCTTTTTCTTTTAATAGTTCTAATTTATTTTCTTTTGATAAGTTTTTAATCTTCAAAATTGAATCATTTATAATTTTTTCTCTGTTAAGAGTTCTAAATAACTCTTCATACATTCTATCTGTCCTTTTTTTGGACATTTCTAGGTCTTCGAACATTTTATCAGTTCTTTTTTTTGAAACTTCAAATTGATTAATAATTCGTTCTACTTGTCTTTTGGATATTTCAAATTCATTATACATTCTATCAGCACGTTTTTTTGCCATTATAAAATCTTCATACATCTTATCAGTACGTTTTTTTGCCATTTCTAATTCAGAAAAACTTCTTTTAGCTTTTTCTAATATTTTTTTTGATTCTTGTTTTATTTTTTGAATTTCTAAATTATTTTCTTCATTAGTTTTCTCACTTTCTTTTGTATCATAATTATTTTTAATATCTGTAGAAGGAATAGGGATTATTTTTTCATTAGATAATCCAATTAAACTATCAATAGAGCAGTTCATTAATTTTGAAAGAGTTATTAGAACAAATATATTAGGTTCTATACTACCATGTTCATAATAACTTAATGTACTACGAGCAACACCTATTTTTTTAGCTAAATCTTCTTGAGTCAATTTTTGTTTTTTTCTATATTCTTTTAGATTTTCAGAAAATTTGCTCCAATCTATAGTAATCACCTCCTACAAACATTTTTAGCATAAATAGAGAGAAAATACACCTGGATGTGATTATATAAGAATATTTAAAAATATTTTATATAGATATATAAAATAAAAATAAAATATATAAATATATAAATGTTGTTTTTATTGACAAAACTTTTTGAAAAATGTATTATAAAAGCATAAAGTACATTTACATAAATTTCTTCTAAAGTACATAATTTCTTTAGAAGTACATAAATTGATAAAATTTAAAAAGTTGGACAACCTTTTTTGGTTAGGTTGAACTATATACTTTTTTAAAAATTATATAAGGGGGTCTTTTATTGAGAATTTTAGATGAATTAAGTGAACATGAAAAAAGACAATTAGAGATAATGGACTTATATAATGCTGGCTATACTTATAAAGACATAGGAAGAATTATGTTTATGAGTGAAAATACAATTAAGGGAATAGTTAAAAATTGGATTGATAGTTTACCAGCTCCTAATAGAGAAAGAATTAGGAAAATACATAGACAAGCTTCTTTTAGTAGAAGGGATACGAGGAAAGCAATAGACTATGAAGCTAAAAAAGAGATTGGAGATAAAGCTTTTATTCTAAAAAATAGAAGTATTTATAACACTAAAAGAAATGGTGATATAGTTTTAAAAGATGAAAGTGAAATAGGGTGTTCAGTTTCTTTTGATACTCCTAGAAAACTAATAAATGAAAATAAAGAAATAGAATATAAAAACTTAAAAGATGAAGAGATTAAATTAGAAGTATTAAGTTTTTATAGTAGAAAAAATAGGGATAAATTAAATTAGTAAGAAAATTTAATTTTGAAGAAATAATTTATGGGAGAGTGTAAAATGAGTAAAAAATTAAAAGAATTAATGAGAGTTATAAAAGAGCATAAAAAAACAAGCATTGGAGTTGCAGTTGCTTTAGCAATAGCAATTACAGGTGGCGTAAGTTACTCAATTTTATCAAATACATATAATAAAACTAATAATACTGCATTATCAGAGAAAATTAATGATACTAAAGAAGCTAATAAAGATAATATTAAAACAGATGAATCAACTAAAACAGATGAAGCTGAAGCTACTAATGATGAAGCTACTAATGAAAGTGAAGCTAATAAATCAACACCTGAAGATGGGATTGAAGTTGAACAAACAAAAGATGGAAATGTAATTGTTAAGGATCAAAAAACAGGTAATATTATTGCTGATAGTAGTAAGGGTGATGATGTGAAAAAAGTCATTAACTCTAAAAAAGATGCTGGAAGCAGTATTACAATAAAAAATGATAAAACAGGAAAGGTTGAAAAAGTGGAGGATATTAAGGATGTTACTGCTACTGGAGAAGGAACAATAACAATTGTAAAACCTGAAAATAAGCCTGAGAATACTGAAAATAATAAGCCAGACAGTTCTTCTGAGAATAAGCCTGAAAGTAAACCTGAAAGTAACGAAAAAGAAGAACAACCAGCAGAGCAACCTGAAGAAACTCCACAACCTTCCAAACCCGTTGAAGAACCAGTAGAAAAGCCTACTGAAAAACCAGTAGAACAACCTAAAAATGTTCAATACATGGCAGATATGAGCCAACAGTTATGGAGTGATTTTAATGCTTATAGACAATCTAAAGGATTAAATGCTTTGAGTTGGAGTGGTAAATATGCTACATGGACAAAGAACCATGTAGAAGAAATGGCTAAAAAGAATACTGGAAGTTATCATGTTGATTATCCTGAAGGTGGACAAGTTACTGGAAGTAATTCAAATAAAAATTTAACTGCAAGTGAAATATTACAACAATTTAAAAATTCTCCTGCACATAATAAGAATATTTTAGATGATGAGCTTACAGAAGGAGCTTGTGCAGTATATAAGAGTGCTGATGGTGGATATTATTTTGCAATAGGATTTGATTATTAAATGTCATTAAAATTATAAAGTAATTGAAAGTGTCCCCGGGGGACACTTTTTAAAAAGGTTATATATAAAAGGCTTAGATTTATCTAAGTCTTTTTTAATATAGTTTTTAGGGTGGAGATTATATTGAAGGTTGAAAGAAATTTTTATAAAGGTAAAGTTTATAAAGGTGATATTTTTTACGCTAATTTAGGAAAAAGAAAACAGGGTTCAGAACAACAAGGTATTAGACCAGTAGCTATTCTTCAAAACTTTGGAAGCTCTTTTGTAGTAGCACCTATGACTTCTCAAGTTAAAAATAAGATGAAGGTTCATACAGAAATTGAAAATTCTTGTCTAGAAAAGCCTTCTACAATTTTATTAGAACAAATTACTACTATATATAGACATCAGTTGAGTGAGAAGAAAGGAACTCTAACTGATAATGAAATAAAAAGATTGAATAGAGCTTTAGTAATAAGCTTAGGTTTAATTTAGGATATTTAAGAGTGTTGCAATTAGGCAGCACTCTTTTTAAATACAATTTTTTAGGAAGGAGAAGATTAAATGGATTACTTTGATACATCCTAAAATTTTTTATCAAAAATAAAAAAATGAAAACAAAAAAATGGAGGGAAAAAGGTGAGCAAAGCAAAAAGATTTAAATTAATCACAACAATCACACTAATTTTTACTTTTTTATTTACTAACATAAAGGTATTTGCAGTAGAAATAACTTCTACTGATGCAGAGAGCTATTTAAATTATGATTCTCCAACTTGGGGGAAGGTTCTTCCAATAGGAAATCATAGGTATTATGTTCCTGGAGATTTAACAACTTGTTATTGTTTAAATACAGGTGCATTAAATCCAACTGGTCAAGACTATACAAAAGAAATGCAAGTTGATGCTGGTATAGAAACAATTCTTTATTGGGGATATCCAGCAAAGGATGGATCAGATTGGGGAATATCAGCAGATGAATATAGATATTGTACTCAATTAGCTATATGGGCTTATCAGAAGGAAGCTGGTTTAAGTAGGGGATTAGTTAGAGAAAGACTTCAAAGTGGTACTGTACCATTAAGTAAATTAAAACCAGTAATAGATTTTTTAGTTGATAAAGCTCATAATAAAGAAATGCCTACTTTTTTTGAAGTGTCACCAAATGATATAATTGCACATCAAGAAGGTGACTATTTTGTTAGTGAACCAGTAAAAATAAAGTCTAACTATACTTTAAGTGGTGTAAAGGTTACTATAAAAAGTGCAAGTAATCCTGAGCTAACAAAAGATATAGTCATAAAAGATATGGATGGAAATGTTAAAGATTCAGGATATAAGGCAAATGAAAGTTTTAGAGTATATATTCCTTCAAATGCAGAAACAGGAGATTTAAAGGTAAGTGTAAAAGCAAAGGTTGATATACCAGCAATGTTAGGATATATGACTCCCGAACAAGGTATACAAGATATGGCTGTTTCATCTTTAGATACTCATTCTATGGATAAAGATAATATAAAAGTTTCTTGGACTGGATTAAATGGAGCAGTACAAGTTATTAAAAAAGGTGATGATGGTAAACTTTTAACAGGTGCTAAATTTGTTCTTAAAAATGCTAATGGTGAAAATGTTGCAGAAGCAACTTCACAAGATGGTAAAGCAGTATTTAATGATATTAAACCAGCAGAATATACTATACATGAAGTTGAAGCACCACAAGGCTATTTAGTTACTAATCCAGTTAATGTTACTGTAAAACCGAATAAGGTTTCTATAGCTGAAATGACTGATACTCAAATTAAAGGTAAAATTCAAGTTCTTAAAGTTGATGAAGAAACAAATACTCCATTACAAGGAGCTGAATTTGAAATAACTCAAGATGGTAAGCATATTGAAACTATAACTACTGGAGAAAATGGTATTGCTACAAGTAGCTTACTTCCTTTTGGAAACTATTTAGTTAAGGAAATTAAAGCTCCAGCTAAATATGTTTTAAACGGAGAAGAACATCCAGTTACTATTTCAGAAAATGGTAAGACTATTGAAATAACTCACACAAACAAAATTATAAAAGGTAAAGTAGCAGTTAAGAAAACAGATAGTGAAATAGCTGATTTAAATTTAGAAGGTGCTGAATTTACTATTTATGATAATAACAAAAATACAGTAGCAACTATAACTACAAATAAAGACGGCTATGCTGAAAGCGAACCTTTAAATTATGGAACTTACACTATGCAAGAAACTAAAGCCCCTAAAGGATATTTATTAAGCAATAAAGTATGGGATATAAATATAAATGAAAATGATAAAACTTATACTTTTGATGTTAGTAATGATGTTATAAAGGGTAAATTACAAATAGTTAAGGTTGATAGTGAAAATGAAGAAAAACCAGTTGAAGGTGCTGGATTTGATGTTATAGCAGTTAATGTTAATGGTATCAAAGAAGGAACTGTTGTAGATCATGTTGTTACAGATAAAAATGGATTTGCTTATACTAAAGACCTTAGATATGGAGATTATAAGTTCCATGAAACAGATACTCCAAAAGGATACTGGAAGTCTGATAAAGAGTATTCATTCAATATAGCTGAAAACGGAAAAACTTATGTTAAATACGTTAAGAACTCTCCTATACAAGCCAAAGTTAGAGTTATAAAGGTTGATTCTAAAGATGGAAAGCCATTAAAAGGAGTTAAGTTCCAAATAAGAAATGCTGACACTAAAAAGTTGGTAGAATTTACAAACTTTATAGGTATAATTCCAATGAAAACTACAACTTTAGAAACTAATAAAAACGGTGAATTAGTAACTCCACAAAATTTAGCTTATGGAAATTATCTTCTTGAAGAAGTTGAACCATTAGAAGGATATATTAAAGTTAATCCTATACCTTTTAAAATAGATGAAAACTCAGTTTTAGAAGAAATAAAAGATTTAGGTACTATTTATACTCAAAAGGTATCTAATGACCGTATAACAGCGAATATGGAGCTTTTAAAGTTAGATAAAGAAACTAATAAACCTTTAGAAAACATTGAATTTAAAGTTACTGCATTAGATGGCTTTATGAAGGGGAAAACTTGGAACTTAAAGAGTGATGATAAAGGATTAGTTAGTTTAAAAGGCTTAGAATATGGGAATTACCGTGTAGAGGAAGTTAAAACTTTATGGAATTACGTACTAAATAAAGAGCCTATATTCTTTAGTGTTAAAGAAAATGGAAAAACTATTAAACTTCAAATGACCAATAAAAAGATAAGGGGTTCTGTAGAGCTATTTAAGTTCGATAAAGATACTAATAGACCACTAGAAGGAGTTAAGTTTGACTTATTAAATGGTGATAAAAAAGTAGGAACTTATACTACAGATAATACTGGTAAGATAACAGTTAATAATTTAGAAGCTGGTAACTACACTTGGGTAGAAGTAGAAGCAATAGATCATTACAATAAAGTTGATAAAAAATATGACTTTAATATTTATAAAGATGGACAATTAGAAAAAATAGATGTTGCCAATACAGTAAAAACTGGGGAATTAGACTTTAGTAAGACAGATGTTACTACTGGAGATTCTATAGATGGTGCTAAGGTTAAAATTACAGGATTAGAACCACAAAACAAGCATATAAACATAGAGTTTACTTCTTCTAAAGAAGGTAACAAATTCACACTTCCTGAAGGGAAATACACATTTGAAGAAACATTAGCTCCTGAAGGATATAGAATAAATAAAGAAGTTGGAACATTTGAAATAAAAGATGGAGAAATCACAAAGGCTAATCTTAAAGATGAAAGAAAGCAAGGTGATTTAATCTTTATTAAGACAGACGTTACAGATGGTAAAGTTATTGAAGGTGCTAAGATAAAAATAACTTGCACCGAAGGTTTATCAAAAGGAAAAGTAATAGATTTTACTTCTTCAAAAGATGGAAATAAATTTACTTTAGATGAAGGAAAGTACACATTTGAAGAAACTTCAGCTCCTAATGGATATAGAATAAATAAAGAAGTTGGAAAATTTGAAATAAAAGACGGAGAAATCACAAAGGCTAATCTTAAAGATGAAAGAAAACAAGGTGATTTAGAGTTTACTAAGACAGATGTTACTGATGGTAGAATAATTGAGGGTGCTAAGATAAAAATAATTTGTGTAGAAGGCTTATCAAAAGGAAAAGCAATAGAGTTTACTTCTTTCAAAGATGGAAATAAATTTACTTTAGACGAAGGAAAATACACATTTGAAGAAATTTCAGCTCCTAATGGATATGAAATAAATAAAGAAGTTGGAACATTTGAAATAAAAGACGGAGAAATCACAAAAGCTAATCTTAAAGATGAAAGAACAACTGGAGTTTTAGAGTTTACTAAAACAGATGTTGCTACTGGAGAAGTTTTAGAAGGAGCTAAGATAAAAATAGAGTGCCTTGAAGGATTGGATCAAGGGAAAGTAATAGAGTTTACTTCTAGCAAAGAAGGTAATAAATTTACTCTTGCAAAAGGTAAGTATAGAATTTCTGAAACTAAAGCTCCTGAAGGATATGAATTAACAACTGAAACTGGTGAGTTTGAAATAACTAATCAAGGAGATATAATTACATGCAATCTTACAAATAAAAAGATTGAAATTGTTAAAACTGGAAGTAGCTTTGATATAAATTCATTAATTCCTTTAGGTGTTCTTTTAGTTGCTGGAGGTATGGGTGGATTATTTTTCACTAAGAAGAGAAAATTATCATAATAAGATAAAGGTGTCCCCGGGGGACACCTTTTAAAATATGATTTAAATTACAAAGTAATTAAAAGTGTCCCCGGGGGACACTTTTTTTAGGTTATTTGAAAAGGAAGTGAGATTATAGTGTTAGTAGCTATGATTATTTTGATATTATTTTTACTTGATTGTATTTATATAGGATTATTTAAAGGAGCAAAGAGAGCAGATATTATTATGGCAAAATTAGCAAAGGAAGAATTAAGAAAATAAAATGAAAAAAATCTTAGTAATATTAATACTAATAGGAATAAGTTTAATATCAGTTGCTTCTTATATGGATTATAAAGATAATAATATTAAAAATGATCTTATAAGTAATTATGAAAATAATTCTAGTATAGATAATTTTATTGAAAAAGAAAATGATAATATCGAAAATAAGGTATCTAATAAATTTGAATATAAAGAAGAAACTATAAATAGTAAAAGAACAAATGTAATTGGAATTTTAGAAATAAAAAGTATAGGACTTAAAGCTCCAATAGTATTAGGAGAAGAAAATTTAGATTATGTTGTAGCAAAGTATAGAAGTAGTGCTAATTTTGGACAAGCTGGGAATGTTATTCTAGCTGGACATAACAATATGAAAGGTTCTATATTTAAAAATTTATATAAAGTAAAAATTGGTGATATTATAGAAATTAAAACTGACAATAATATTTACAAGTATAAATTAACAGAAAGAGTTATAGTAAATCCAAGTGATTCTAGTCTATTAACTCAAGATATATCTAAAAAAGAAATAACATTAATAACTTGTATAAACAGAGCTAAAGAGAGATTGATACTTAAAGGTAAAATTATTTAATGATTTTGAGAATATCGAAAATAGATATATTTTAGCTTAAATAAAGGTGTGAGTTAAATTGATTAACAGATACATAATTAAAGAAAAGAATTTAAATTGATAAAGTGAGGTTTTGAATGTGGATAAAGGACAAGATAAAGTTATTAAATTTTATATTGAAAATAGTATAGAAATTGGAGAGTTTAGTTTAGAAAAAGAAGTTAATGAACTCCTTTCTGAATTTATTACTCCATATAAAAGGAGCTTTGAAGCTATAAAGATAGGAGTAATTTTATTAGTTAATAATATTGAATATAGAAACAAAGCAACAAAATTATATGAAAAAATTGCTGAAATATTAGATAGTACATATAGTTCAATATATAGGTCTATTAGATATTCATTGGATGTTGCATATTGGCAAGGAAGGTTAAAAAATAAAAGCATAGGTGAATATAAGTTTATCGAACCACAAACAAAACCAACTCCTTTTGAATTTATGAATATGATTAGAGAGCAAATAAGTACAAAAATGAATAGATGCTTTGTTGCTAAAAGTAAAGCTTTGAAAGGGGGTGATGTAATTGGCTAGAGGAAATAATAGAAATAATGTTAAAAATCCAATTAAAGAAACTGTAAGTATGATTTTAGAAAGTAAAGGTATAAGTTATGACACATGGTTAGAAGAAGCTCATATGAAGCTTATATTTGAAAATTTAGAGCTTTTAAATGAGGGATTAGCTTTAAAAAAAGAATTAGAAGGTAATAGTGGAGAATAAAAAGCGTTTTTATTTAAAGACGCTTTTTTTATTTTAAATTTTTTAACGAAAAGGAGAATTTATATGGATGTAATTGACCAAATAAAAAATTTACTTAATGAAGCAGTAAAATGGCTACAAATTTTAGGAACTCCGGCAGCAGCCTTAGCTTTTGGTATAGGTGGATTCTTTCAAATATTTGGAGGGAATGAAGGAGGGAGAAAGGCAAGACCGTGGTATATAGGAGCTGGTATAGGATTAATAATAATTCTAGGAGCTTCAGCTATAGCTAGTTTCTTACAAAGTAAAATAACATTTTAAGATTTAAAAAGTAAAGACCTTATATTAAAGGTCTTTACTTAATTAAAAAAATGAAAGAGTGAGTTTATGTATAGTATATTTTCATTTTTAGATGAACTTTTAAGAAAATCAATTATGAATATTATGGAATTTAAGAGTGATAAAGAACTTAGAGTATTAAATGAACTATATAATGATAAACGCTTATGTGTAAGGTTTTGGTATAGATTCTATAAAAAACAAAGGATTATAAAGACTTTAAAATTTAAGAAAAGGAGGATAATTAATGAGCTTTTTTAGTAACTTAAAAAATACAATATCTAATGAACTTAGAAGCAATGAAAAATACAAAAATGAAAAATTTAATTTAGGTAGATTTGTTTCTAGTAATAAAACACTTGTTACATTAACATTAAGCATTTTATTAGCTGGAACTATAATAGTAAATATAATTGTAGGAGCTTTTACTACTTTAACATCTTTTAATTCAAATACTATTTCTAGTTTTAGTGTTTTAAAAAGTATGTTTAATATAACTTTGATTTTTAAATATCCACTTTTTTATTTATTAATTTATATTGTTTTATGTATACCAATTTTAAAGCTTGTATTTGATTTGAAAAAATCTTTTATTAGCTTAGAAGATGGTCAAAAAGGGACTAGCCGTTTTACTACACTAGAAGAAATAAAAGCACAATACAAAGAAGTTCCAGAAAAAAAAGAAGGGTTTAAAGGGGGAGGTGGAGTTCCAATTTCTAGACATAAAGATAAAATTTATATTGATACAAGTCCAGTAAATAATTTAATTATAGGTACTACTAGAAGTGGTAAAGGAGAAATGTTTGTAGTTCCATTAATAGATATTTATTCTAGGGCTGAAGAACAAGCTTCTATGGTTTTGAATGATCCCAAAGGTGAATTAGTAGCTATGTCTAAAGATACACTAGAAAAACGAGGATATAGAGTTGAAGTGTTAAACTTATTAAATCCTTTAAATTCAATAAGTTATAATCCGTTACAACTTATAATAGATGCTTATGAAAAAGGTGAATTAGATGAAGCTCAAAATTTGTGTAAAACATTAACATATGCTTTGTATTATAATCCTTCTGCTAAAGACCCATTTTGGCAAAATTCAGCAATGACACTTGTCAATGGGTTAATTTTAGCGATAATAGATGAATGTCTTAATAAATGCAAAATATTAGATGTGAAAATAAAAGATTTTGAAAATAAGATAAATGAATTAAGAAATAAGATTAATGAAGTTGAAAATACTGAAGAAATAAAAATTATAAATAATAAAATTGAAGCACATAAAGAAGCTATTAAAGAATTAGAAAAGAGAAAAAAAGAAGAAAATTCAAAGATAACTCTATATACAGTAGCTAATATGCTTTCTGAACTTGGAGGAGATACAGATGATGATGGTAATAAGTTAGACAATTATTTTCAAAGCTTACCAGCTAATTCGGTAGCTAAAATGCAATATGCTACAAGTAAATTTGCTGATGGAAGTGCTAGAGGAAGTATTTTTGCTGTCGCTATGGCAGAACTTTCACGTTTTACAATGAGTAGTATAGCTAAAATGACTGCTAAAAATTCTATTAATTTAAAAGAAGTTGGATTTAGTAGATATATTGAAAAAGTAGTAAAAGTAGAAGTTAAAGAAAAATTAGAAGATGATAAAAAAATAAATTTTATTAAAACTAATATAAGTGAATGTATAGGAGCTTTTAGTGGGTTAGAAAAAGTAGAAATAATGAAAGGCTATGAACCTAATGAAGATAGATTTATAGAAGAGATTAGAGCTTTTGGAAGTAAAGGTAATGAAATTATAAAGGGTATAGAAGTTGATACTTCTGATTTAGATGTAAATGAAGTAGGAGAATATATAATTAAGTTTAGGGTTCTTGATACCGATTATGACAATAAACCAATAGCTCTATTTATGGTAACTCCTGATTATGATGGTTCTAATCACGTATTAGCTAGTATTTTTATAAGACAACTTTATTATGTTTTATCAAAGGAGGCTTCTCTATTCGATACTGCAAAATGTGAAAGAGAAGTTATTTTTATATTAGATGAATTTGGGAATATGCCACCAATAGAAGGAATGGGAACATTAACTACTGTTTGTTTAGGTAGAAGAATAAGATTTAATATGATAATTCAAGCTTATTCTCAATTAAAAAAATTATATGGTGAAGATGAAAAAACAATCGTTGGTAACTGTGGAAATGTTATTTATATTTTGACAAATGATAATGATACTGCTGAAGAAATATCAAAATCTTTAGGAGATAAAACAATAGTTACTCAATCAAGATCAGGAGAGATACTGGATATAACTAAAAATAGAACAGAAAGTGTTGATAGTAGAAGACTTTTACTTCCTGAAGAATTAAAGAAATTTAAAGAAGGAGAAACAGTTGTATTAAGGGTTATAAAAAGACAAGATTTAAAAAGAAGTAAAATAGTTCCAAACCCAATTTATAATCATGGTGAAACTGCATTTAAATATAGATATGAATATTTAAGTGAAGATTTTAATAATGAGAATGTATTTAAAAATATAAAAATAAAGAGTAAACATAGAAATTTAGACTTAGATAGTCTATTAATAGATTTTAATGAAAGTAAAGATGAATATATAAGTAAAATAGATAAGCAGTTGAATAATATTATAAGTGCTTATGATAGAAATGTAAATGAAGATATAAATACTATTAAAGAAGATTGCATTGAAAATTTTGAAGAAAAGCCTAGTGAAACTGAAATTTATTGTAGTGAAAAAGATATTACTTTAGGTGAGTTCTTAGACTACTCATTTATTATGAAGTTAAATACTTATAATAATAGGTTTAGGGAATTAAGAGATATAAAATTTAATAAAGATACTCCTTTTAGTGAATTTGAAAAGTTATATAACTTTGAAGGAAGTAAACATTTAGAAGAATATAATAAAATTTTAAATATTCTAAAAGCTAAAAAAGTTACAGGAGGTGAAGAAAAGTGACTTTAATAGAATTAACTGAAATGGGTATTTTGAGTATAACAGGTATAATTAGTCACGCATTTAGATAGTTAGGATGGCAAATTATATGGTTATTAGCTTCTTTAGTTGATGGCGTAGAAGGAGCAGTAAATAAAATCTATACTCTTAATTCATTTTTTTCGAGTTCAGAAGTAAATAATTTTATAGATAGATATAAACCTATTATTTGGTCTATATTAGCTATTTCATTAGCAGTATTAGGCTATAAAATAATAATGAATAGAAAAATGGACAAACAAAGTATTCCTACCAATTTAATTTTTTCATTAATTGTTGTTATAGCTCTTCCAATGCTTATGGTTAAAATGGGAGATTTAACAAATTTGGTAGTAAAAGATGTTAAAGCTGGATATACTTCTTCAGCTAAACAAATAGTAAAAGATAATCTATATGATCTTTACGCATTAGACCAAAATGATTTTAATTTTAAAGAAAAAAATAATATTCCAATAGATAATATTTTTGATATTCATATAGACGAAGCGTTTAAAGTTGATAGTAAAACAAAGCATGAAGAAATTTTCAAGAAAAAATTAGATACATTAGCTAATGGAGATATGAAGGAAACAGATCTTGAGAAAAATTGGATTATGATGGATGAAGATTATTACAGATATAATATAGATTTTGTTAGTGTTATTATTGGGTTAGCAACTACAGGAATAACACTACTTTGTGTGGGGTTTAAAATAGCAAGACTGATTTTTGAGTTAGCTTTTAATAAATTATTTGCTATGCTTTTTGCGTTTGCGGATATAGAAGATAATAAAAAAATAAAGGCTATATTAAAAAATATTTTTTCAACTTTTGCAGTTATAATGGCAACGGCAGTATTGCTTAAATTATATATTATATTTGTGGCATGGCTTAACTTTACAGCTTCTTCAGTTGATACAGGAATTGGATTTACAGTAACAAGTTTAGCAAAATTAATTCTTCAAATAGGAGCCTCTTTTGCAGTTATAGATGGTCCAAATATAATAGAAAGAATATTAGGAATAGATGCTGGATTAAAGAGTGGATTAAATACAATGCTTGGAACATATGGAGCTATGAAAGCTTTAGGCTCTGGAACCAAGAGTATGATTTCAGGAACTAAAGGATTTGCAAAAGCAACTGGTGGAGCAGTAGATTCAGCAATAAAAGGTGGAGCCGTTGGAGTTGGTGCTATGAATGGATTATTTAAAAACAAAACTAGCTCTTCAGGAACTAATGACAATGAAACTGAAAATAAATCAAGTAGCTTACAAAATGAAATGAAAAATGCAAATGCTAATTCTAATGCAAATATTGATAAAAATATAAATTCTTCAGATAAGAATAACAATAAGCAGGATTTACAATCAGAAATGAATAATGATAAAAAGTCAAATGAAAAAGACTTTAATAATTCTAATATTGAAAATAGTGCTAAATTACATGATGATATGAAAAATTTAGGTGTAGAAACTACTGAAACACTTCAAGATGAAATGAATGGATTAAATAATAAGAATAATGATAATCCTAAACTAAATGAAGAAATGAATAAAGAAACAAGTAAAAGTAATAGTCCAAAATTACAAGAAGAAATGAGTAAAGACGCAAATAGAAATACAATTCCAAATTTACAAGAAGAAATGAAAGGTACAGATAATATTAAAAATGATAACTCTTCACTTCAGGATGAAATGAAAAGTGGAAGCCTTAACAATGACTTGAGAAGTCAGGTAAATAACTCACCGAATGAGAATTTACAATCAGAGATAAGTGGTAAAGAAGAATTAAGTTCAGGTGGAAAATTAAATGATGAAATGAATAGAAATGCAAATTCTAATATTAATCCTGTAAATGAAAGTATGAAAAATAGGGAAAGTAGTAATGTTAATAATGATGGTAATAATGGAGCTAGTCAAAGATCATTTAGACAAGTAGATACAAAAGAAAATTTCGCAACTCGTAAGAGTAGAGAAATAAAACAAGCGTATAAACTAGGTCAAAGTGCAACAGAGAGATTTAATATACCTAAAAATTATAAAAATTTAAAAGACAAGAAAAATAATAGAATGAAGGGAGATAATTAGAAATGCAATATAATATTCCAAAAGAAATTTCTACAGAAATGAAGTTTACATCAAAGATTTATCTGTTTGATTTTGCAATGCTCTTAGTAGCATTGATTTTTGCTACTATATTTAGTGGATTGGTTTATCCTAGTTTAAGAGTTCTTTTTTATATATTTGTTGCAATATCAACTATATTTTTAGTTAACAAGAGTATTATAAACCCTAAAAAAAGAAATTTCCAAACAGTTTATCTTGCTTTGGTGAGAGATAAAAAAGTTTATGTAGCAGAAAAAGTTGAATAAAATATTTTAGCAGCTATGAAGTTACTGAATAGCAGATAAGATGTTTTATTTAACTTAATTTAATTTTAAAAGTGTCCCCGGGGGACACTTTTTTATATTCAAATGAGGTGATATTTTGAAAAAGTTTGAAAATATTAAAATTGTAAATAAAAAAGAAAAAGTTAAACTTAGTAAAGAAGAAAAAGTTAAATTAAAAGAAGAAAAGACTAAAGAAAAGAAAGAGCTTAAAGAAAAGAAGAAAGAAAGTAAAAATACATTAATAAGTAATAGGGAAGTTTTACCGTTCTTAGATGTTGATGAAGATAATTTTTTTGTGACAAAACAAGGTTTTTTAAATTTATATCAAGTAAAGACTAGAGATGTATCAAATTTATCTGAATATGAAACTATGTTATATATATATAATTTTATACATTTTCTAAGAAATTATATTGATGATTTTAAGATTATAGCTATGAATTTTCCAGTAAATACAGTTAAGCAACAAGAATATTTGAATAAGAAATTAGAAGAAACCGATAATCTAAAATATATTGGTTTTTTAGAAGAAAAGTTAAATGAGCTTAAATTTTTAGAAACTCATAGAAACAATAAAGAATTTTTCTTAATGGTATTTATGAAAAATGAAGTTGATAAAGAAAACCTACTCAATAAGTTAAATCATATGCAGAATGTATCAATCACTTTGAAAAATATAAATTTAGAGAAAAAAATGAAGATACTTTTTAAACTTAATAATATGAATACAAAGCTTATGTAAAAAATAGTTAAGAATATTCATAACAAACAAGGAGGATGGGATTGTGAAAAAATTAGTAATAGCTGAAAAACCTAGTTTAGCAATGAATATAGTAAAAGCTTTAAATTCAAGCGAGAGTTTTGAAAGGAAAGATGGTTATTTTGAAAGTGAGAATTATATTATAAGTTTTGCTTTTGGTCATCTATTTAAGCTTTACGATATAGAAGAGTATACAGGTGAGAATAAGGGAACAAAATGGAGAAATGATATACTTCCTTTTATTCCTAAAGAATTTAAATTTAGTATAAAAGATGATGTGGGAGTTAAAAAACAATATAAGATTTTAGAAGAGTTAATAAAAAGTAATAGAGTAGATGAAATAGTGGCTTGTGGTGATGCAGATCGAGAAGGTGAGGTTATTATTAGGCTTATAATAAATAATGTTTTTAATAATAATAGTATAAATAAAAAAGTAACTAGATTATGGTTGCCAGAGCAAACAACACAATCTATATTATATGGATTAAATAACTTAAAAGATATAGACACTTATAATAATCTTGCAAATGAAGGATTTACAAGGACATTTTTAGACTGGCTTGTAGGAGTTAATCTTACAAGATATGTTACTGTAAAATCTAAGCATTTATTTCCTGTAGGAAGGGTATTAGTACCTATAGTACAAGCTATATATGAGAGAGATAAAAGCATAGAGAACTTTGTTCCTGAAACATATTATCAAATTGAAAGTAATGAGAAAACTAATGATGAAATAATTAAATTAGTAGTTAAAGAACTTGCTTTTACTAAAAGTGAATTTATTAAAGCTAAGAGCTTTGCAGATGAACTGAATACTTATGAAGCTATAGTTATAAGTAAAGATACTAAAAAAGTTAAGAAACAACCTAGTAAGTTATTTTCTTTAAGTAAACTTCAAAGTCTTTTAAGTAAAAAATATAAAATGACTTTTAAAGAAAGTTTAGAGTTAATTCAAAAACTATATGAAAAAGGGTTTGTAACATATCCTAGAACTAATACAGAATATCTAGCTGAAGCAGAAAAAGGGAAGGTAAAAGAAATAATAAATATTTTAAGTTCAGAAGGGTATAATTTAGAGTTTAAAGATAAGAAAACCATATTTGATGATAGTAAGATAGAAAGTCATAGTGCCATTATCCCTACTGTAAAGATGCCTAAAGAAGATGAATTAAAGGGTAAGATGTTAGATGTTTATAATACTATTAAAAATAGATTTATTTCAAATTTTTTAATAGAAGAAACATTGATTGATAGAACAATAATAAGAATAGAAGTTGGAGATTTAGAATTTTCATTAAAAGGAGATGTTATAGTTCAAAAAGGATTTTTAGAATATGAGCCTATTAAGAAAGATGAAAATACACTTCCTAATCTTAATGTCGGAGATAAGATAAATACTAATTTTAAAGCAATAGAAAAAGTGACACAAGCACCAGGTAAAATGACAACAGAAATGCTTAGTAATTACCTTAAAAATCCTTTTAAGAATTATGAGATAGAAAATGAAGAAGAAGACTATAAAGCTATTTTAGAGGGATTAGAAATAGGTACAGAAGCAACTAGAACTGGAATTATTGAAAATGCTAAAAAGTATAAATATATATCTGAAAACAAATCAGTTCTATCTATAGAACCATTAGGAAGAAAATTAATAGAAACATTAGATAAATTGAATGTAAATTTATCTAAAGAAAAAACAGTAGAATTTTCACGAATACTTAAAAAAGTATATAAAAATGAATTAAATATAGATAGAGCAGTTGACTTAATTTCTAATGAATTAAAATCAATTTTAGAAGATAGTAAAAATATAGAGATTGAAGCAATAAAGGAAGAAAAAGAAGTTATAGGGAAATGTCCTCGTTGTGGCAAGAATATATATGAAACATCAAAATCATTTTCATGTGAAGGTTATAAAGATGAACCAAAGTGTCAGTTTACTATTTGGAAAGAAGATAAGTTTTTTAAAGATAAAGGGAAGAAGATTACAAAGTCAATTGCTAAAAATCTTTTAGCTGGAAAGAAAGTGAAAATGATAGGTTTAAAAAAGAAGGATGGTAAAGGCACTTATGATGCTTTTGTTAGTTTAAATGATACTGGGAAGTATGTTAACTATAAATTAGATTTTAGTAAGTAGAAAGTGAGGAATTTAATATGGGTATATTTAAAAGGGATTATAATTATAATCCTTATTTTTTCAATAAAATTCAGCCAGTAGGTGGAATAAAATTTAATCCTAGAAGTATTGTTAAGGGGGATGGTTATGAAGCATGTTTAAGAATTTATGATTTTCCAACATCTGTTGATGAATTTTGGTTAGGTAAGTTGATAGATATAAAAGATGTAACAGTAACTATTGATGTTGAAACTGAAGATAGAAGTAAGGCTTTACAAAGTTTAAATAGTGCTATAAGTGAGAATGTAGATAGAGCTAATAGTTTGAAGAATAACATTGATATTATAGAAGCAAATAATGCAACAAGTATTCTAATGGGGTTAGTAAATGATATTACATCAAGGGATGAAGTAATAAAGTTAGTAACTATTAGATATTATTTATCTGCTAAAACTGAAATAGAGTTAGAAGAAAAAATTAAACAAGTATTAACTAAACTTGAAGGGTTAGGTTATAGGGGAGCAGTTTTTCTAAATGAACAAGAATATGAGTGGAAATCTTTATTTTTAAGTGCTGGTGAACAAAAGTATTTAAGAAACAAAAGAAGTGGACATCCTGTGCCTAGTATAAGCTTAGGAGCTGGTTACCCATTTCATTATGTAGAACTAAATGATCCAACTGGAATGTTCATGGGAACAAGTATTACAGGAGGAAATGTTATCTTTGATTTGTTTACTAAGAATGAACAAAGAAAATCTTATAATGCGTTAGCAATAGGGGTTATGGGATCAGGTAAATCAACTTTATTAAAAAAATTAAGCAATAACAATGCAATAGTAAATAATACATTAAGAATACTAGATATAACAGGAGAGTTTAAAGACTTAGTTAATGAGCTAGAAGGAAAAATAGTAGCATTAGATGGTAGTAATGGAATGATAAATCCATTACAAATCTTTGCAACTATGATTAATGAAAATACAAATGAGGTACAAGTAGAACAAAGTTATATGCAACATATGTCTAAAGTTTCTATGATTTATAATTTTCTATCACCTGAAGCAACACAAGAAGAAATAAGAGAATTTGAAAGACTTCTACATGATTTTTATATTATATATGGAATAGAAAGAGAAAAAGCGACAAGTTATAAGGCTGAAGAATACCCAACATTAAGTGAGTTTCTTAATTATATTAAAGGTGTATTCTATGAAGATGAAGAAAAAGCAAGTATAAGAAAAAATCTAAGTGATTTTAGAAAGAAAAGATTAGAAAGTATAATGTTAACAATTGACAATGCTATCAGAAATTATGGTAAACTATTTGATGGACATTCTTCCATTGAAGACTTAACAAAAGAGCAAATAGTAAGTTTTGAGATTAGAACATTAACTGGAGTTGATAAAAGAATATTTAATGCTCAGATATTTAATGTATTAAGTATGCTTTGGAATAATGCTTTAACTCAAGGATTACCAGAAAAGAAAGCATTTGATGAAGGAAAGAAAACAGTAGAAGAAGCTAAGAAATATTTACTATTATTAGATGAATCACATAGAATTATAAATAGTAATAACATACTAGCAGTTGATTATTTAATTAACTTTGAAAGAGAAGCTAGAAAGTATTTTGGTGGTTTAATATTTGCTACACAAAGCATAAGAGATGTTGTTCCGGATGTTTCAAATTCAGAAGTTTTTGAAAAAATAAGAACACTTTTCGAGTTAACACAATATAAATTTATAATGCAACAAGATAATAATACAAAAGGATTATTGTCAGAAATTTTTAGTGGTCAATTAACAGATACTGAAATAAATGCGATACCTAATTTTTCTACAGGAGATTGTATTTTAGTAATAAATGGGGATAAAAATATCAGATTTAATATAGAGATTTCTGATAGAGAGAAATACTTATTTAAGGGAGGAGCTTAAAATAATGAAGAAAAAAACAATAGCAATAATTATTGGAGGGGTACTTTTCATTAGCTCATTAGCGTATATAGGATATAAAAAATATCAAGTTGATAATGTATCTAAAAGTAATGTTGCAACTCAAATCTCACCTAAAAATGAAGCTAAAAGTGATAAAGAAAACACCGTAGAAAATAACAACAATGAAACATCAGATAGCTATTATAGTTTACCTGAAGGATTTGTAACTTCAGTAAAAACTAAAGAACAAGTTGGAGATAAAAACTTTTATCAAGCAAATTATATACCTAGAGATGGAAAGTTTTCAGATGAAGACTTGTTAAATGCAAAAAGAGTTGTTGAAAATTTTATGCAAGGTATTATGAATTTTGATAAAAGTAATCCATTAAAATATAGGGACATGGTTGGGAAATATTTAACACCTGAAGCTCTTGGAAATTTTGATTTAGAATCTCAAGGAATAAAAGCTGATGCTGGTAAATATCCATATAAAAAAAGTATAGTAAATAAAATTTATTCAGATTGTGAAGATAATTCAAATAATAATTACTTAGAATTTACAAGCTATGTTAAAAAAGATAATATAGATAACTATGACCAAAAAGTAGATAATGATTTATCACCAACATATATTTTTAAGTTATTAAAAATTGATGGAAAGTGGAAGATAACTGAATATTATATGAAAAATTAAATTTAAAATTAATAAAAAAAGAAACTAAGTTATTTAGCAATTTAGTTTCTTTTTTTTATACATTTTTTTAGAAGGAGGTGTAATTTTGGAGAAAGAAAAGGAGTTGATAAAGAAAATAATAAAGTATTCAATAATGTTTTTTTCAAGCTCTTTCTTAATCCTAACACTTCTAATTGGAAGTTTAGCAATGGCTATATTTCAAATTAATAGCTCGAAAAATAATAATAGTCATGCAGATATTGGAGCTGGTGGAGTACCAGCAGAATTTGTTCAATATTTTAACGAAGCTTCTGATTTAACTGGAATACCTAACTGGGTTTTGGCTGGGATTGCAAAGCAAGAAAGTAATTTTAATCCTAATGATTCTTATGGTGGAGCATATGGAATAATGCAACAACAAAGATATGATTTTGATGGAAGTGATATTTATAAATATTACTTAGATTTAGGGTTAGGTGATATTTATAAACAGTTAGGTTACTCGTTTAGTAGTGTAGATGAAATTTGGAATGTGTTTTTAAAAGATGTTAGATTGCAAATAATAACTGGTGCTTATGAAACTAGACATTATGCCAATTATGTATTGTACAGAAAAAAACTTGTACCAACCTTAGATTATAATAGTACAGAAAATTTGAAAGTAATTAACTGGAACGCTGATGAAAATGATTCAAATTTTAGTGAAATATTAAGACGAATATTTGCTTGTTATAATGGTGGTCCGGGTTATGGTATGAGTGTAAATTTAGATACTGCACAAAATAATTATCCTAACAATGTATTCAAGTATGCTATGGAATTTAGAAGCAAAGGATTAGTTAATAGTGGAGGTATTAAAGGAGATAATGAAACTATAGAAAAGGCAATTGAAGCTGGTATGAAATGGGTAGGAAAGTCACCTTATGTATGGGGTGGTGGAAGAACAGAAGCTGATGTTATTGCAGGAAGATTTGATTGTAGTTCGTTAGTTCACTATTGTTATGCTAGTGCTGGAATACAATTAGGAGATCGTTCTAGTGTTACAACATGGAGTTTATTAACATTAGGAAAGTCTGTTCCGAAAGAACAAATGAAGCGTGGAGATTTGATTTTCTTTGATACTGCTGGTAGAAATGGACACGTTGGAATTTACTTGGGAAATGGGAAGTTTTTAAATGATAGTTCAACGAAAGGTGTAAGTATAGGAGATTTAAATAGCTCTTATTGGAGCAGATATTTTAATGGAAATGTAAGAAGAATAATAGAATAATGAGGTGGCTAATTTGAATTTAAATTTAACAATTATATTAATTTCAATATTTATTTTAGTTTTTGTTTTATTACCTTTTTTGTATTTAAAAATGGTTTTATTTTTAGATAAGTTTGAATAGGTAAAGTGATTTTTAAGAGCTTTATAAATTTTATAAAGCTCTTTTTTTCTATAAATATGAAGGGAGCAATAGGTATGAATAAAGAAAGTTTGCAGTTAAAAGTAGATGATTTAAAATATAAATTTCAAAAGAATGGTGCAATAACATATTACTTAATAAGTGGAGTTATTGTAATAATATTGATATTTTTCTTGTCTTCTAATGCTTTATTTAATAGAGAAGCTAATCTGATTAGTAGTGCTTTAAATAAACCTTTTTTAGTAGATAGTATAAATGTAGATGTAACAAATAGAGAGTATAACCCTGAAAATCATTTAATACAATTTAACTTAAAAATAGATAATTTAGATATTAATACAGATTCAAATTTGTCTGTAGAGCTTAGAGAAAAGAATAATCCAAATGAAATAATACCTACTAAATTAGTTAAAGTTTCAGATCAAGATTATATTATATATGCAACATTACCAGAGAAAAAATGGAGTGCAGTTTCATTAACTTTTATAAATAAAAACAATAAAACAAATGAAATTAAAAAGGTGAAATTTTATTCTGATTCAAGAGATATTTCTATTGATAATAACTTAAAAGAACAAAATAAAGAAGGATTAACAATAGAATTAGTTAATGAAGAAATAGAAAAAGTTAAAAAAGAAATAAAAGATAATGATATAAAAATTGAAAATAAAAACAAAGAAATAGATAATGCAAATTCAAAAATAACTTCACTAGAAAAGGATAAAGAATATCAAACAGAAACAGAAATTGCAACTACTGATTCAACAATAACAAGTTTAAAAGGACAAGTTGATTCATTAAATAAAGATGTAGAAAAAATTAAAAAAGATAATAAAGAGCTTAATGATAAAATAGATAAACTTAATAAAAAGAAAGAAGATTTAGAGAAAATGGTTAAATAAAATGGTAGCTTTTAGGAATTTTATGTGGCTTAAAGTGGGATAAAAAAGGAATTTAACAGGGCGTATTTGTGGCTTAAAGTGGGATAATTGGAAATTGTTTTGATATCATTGAAATACTAGGCTTTGCCTAGTCTAGCACCTTGTGTGATAGCAATTTCTCCTTA